>Ga0306926_10001001_pt1 | contig 27609 bp, 39 predicted proteins | sample flu12Cox44000178_FD_203759 | JGI IMG/M metagenome (GOLD analysis project Ga0306926, IMG submission 203759) | Lab enrichment of tropical soil microbial communities from Luquillo Experimental Forest, Puerto Rico - flux8day.12C.oxic.44.000.178 (v2)... | ecosystem: Environmental > Terrestrial >...
GCGTCGCATGGGCGTTGATGATCCGCATTCTACATCGGCAATCGTCGAAGAGCTGTTCCGCGCAGTTCCAGACAAGTACCTGATCGGCTTGGACTGCGTCGTACTGACGAACACGGCAGGTTTGTCGCGCAGGGATCGTGTCGGTAGAGTCTGGTCTCGTAAACGCAAGTTCGACAAGTCGGGCGTTCTCGGGCGCTACCAGGGGCACTCAGGGGACTCGTCGGCATACATTGAACTTGGTGTAGACAGGATTGTTTTGAGCTTAAGGGTTTTCCGTTTCGCATACCAATGCTGCGGGACATCGGGTTCGGCCACGTCCTTTTCCACGAGATAGGACATCACATTCACAACACGGTTCGACCCGAATACGACGAGAAGGAAGACGTGGCGGACAAGTGGGACGGGGAACAAACCGAAACTTCGATTCCTGCACGGTCCGAAAAGTTGATGATGCCCGCCAGGTTCGGGGAGTCGGCGGCAAACTTTACCGCGATTTTTCGCCAATCGTCTCGTTAAAGGACTGGTCGAGGGGAGGTTGATTGCTGGTTTAACGAGCCCCCTTCGCGTCCTCTTTCTCGAATTGCTGACTCAAACCATGTCGGCTGATGAACTTCATGGCACGGCTGATGGCGTGGTTATCGTAGAGCCCTTGCCAAGTAACCGCCAAACGCGCCGACTCAGTGTCTTTGCCATCCTGAAGAACGTTGTAGCACTCTGCTAGGTATGCTGACCGCTGCAACAATGTGTTGATTGGAAGAGTAACAACGTCGGCTTTTGATTCCGCTCTCCAAACAACCAAATCATCCTTGCATTGTTCAGCGTTCGGTGCGTGATGAATCTCCTCCTGGCCCCGAGCGGCAACGGTTGTCAGTAGTACGAGAATGAATATGATTCGTTTCATGTTGTTAACCTCGCGGTCTCGCCGTCTGTTCGCCTTTTTTGGGGTCCATGAGCGTAATAGAGATATTACGTCAGCGATGGGCTACTAGGAGCACTGCCACAGCGAGCAGGAAGACCATCACTTCCATTGATCCAATCGCCCTCAATGTCTTGTTGGCCGTGCGGGCTACCCGATAAGCAAAGTAGTTACCCACAATCCAAGGGAGGCGATCACGCCGAATGCGAGGATCGCATTCGCTAGCATCCTAGATACCATTAGGTGATCGCGCAAATTCAGATCAAGGCCCTTAAACGTTCCGTACAAAAATGGCAGCGCAAACTACCGGGATAAGCGACGATGTTCTGGAACAGGTTGCAGAGGGCGACTACCCTTGAAGATAAGAATGTAGATCCCTGTCAGAAAGGCCAAGAATACAAGCATCAAGAACACGCCCTCAATGGTGTTCATCAGGGTCAGGCCCCTATAGCGGCCACAGTATGACACGTTGACGAGTGGGGTAACCAGGCATTTACTCACAACCCAGTAGAGGCGCCGCCCTTAGAATCTCTTCCGAAGGAACTCAAAAACCAAATACCCGAGGAGTGCAGCGACCACTGCAATTCCAAAATTCGCCAAGGTGAAGACATCCATCATTACCCAAAAGAGCCCGCGCTTCAGCCCCAGACCGGAGCGCTCGAATTCTCCCATCAGAAGATTCGAATAGAAAAGAAAGATGATGAATCCCACCTCAATTATTGCCCTCCAGGCTGATTTCTTCATGGCATCGGGGAGTGCATGGACCTGCATCTGCTTGGTGGCCCGGCGTATTTTGTCATCAAAATCCGCAAGGAGCCAGCGAAACCGGCGGCTTTCAGTTTGGTTTAGAGGGAATTGCACATGGTGGTTATGTGCTACGTGTCGTAATCAGGCGATTTCACTTGTAACCTTTCGGTTACGAGTGTAATGGGGAGGTTACGCCAACCGCGTTGAGGCGCGCTAATGCGGGCCATGGAATCGATTGACAAGAGTGAGAAGTGGACAAAGGTCCTTTTTAACCTGACCGACGCTGTTGAGGTGACAGAGACGGCAGGAGACGGGCAAGCAAATACGCGGAATCCGAAAATTGAAGTCCGGGGAACAGCTCCCATCAGGTGCTGTGGTCGTGAAGAATGGCTGGAACCAGAAGCATTGTGAAGTCTGCTGGGCCCATATCAGTCCGGGCGACTACGGCTACAGAAACGAACGCAATCTGTGGCTGTGTTTGAACTGTCTTGAGGAACGCGAAGCCCGATGAATGTAACGGGGATTTACGTCAAATTACAATTAGCTGGGATGGAACGCTGAGAACCAGACAAACTGCCGCCCGACATTTTGGAAGGCGTAACGCTCAGGGATAATGAAGTACGATTGGTCAGTTCTCCAACAGGCTGCAAGTCTAGTAAATCAAACTCCCATCGGAGAAATTCCGTAGGATCGCGCGAGGTCATTGATGCTTGCCCGCAAAGCGGACCAGTAGCGTTCCGCCTGGGTTCCGTAATTGCCCCGCGTCATCACCTGGTTGACGCGACGAGCGCTGTCCATGACTCGCTCCATTTGCGCCTTTGTCTCCAAGTAGTTTGGAGTGGGATCGAACTTGCGACGCAGCCGGTTGGTGGATTGATTCAAATCGTCCATCGCGTCGTCCAATTCATCCTTTGTCTGCTTCGCCTGATCTTGGCGAGCTTGTGTGTTTGAGGAACTTCCCTGACGACGCCGCGTTGAGGTTCCGCCGCTCTGCGCTGATTGCGCTTTTGAGCGGGCGCTTTCTCCCCGGTTCTTAAGGTACTTCTGAAATTCGTCGACGCCGTCCTCCACTTTGCGGATACGGTCTGCCACCTGCGCCTTTGTGAACGTGCCGACCTGCGAGTGGGCTAGGCTTACCCTGCTCAGCACTGAGATCGCGAGCACGATTGCCAAAACGAAGATTCTCTTCATGACTGTCTCCCTTTCATGTCAGCTCAACTTAATCGGGAGAGTAATGAAAGCGGACCACTTTGTTCTTGGCCCAGCACTCATCATTCAATTCCGGACAGACGGGGTACATCTCTCCCCAGCCTGCCGCCACCTTGATGCGGTTTTCTGCGATGCCCCGGCTGATCAGAACTTGTTTAACCCAGTCAGCGCGTCGTTGCGAGAGGGCAAGATTGTAGATCAGAGGGCCTCTCGAAGATGCGTATCCGCCAATGTAGAAGCGTACATTGGGATGATCCTTAAGCCATTGGATGTCGCTATCCAGGGCGCTCGGATTCACAGGTTCGTCATGGTTATCGTATGGAAACAGGATTCCTTGCATATTCTTGAAAAATTCCTCCTGCTGCGGACCAAACAGAAACACTGGTGGCCGTGACCAGAAAGCGACCCAATAAGCGACATCCGGGCCGGATTCGCGCGCAGATTCTGTTTGTGCAAAGATCCCGGTACTAGTGAACAGCATGGCGGTGACGATGAAAACGATGCGGCGGATCATGGCGTTTCGCTCACCTCCCTTTTCGACACTAACACCCCAGTGCGCTTCGATAGAAGCGTGCGACAACGTTAGAGAAGCCAAAGGGGGCGGGGGAACCAGTAGAACTACCAGTGGATGAGACTGCTTACAATTCCACTGTTGAAGTACCAGCACCGAAGCCACTCGCGGCGATGTTCCGCAAGGAAGCGATTGTCCCTGAGGCGAGCGTTGGTTGTGTGTTGGTGGGATCAAATGAGTGTAATCGAGAGTAGAGTCGGCAGCGGGAATCCTGGGCCGAGTGAACGAGACGCTTCGTGAATACGAAAGAGTAGTGGACCCGAAATACCCTTGAGGAGATCAGGACAGGAGCCAAGTGTGCGATCGGATCATGCGGCGAAGGCCCGACACAGACCGTATCGGCTTTGACAAAGAACGGCCCGCAGTACAGGAATGAGCGCTCCGAAAGTCCGTTCCTTCTGAATACACGCATCTGCAAGGTGTAGCTGGTAACAAGGGATGTCGCAATATCCGGAGAACATGACGACCGCCACGTGAGGCTGCAAGATTCGCAGAGCGGTAACGAGCCCTGCGTTGTCTTGCTCACGATGGCAGTTAAGAATCACGGCATCCACATGATCGTTGGAAGCAAGCTCAATGGCGGCAGCTCTGTCAGCCGCAGCCAATACCTGATATCCGCTCTCAGACAAGATTTGAATCAAATCAGACATACCAAGAGTGCAATCATCCATGCAGAGAATTGTGGCCATGACACCTCCCCCCCGGATTATTCAAGTGATCTTCGATTCACGATGGAGACAGAACCCGTTGGCCCTGACTTCGATGACATCGAGTAGAGATTCAAGTGTCGTGCCGCCATTCAGCATCAGAATCAGATCGGGAACCGTGAAGCCGGCTTGTTCCCCTGCCTCGACCAGCCGTTCGATCACCCCATACACGCTTTGGTCAGGTGTTTCGCTGAGCGCGACTTTAGAATCTTTAAATGGCCTTGCAGGCCTTTCGCTCAACAGCGAAATTGGCCTTAATCTTTGGGACTTCGACGCCATAATGTCGTGCCAGTCCAGGTCGGTGCGAAGGCGATCACTCGGCGCGACACCATGTCGAACCGCCTGAAATCGATGTCGATGACTTCGTCGGCATTTCGAAACTTCGGACGGAACGTTGGATCAGGTCTATTCGCGAGCGTGGGATCACTCGACAGTGTGGCAAGTTCGGAAACTACCCCTTCGGTTTCGAGAGGGTGTGCTGGCGGCATCATCGTTAGGCACCTCCATCCACCTAGCCAGATGATCCTGCCAAATCGACCAGAAGTGTGTGACCGCCATCACAGTTTACCGTGACGGCTTTACATCGGCACTGCTCACATCCATGTGTGCTGTGTGTCACAGTCAGCGGATGCAAGGGGGCCATAATGGAAGAGAGACAGAGAGCATGCCTCCTAGGGAAGATTAACCGGCGGCGTCAACTTCGGGGAATCCCCAGGGAGCCATAGCAATCGGAGGCGTTATATGAAAACGCACACTTTTGTTTTTGTCGTGGTCACTGTCGGGCTGCTTTTCTGCGCCACAATTCCTTGGTTGTTTTATTAGCGAGTAAAGGAGGCACCCGAACTGCATGGTCCCAAAAGCTGAATCCCGTGAATGCCTCTTGTTGCCGGCACTAGAAGCCCGCCGCCCATTTTGGAGTGGCTTCCTGGGACCGCGGGTTTTCGTGTCCCTGAATCGTTCAGCTATCACAACTGCTAGTTGCTGTTAATCCGCTCTGTAGTCGAGAGTATTGGAGTCTTTTCGTTCGTTCACTCCGGAACCTCCGCCGCGCACAGGTGCTGTGCTCATCCCGCCACCCGTGCAGGATGAAAACCTGATTGCACTGCCCCTGCCCCGCCGAGTTTGCCGTGGGGTGGGAGGGATGCTCCACCCGCCTCAAGCCTTTCGCGGGTCCTAACTTCGGACTTTTACGCGCGCGTAGGTCGCAGCGCAGCGGTGTGTGTGGTCGATGGGCGGTCGTATAAGCGCAGAGACGAAAGTTGCGATGGAGAAAATGCAAGATCGCTTAAATGACACCGATGTGACACCAAAACAGCCCATCCCCATAAATCGGGCTGTGCAGTAGTTCCCTCTTGATGAGTGGGATAGGCGATGGAGCCGACGATCGGACTTGAACCGATGACCTGCCGATTACGAATCGGCTGCTCTACCAACTGAGCTACGTCGGCCCGAAGGGGATTTTATGAAGTATATCAAAGGCTTACCTTGACCCCGCCAAAGGTTCACGTAACTTCGGGCGGCGTCTCTGTCGTACTCCTCAATCAGTGGGGTGGGGACCCACCTTCGTGCCATGGCTGCGGGCGTTTACTTGACCGACAATAAAGACACACGGGCAGTTATTTTTGCCCGCTGCTTGGGAACAGGCGGTGGGGTCAAGCCGCTGGAGATGACACTCGATGTTACGTAGATGTTGGGAACGAATCCGGGGAGATGAGGGGCAGAACATCAGCGAATACGCAGTTTTGCTGGTTCTGCTGGTGCTGTTCGTGGTAGCGGCGGTGCACGCGATCGGCATGAACGCCCAGGAAGTGATCAATCGAGTCAATGCCGCGTTGATGGGCGGCTAAGAACCTCCAATAACCTTCCGATTAACTCTTGCAAGCAATCCGAGTGAAAATTCGCTCTGCGCGCAACTCGCGAGCGGAGCTTTCTTTGTGCCGTAGGGATACAGAACCAAGAAGGCTTACTTGAGCGGGGAAACTCTCTGAAGCCTCGCTCCTGGTTGGTGCGACCAGTTGATTCGCCCGAATAAAGCTCCACCAACTGCGCGGTCAATAGTGCGTGTTGTTCCGTTGGGCGCGTTTCATTGCCTTCCTTTGTGCCTTAGAGGATTTTTTCATTGCCTTGCGCTGCTGCTTGGCATAGTTCCGCATTTGTTTCTGCGCTTTCTTGCTGGCCTTTCGGTAAGCACGATTGCTGTTCCCGTTGGCCTGAAGTTGGCGAGAGAACGCCGCAGAAACAGAGAAGGCGGTGAAGAACAGCAGCAGCAGGGAGAGGCGAGCGAAACGGGACATCGAACCCACGAAGGAGCGCGATGATGAACTGTAAACTGGAATCAGCATAGTTGATCTGGAGCTACGAACAGGTTCGAGACTGGTAGGCGCGGCAGGAATCGAACCTGCAACCCTCGGTTAGTTTAACCGAGGCCCGCAAACACTCAAAGTATTGGCCTTGTTCGGTTTCCCAGTTTCTGTTTTGGGCGCAATTGGTCGGTCTTAGGGCGTGATTGTGCCCAAGGATGTGCCCACGATACGCCCGGGTCATGCCAGACCCCGGCGTTACTCTTTTCACTGGTTCGAATACGATTTCGGAAGCGCCAGTTCCCGGGCGGGAATTGCACCCGCTGAAGTCCAGCGCCTTTCACGGCTCACTTTTTCACCAACAAAAAAGTCACTCACCTAACGACGCAACCAATATTCCCGGGCCGTTCTGCGAAAGGCTCTGCGAACGTAACCTAGCCCAGCAGAGGGAAAAAAGCCACGAATTGCAATTCACTTCCTTAGCCAGATTTCAACTCGTCGATTCTTCTCCCGGCCCTCCTCTGTCTTGTTTGAGGCAACCGGAAGATCGGAACCAAAACCTTGCACGATACCAGGCTTGAGCCCACGTCGTGCGAACTGATCTTCTACAGTCCTCGCGCGGCTTAGCGATGGCGCTCGATTCTTTTCTGTAGCGCCTGTGTTATCCGCGAAACCAAAAAGGAGAATTTTGTCTCCCGTGAAGCCAAGATCTGCAACGAAGGTTATGACGCGATCCACATCAACTATCGCCTTATTGTCGAGGTCCGATTCTCCAGTGCGAAATCGAAAATTCAGCGAGAGCCTTTCCGCGCCTTCAGTCGCTTGTTTGTAGTCGCGCGGAGCTTCCTTGGCCACCGCCTGTTGTTGGGGCACCACAATTTGAGCAACAAACCCAGAATTTCCAACAACATGTTGTCCTTGTTTGGAAAGTGCGAACTCGATGACTTTCGGGTGAAGCGATTGGTGGGATTCGCGGGAGTATATAGGCACAGACGTCGGGATAGTGGGTAGTCCTCGGTCGCTACGGTCAGCCGGGTGGCCTGCAACGCTCGCGCTCCCTCTTCAGACAGCGCGAGTGCCTTTGCACCGTGTACGTATGGAAGACAAATAAAGCCGATCCCGCTCCGATCGCCCGCGACAGCCTCGGAAAGGGCGTTGCTGTCCTCGAACCTCGCCGCACCCGGAGCTAACGCCTTTGCACCAAGTACGAGCGTCTTGAAAGTGTCGAACGTTCCTGACTTGTTATCCCGGGCATAGATCTTGATCGGAGCGAAAGGGGACTTTTGAAGGCAGACATCTACCGTAGAAAGTCCCTCCTCACAATGCTTAGTGACGTGAATCACAGCACTGGGGCAGCAATCGGTATATAAACTAGGCAGAACTCGACTCAAAGAGGCTCATCATTTGCCCCAGGGTTGCGCTCTCTGGCAGGGGTGGGCCTTTGTCTTTTACCCTCTCCGTCTATTCAGATCGGGACCAGTCATTGCCGTGACGAATCGAGTACAGATTTGGAATCTGCTGAGAAGGGCTGCTTCCGAACTTGACAGGTGCCGAGCAAGAGAATTTCTAGTCGGTTTTCTGTACGTATGTGAAGGCGACGTTACAACTGTCTCGTGGTAGCGTCCGCGAGTGTTTGTCCATGAGCGCCGATGAGACCAACCGGGACAGAATTGCTGTTAAGGGAACCGCAGCGGCCCCAGATGCGGGCGGCCCTCATCTGTTGACCAATATTATCGTGGCGGATGACATTCTAGATTGGCGAGTCCGAATCCGCTCAATATTGCAACTGCACCCGCAATGGCTGGTCTGCTGCGAAGTCTGTGACGGCCTTCAGGCAGTTGAGAAGGCAACAGAACTGCATCCCGACATTGTCCTTCTTGATATTGGGATGCCAGTCCTGAACGGAATCGAAGCCGCCAAACGCATTCGGCAAAGTTCTCCCACTTCGAGAATCATTTTCGTAACGCAGGACAACAACGAGGACGTCAGGATGGCGGCTCTTGCTACTGGCGCGGAAGCATACTTGTTGAAGGCAAACGCAGGAAGTGAACTCTTGCCTGCTATTGATGCCGCGCTTGGGAATGGTCACCCACGCGACTGAGCGGCACTCCGTCATTCTTGAGCTGCTCGATCTGCGCGACAGGAGTTACAAATTCCCCAAAGCCGCACTCCAAGCAGACCAATAGCTTCGGGAACACCCACACAATGGGCTTGTCGAGTCCCTCCAGTCCCGGAAAATGGATGGCGAGTTCTCCGCTGAAGTTCTTCTGCTCATCCGAGGCGCATCGCTTACAACTCATACCTGGGTCTCCCTAACAAACTGAATCCGGAACGGCACATTTTAGTTCCCGCGCTGCACGACAAATTGTAAAACCTGCGATCACAATGCGCTGTGACGTCCCTCACAATTTTTGGCTAAGAAAACATGAATTTTTTCGATCATTTCAATCGCAAGCGGCGCATATTGGCGCACTCCATGGAGCAGGGTTACAGCTACACTCGCTCGTACCGTGCAATGAGAATGCCCCAACCAGTGCGCTGCCCTTATTGCGTAGAAGCCCAGAATTTGGCCGATGATCAAGCATGTCGATGGGCGTTTCATTTGTTCCCAGTGTGGACACGTGACACGTCCCGGCGACTCAGATTTCTCCTGCAACTGCGGCAGATGCATAAATCTGTTTCACTTTAGTCGGCGTTTGCCACGCAGGATTTCGCCTCCCGTCCATACGATCTCATGACTTGGCCCAGGCTTCAGCGGACCGAAAACCCGCATGTCGCACAAGTGCGTTCTGCAGGTCATGGGTCGCTCTTGTCAGTTTTCGGAGGGTCCGAGGCTTAATCGTATTCTTCCCGTTCTTGAAATTTCGTATCGCACACTCCGCAACGCTCGACTTGCGAGAAAGCAACTTTGTGGAAAACTGCTTGGCTTCGGCTCGGATTTGATCGAGGTATTTCGGGTCCACCACCCTTTCGTATTCTCGAAAGGTCTCATCCGCCAGGTCCAGGATTCCCGCGTCAGCCAGCATAGACAGGTCGGGTCCGCTCGCCCAGCGGGTAGCGGCTTCTTTGCCAATGTAATGAAACTCACCAGCAACAATGTGGCAACGAAGTCATGGGATATTTCGATGGCAATACAGTAACTGCCTTGTGGAACTATGCGCAGAACTTCGCCATGAGCGATAACTCCTACAGTACGACTTTTGGGCCCTCTACGCCTGGAGTAATCAATCTGATTTCGGGGCAGACAAACGGCGTGGTGGCAATCGCGAATGGAACCGGCGATGAAGTGAGCGGCGGACCGGATGGTTCGCTGACCGTGATCGGCGATCCGGATCCGAAGGGCGATGTTTGCTCGAACCCGAAGCGGAACCAGGTGACGATGGGTGCGACGAACATTGGCGACCTGCTGAACGCGGCGGGTGTGACCTGGGGATCGTTTATGGGCGGGTTCAACCTCTCAATCGTGAATCCGAATGGTACGACCGGCTGCCACCGCAGTTCGGCAGGGTTGTCCGGCACAACCGGTGATTACATTCCGCATCACTCGTTCTTCAACTACTGTGCTTCGACTGCAAACCTGGCCCACACGCCGCCGGCCTCAGTCTCGGAGATCGGCCATAGCGGTCCGGCGAATCACCAGTACGACCTCCAGGATTTCTTCACGGCAGCGGAAGCGGGCAATCTGCCGGCCGTCAGCTTCTTGAAGGCACAGGCTTATCAAGATGGTCATGCTGGATATTCCAATCCGCTGGACGAGCAGACCTTTCTTGTGAACACGATCAACTTCCTCGAAGCGCTGAAGACCTGGGATAGCACTGCGGTAGTGATCATGTATGACGACTCCGACGGGTGGTATGACCACCAAATGGGCCCGATCATGAACACTTCGACTGGTCCGGCGGATGTACTGACGGGAGCCGGAACGTGCGGCAATGCGGCTCTTTCCCTGCTGGGGCTAAACGCCGCCATGAACCCGCACGGGTTGGGTCGCTGTGGCTATGGTGTGAGACAGCCGCTGCTGGTTGTCTCGCCGTGGGCACAGCTAAATTTCGTCGACCACTCGTTGACAGATCAAACTTCGATTATTCGGTTCATCGAAGACAATTGGCTTGCCGGACAGCGGCTGCCTGCCGGCTCATTTGATGCGCTCGCAAACTCGATCACACAAATGTTCGACTTTTCCAAGATCAGACCGGGAAAACATGGAAGGCTGTTCCTGGATCCGAGCACCGGAGAACCGAAATAGCAGAATGTGGTGGCTGTATGCGAGAACTACGAACCGGGCATGCGCTAAGAATAGCATGCCCGGTTTAGGGTGGTGCTGTTCCGGGTCATCCGATGCCCTCTGGACTCCCCGCCCGACTGGCCGGGAGTAACGGGGTCCGGACCCTGTGGTGTACACCTCGGACCGCCTAATAAGCACGCTGCGCAGGTTCAAAGCATAAGGTCGGTGTGGAATTAACCGCCGGGCAGGCGTTACTTAAATGGGCTTGGTTTCGCGACGAAGGCAGGCCGTCATCTCAAACCGTCCACGACATACAGGTCCGACAGCACTCGTCCAAGCGAATACGCATACCACTTTCCATCGGCGCTGAAACTAATTCTGGGTATGCTTCGCACGCCCGCTTCGGACGGAACAATCTCCTTCCACGGTGTACGCTGCCCGGTTGCCAGATCCACCCGAATGATCTTCACCGGAAGGCTGCGCGTACGCACCAGCACGCTCTTGCCATTGTTGATGAAGTTCACGAACCGTTCATCCGCCGAAAGGGTAAAGTTCAGCTTTCGCCCCTCGCCGCCCGCGATCGGATACAGCCAGGGCTGCCGTTGACTTTCCAGCGCGAGAAGGAAATTTCCGTCCGGGGTCACCAGGTTGCCGAGGGTGTTCTCGGGTGTGATGGCTCGCGTCGCTCCGCGGTCCAGATCCATGGAGTAGGTTCTCAATCGGTGACCGGGCTCAGCCATCGAGAAAACAATCGATTTGCCCCCGGGAGCCCAGCCTGGACTCAAATGTTCCGTCGTGTCGTTAGTGAGTTGCCGCGGTTCGCCGGCACCCGTGGGCAACAGCATGAGTTTCGTTGGCGACCCGACTTCGGAGATCACCCACTGACCATCCGGAGAGAGGCTGCCGAATGATCCGTCGCCGAGCCGAATCGCGGGCGTGCCGTCCGTTTTGCGAAGAAAAATACTGTAGTTGCCGGCACCCGCCTCTCCAGTTTCGGAAAACAGAATCAGCTTGCCATCAGCTGACAGGTCGCAGAGAAGCGACCAGTCAAACCACGAAAGACTGCGCTCCCGCGTCTCGCCGGGCGGCAACGCTGAAATTGTCACTCGTGTCTTGTTGGTGGTCAAAAGAACCAACCCGTTTCGGTTTACGTCAAGAATCGTAAGTCCGGTCGGTGCGCGATAGACCAGCCGCTCCTTGCCCGAGAAGTCCATCGCATAGACGGCGCGGTGCGACCCCGCGGGAGCCGCTGTGAACCACACTTCCTTCCCATCGGGACGCCACGCAATGCCTTGGACGCTCGAGTAGAACGAGGAACTGGCCTTGCGATTTCCCTGCTGATCGATGATGACGACCCGCCCGTCGTCGCCGCTGACAATGTGATCCGCCACGGCCAGGAATTCTCCATTCGGCGAAAACCGCACATGACCGACCCATCCATTGGGCTGATAGATCGTTTTCCCGACTGGATATTCGAGAGAAGAAAACCCGATGTTGCCGGGACGAATCACTGCCAGAGACTGGCCGTCCGCCGCCCAGTCCGCCCATAGAACATTCTCCAGCAACTCGCGTGGCGCGCCGCCCGACAGAGGCACACGGGCCAGCGTCCCGATCTCGGTAAAAGCCGAATGGTCTCGGGGACGCAAGGTGAGCGCCATCTCTCCCTTGGATGAGATCGACAGAATATCTGACGATGGCAGGCCGAGCAGCCGGGAGTCGCTGCTAGCGAGCTGCGTGGAGTAGAGCTCGCGCGAACCTCCATCCCAGGCCGCGTCATAAATAATCGTTTGGCCATCGGGGGCGAAACGCGCGTCCCAGATGGTTCCATCGCGAAACGTGATCTCGTGAAATGTGGGATTCGTCGCGGCTCGTCCACTCGCCAGCCGGTAAACGAGCACCCACGACGCCAGCATTAGCAATCCTGCCGCCAGCGACATGACCCAGCGCCGCCGGAACCTGGCTTCTGGCAGGGTTCTTATGCTGCCGCGCGTCGCAGCAGAAACGTCCGTCAGCGCTTCCAGATCGAAGGCCACATCGCGCGCCGACTGGAACCGTTCAGAAGGATTCTTCTCCAGGCAGTGCCGCACGATCCGCTCCACCCCCGGCGGAATGTTGCGATTCGTCTCGCTCAGATCCGGCGGGTCTTCCTTGAGGATCGCGCTCATTGTGTCGGCCGTCGAATCCCCCTTAAAAGCGCGCTTGCCCGACAACATCTCGTAGAGAATCGCCCCAAATGCAAAGATGTCGGACCGTGCATCAGCCGGCTTGCTCCTCACCTGTTCCGGCGACATGTAGCCCGCCGTTCCCAGCACCATTCCGGCCTCGGTCGCCACTTGCACTGTCGGAGCATCGGCGGAGACTCCGTTCTCCGGCTGGGTAAACTTGGCCAGTCCGAAATCGAGAATCTTTACCCGGCCATCGCTGGTAATGAACAGGTTCTCCGGCTTCAGGTCGCGATGAACGATGCCCTTCTCATGCGCCGCCGCCAGGCCCCGCGCAATCTGCTGCGCGTACTCGATTGCTTTGCGCGTGGAAGAAAGTGGGCTACCGCGCAACCGATCGCGCAGCGTCTCGCCCTCCAGCAGTTCGGAAACGACATAGGGCGTCCCGCCTTCATCGCCGATGTCGTAGATCGAAAGAATATTGGGATGGTTCAGAGCAGCCGTTGCGCGGGATTCCTGGGCAAACCGCTGTAACCGTTCCGAGTCTCCAGAAAACGACGCCGGCAGAATCTTTACCGCCACGTCGCGGTCGAGCCGCGTATCGCGGGCGCGATACACTTCGCCCATGCCCCCTGCGCCCAGGGGCACCTGAATCTCGTAAGGACCTAACTTTGTGCCGGAAGCAAGCGCCATCGATGCGCGCCATTATATTGCAGGTCAGTGTGGCGCGGGCACTCCTGCCCGCGGATCTATCCCAAGGACCACAGCCGAAAGCATCTGATACAAACCCAACGAGCTCCGGGTTCCACAAGAACAACGGGAAGACCGCCTGAGTAATATCCCCCGGCAGCCGAAGCGGAACCGCTGCGGATCGGAGAGGCTGCGGGCATCAAGTGGTCGGACCTCGAGGGCGACGTGCTTCACGTCCTCCGCCGCGTGTACGGCGGGAAGGTGGACGACTTGAACACGAAGGGCTCGCGACGGGACCTGCCGCTCTCGGCAGCGCTCGTCGAGCGGGTGCGTGCGCTTCGGAAGGGCGACGCGGACGGCTGGATCTTTGCGGCGGCGAACGGCGAACCCTTCACGCCGGGAAACACGTGCAACCGGCTGCGATGAAGGCCGGAGTGAAGCTGTCGGGTGGCACGACTTTCGACACTCGCTCTCGACCGACCTGCGCCGGTCGGGCACGCACCCGAAGATCGTGTCGTCGGTCCTCGGGCACAGCGGCGTGCAGCTGGCGATGAAGGTCTACGACCATGTCTCGACGACGGACTTGGTCGCCCGGTTGGCGAGCGTGGCGGGGAAGTTGTCCCCAAAAGTGCCCAAAAATGGGGCGTTCGAGGTGAACTGATGTTGAAAAGAAATAACTTGGTAGGCGCGGCAGGAATCGAACCTGCAACCCTCGGATTAGAAATCCGATGCTCTATCCTCTTGAGCTACGCGCCCTCTGATGCTAACAATTTGATTCTGCTTGCCTAGTTTAACAAGTGGTTGCCGTCCTTGCCCAAATCCGTGTCACCCCCATGTACCAACGCGGTGACCGAATTGTCGAAAGTGTTCATCGCGGCGACCGACTGTTTGGGCAGGCTCTTGATGTAGCTGCGCTGGGTCACTGTCAAGGAGCTGTGGCGGAGGATCGCCTTGATGGTGTGATCGTCGATACCCAGGTCGTGTAGGTTCGTCGCTAGGCCACGTCTGAAAGCGTGCCCCCCGCGCCAAGCCGGAAGCGACTCATCGCGTCGATACTCGTGATCCGCTTCCCCATGCTCATCCTCAGGCTCGTGACACTCTCCGCAACGATTCAGCACCGGCAAGATTGCCGACCGAAGGACGTTGTTCAATCGGAGCGCTTCCCCATTTGATGCAGCGAAGATTGGATCATCAGGTCCGGACTTTACAGGCTGCACCTTCAGCCGCGCATGGTATTTGTCGAACCGTCGCGCCAGCGCACTGATGATCGGCACTGCCCCGTTGCTGGCGTCAGTCTTGGTATCGTCAGTGATTCCTTCCCATATGGAGCGTTGAACCTGAATCACTGAGCCATTGTAGTCCGACCAGCGCTGGCCCTGAATTTCGCTCCGTCGTAGCCCAGAGAATGCAGCCACAGCGACGATTGTGGCCTCACCTCAGCGAGCACGGCTTGCATGCGGTTGATCTCTTCCAGCGAGTAGGCATATGTTGGCTCGCTGTTGCGGGCCTTGGGAATGGACGTGTCCTGCATCGGGTTTACCCCGGTTGGGTCACGCTAGAAAGCTGTGCCAAGTTCTCAACGCTAAAGCGAAAGGCATAAGGGCAGAACCGAAGCGGATGGGGGAAACTTTCGATAACTCGGGTGTTGGGAAAAAATGAACCCTGGCACATTACCGCTAGAAGCAGGCCTGCGAATCTAGGGCCGGAGCGAAGGCCATGTTGAAGCCTCGATCTATGCCATCTTTCTTTCCTGCGGCGCTCGTTGCTCTCCATGTGCTGACTTTGGATGCTCCCTCTGATGAAAGCTGAGGCACGGTTGGCAAAAGCTCTCGCCACACAGTTGGCAGCGCTCGGTGTGTGCTGAGCAAAGCAGCGTCCCGCAGTCGGAGCACTGTGATTCAGCCGAGCGCCCACACGTTGCCCCAAGCACATCCTCCAGGCTCCTCACCTCGACTACTCCGCAATAGCTCATTACATTTTCCGAGTGGCCAGCTCCTACGCCGAACACCAGGTCGCCACCAGTGCAGCAACTGCGAGAAGGATGAGAGCCACCATGGTATCCGACGAAAGGGGAAAGCGTTGATTGGCTGTTAAGTCCACGACTCTTCTGCCCAAGATCACAAGCCGTCAAGCCTTCTAAAGTTTCGGCTGTCACCGACTCACGGTCCGCGTTGTAGGTAAGGCAATGAAAAGCCAACCTCGTGAGGCCAACAAGCGCAATGGAAACGAAAATTTTCTGATGCTCTACTCCAGGTAAAGATACTCCCCTGTTTGATCCGCCTGTATTCCAACTCGGACTGGAGCACATCGATCGTGTGGTCCTTGGAATCAGCGGCAGTCATTGGGGGCGGCCTCTGGGTTCAGGCGCCCTTCTGCTGCTTTCTCCACTTCGCCCATCGCGCCTTTTGAGCCTCACGAATACGAGCGAGAGCAGCCGCGGAGAGCTTGCGCCTTCTAGGGCTGGCGATAGAGACAACCTTCCCCCGAGCTTTGGCCCAGCGCGCCCGTTGCGCTGCCGCGATCCGGGCACGACCAGCGGTGGAGATTCTTCGCCCCGACCCCGTTCCAGCACCATTCAGGGCTGCGATAGCTTGGTTAAGTTGTTGCAGTCTAGATTCGAGACGGTTGCGTTCTTGTCGGAGCTGAGTGAGTACCGAGGTGAGATTGGTCATCGCAGGGGATTGTACTCCCGCGTCTGTGCTAGGGTCGATGCCGCCTTAACTCCCTGTGGTCGGGGCTCGCAGTGAGAGGGTGAGAGAGTATCCGCTTAGGACTGCCAGCCTAGAAACACGGCCTCGTCGCCGCTCCGGCTGCGGGGGGCGAATTTATACCAATTACTGCGGGACCTCGTATCGTCGGACCGTCGCCTCGGGTGCATAATACATTCATCAGATCTGCGAAGGAGAGGCACCTGACCCAATGGCTTCAACTCCAGAAGAAGTCCACAAAGAATGGGACCCGGAGACGGAGAACATACCCCCAGAACAGCGTGAGGCGATGGAGAAGATCAAAGCCGCAGTGGCGCGACATGCGCAACGAGCCAACGAGTCCGAGCAACAGATGCGCCGGGAGATCAAAGAAATCGTGGATGCGCACCTTGGGCAGCTGGGTTGGTCTCGAGGAGAGCCCGAGAAGAAGTAAAGGCGAGCGCTTAGGTCAGTATCCGCTCAAAAGGCCCGACCCCAATCCCCACAGGGATCGTCAGCATGGTCCGTCCGTGCCGCCGTTTAAACAGTGCGCGGACGTTACCTTGGTACATGTACCTCCGAATTGGACTTGACGGAGTGAACGGGAAGTGTGCACTTTGATTAAAATAGCAGCGCCGAGTTGGTTGCGGAACAACCCCGGAGCGACAAGTGAGCAAGGTATACCAATTCGTTCGCAGCAAAACCAACAGGCATGAATGTTGCAAGCTGTACCTTACAGAAGAAGGCGAGCAGACAAACCCCGTTCCGCTGTTTATCGCAAACCAAGCGAGCGGCGTGTTCCAGAATTCTCTGAAGACTGCGGCTATGACCATGTTGCTCGATTATTTCCAGCCAGAGCCAGATGCGTGTGTCAAAGCTGCGACTTTAGTCAATGCCGTGAGAAATCGTCTCGACAAGAAACCTTATTGGTATTGGTCGTTGAATCAGAATGAGCTGGGTTCGATGATTGCCGACATTTTGCATTATTCTCCGACATCAGAGCCGTCGGCGTGACCAAACACCGGTCTCGTGTGAAAAGCTGCCCGAAGCAGATCTAAAACCGGGTTGGAACGGGCGCCGAATTTTCCCTTCGGGATGCTCGCCTCCCGGGTATGCCAGTATTGCTATAACACCGGCTACAGTTCGCCCGGGACACGGTGCAGCTACTGTCGAAGTGAACAGAGATGAGACAGGCGGGCATTGTGGTGTATCAGAGATTTTTTCCGATCCGTAACCCGCCGCGATCACGTTCAGCCGATCAAAGGGCGAGTACTGCTTGGCCTCGAAGTCTTGGACCTGCTTGTTTGACCCACGACTCTCTCCCACCCATAAACCCAATCCCGCAAGGCTTACTCGTTTGCATTGCCTTGAGTCCGGCTGTCATAGATAATCGTACGCCGCAGGTCTGCTGAAACGAGGTCAAAACATGAAAAAGTTATTTGTGTTGTTGTTGGTGCTAAGTGTGTCAGGCGCGGTATTGCTGGCACAGGACGCGAAGAGCGACGTGAAAAAAGCGGCAGAGGACACCTCCGACGCCTCCAAGAAGGCGGCGCACAAGACGGCCCATGCTACCAAGAAGGCAGCCGGCAAGACCGAAGAAGCAACCGAGCATGCGGCGGTCAAAACCAAGGATGCTACCGTAACCGCAGGGAAGAAAACGGAAGAAGCGACCAAGGACACCGGGAAGAAGGCGTATGACGCAACCGCCGACGCCGCAAGCAAGACTGGCAAAGCAATCAAGAAAGGCGCCCAGAAGGTCGGCGAGGAAACCAAAAAGGGCGTCGATAAGACCAAGGACGCGATGAAGTAGCTTCCCGCAGTCGGGAGCAAGGCACGAGTCCACTCAGCGACCCTGGGGGGCAAATGGCGCAGCGAGCGCGACGCGGGATCACGTCCCGGATATTTTCGCAAAGCGAGTACGAAAAGCTGGCCGAGTTCCGCTATCAACTTGCACGTTTCCTGCGCCGCAGGAAGGATGCCGCGCGGGCCGAGGGGCTGCAGCCGCAGCAGTACGAGCTACTGCTTGCACTGGCGGGAATGCCGGAACAAAAGCCGCCAACCATCAAGGAAGTAGCTGCGCAGCTTCGCCTCGAGCACCACACTGTGGTCGAGTTGGCCGACCGCCTGCAGGAGCAAGGGTTCATAACGCGCGCGAGTTCGAGCAAGGATGGCAGGGCTGTTCTGCTCGAACTGACGCGCGCCGGACACAAAGTGTTGGACCGCATCGTGCGCTACAGTTTTGCGCAGCTGCGTGAGGAAGCGCCCGCCTTGATCAGGAGCCTGGGGCGCATTCTGCAATCCTGAAAGCGTCTTGCTGATCGGCTCCCGAGCCACTCATGCGACTTTCCTACATCGACTGGATGCGCGGTCTGGCCTGCGTTCTGATGTTTCAGACGCACAGCTACGACGCGTGGCTTTCGCCCGAAGCGCGCAAGAGCAGTTTCTTCATGTACTCCCAGCTCGGCGGAACGTTGCCGGCTCCGTTGTTTCTGTTTCTGGCGGGGATTTCCTTCGCGCTGGTGGTCGACAAGATGACACGCAAAGGGACCTCGCCAGATGAGATTGCACGCAAGGCGTTTGTGCGTGGAGCCGAGATCTTCGCATTGGGATTGCTGTTTCGGTTACAGGAATACCTGGTCGCCTGGGGATGGGCGCCGCGGAGTGATTTGTTTCGGGTCGACATCCTGAACACGATCGGCGTTTCCATGATGCTGATGGCGATCGTGTGTTGGATTGTTCTTGGGGCGGGGGGGAAGGATTCTCGAACGCGACTCTCCATCAGCGCAGTCGTGGCAGCCCTGGGTATTTCCCTCCTAACGCCGCCCTTGTGGACGACCTGGCGGCCCGCGTGGCTTCCGTGGCCGCTGGAGTCTTACATCAATGGAGTTCACAACCTCGGCGTGCCCCAGCCTTGGCTGTTCCCGATTTTTCCGTGGAGCGCGTTCGCGTTTGCGGGGCTGGCCATGGGATTTCTCCTTGTGAGCGACTGGGCCCGGCAGCATGAGACGCACGTGTTTCTCGGGTCGGCAGTGGTAGGTGGACTTCTGGTGCAGGGTGCGCGCTGGCTTGACGCGCGGCCCTGGCACATCTACTCGCGAGAAGATTTCTGGCACACCAGTCCGTACTTTTTCCTGATGCGCGTGGGATTGCTGCTAGTAATTCTCTCAGCCAGCTATGCCTGGTGCCGGTGGGGCGCAGGAGATTGGGGGTTCAGCCCGCTCATCCAGCTAGGGCGGACTTCCCTGCTCGTGTACTGGGTACATATCGAGTTCGTCTACGGGCGAGTCTCGATTCTCCCGAAGCGCGCGGAAACGATCGGGATGGCCAGCGTGGGATTGCTTACCATTTTTATGATGATGCTGGCACTTTCGATCGCTCGGACTAAGCTTAAGCGACCACGTGGAAGAGCAGTTCCCTCTTTGGCTCCCCAGAACTAGCCAGAATGCGATGACCGTGACGGCCACCTTGCCCCAGTTCGTGCGTTCGAGGAAGGTCGGCGGCTCATACGTCCAGCCCGAAGCCAGCCGCTGCTCCTCCTTGCGAGAGGCGTACAGCAGGAAAGGGCCTCCCAGGCGTGATGCCGCGCTGGCAATCAGCCCGAATTGTTTTTCGATCTCGGAGCGCAAGGATCGGAGTTCCTCGCTGATCTCGCGATTCACGCTCTTCAGATGTTTTTCCATGGCCCAGAGTGCGGCGTTGTACGCGGTACGTAGTTTTGCCGCGTCGCGCGCGAAGCGATCGCGCACCCGCCGGTCGGGGTCGTGGCGGTATCGCAGCCAACATTACAGTGCGGACTTCTGCCCCGGCGGAGCAGGAAAACCTCGAAGCATGGCGCAACTGACGTTGCACAATGCGACGGAACAGTTGCGTTGAGCGTGAGATTCGTCGCTTCCATAGCCGAACACGTAGGCCGTGAAGTAGAAGCCTTCCCGCATTTCGCTGTCCTGATGATAAAAACAGCGGCGAAGAATGAATTCTGCCGACGCCGCGATCTCAGGCTCGGAACGGAGCAACCCGGTCAGCGCTTTCAAGTACTGCTCATGGTGCGAAAACGAATCGCGCTTGGCGGAATGGGTGAAGAGCAGATCGACGTACACAGCGAACTTCCAGGGTTCGCCAAAGATTTCTTCCTCCGGCTGAAGTTCGGTGGTGGACCATGTGTCGCACTTGGCTGATTCCAGCGGAGATCCGGGGGAGTTCAGCAGCACCAGGAACGCGCTTAGCTCGGGAAACTGAGCGGCCTCGGGGATCATAACCAATGCGGAAGACTCAAGCTTCAGGTTGAGATAGTGGAGGCGGCCTTCCGGCTCCGACCAGGGAATTTCGAGGGTGGGATCATCGCGGCCGAGTTCGACGCTGAAATCGACTTCCATCGATTAGAAAGCAAAACTGTGGAGTGGCGGGCGTCCCACCCGCCTGGGACGGGCAAGATGCCCGTCCCTCCATGCAGGCATGGACTGGCTTGTGCGTGTCTACCGCGCTGGCGCGGGTTGCGGCGTAGACTGCTGCGCGGGTGTCCCGAAGTTCACCTTGGGAGCTTCGCGTGAGCCCTCAGCAGCTTTGAAGTATGCGTCGTTCGGCTTGAACCCTGCCCAGCCCGCAAACAGGCTCGCCGGGAACTGCTGCACGTAGGTGTTGTAGTCCTGGAGCGTATCGTTGTAGCGCTTGCGCTCCACCGCGATGCGGTTTTCCGTGCCGGCGAGTTCATCCTGCAGACGCATGAAGTTCTCGTTGGACTTTAACTGAGGATAGTTCTCGGCCAGTGCAAGCACCTTGAACACTGCGCCGTCCAGTTGATTGTTCGCGGCAATCTTATCCGCTGGCGTAGTGGCACCAAGGAGCTGCGAGCGCGCTTTGGCGATGTCATCAAACACCGTCTGCTCCTGCTTCGCGTAAGCCTTCACCGTCTCGACCAGATTCGGGATAAGGTCAGCGCGGCGCTGTAGAACAACATCCACCTGGGACCAGGTCGACTTGACGGCCTCGTTTTTGGTGACCAGCGTATTGCGAACGCCGACGTACTGTCCGAAGATGGCGAGCGCAATCAGTACAACGATGATTACTGCGATCACACCCTTGCCCATATAGTCTCCTCGCAAACATCACCGGCGAGCTTATCCGCCGGGGGAATCCAGTATTCTATCGACAGCAGCGGTGACTTGCTCGACGGCCGCCAGGTAGCGTGACGCGACGTCTTGCACCAGGAATTGACGAGGATGCGCGCGATGTTCGCGAATATCCAGTAAATTCTCGAAGGGTGACTCGTCGAACGCGAGCAGGGCTGCGAGAGCTTTGACAGCCTCGCGCTTGGTGGCTGGAGTCGGTTGGCCCTGCGCGATCAGCGCGTGGCGAAACAACGTGGTGAAAGCCGGCAAGGAACGCAGCAGCAGGTCCCAGGTGTGCTTGGCGTCCTTGTATTCGGTCAACAGGCGCTGCCGCAGAAGGATTAATTTTTCCCGCAGCTCGTATTCCAACTGCGCCCGGTGAAGGTGGCGCGGGATCTGCAACGAGGCAAGGGGATCGGGACCATGCAAGACACGGTGCTGCAGTTGCATGTCGAGCAGCTCGATCGAGAACACATCGGCGGACCGCTCCAGTTCCGCGCGGCTGATGAGTAAAGGTGCGTTCCGCTTGTGTCCCGTCCACTTGGAGACCGCAGGAGCGATGGCGAGAAGCTTGGGCAGGGACGTGTCTTTCAAAATCACCAGCAGGTTCAGATTGGAATAGTCAGGATGGTAGTCGCCGCAGACGGCGGATCCGTAGAGAACGACGCTCTCGAGGTTGGCTCCGGCTGCCTCGCGCAGTTGAGCCACGAAGTCGGTGATCTGTTTTTCTGGGACTGAGCTATCCGCCATAGAACCTCTCCAATTCACTTACCAACTTCCGCCGGCGCCACCGCCACCACCGCTGCCGCCGCCGAAGCCGCCGAAGCCGCCACCGCCTCCGCCGAAGCCACCACCGCCCCAGCCGCCAGAGTCGCCTCCCCCGCGATAGCTTCCGCCACCACCGCCTCCGCCGAACAGGAACATGTAAAAGAGCAACCGGCGCAACGGAGGCACGGCCAAAACGAGGATGAGCAGGATAACAAGGGCGATGATCGTACCGGGAGAGAGGCCATCGTCATGGGCGGGTTGTTCGATCGGCTGGATGCGGCGTGGCTGTGCGGTGGTGATCTGAACGCCCGCGTCCTGGGCGATCACATCGACAATGCGCGATGTGAGCAGGCTGACTGCGCCGTCGAAGTCGCTGCGCTTGAGGTAGGGTACGACTTCGCGTCCGAAACCGCCGACTTTTCCGTCTGGAAGGATACCTTCAAGACCGTAGCCGACATAGGTCCAATAGTGGCGATCCTGGGTTGCGAGCAGGACCAGCACGCCGCGATCTTTGCCCTTTTGCCCGATTCCCCACGCGTTATACAGAGCATGAGCGTAGTCGACGATCTCTTGCCCGTCGGTCGATTTGACCGTCACCACGACAACCGACGCTTGCGCCTTTTCCAGAACCTGGCGGCACATCTGCTTCAACTGATCTTGCACGGAGTCGCTGAGTACGCCTGCGAAGTCGTTGACGCAGTCCGTGGGCTTGAGGGAGGAGACTGGCTCCGCGAAGCAGAAGGGACTCAGCAGCAGAACGGCCAGCAGGATGGTGCAGGAATGGATGGGCCGTCGCATCTCCAAAAAATTGTACAGGAAGGGAGGGTGGGCTCAGTGCGAAACAGCGTGCGCGCAACAGATTCCTCCTTTGCTCGCTGCGCTCGAGGGTCGGGATGACAAGCATGTGAGCGAGGGTCAGTCGGAACTTACGAGGCTATTCAGCGAAGCGGCGCAGGAACTCGACAATCTCGCGCTCCGCCCAGTGTCCATCATATCCGTTCGGTGACGCAATGAACGCGCAGTGGCCGCCGTCGGAAGACTCGATAAAAGTGAGATTCGGGTTGGCGAGGATCTTGCGCCGCGTCTCGGGAAGCAGGCGTACGAAAGGGTCGTTTGCCGCATGCAAGATCATGCCGGGCACGGCAATGCGGTCGACGACGTTCGAAGCAGCTGCACGCGCGTAGTAGTCGACGGCCCCATCGAATCCACAATAGTAAGCGGTCACTTTGTCGTCAAAGTCGCGCAGGCTGCGGATACCGCGCAGGCGTTGCGGATCGAACTTTGCCGGAAAGAGCTTCGCCTTGTTGCGAAAGCGATGCCGGAGCTTGAGCAGGAAGTACTGCTCGTAAACCCGATTGCTCGGCAAATGCAGCGCGTCGGCCGAGGCCGCGAGGTCCACGGCCGGGCACACGGCTGCAACCGCGCCGAACTGCGCAGGTGCCTTCTCTCCCCACTCCCCAGCGGTCTTCAAGACGAGATTGCCGCCCATGGAGAAACCGACCAGCCCGAACCGCGACACCTGGTCGTGTTCAACAACGTGACGAGCCACGGCGGCGACGTCGCCGGAGAGGCTGGAATTGTAAAGAGTCGCGGCCAGATGATCGGTGTCGCCGCAGTTGCGCTGATTGACGCGGACCACGTTCATCCCGGCGGCGAGGCCCTTCTGTGTGAGCCCGATCATGTAACCGGATTCACTTGAGCCCTCCAGGCCGTGAACGACGAGCATGGTGAAGGCACGCCGCCGGTCGGACTGCCAATGGCACTGGCAAAGAATCGGGATGCCGGGTTCGACCTCAATCAACCGATCTTCTGGCGGTGGGAAGTTTGGCCTGCGAATGCAGAAGAACCCAGCAATGGTTTGCAGGTGTCCTCCCCGCAGGAAGGGGCGTGGCGTAAAAGTACTCAGGTTGGAAGAAGTTTGCGTGCTTCCCACACTTTGATTTTAAATACAGAAGAGGATTTTTGCCGCCGCACGGCAAGGAGCAACGGGATGCCGATTTTTGAATATGTCTGCCGCGACTGCAACCACGGTTTCGAGGCATTGGTTTATGGATCGCAAAAAGGGGAGTGCCCGAAGTGTCACGGCGCGAACCTGGCCCCTCAACTCTCCACCTTCGCGGTTGCCAGTAAAGGTAGCTCGAGCGCGTTGCCGTCGATGGGTCCGTGCGGGTCGTGTGGCGATCCTGCTGGGCCGGGGGCTTGTTCCCGCCGCGACTTCAACTAAGCCCGCTCCGCTGCATTTAACTAGCGCAGTACAGAAACAAGCCTTACGTCATCCCCTGGTGAACTGCCCTCATAAGCGCATCGGCCTGAAGGTCCGAGCTGGTTATCCCCTGCCGCTCAGGTGACTTCCGAGACCGGGGCGAAGTAACCGCTGTTACTTTTACCCCTGGGGAAAAGTGCGTACCCTCGTGGGATACGAATCTGCGGCACGGGGGCAGCCCATGGATCAACGAAAGGAAACGCACACGGAAGCCGCGTTGCCAGTGCGCATCTGGGGCGTGGACAGCTATTCGCAGCCTTTCATGCAACTGGTCAGCGTGCGGATTTTCAGCAGCCTGGGCGCGGTTCTGCAGAACGTGCGGGCGAAAATCCGGCCGGGAGAAATTCTCGATGTACAGTATGAGGGACAGCGAGCGCAGTTTCGCGTGATCTGGGCGGGGCAGCCCGGGACGCTTTCCGCGGGCGAGCTTGGATTGGAGAGGCTTCCACTGGAACCACAGATCTGGAATATAGATCTCACGCGCTGCGGACAGGTCATCGGGAATGGCTAAGCCATCAAGCCTGGCTGCCGGAGAGAGAAGGACCCACCCCGGGGGAGGCGGGTCCTATCTATTCTGAACGAGAACCTCAGAACAATACCCCTAGAAGTTCCGGCTTAGATTCGCATCGATTCCACCACCCGCCACCCATGCACAGGCCGAGTCCGAACCAGAAACGCCGAGGGCGGAGCCAGAAATCCGACCGACACCGAAAACTGATGGATGTGAAGTGATAGCCAAGCGCAAGGGCCGAGCGAAGTCGGCGACGCAGCCACTTTTCAAGGCCTCGCAACACCGAGGGCGTTTGGCAGCTAGACCGCCAGTACGAAAGTATTCTGAAGCCTACGTCCCTTCCGCCCATCCCGCCAAATATTCTTCCTGCTCCGGCGTCAGGCGGTCAATCTTGATGCCCATCGATTCCAGCTTCAACTTCGCCACGCGCTTGTCCAGTTCCGCAGGCACGGTGTAGACCCGCTTCTCCAGTTGAGAATGGTTCTTCACCATGTACTCCACCGAGAGTGACTGGTCGGCAAAGCTCATGTCCATGACAGAGGGCGGGTGTCCCTCGGCAGAAGCTAGGTTGATGAGACGGCCCTCGCCGAGCAAGTTGATCTTCCTGCCGTCCTTCATCGCATACTCTTCGACGAAGTTGCGGGTGGTGCGCTTGGAAGAAGCCATCTTCTCAAGCGTCGGGATGTCGATCTCGACATTGAAGTGACCGGAATTGGAGATGATGGCTCCGTTCTTGATCACTTCGAAGTGCTCTTTGCCGAGGACGTTCTTGTTGCCGGTAACGGTGCAGAAGACGTCGCCAATCTTGGCGGCTTCGGCCATTGCCATCACCCGGAAACCGTCCATCACCGCCTCGAGCGCCTTCGTGGGATCGACTTCTGTCACGATGACTTCGGCCCCGGCGCCACGGGCCCGGCTCGCCAGGCCCCGACCGCACCATCCATAGCCGGCAACCACGAACTTGGATCCTGCCAGCAGGAAATTGGTGGCGCGGATAATGCCGTCGATCGTGGACTGTCCGGTACCGTAGCGATTGTCGAACAAGTGCTTGGTGTCGGCGTCATTGACGGCCACGATGGGGTAGCGGAGCACGCCTTCTTTCGCCATGGCGCGCAGGCGGATCACTCCGGTCGTGGTTTCTTCGGTACCGCCAATCACACCTTCGAGAACATCGGTGCGCTTGGTGTGCAGAACGCTGACCAGGTCGGCGCCATCATCCATGGTGATGTGCGGGCGGTGGTCGATGGCAGCGATGATGTGCTGATAGTAGGTGTCGTTGTCTTCGCCTTTGATCGCAAATACGGGGATGTTGTAGTCGCGCACCAGGCTGGCGGCCACGTCGTCCTGTGTGGAAAGCGGGTTCGAGGCGCAAAGTACCACGTCGGCGCCGCCATCACGCAGGCAGACGGCAAGATTAGCAGTCTCCGCCGTGACGTGCAGGCATGCGGAAATGCGCACGCCCTTCAGAGGCTGATTCTTGATGAATTCCTTCCGGATGATCTGCAGCACGTTCATCGACTGGTTGGCCCAATCTATGCGCTTCTTCCCCATATCGGCCAGATCAAGATTCTTGACGTCGCAGTTCACTTGCATCGGCGAGGTTGACATACTTCTCCTAGTTGCATGATCGCGGTTGAAATTGTGAAAACCCGGCCCCGCGGCTGGAAAGCTCAGAATACACGAAGCCCGAAACGGTTTGATGGGCCAGCCTTGACTTGCAGGGGACGCGCGCCAACGTGTCCCCTTAAAACCCTGCTCGCTAACGGCCCACGGTCTGAGCCGCCGGCTCTCGCAGTCCAGCGTCGCTCGCCAGTTTCGCCGCCTTATCGGTGGCTTCCCAGGTAAAGTCTTTGTCTCTGCGGCCAAAATGTCCATAAGCTGCAGTCTTGCGATAGATCGGACGGCGCAGGGCCAACGACTCAATGATCCCCTTCGGGGTCAACCGGAAGTTGGCGCGAACGAGATCAGGGATAATCTCCGGATCGACCTTGGCAGTGCCGAAGGTTTCCACGAGCACGCTGACTGGTTCGGCCACGCCGATGGCATAGGCAAGCTGCAATTCGCACTTGTGGGCCAGGCCGGCGGCCACGATGTTTTTCGCGATGTAGCGCGCCATGTAGGCGGCCGAGCGGTCGACCTTGGTCGGATCCTTGCCGCTGAAAGCGCCGCCGCCGTGGCGGCCCATTCCACCGTAGGTGTCGACGATGATCTTGCGGCCAGTGAGGCCGGTATCGCCCATGGGACCGCCGATCACGAATCGCCCCGTGGGATTGATGTGGTACTTGGTATCGGCGTCGAGCAGATTGCCGGGGATCACGGCCTGAATCACGTGTCTCAAAATTTCCGCACGCAGCTGATCATTGCTGACCGTCTCGGCATGCTGGGTAGAGACGACCACTGCATCCACCCGGACAGGCTTCCCGTTCTTGTCGTATTCCACCGTGACCTGGGATTTTCCATCGGGACGAAGATAGGGGCACGTGCCGTTCTTGCGGACCTCGGTGAGGCGCTGCGTGAGCTTGTGGGCGAGCAGGATGGGGGTCGGCATCAGCTCCGCGTTCTCGTTCACGGCGAAGCCGAACATCATGCCTTGGTCGCCGGCGCCACCTGTGTCCACGCCTAGCGCGATGTCGCCGGACTGCTTGTTGATACTGGAGATTACGGCACAGGTGTTGCAATCAAAACCGTAGAGCGCGTTGTCGTAGCCGATGGACTGGATCACGCCGCGCACCAGGGTCTGGAAGTCCA
>Ga0306926_10001008_pt1 | contig 27528 bp, 27 predicted proteins | sample flu12Cox44000178_FD_203759 | JGI IMG/M metagenome (GOLD analysis project Ga0306926, IMG submission 203759) | Lab enrichment of tropical soil microbial communities from Luquillo Experimental Forest, Puerto Rico - flux8day.12C.oxic.44.000.178 (v2)... | ecosystem: Environmental > Terrestrial >...
GCACGAGATCGGCTGCGCGTTGCAAGCGATCTCGCAATGGCTGGATGGGCAGCGCCGCCGGCTGGTGAGCCTGGCGGCGGGCGATCTGCGCCGCCAGGGGGTGCGAGAGACCGGACGGCGGGGATTGCCGACGGAGACGGTTCTGCGCTGTGCGCTGCTCAAGCAACAGCGGCAGCTGAGTTATGAGGAGCTGGCCTTTCACCTCGAAGATTCGGCGTCGTTTCGCGCCTTTGCTCGCTTGCCCCTGAGGTGGTCGCCGAAGAAGTCGGTGCTGCATCACACGATCAGCGCGCTTCGCCCGCAGACCTGGGAGGCGGTCAACCAGGCATTGCTGGTCAGCGCCCAACAGGAAAAGCTGGAAAGCGGTGCCACGGTGCGAATCGACAGCACGGTCAGCGCGACGCTGATGCACCCGCCGAGCGACAGTACGCTGTTATGGGATGCGGTGCGGGTCATGACGCGGCTGCTGCGCCGGGCCGGGCGGTTGCCGGAAGCGCCGCGATGCGGTGGCGCGATCGTCGGCGTCTGGCCAAAAAAGCGGGCGCGCGCCATCGACTACAGCCGCGGCAAGGCCAAGAAGCGGGTGCTCTATCGCGAGCTGATCGCCGCCGTCCAGGCCACTCGGGCCGAATTGCAAACGGTCGCCGAAGGGCTGCCCGAGACCGTCGGGATGGCGGCCGAGCGGTGGCGCGCCGGGGTCAATCATTATCTGCCGCTGATCGCGCGCATCATCGCCCAGAGCGAGCGCCGGGTGCTCAAGAGCCTGCCCTCGCGAAAGCGGGGGGCGAGGCGGTGCCGGCCGGCGAGAAGCTGGTCAGCCTGTTCGAGCCACACGCCGATATCATCGTCAAGGGGGGTCGTGCCGTGCAGTACGGACACAAGCTCAACCTCGTCACCGGCAAGAGCGGCTTGATCCTCGATGTCGTCGTCGAGGACGGCAATCCCGCCGATGCCGAGCGCTTTCTGCCGATGCTCGATCGCCAAATCGCCCGCCGCGGTGCACCACCGCGGCAGACCGCCGCCGATGGCGGCTATGCCAGTCGCGACAATCTCAAACAGGCCAAGGCGCGCGGCGTGCAGGATGTCGCCTTCCACAAGAAGCGCGGCATCGCCGTTGCCGACATGGTCAGCAGCCCCTGGGTCTATCGCCGGCTGCGCAACTTCCGCGCCGGGATCGAGGCCGGCATCTCCTGCTTCAAACGCGCCTATGGCCGAGCACGCTGCACCTGGCGCGGGCTCGACCACTTCAAGGCCTACACTGGTCCGCCGTGGTCGCCCACAACCTGATGCTGTTCGCCCGCCTCAAATCGCCATGGCCCCAGCTCCCGCCGGCTCGGGCGCCGGCTAGTCGGCTTGTCCGGTCTTGCTCGCAACGCGATTCCGTCGCTCATCGTCACTACTGAAACGCGAAAGTGCGCCGCCAACGCCGCACCCGCCACATCCGCCGCCCTGCTACACTGCTGAAAATCGTGCGTTTATGGACGAACACTAAGCTAATAATCTAGATTAGGTTCAAGCCGATCCGCTTCGGGCAGCAACGGGGTTCGGCGGCCGAAGCAATCCCTCCGCAGCTTGGCCCAGCATCTCGGACGCGCCGTGTTCCTGGGAGATGTCGCGGTTGGTATAGTCGGGCAAAAACGCCGTCGCGCTGATGCTGACGATTGCGCAGAAGGCGATATAGAGAGCAACCGCCTAACCCGATCCGGTGGCCGCGAACAAAGCCGTCGCGATCAGCGGCGCGGGTCCTCCGGCGACAACTGAGGCGAGATGGAAGCCAAGCGAGGACCCGCTGTAGCGCAGCCGCGCGGTGAAACATTCGGCGATCAACGCCGCTTGCGGCCCGTACATCATGTCATGCGGGATGAACGACAGTACGATTGCAAGGAAAATCAGGCCGGGAACCATGGTGTTCATCATCGCGAAGTAGATGAACGCGAACACCCCAACCGAAACCGAGCCGATCAAGTACATCCGCTTACGACCGATGCGGTCTGAAATGTACCCGGACAGCGGGATCGTTACCGCCGACAGACCGGTCGCGACCAAAAGGGCGGTGAGCAGGAAGTCGCGAGACATTCCGGACACCTTTGTTCCGTAGACGAAGACAAAAGCGGCATAGACATAGAACGGACCTTGCTCGGCCATCCGCGCCAGGGCGGTCAGGATAATCTGCTTCGGCTGCCGTCTAATTACTTCAATCACCGGCGTGCGTTCGACCCGGCGCTCTTCGAGAATTCGCCTGAATACCGGCGTCTCGAGAATGCCTAAGCGGATCCAGAGCCCGATTCCGACCATCACAATCGAGAGCCAAAATGGGACGCGCCAGCCCCAGACCAGAAACTGGTCGCCAGAAATCGCGCTGAAGATCAGCACCGCGACGTTGGCGAAGAATAATCCTGCCGGACCGCCCCATTGCGGCCAAGAGGTTATGAAACCGCGATGAGCGTTGGTGCGTGCCCATTCCATCGCCATCAGCGTGGCACCATCCCATTCGCCGCCGATGCCGAGACCCTGAATAAACCGAACGGTGGTCAGGATGATCGCACCCCAGATGCCGATCGAGGCGTAGCCCGGCACGAAACCGACGGCGAAGGTCGAGAGACCCGTCAACAGCAAGGTCGCGATCAATGTCGTCTTGCGCCCGATGCGGTCCCGTAATGCCCGAAGAGCGCCGCGCCGATCGGGCGGGCGATAAAGCCGACGGCGTAGATGCCAAACGCTTGCAATATCCCGACCGCGGGTCGGACTCCGGGAAATACAATTTGGCGAAGACGAGCGGAGCCACGAGAACGTAGAGCAGGAAATCGTACGCCTCGATGATCGTTCCGACCGTACTGGCGACGATCGCCCGCCGCAGTTGCCGGCTATGCTCGGCCTCGGAAAGTTAGCCTATGGCGATCCCGGTTGTGGTCATCCATATCACTCCCTTTTTCGGCTTCGTTCTATTCGGCCGGCGCCCGGCGGGACCGCGCGTCGTCGTATTCTTCCGAGATGTCCCTGTTAGTGTAGTCCGTCAGCAACGAGGCTGCGATGATGCCGAGGATCCCGCAGCCCATGATATAAAGGGCGATCGGAAAGCTGGACGCGAAGGTGGCGAACAGTGCCGTCGCGATGAACGGTGACGGGCCGCCTGCGATGATCGAGGCGAGTTGGTAGCCGAGCGAGGTACCGCTGTAGCGCAGCCGCGGAGTGAAGCTTTCCGCGATCATCGCCGCCTGTGGGCCGTAACATGTCGTGACCGGAAGCAACGAGGCCGCGATGGCGATGAAGATCAGGGCCGGCACTTTCGTGTCGAGCAAGGCGAAGTAGATGAAGCCGAAGACCCCCGAAAAGATCGATCCGATAATATACATGCGCCTGCGCCCGATGCGGTCGGACAGGTGCCCGGCGACCGGGATCCAGCAAAATCCGAGAAAGGCCTGAACGAGCACCGCGATCAGCACAAAATTGCGCTGAACGCCGAGCACCGTCGTCGCGTAGGTGAAGATGAAGGTGCCGACGATATATCCCGGGGCCTGCTCCGGCATCCTCAGGAGCGCGGTCAGCGCCACCTGCTTGGGCTGGCGTTTGAGCACCTCCAAGACGGGCACGCGTTCAGTGCGTTCTTCGTCGAGTATCCTCTGGAAGACCGGAGTCTCGGAGATGCCGAGCCGTATCCACAGCCCGATCGCGACCATCACGATGCTGAGCAGGAACGGAATCCGCCATCCCCACACCAGGAACTGGTCGCCGGACAGCCAGCTGAAGAACAGCACCGCCAAGTTAGCCAGGAACAGGCCGGCAGGTCCGCCGAACTGCGGCCAGGCGGCGAGAAAGCCGCGGTTTTTGTTGGTTTTCGCCCATTCCATCGCCAGCAATACCGAACCACCCCATTCGCCGCCGACGCCGATACCCTGGATCAAACGGATGATTGTTAGTAGGACTGCGCCCCAGATGCCGATGCTCTCATAGGTCGGCACGAGACCAACAGCCATCGTCGCGACGCCGGTGACCAGCAAGGTCGCGATCAGGGTGGCCTTGCGCCCAATGCGGTCGCCCCAGTGACCGAAGATCGCCGCCCCGATCGGCCGGCCGACAAACCCGATAAAGAAGACGGCGAAGGCTTGCAGCACCCCGACGATCGGGTCGGATTGTGGGAAGAACAGCTTGCCGAAGACCAGCCCGGTGACTTGGCCGTAGAGCAGAAAGTCGTACCATTCGATCGTCGTGCCAACTGTGCTGGCGATCAGGGCTCGGCGCAGTTGCCGGCTATGTTCGCTCGCGGAGAGGCCGCTTGTGGTAATTTCAGCTGCCGTCATCTCGGTTTCCCCCAATCGATCTTTCGGCGTTCGGAGCGATCGCACCGCACGCTCTGCCCTCAAAGGGTGACGCAAATCCTTGTCGTCGTTCAACCCTAATTTCGCGACCGCCGCGATAAGGTCGGGCCGCACCGCGGGGCCGCCCGGAAGACCGGTCGTCCGCCGAGATCGATATTGCGGCCCGATGGTCAACCCGATGATCGTCGTGCCAGAGACGGCGTCGTGCAGGGCATCGGCACGGCACCCTACGAACAGGAGCCGGCGGCGAAACCATAACGGTTGCGAGCTTGCGGGGGAGTGCTTGTTCGCTCCAGCGACGGGAACGGGCGAGTGCCAGAGGGCATAAATACAACGAAAATCGCGATCGCACGACCCGAACACCCGATCCGCCGCCCAGAAGATCCCTTTGGATCAATCGGTTAAGGAGAAAGTTACAGCGCTGCGGAACAACGAATTCGGTTTCGCCGATCAACGAAATCCGCTCGGCCTGCAGGGAGCGAGAACAACCGGATAGGGCCCCACGCTTGCACTTCCTATTCCCTCCCCGCAAGCGGGGACCAGGACGAACGCCTGCCACCGCGGGGGTTCCGGGGGCCGAAATTGAATGCCGCCTGTTGGCATAGGCGATGTATTTCGCTTCACCCATTCGTCAAATCAAGTATCTCGACCGCTAATCCCTCGGGTTGTTGTAGAGCGCTCTGGTTTCGGTAGATGGGTGCTAAGTAACCGTTGCGGTGCGACTTGGAAACACGTTGTTCTATCAGAGACGGCAGCCTATCTTAGCGGTGCATCCTGTCTTTGATCAGCGGAGATGGTCATGCGAGTTTTCCGGACTGCACTGGTCGCCGGCGCTGTGGCGATCGGGGTTGCCGGTCTCTCGGGTAGCCGCGGCGCGGGATCTCAACACCCGTGTGATGACCGTTCAGCTTCCGGGCGGAGGCGTTGCAGAGATCCGCTACACCGGTGACCTCCCCCCACAGGTGGTGTTCAGCCCCGCTCCCGCGGCGTTGGGCGCGCTCATGCCGTTCGGCGCGTTTTTCGGGCCCGCTTCTCCATTTGCAACACTCGACCGGATCTCGGCCGCGATGGATCGAGAAGCGGCGAGTCTGATGCGACAGGCGGAGATGCTGGCAAATGCGCCCGGCTTCGCGCCAAATCACCCGATCGAGATGGCCCTGGGTAATCTGCCTCCGGGAACCGAGAGCTACTCGATGGTATCGACGTGGTCCGGCAACGGCGTTTGCACCCAGAGTGCCGAGATCACCTCGCCGGCCAATGGCGGCAAGCCGCGCGTCGTGTCGCACAGCTCCGGCAATTGCGGATCGGCACCGGGCTCCACAGGTGTGATCAGGACGCCTACATCGCCCGCGCCGACGTACCCGCCCGACATCCTGGAGACCCGCGGGACGCCGCCCTACGGCGGCCTGGTACGTGAGGCGGCTTGGCCGCGCTGATCCGCATCGGGGTTTGATCGAAAAGGCCCGCCGCGCGGCGCGCCTTTCTGGTGTCTGCTGGAAAAATCACGGATCGATCCGTGCCAAGTCCTCCAGATCTTGCTTGCGCTGCTTGGCCCGGCGGTCGTAGCTCGCCTGGTTCTTGGTGCAGACCAGGGTATAGGGCCGGCTCGCGCTTGTCGGTCGTCAGATCCAGGTCGCAGCGAGCCCGGGTGACCGTGCCCTCGACGTGACCACGTTCGGCTTCGGCGGCCTTGAAAGTCCACATCCGGCGCTCAGGGTCGGCGAGAAAACGGCCGAGTTCGATGCAGTGACGGCAGCTGCAGGCGAGCGCGCTCGCCCGCTGCCAGTCTTTTGGCGCTTCCAACGGTTGCGCAATGCGGGTGCGCAAGTGGTCAAGGCTGGCGGCGCGCAGCCGCTGCACCGCCGCCGAACCGCGGATCGTGCTCGACCCGACCAATCTTCGAACCGTCGGGACGAGGACCGCATCGAGGTCGTAGGTTTTGGGCCAGGCGAGGATGTGGTCTGCCGCACGCCCGCATCGATCACCGCCGAGCGCGCCGGGTCGCCCGGCAGCGCCTCGACGAGGCGGATAGCGGCGCCGAGGAAGTCGCCCCCGCGGTCATCAGCCAGTGCGGCAACGGCACGGCCCAGCAGCTCGCCGCACGCGCCCAGCGACATCGCCGCGGTCTCCGCAACGACCCGCTCGATCATTCCGGCGCGCTTTTCGTGAGACAAGGTGGCAAGCGCACCGATGATGGGGTCGTTGTCCAGCTTGTCGTATCCACCGCACGCAACGATCTTCGCCAGCAGCGCCTCGATCCGTTGCGTGTCCTCGAGCGTCAGCATGGTCAGCATGCGGGCAGCCTCGCTCGGCGCTTTGTCCCGCCGCGGATACCCGGCCTCGGTCGCCCACTTGGCAACCATGTGCCCTGAAAGCTCGTGCGCATGCTCCCACAGAGGCGATGAGCGGCCCGCGCCGCTCTCGGTCCAGCGCTGGGTCAAATCGCTGAGAAAGGGCAAGGTGACCGCCAGGCCGGCTTGGTTGAGGACCGCGAAGAATTGGGCACGCGGCCAAAGCACGAAAGCCGCGCGGCGATAGGTGCGCTCGAAAGAGGCCCCTTCGTTGCCGGTCGCCTCGTGGAAGTGCTCTTCGTCGGGGTCCATGTCTTCGAGCGCATCGGGCGGCAAAAGTTCTCCGTTTTCGACCGGCAGCTCGACCAACAGCGACGGGCTGCCGTCGAGCCGCCGCCATTCGGAAAGGCTGACACAGCGATCGTCGACCTCGCCCGCCTCCAATTCCGGCTCCGACCAGCGGCCGCGCTTCGGCCCATAGCCCGCGTATTCTGCAATCCCGCTTTCCTCGACCGTAAGGAGCGCCAGATGAAGGTCACTGCCGGCTTGCCGCGCGGCAGCAGCGAGCACGGCCGCAACCGCAGCGTCCGCTCCCTTCGTGTCGCGAACCCGAGCTCGGCCGGAGTATAGGCACGCTCCAGAGGGTAGATCAGCTTCTCCGGAGCATCATCGCCAGGCGATCTCCTGCCCTCGCCCCAAGCCTGCAACAGCTAGTCCTTCTCTCTTGGCCGTCATAGTCGGGCGGCTCGGGCAGCGGACCCCTTTCGCGGCGGATCAGTTATAGACCAGGGCCAACCGGCAACCGTCGGTGACCGGCAACACCTCGTGAACGCAGTCGGCATAGAACGCCGCGAAGCTCGTCTCCGACGGGTCGGTGCAGCGGAGGTCGAGCCGGACCTCGCGGCCTTTGTGCTGTACGACGAGGTCGCCCCCCGTGGAGATTGACGGCAGCACGATCACCAGGGTGGCGAACATCCCGGGGGTCTTTTCGGTGTCGCGATGGCTGACGAAGAAACTGCCCCGGTCGTACACCAGCAGCTTGTAGAGCTCGGCTGCTACCGGTTCGCTGACCCCGACCCCATCGGCCACCCGCGCCAGGATGGTCTCCAGGGTCCGCGTCCAATGCTTTCCGCGAATCCGTACCCGATCCGCGGCGATTTGCCAGGTCCGGCGAACCGCTGTGTCGACCAATGTCTCTTCACCGCGACCGTAGGGGCGCGTTTGGCCGCAGCCGCGAGCTGCTCGGCCTGGATCGGCAGCAGTGGCAGCGCGATGGGACCGACCCCGTGGACCTCGAGCAGCGGCGCCAGAAGCTCGGTCGTGCCGGAGACGAAAAAGTCGCCGGGCCGGCAAACCGTTCTCAGCACGGCGGCGAGGTCGGTTGCGATGGACATCAGGTCTTGTCTCTCTTCATCTCGCGGGCACAACCGGAAGGGTGACCGGGAGCGAGACGTTGTTCAAGGCGCAGGCCCGGGCCGGCGGCATCGTGCGCCCTAGGAACCCAAGGGTTTGATGCAGGATCCTGAAGGCGGCGAATCGCGTAACCGGTGGGTGGCGGACGCCTAACCACAAGACCGCCCCCCGCGAGTACCATGTCATCGCGTATAGTGCCCGTGCCGCCTAATCGGAGGCCGAGATGAGGGTCAACCGTTACATCGGCAGTTCTGTCGAGCGCGTGGAGGATCGGCGGTTTCTCCGGGGAACGGGAACATATGTCGGCGATCTGTCACGCCCAGGACTGCTCTCCGCCGCCATTCTGCGTAGCCCTCAGGCGCACGGGCGCATTCGCTCGATCGGCGCCGCCGCAGCCCTGGCACTCCCCGGCGTGCACGCCGTCATCACTGCGGTGCAAATCGGCAGCCCAGTGCCACGGATCCCGATACGGCTGCAGCCTTTGCCGGTTCTCGCACCCTATCATCAGCCGGTCATTGCAGAGAGAAAGGTTCGCTATGTCGGCGAGCCGATCGCGGTGGTGCTCGCCGACAGCGCCGCGATAGCCGAAGACGCATTGGACGCGATCGGCGTCGATATCGAGCAACTGCCGCCAGTTGTGGATCGGCACGCCGCCGCGACGGGCGAGGCTCTGCTCTTTGAAGAAACCGGCACCAACCTCGCGATCAAGTACACTGCCGCAAAGGGTGATCCAGACCGCGCTTGGGCCCGTGCCGACTACGTCCGGCGCGAGCGCTTCTCTGTGCAGCGGCATACGGCGGCGATGATGGAGCCCCGCGGGGTGCTGGCCGAGTGGGATACCGCTCTCGGTAGGCTCACCGTCTCGGGCGCGAGCAAAGTGCCTTTTTTCAACCGGCTTATTCTCGCCTCGCAGATGGGTCTCGCCGAGGATGCGATCGACATGGTTGAAAACGATGTCGGCGGCGGGTTTGGCGTGCGTGGCGAATTCTACCCCGAGGATTTTCTGATCCCGTTTGCGGCGCGCTTGACCGGGCGCCCGGTCAAGTGGATCGAGGACCGGCGCGAGCATCTGATCGCGGCGAACCATGCGCGCGAGGCCGAATGCGAAGTGCAAATCGCCTGCCGCTACGATGGCACGATCCTCGCCCTCGCGGGCGACGTCTATGTCGATGTCGGAGCCTACAACCGGACCAACGGGATGGTCGGCGCCCGCAATATCGCCCAGTTCCTCTCCGGCCCGTATCGCATTCCTGACATCCGCATCGAAGCTTCGCTGGTGCTGACCAACAAGACGCCGGTCGGCACCTATCGCGGACCCGGGCGGTTCGAGGGGGATTTCTTTCGGGAGCGGCTATTGGACATTGTCGCTCGCGATCTCGGCATCGACCGCGTCGAATTCCGCCGGCGCAATTTGCTGACAGCGGCGGAAATGCCCTATTCGATCGCGACGATCACCCCCTACGAGCACAAAGACGCGTTCGACAGCGGCGACTACCGCCTGACCCTCGATCGCTGCCTGCAGGAGATCGACTGGGCGGAAAGGTCAAAGCTCCAGGGAAAGCTGGTCGACGGCCGCTGTCACGGATTGGGGATCGGGTGTTTCATCGAGGGCAGTGCTGCCGGTCCGAAAGAGAATGCGCGCCTGATGCTCGAGCCCGATAGTACGGTCTCGGTCTTCGTCGGCTCCTCGGCGGTCGGGCAAGGTCTCGAAACCACCTTCGCGCAGATCGCCGCCGACGCCCTGGAGATGCCGATGGATCGCATCCGCGGCGTGTTCCACGGCTCGACTGCCTTGGTCCGCGAGGGCTTTGGGTCGTTTCATTCGCGCGCCGTCGTTATGGGTGGATCAGCGATCCTGCTGGCTGCCGATAGCTTCAAACAGGCGGTTCGCGCCGCCGCCGCACGGCACCTAGGATGCGATCCGGGCCTGGTCGAGCTTGTCGAAGGCCGCATTGCGGCCGCTCCCGACGGCAGATCCGTCAGCTTTGCCGATCTTGCGGGCGAGGGAATTTCGGCCGAGGAGAGCTTCGCCAACAGCAGACATACCTATAGCTATGGCGCGCATGCCGCCCATGTCGCGGTCGATCCGCGGACCGGCCATGTCGAAGTTGTCGACTATGTCGCGGTCGAGGATGTCGGGCGCGTCATCAACCCGATGTTATTGAAGGGCCAGATCGTCGGTGCAGTCGTGCAGGGGCTGGGCGGCGCGCTGCTCGAACAGCTCGTCTACGACTACGAGGGGCAGCTGCTGACCGGCTCGCTCGCCGACTATCTGCTGCCGACCGCCGGCGATTTTCCGCGCATCCGCGCCGTCGTCACGGAGACGCACCCTTCGCCGATCAACCCGCTCGGCGCCAAGGGAGCCGGTGAAGGCGGCGTTGTTCCGGTAGGCGGGGTGATCGCCAACGCGGTCGCCTCGGCGTTAGCTTCGCTCAATGTGCAACCGCGCGAGCTGCCGCTTGCGCCGCCGCGGATTTGGCAGCTGATCGAAACCGCGCGCGAGGCGCAGAAACAACCCAGGGAGTAAACCGATGGCCAAAGCCCGGCACGAGATGCCGACCGAAATGGCCGCCTGTCGCTCGACGAGATCGCCGAGCGCTACATCGGTCGCTTTCCTGACAAGAAGGGTGATTGGGAAGCCTTCGAGGAGCCAAGATCGACGGCTACCGACGCGCACAACATCGTTTTATCGGCGCCGGCGGGTTCGGCAAGCACGACGATCCGACAGTGATCCCGGCGCGGGCCTTTACCCTCAGCGTCATGTATTTGCCGCCGGGGCAAGGCAATGCGCCACACACGCACGAAGTCGAGGAGGTCTTCTTCGTACTCAGAGGATATTTGACGGTCTTTGTGGAGGACGAAGGCGGCCGGCGGGTCAGCCGGACGCTCGCGCCGTGGGAATGCATTGCCTGCCCGCCGGGTGTCAGTCACGGCTACCAGAACGAAAGCCTCGAGCCGGTCTATTTTCAGGTGATGCTCGGGCGCGGTCGACCGGACACGACGGGCTACGCCGACGACGAGCCCTACCGGCGGCGCGACGCACATCTCGGCCGGAGCTGCTGAGGTGCGTGTCACTGCGGCAGTCATGGAAGAGAAGTCCGGCATTTTGGAGCTCGATACAATCGAGCGCGAGACGCCGCGTCCGGTCCGCCTCATCACCTTCTCCGACTTTGCCGCGAGCAATCCGGCGGCGGATGCGGCCGGCGGCGCGGCGCTCAAACCGGTGCTGCGAATGCCGCAATAACCATTGACCAAGGAGGAAGAGAAATGGCTACCAAATCCTACATCATCGCGTTGGAGGAACATTACTACGATCCCGGGTGAAGCGGTATGCCACCGGTCTGGACGCGATCGCGGCGCCGGCAACCCTGCAGCGTCTCGACGATCTGGGCGAACTGCGCTTGAAGGAAATGGACGAGGCCGGCATCGACCTGCAGGTGTTGTCGCATACGATGCCGGGGCTCCAGAAGCTCGATGCTGAAACCACCGTGCCATTGGCGCGCCGCGCCGATGACCGGCTCAACGAGGCGGTGCGCCCACCCCGACAGGTTCGCAGCCTTTGCGGCACTGCCCACTGCCGACCCCAAGGCAGCCGACGAGCTCGAACGCACGGTCGGCAGGCTCGGCTTCAAGGGAGCGATAGTGAACGGGCTGACCAAAGGGGTCTTCCTCGACGACAAGAGGTTTTGGCCGATCTTTGAGCGGGCTCAGACGCTCGACGTACCGCTCTACATGCATCTGGCAATCCCGCATCCTGCGGTCATCGACGCTTACTACAAGGATTACGTCGAGAAACACCCAGGGATCTTGCGCGCCGGCTGGTGCTTTACCGTCGAGACCGCGACGCAGGGCATTCGCCTCGTGCTGAGCGGCGTGTTTGACGCCTATCCGCGTCTCAAAATCATCATCGGGCATTTGGGTGAAGGGCTCCCTTCTACCTCTGGCGCATCAGCCACGGGCTGCGCGGCAGCGACGCGGTAAATCTTTCCGCGACACCTTTTGCGAGCACTTTTATGTCACCACCAGCGGGTTCTTTTCCGATCCGGCTTTGTTGTGCTGCGTGATGGAGATCGGGATCGACCGGATCCGGTTCTCGGTCGGCTATCCGTTCGTCGACAATCCGCCGGTGACGAAATGGACGGAAACCCTGCCCCTGTGCGCCGAAGACAAGGAGAAATTGTTGAGCGGCAACGCCAAACGGTTGCTCAAGCTTTAGGCGCCCCGGCCTGCCGCATGACAGGTCGACCCCCGGCTGTTAGAAATCCGCGACCCGACCCTGCATCCGTGGAGGAGCGCAATGGCCACGAAGACCTACATTATTGCCCTGGAGGAGCATTATTTCGATCCCGAGGTGAAGCGTCACACGGTCGGTCAGGAGCCGACCAATGCGCCGCGGATCGTCCAGCGGCTCGACGACGTCGGCGAATTGCGCTTGAGAGAGATGGACGAGGCCGGCATCGACATGCAAGTCCTGTCGCATGCCAACCCCGGCTTGCAGAAGCTCGACGCGGAGACCGCCGTTCGCCTGGCGCGCGGTGCCAATGACCGGCTCCACGAGGCGGTCCGCGCTCATCCCGACCGGTTCGCGGCCTTTGCCGCAATCCCGACCCCCGACCCGAAAGCGGCGGCCGACGAGCTCGAACGCGCGGTCACCAAACTGGGCTTCAAGGGCGCGCTGGTGAACGGCCTGACCAACGGGGTCTTTCTCGACGACAAGCGGTTCTGGCCGATCTTCGAGCGGGCGCTAGCGCTCGACGTCCCGCTTTATATGCATCCGGCGCTGCCCCACCCCGCCGTCGTCGAGGCTTACTACAGGGACTACGTGGAGCAGTATCCCTCGCTGTTGCGCGCCGCCTGGGGCTTCACCGTCGAAACCGCGACGCAAGGCCTGCGTCTCGTGCTGAGCGGCGTCTTCGACGCCTATCCGGGTCTAAAGATCATTCTCGGCCATATGGGCGAGGGCTTGCCCTTTTATCTCTGGCGCATCAGCATGGGGCTGGCGCGTGACGGCAGGGGTGGCAGGAGCTTCCGCGATATTTTCTGCGAGCACTTCTACATCACGACCAGCGGCTTCTTTTCCGACCCGGCGTTGCTGTGCTGCATGATGGAAATGGGGATCGACCGAATCCTGTTCTCGGTCGACTATCCGTTTGTCGACAATCCGCCGGGAACAAAGTGGACCGAAACCCTGCCGCTGTGCGCGGAAGACAAGGAAAAGCTGCTCAACGGTAACGCCAAACGGCTGCTAAAGATTTAAGAGACCTGGATGCCGATCAGGACTCAACCTCAGTCTCGTGCAGTGCCTCGCCCAAGCTGAGGCGGCGCGCCACCATGGCGTCCTTCGTCGCTCTCGCCCCATTCCCGGTATTGCCGCACGCCGGCTTCGAGCATCTGGTAGGTGTGGAAGTCGGCGTCCTCGCGCAGGACCGCGTGCGCCAGCGTGGCGATCAGCCTATCGGCCGGATGATCGAGCGTCAGATAGCGAGCGACGAGGCGGCCGGCATCGCGCACCGATCCCTGTCGATCGAGCGCCGCGAGAAATGCCGTGCGCAGAGCCTCGTCATCGCATGGCAGGTCGTCGAGCCGGTCGTTGGCCGCACCGGGTAGTCGTGCAGGCGGCACGTTCAAGAAACGGATCAGATAGAGTCGCAGCGCCCCGTGAATCACGCCGCGCAGCAGCTCGGGGCTCTCCAACTCCACCGGCTGTTCGGCGGTGACGCGCTTCAGGAGCTGGTGCAGCGCGTTGCAATAGGTGAAAGCGTGGTGCGCCGCCTCCCAGTCGGAATGCTCGTTTGCGGTACCGAACCAGGCGACACGCAGCGCTGCCGCATAGGCGAGCGCGCGGCCGAGATCGGCCGCGGTCGCGCCGGCGCGCATCGCCTCCGCAAGGGCCGCGATGATTGCCTCCGGGTCATCGTCAAGCAGCTGCCGCGCCAAGCTGGTGTGGGACAGCCAAGTCCCGCGTTCGGAGCGTCCGGTTGCCAGCAGATCAGGCAACGCGGTCGAAGCCGCCTCGCACAGCCGCACCAGGTCGAGCGGATGTCGCCACGCATTCAGTTCCTCGCCGCCGCGCGCGGCGACCAGCTGAGGAACGACCGTCGGCAGTATCGCCGCTGCCTCCTGCCAGCCGACAATGTCGAGGCATTCGAACGCTTTGTTGATGAAATCCAGAGCGTGACCGCCATCGGCAAAAACGCGGTCGGCGGCGGCAGTCAGCGGCAGCGCTGCTAGCTCGCTCGGCGATGCGCCGCCGTCTATGGCTGTAAGCAGAGTGCGCTCGGCGCCGTCGCGGTGGCGCACCTGGGTCCAATGCCGCAGCCAACGGCCGAGCAACGGCACCGGGCGCGCGCCGCCGACCGCAAGCGGCTCGCGGTCCCGGCGCGGCGGCACCCCGTCGCAGTCGCTCGCTATTCTCTTGAGACCGTGAAAGAGGGCGAGGTACCCTCTCCTCCTCCGGCAAGGTCGGAACGAGGTTGCCGAGCGCGGTGGCAATGGTCAGGCCAACACCCCATCCGTCGCGATTGCGGACACCGAACAGCACGCGCTCGCGAACCAGAGCACGATGATCCGCGCGACCGGCACCGAGACCCAGCACCGCCTTGGCAAGGACGAGACCGATATCGTGCTGCAAGCCCTCGCGCAGGCGATTGCGCCAATGGGCGTCGCCGTCCGCGTAGCGCGTCCGCCGGCAAACCCATAGAGCCCTGTCGTCCCGGAGCTCGACGGGGGCAGTCGGGACATCGTCCGCCCAGAGATCGAAGGTCCCGCCGCTGACGAGGTCAAAGCGGGCATGATGCCAATGGCAGGTCAGAATCTCGTCTTCGATGGAGCCCCGATGAAGCGGAAAACCAAGATGAGGGCACCTGTTGTCGAGCGCAAAGACACTGTCCCGGTGGTGGACGACGAGCAATGGACAAGCGCCGCCGCGGACAACGATCGTCCCCCGCGCCTTTAGCTCCTCCAGCGTCCCGACGCGGATCCACTCATCGGTCGAATGCTCGTCACGCGTCTCGGGCATCGTGCCTCGCTCCGACGCTACTAGTGACGGCCTTATGGCAGCGTCGAAGCGTTTCGCGGCAGCTCCGATGCTTCGGCGAGGATGCAGCCGCCTCACATTCCTCTATTTGCCGTTAGCCCGTCATCGCCGATTGCTGCGGCAGAAACCAACGCGAATCACGAGTCTCGAGCCGCCCAGCGCGCCGGTGGCGCTGTAGCGCAATACCGAGATGGTTCGGCCTGACCGTCATGCCGAATTCCCGAGCGAGGTAAGAGAGAACCTCGCTGGGCGTTGCGCCTTCGCCATGCGCCTGGACGGCCCGCAGAGTGGCATCGCTAAGCGATACCGCCTGTGCCGGTTGCGCAGCCCGGGCTCTGCCGCGTGCAGCGGCCGGCGCTGGCGTCGGCGCGGTTCGCGCGGGTCGTCCTCGTCTGCGTCTCTCCGTGGTCTCGACTCTTCCGAACCGAGTGAGCACGCGCTCGGCAACTTCCAGTTCATTGAGTTGGGCACCTAGCTTTGCCCGTTCGGCGTCGAGCCGCGCGAGCCGTTCGGAGACCTTCTGCTTCTCCTGTCCAATCTCGTCCAACGTAGCCATCTGCTCTCTCCCTCCTTCCCCCATCCCTACCATTCTCATACTGCGCCGATATTCTGCAATAAATGGAGGATCGCTGCACCGAAAAAAGATGGCGCCTGAGAAATTGTTGCCGTTTTATGGCTGCGCTCCCAACCATCGCAGTGCGGCAAGCTGCAGCGTGCTCGAGTTCGCAGCCACGCATGATCCGCAGTTTGCTTGAGTTCTGCCAACGATCTGTACGTCGACCGCAGAAATGGCCAAACGCATCAGATGAGCAATGTCGTCCGGCGGGGGTCGAGCTCGGCTGACCGCGTACTAGACTCCGCACGGCAGATAAATAGCGAATCGCCTTTACGGCAGATAAATCCGAATCGCCTTTGATGCCGGGTTGACGATCATCACGCGCGTCGGTCGTACGCAAATCCTATTCGGTCAGGACTTGCACGGGGAGGCGATTGACGACGCAGGCTGCGTATGCCGTCGGCCGACGGATGAACCCGCCCGAGACGAGGCATCGCCGCAGACCGTCAACATCGTCCTCGGGAAGAACCGGATCGCGTCCCCACACCGACTGTGCCTGGTAGCGGGCGAGTGCGGCGGCCATCACGCCGCGTTCGAGCGCTGGGAAGAACGATGGGATCGTGGCGGCGATCTCTGGCGCAGACCGGTTATAGATCCACTGCTGCGTCCGCTGGATCGCCCGGACCATGCGCAATAACGGTTCGGCGTCGCCAACAAGCCGGTCCCGCGTCGTCACGAGAGCCCTGTAAGTGGTAGGGCCACGCGTGCTCGCGGCGTACCACAGGTGACCCCTCCCCGAGGCCAATGCTTCTTCGACGACGGGCTCGAAAAACTGCACAGCCTCGATTCGGCCCTCGCTCGAGGCGTTGAAGTTCTCGGCCATGCTGCGATCGGCGATGCGATGGAGCCGCGTCGGGTCGATGCCGGCCTGCCGCAGATCCTCCGGCAGGCATAGCCACGGTGTGGGCACCTCGCTGACGGTGGCAATGCGCATTTGGGCAAGGTCGGCGAGCGGAAACCCGGATTGGGGTATGGGCCGACGATCGAGATCGGATCGCGGCAGACGACCTCTGCAAAGCAGACGAGCGCCGAGTTGGGGTTCTCGTCGCATCGGCCCCGCCCAGAGCACCTCGACCGCACCGTCGAGCAGGGCACGCTCTGCCAGTCCGACACCTGGTGACGGCAACAGCTCTACTGCCAGCCCCTCGGCAGCATCGGCGCCGATCGCATGCGCGGCATGAGAACAGCGCGTACAAGGTCAAAGCGGTGGTTCTCACAAAGCCGCAGGCGAATCCTCTCCCAGAAAAAAGAAGACCCTCGCCGGACCGGGCAAGGGCTTCTGTGCCGAAGCAGGTATTAAACGATGCCGTCGCGGCGCAAGCCGTCGATTTCGCAGCTGCCGAGGCCGAGCCAGTCGTGCAGCACCTCGGCGCTGTCCTGGCCGAGCGCCGGCGATCCTTTTAGCCGCACTGTCTTGCCGTCGATCCGCACCGGCCAAGTCGCCATCTTGTAGTCGCCATTGTGGTGATGGACGGTCTGCATGATGCCGCGCTCCTCGAAGCTCGGCTCGTTTTGCAATTCCATCGTGTCGAACACGGCGCCCGACGGCACCCCCACGGCAATGAGCTTCTCCATCGCCTCGCGCTTGTCGTGCTGGCGGGTCCATTCGCCGATGATCGCGTCGAGCTCCTTTTCATTCTTGACGCGGGCATCGCCGGTCGCGAAACGCGGGTCCTCGATCAATTCTTCGCGCCCGATCAATTTCATCAGGCGCGACCAGTGCTCGGGGTTGGCCCGGCTGGTGGTTAGGTAGACATAGTCGTTGGGACCGCCGCCTTTGGCCGGGTAGAGACCCGACGGGGCGTTATTGCCGCCGCCCGACTTGGCGCCGTTGCGGCGCGCCGGCTGGCCGGTGCGTGCCATGTTGGCAAAGCAGGTGCGCATGTAGTGGATCATTGCGTCCTGCATCGCCACCTGGAGCCGCCTTCCCTTGCCAGTCCGATTGCGCTCGTGCAAGGCGCCGAGGATGGTGGCCGCCATCAGCATGCCGGTACCAGTGTCGCCAAAGCTCAGGCCCGGCTTGACCGGCGGGCGGTCGGGCTCGCCAGTGACGCTGATCGGGCCGCCGGCGGCTTGCGCGATCATGTCGAAGGCCAGCCCCTTCTCATGCGGGCTGCCGGTTCCGAAGCCCTTGACCTGGCAATAGATGATTCCGGGATTGAGCTTCTTGACCGATTCGTAATCGAGGCCGAGGCGCTCGATCGTGCCGGGCGCCATGTTTTCGACCGTGACATCGGCCTTTTTCAACATGTCCTTTACGATCTCGAGCCCCTTCGGCGATTTCAGGTTGATCGCCAGCGACTTCTTGTTGACGTTGAACTGGTGGAAATACCACGGATCGTCGTCGGGCTTGCCAGGGCGCAGCCGACGGCCGGGATCACCGCGCCCCGGGTTCTCGATCTTGACCACCTCGGCGCCGAACCAGGCCAGCACCTCGGTAGAGGTCGTGCCCGCCTCGAACTGGGTGAAATCCACTACCTTGACGCCTTGGAGAAAGTTGAGGTCCTGGGTGTTGTCGCTCATCGCTGTTTCCTTCCGTTACGCGCCGATGCCCGAAGACAGCCTGCGCCTTCCCGCGCTACCCCGCAACGCCTTCCGCCAAGCCTACCCCGCCAAGGTCAGGAGGTCGGGCTCGCTACAAGGCGACCGTCCGTCGATCTGCCCTGCAACCTTATGTCCCTTCTAACCTACACGACCAACCTCGGCGATATGGTGTTATGCTGCCGCTATTATGAGAGGCTAATGGCGCGTTGGCGGCGGGTGCTGCCGGCCGACCGCCTCGTGGAATTTGCTTACGGGACGTTAGTGGAGAGTTGCGCGAATTGATGCCGCGGAGAGAGGAAGAGCAATGAGAGGTCGGGGTGCGACGGCCCCCCCGCGGGCGGGCCGCAACGACCCCTGCCCTTGCGGCAGCGGGCGTAAATTCAAACAGTGCTGTGGCGAGGGACGACCCGCGTCAGCAGCCCCCGAGCCCGCTGGTGACGCACGACCCCTGCGCCTGAACCTCGGCCCCCTGAGCGAAGCGGGCGAGCTGCGCGGGGCGGCTGAGCGGCTTCGACGATCTATGTACGGTGCCCAAGTTCCCGGCCTTGAGGCTGAAAACGGCGCCCGACCGTCGCCGCGGCGGCAAGTCGCGGCGGCGGGTCGGTTTCGCCGGCAGGGCGTCGCCTTGTTGCAAGAAGGAAAGTTCACGGCTGCCATCACCGCCCTGCGGCAGGCCGTTCGGCTCGATCCCGGCGACGCCAAATCGCATGGCGCGCTCGGCCTGGGGTTATTGCGCAGCGACCGTCTGACAGAGGCCACCGCCAGTCTCGAGCTCGCGATCGTCCTCGAAGAAGGGGTCGTCGCCACCCAGTATCACCTGGCGGTTGCGCTCGACCGTCAGGGGCTGAAGAACCGAGCCATCGCGGCCTATCGACGGGCCGCAGAGCTGGCACCCGAGTTGGCCGAAGCTCATCGCCGGCTTGGTGAGCTGCTTGAGGCTGAGGGTGACGCCGAAAACGCCGCGCAGTCCTACCGCCATGCCGCCGCCTGCGCCCCGGACTCGACGGCGGGCCGGTTGTGCTTGGCTGGGGCGTTGATGCTGGAAGGCGATCGGCGGGAAGCGGAGGCGGTGCTGCGGCGGGCGATCGAGCTCGATCCGGAAAGCGACCCGCTCCACACCGTCCTCGGTGATCTCCTGTCCACTCAAGGACATTTCGACGAAGCGATCACCGCCTATGACCGCGCTATTGAGTTGAACGCGTCCCGGGCTCCGGCGCATCTCAATGCGGTCCTTGTCAGGAAGTGCACCGAAGCGGACCGTCCGCGGCTCGAGCCCATGCTTTCGAGCCTGCGCGATCCTTCGCTCTCCGGTGAATACCGGATGAAGCTCCATTTCGCCTGCGGCAAGCTACTCGACGATCTCGCCGAGTACCAAGAGGCGATGCAGCATTTCGAAACGGCGAACCGCCTAAGAGGCCGGCAGATGAAGTTCAACCGGCTGGTATTTTCAAGGCATTGCGACGGGCTTGCGGAGCGCTTTACCCCTGCTTTCTTCGCCGCCAACAGGGAGCTTGGGCTTGACGACGAGACCCCCCTCTTTGTTGTCGGCATGCCGCGTTCCGGCACGACCTTGGTAGAGCAGATCCTTTCGAGCCATCCGGCGATCGGAGCCGGCGGCGAGCTGCCATTCTGGCCCAGGCGTCCGAGCTCGCCGGGCATTGCGAACGCGACTTTGCTGACCCCCGAAGCGGCGCACGACTTGTCACGAGACTATCTTGCCTTGCTGCGCCGGCTCGAGCCGCAAGCGTTTCGGGTGACCGACAAGGCCCCATTCAACTTTCACCGCTTGGGCCTGATTCACCTGTTGCTTCCCAAGGCGCGCGTCATTCATTGTCGCCGACACCCGGTCGACACCTGCCTCTCGATGTACTTTCTGCAGTTCTCCGAAAGGATCGAGTTTGTCAGCGACAAGGGCGATTTGGCTTTCGCCTATCGGCAATACGCCCGGCTGATGGAGCACTGGCGCGCGGTATTGCCGCCCGATCGCTTCATCGACGTCGATTACGAGGACTTGGTCGCAAACCGCGAGGCAATCACGCGGCGGCTGATCGCCTTCACCGGTCTCGGCTGGCACGATGCCTGCCTCGAGCCCGAGCGCAACGAGAGAGTGGTGACGACCATGAGCATGTGGCAGGCGCGCCAGCCGGTCTATACCACCTCGGTCGCCCGCTGGCGGCGTTATGAGCCATGGCTCGGCGAGCTCCGCCAGTTGCTCCCCGCCGCTGACACTCACACCCAGGTAACGTGATCTTTGGCTCTCGACCGCCCCGCGGCTCCGCTCGCCGAGGACGCGGTTGAATCTCAAAATTTATCCGCTCGGCGGAGTGTCGGAATCTTTTACAGCCGCGAGCGGACTTTATTTGATCGTAACCCATCGAAAAGAGCCATTTCGGCCAGATATGGCGCGCTCCGGTGTCGGAATTCTTTACACGTTCGGAGGGACTGCTCAGACCATAACCCATTGAAAAGCAATAATTTCAATTAGGAGTAGCAAAAAAATGTGTCGGAACTTTTTACACCTTGACAAGCCCAGCAACGATGGGCGATCGTAATGTCTTGAAAGACGTAACTTTTTGGGTATGACGCCGGCTGGTACGGAGCTTGCGCGTCCTGTGTAGGTGTCCTGGTGGCGCTCGACGCGATTTATCAGGGGTTTTGGTTATGCAAGAAGCTGGACGGTCCATCGGGCGCACGGGCTGGAGCCTCGGGTCGCTGTTGCTGGCGGGGGTGGCTTCGTCCGTGCTGACCGCCCCAGCCGAGGCCTTGAATATAGTCCCGACCTACACCGTTGGGGTCACCGCCCCGTTTCAGACCGCATTCGCTGCTGTCGCTACCAGATACGATAATCTTTTCACCGATCCCGTCACCGTTAATATCACAGTCAGCGCTACAGGGACCGGGCTGGGTACGAGTTCGACCCCGCTCGCGGGCGTATTTACTTATGGGCAGGTGCGTACGGCCCTGCTCAACGACTACGCCGCCAACCCCAGCGCCGCCCGAACTACTGCCTCGGGGGCCGGTGGCAGCATAAACACGACGACCGACCCAACCACTGGAGGACACTTTTTCATCTCGACGGCCGAAGAAAAGGCGTTGGGGCTGCTCGCCGGCAATAACCCGGCTTCGGATGGAACCTTTTTCTACAACGGAACCCTCACCTATACCCTCAACCACACGGCCGCTCCCGGGGCATTTGACTTCCAGGGCGTCGCCGAGCATGAAGTCTCCGAGATCATGGGCCGGATTCCTGGGCTCGGTACAACCGCTTTCGACGGCAGTCCAGACTTTCTGCCGTACGACGTCTTTCGCTATACCGGGGCTAACACCCGGGGTATAACCAATACCGGTGCAGGAAACTATTTCTCAGTCGATAACGGCACCACCAACCTTCATGGTTACAACAACCATAACTTGCTCGGCGGCGATCCGCAGGACTGGGACGGGTCCAACCCCGCGGATTCCTACAATGCGTTCCTCAGCGCTGGCCAGGCGACTGGGATAACGCCGGTGGGCATCGAGGCCTTGAACGTCATTGGCTGGGATGTTGTACCGGCTCCGCCGATCGGCGCTGGCTTCCCGACCTTTCTGGCCGTCGGCGGCTTGCTGTTTGGAGCAAGATTGCTGTACCGTGCCAAGCGGGCCGCACGCTTTCTTGGCGTTGCATAGGTAGAGCGCGTTAACGCCGTCGACCGCGACGGCGGCGTATATGCCCGGCTGATGCCGGCCATATATTTGTTGCGCCCGGTCGGCAGTCTACGGCTGCTGCACCTTTATCGTTACAGAAAAGACAGGGATAGGGTCGCATGAAACGACCTGCATCCCCGTCGGCTTTGGGCATTCACCGAAAACTGCCACGCTAACATGTGCTGTGCCCGACGCGAGCGTTACCGCATTTGTCTTTGATATTACCTGAACGACGCTGTCATTATCACTTTTCTGAACTGTAACATTATTGGCGCCACTATCGGAGAAATCGAGCGTCACACCTTGGGCCACCGGGAGCGTCGCCTCCTTTCGTATTTCGGACAGCGACACCTGACGCATCGGCGTGCCGGGTACCTGGGCCATGGCGAGGCCAATGCCGAAAATCGCCAGGGCGCCGAGCGAGATGAAGAGCGGCTTTTCGCCCATTGCCGCCACCCTCTTCCATGTCCCCAGGCATCGCATCACCGCTTTGGCGGGTGGGCGCGGACGAATTCCTCGTTGACGTCGGCGCCCCAGCCGGGGCCTTTGGGCAGTACGAGGTCGCCGTTCTCGATGACCGGCGGCACAGTGACGATGTCGTCTTTCCATTTCACATCGTCGATGTCGATCTCCATGACTTTGAAGTTCGGCACCACGGCGCACATATGCGCGCTGATCAAGGAGCCGAGATGGCCATTGAAATTGTGCGGCGCGACATTGACCTCGTAGGCATCGGCCATTGCCGCGATCTTGATCGATTCGAGGATGCCGTTCCAGGCCACATCGATAATCGCGTAATCGACCGACTGCTGCTCGAAATAAGGCCGGAAGTTGCGCCGGCCGTAGATCGACTCCAAGGAGGCGATCGGCGTGCCCGATGACCGGCGGATTAATGCGAGGCCCTTCGGGTCGTAGAGGTCGATCTCCAGCCACACCATACGCAGCGGCTCCAGCGCCCGGGCGAGCTGCAGATACCCGTCGATCTTATAATTAAAGTTGGTGTCGAGATGGAGCCCGACATCGCGACCGGCGCCGCGGCGGAACGCCTCCAGCTGTGCCACAGCGGCATCGACGATGCGGTGGTCGACGTTGAGCTCGGGGAAGCCCGGCGGGTTGCCTGTGCCGGGACCATACATGTAGGCCTTGTCGCGGTCGAAGCGGATCAGGTTGGTCTTGAGCCCCTTGAAGCCCTTGCGCCTGACCTCCTCGCCGAGTGCCACGATGTCGTCGAGCGAGCGCACCGGATCGACCCCGGCCCATTCTTTAATGCGCTCGGCATAGCGCGCGCGGTAGGTGCCGCAATGCGACCAGTACAGCTGCAATCGGTCGCGCACCGGCCCGCCGAGCATCTCGCAGACCGGCACGCCCAACGCCTTGGCCTTGATGTCGACGAGCGCATTCTCGATCGCGGCGATCGCCATCTGGTTGACCCCGCCGGCGGCCTGCCTGGTCGCGGCGTAGAGATGGGCGCTGTGACGCTCGACCGGGCGCGGGTCCTGACCGATCAGGAAGCGTTCGGCGAGCTTCAAGATGACCCCGGTCAAGCCCTGCGCGCCATAGCCCTCCATATATTCCGACCAGCCGACGATGCCCTCGTCGGTGGTGATCTTCAGAAACGAATTGACCCGCCAACCGGCATCGCAATGCAGGTCTTCGACCTTGACGATCTTCATCGGCACCCTCCTCAGTAACGCAATGCACGTTATCAGAAACGGTCGGATTCTCCCAAGGCTGCCTCGATCGGGCATCTAGCGGAATGTCTTGACGCGCCTCCCGAGGATTGTTGCGCCGAGCCGCCCGAACGGGCTAAGAGCCTGGGTCCACCCAGTTTTGGAGAAACGCCGTGGCGCGTGGAGACGAGCAGCACAAGAACCCGAAATCCGACATCGAGATCGCTCAGGCCGCAGGCATGCGGCCGATCGGCGAGATCGCCGGAGAGAAGCTCGGCATCCCAACCGACGCCGTGCTGCCCTACGGCAAGTACAAGGCGAAGATCCCGCTCGACTTCATCCGCTCGCTTTGCGACCGGCCGAACGGCAAGCTGATCCTAGTCACCGCGATCACCCCGACGCCGGCCGGCGAAGGCAAGACGACGACGACTGTGGGGCTCGGCGACGCGCTCAACCTGATCGGCAAGCGGACGATACTCTGCCTGCGCGAGCCGAGCCTCGGCCCGTGCTTCGGTATCAAAGGGGGTGCTGCCGGCGGCGGGTATGCCCAGGTCGTGCCGATGGAAGACATCAACCTGCATTTCACCGGGGATTTTCATGCGATCAGCACCGCGAACAATCTGCTCGCGGCGATGGTTGACAATCACATCTATTACGGGAACGAGCCCCGCATTGATCCGCGCCGGGTCAGCTGGCGCCGCGCGATCGACATGAACGATCGCGCCCTGCGCTCGATCGTCTCCTCACTCGGCGGGGTGGCCAACGGCTTCCCGCGCGAGGACGGGTTCGATATCGTCCCCGCATCGGAGGTGATGGCAATCTTTTGCTTGGCGACCGATCTCCGGGATCTGCGGCGCCGGCTCGCCAATATCGTCGTGGGCCAGACCCGCGAGCGTAAGGCCGTGCACGCCGCGGAGCTCAAGGCAGCCGGCTCGATGGCCGCATTGCTGAAGGACGCGATCGCACCCAACCTGGTGCAGACGCTCGAGAACAACCCGGCGTTCATTCATGGCGGCCCGTTCGGCAATATCGCACACGGTTGCAACTCGGTGATTGCAACGACAACAGCGCTCAAGCTTGCCGATTACGTTGTGACCGAAGCCGGATTCGGCGCCGATCTCGGCGCCGAGAAATTCTTTGACATTAAATGCCGCAAGACCGGGCTCAAACCCGATGCGGCGGTCGTGGTAGCCACGGTCCGGGCGCTTAAGATGCACGGCGGCGTGGCGCGCGACGCGCTCAGAGAGGAGAACCTCGCCGCCCTCGAAAAAGGCTTTGCCAATCTCGCCCGGCATCTCGGCAATCTGCGCCAGTTCGGGGTGCCGGCGGTGGTATCCGTCAACCGCTTCAGCAATGACAGCGAACGAGAGCTCGGCAGCCTGAAGGAATTGTGCATCAAGGCCGGTGCCGAGGCGGTCGTGGCCGATCATTGGGCACGCGGCGGCGAGGGGGCGGCCGATCTCGCCCGCGCGGTCGTCGCGCTGGCCGAGAGCGGGAAGTCCGAGTTCCGCTTTCTCTATCCGGACGAGATGCCGCTCTGGGACAAGGTCCGCACCATCGCCCAGCGCCTCTACGGCGCTAGCGATATCGAGGCCGACAAATCGGTCAGGGACCGCTTTGCCGCCTTACAGGACGAAGGTTTCGGGCATTTGCCGGTCTGTATCGCCAAGACCCAGTACAGCTTCACGACCGATCCGAATGTCAAAGGTGCACCCAGCGACCACGTGCTGACCGTGCGCGAGGTGCGTCTGTCGGCCGGTGCCGAGTTCGTCGTTCCGGTCTGCGGCGAGATCATGACGATGCCCGGACTGTCCCGGACGCCAGCGGCGAACAATATCGAGGTGACCGAAGACGGACGCATCACTGGGCTCTTCTGACTTCAGGCCGCAGCGTGGAGGGAGCCGAGCTCAGGGTCTGGCGCCGGTCCGAGCGGCAGCGGCTGCTGGCGTTGCGCACTGCGACCGCACCGGCTGAACGCCGGGTGTGGGGGCAACAGATCGAGGCGCGGCTACGTCTGCTGCTGGCGGAGCAGCCCGGGATAGTCCTCGGCGTCTATTGGCCGTTCCAGGCCGAGTTCGACCCGCGGCCGCTGATCGATTGGCTGATTGCCGCGGGTTCAGCAGTGGCATTGCCGGTTGTCGTCGATAAAAAGGGCCCGCTCGAATACCGGACATGGCGGCCGGGCGAGAAGCTCGTCGATGGCGTTTGGAATATTCCGATCCCGGAGGGACGCCGGATCGTCGTCCCACGAGCCGTATTGGCGCCGCTCGTCGGCTTCGACCGGGACTGCTATCGGTTAGGCTATGGCGGCGGCTATTTCGATCGCACCTTGGCGGCGCTCGCGCCACGGCCATGGGCGATCGGCGTCGGCTTCGAGCTGTCGCAGCTGGAGACGATCTACCCGCAGGATTTCGACATTCCGATGGATTTGATCGTCACGGAGGCCGGCGTCCGCCGACGCTGAGCAAGAACGTGCTCCGGCCGTCAGGCCCGTCTATTGCTAATCGATCGGGGGTCAGACCAGGCGGCCGCTCGTTCGCTCAGCGCGTTCAGTCGATCGAGCACGATCGTCGTCCGCGCCGCCACTCTCATCAGGTCGGATGCTGCTTGGCGAAGGCGCGCGCGTTCGTGCGGCGAGCCCTCTGCGAGGGCCGCGTCGAAACACGACCGGAATGTCTCGATGGCAGCCTCGGCGCGCTCGTGCAGCTCGCTATCCAACCCATCAGCAGAGGCCAATGCTCGACCGGTCGTACGAGGGGGGCCGCGCTGCTGCTGAAGCTCGGTCACCGGGCGCTGCTCACTAGGCGCCGGCTGGTGCTCGCTACGCGCCGGTGCGCTCACCGGCGGCGCCGGCTCGCGACCGCCCCCGCCGGCGGGTTCATTCGTCCGGTTTAGAGACAGCTTGATTTCGCCATTCGACCGCAGCGTTGGGGCAGGCGTCTCGCGATAAGGCGCGTTCGAACGGGAGGGTGCGGCTTCGGCCGGCTGTTCGACTGTCTCAACCGCCTGTCGCCCCTTGCGCTTGAGAACATAGTGAATGGCCGGAGGCGTGCAGCCGTAGCTGCGGGCGATTGCGCTCAGCGACTCACCTTGCGCATGACGCGCCGCAATAGCACTCCATTCGCCCTGCGGGATTTTTGACATCTTTTCTCCTTGGCAGGCCCATGCGTTCGCTGACCGCCATTCCCGTTTAAAATGCCGCGGGCGGTGTCGCCGGAACCAAAGCTGCCTTCCATCATAAGATTGCACTTTGCTTTAACGATTTCAAGTTCTCAGCGCAAGCTCGGCGTGTAGCCCTTGCGCGGGTATTCTTCCCAGTATTGGCGGAAGCCTCGATGCGTCGCTTCCTGGTGCGGGTGCGCTCTCAGTTTCTCGACATCGAGGTCGACGCCCAATCCGGGGCTGGTCGGCAATTCGATCCAGCCGTCCTGCACCCCCAGCGACTCGGTCGCAATAGCCCGGCACAGATCCGCGAAATTCACGAAATACTCGGCGATGCGGAAATTCGGGATGACTGCCGAGACGTGGACGGTCGCGGCCAGACCAACGAGCGTGCTGTTGTAGTTGTGCGGCGCCATCACCACTGCCTGCGGCTGCGCCATTGCGGCAATGTCGAGCATTGCAGTGATCCCGCCAATGACGCAAATATCCGGGTTAAGGATATCAGCCGCGCGTCTGGCCAGGCAGTCGAAGAATGCTTCTCTTGTATAGATCGCTTCGCCGGTCACGATCGGGATCGGCACCGCGCGGCGTACCTCGGCCACCAGCTCGATATTCTCGGACAGGCACGGCTCCTCGTACCAATCGATGCCGAATTCGGCCAAGCGGTGTCCGATGCGAATCGCGTGAGCGGGCGCAAAACGCCGGTGCGCCTCGATCAGCAGCTCGAATTCGGGACCCAGTGCATCGCGCATTGCCCGGACATAGGCGATCGCGAAATCCTCGTCGCGGCGATCGA
>Ga0306926_10001009_pt1 | contig 27524 bp, 21 predicted proteins | sample flu12Cox44000178_FD_203759 | JGI IMG/M metagenome (GOLD analysis project Ga0306926, IMG submission 203759) | Lab enrichment of tropical soil microbial communities from Luquillo Experimental Forest, Puerto Rico - flux8day.12C.oxic.44.000.178 (v2)... | ecosystem: Environmental > Terrestrial >...
CATGAGCGAAGAAGAGCAGCAGCGTGCGTTGCAACCATTCGGGCAGGCAAAACCGGTGATCACACGCAACTACGGCGGCACCGGGCTCGGATTGCCTATCACAAAGGGCCTCGTCGAGGCTCACGGGGGGACGCTGACGATCGACAGCCGCGCCGGTTACGGCACGATCGTTCGAATCGTTCTGCCGAGGGAACGAGCAGGTCTGAAATCCATGTCCATGTAGTGTGCCCGGAAGCCATGGCATCGAGAAATCATACGACTGGGGGTATCGCTGGGTCCGGCCGCAATACGCGGAACAGAAAAATCCCAGGAATGACGACAGCGGTGATGACTGCCATCGTTCGAAAACAGCCGGTGTAGGCGCCGAATGTCGCCAAGTCGAGCAGGTGGGAGGGCGACCTGACGCCGGTCGCGCTCTGGTCGGCAATTGGGATACTGCTGGCCTGAATTCTTGCCTGCAGCAGAGCTGTCATCGCGGCGACCCCGGTCGCACAGCCAAGCTGGCGCAAAAGGCTGTACACCCCGGCGGCATCTGTTCGCAGATCGGCAGCAAGGCTGGAGAAGGCGAGCGTGCTGAGGGGTGTGAACAAAAGTCCGACCCCGACCCCTTGGATCGCGCTTGCTCCGGCCAACCAGATTTCGCCCCCGTTAGGCGGCATTCGCGATATCAACTCGAACGCGCCTGCGGTGATCATCATACCGGTGACAAGCAAGGCGCGATGATCGATCTTGTCGATGAGATAGCTGACGGCAAGCATCGTCGCCATTGTCCCAATGCCGCGAGGAGAAATGGTCAAGCCGGCTTGCGTCGCGTCGTAACCGAGTGGGCCTTCGCTTAACGCCGGCAAAAAAACGATAGTAGTAAACAGCAGTGCTCCCACTATGAAATTGTAAAATACTGAAGTAGCAAAATTAACATCTCTAAATACTTCAAATTTCAATAAGTTACACTGCGCGCGAACGCTTCGAATGGTAATGGCCAACAAGGCGCCAGCCGCGATTATTGCTTCAACGATTACTTCCGCCGAGGGAGGCCAATTCTGGCCGATGCTGCGCTCGAGAGACAGTTGAAGCGCGGCTACGCCGACGACCAGAAGCAGAATCCCGAGGCTGTCGATGCGCGCTTTGCCACTCGACTCGGTGGCCGCCGGAACCTGTCCCAAACCCAAGATCGCGATCAGCCCGAGAGGGACGTTCAAGACGAAGATCCACCGCCACGAGGCGAGGTCGGTAATGACGCCGCCCAGCACCGGCCCCATGATCGGGCCCGCCATCACCGTCGCCCCCCATATCGCCAGCACGCGACCGTGGTAGTGCTTGGGGTAGATGTCGAGGAGAATCGCCTGCGCCAACGGCTGGATGATGCCGGCGGCGGCACCCTGGACCAGGCGGAACTGGATCAGCGAAGCCGGTGATGGCGCGATCGAGCAGAGAAGGGAGGCGAGAACGAAGACGGCGATGGCGCCGGCGAGGGGCTGCCGTGCACCGTAGCGCCGGCGGAACCAGCCGGTCAGGGTCGCCATTACCGCAGCGGCGCAAAGATAGCTCGTCATAACCCAGGAGCCGAGATCGATCCCGCCACCCAGGCTCTGCTCTAGCTGAGGTAAGGCGACATTCGCGATCGTGCTGTCGAAGGCCTGCATCGCGGTGGCGATCATCAAGGCGACGGCCGCGTGCCGGCGGCCCGAGCTCGGGAGGATGGCAGTTTCGATGGTCATCCATCCCTCCTGACGAAACGGTCACGTTCGGTACGGGGTCGGCCGGAAGGCAAGCTTGCTCCGGTCACCCAACCGAAACCTGGCCGTCGGCCCCGTGGTGCTCGGTCACCAGTGCTCTTCACTTGATCATCTGAGCAAGCTAGGCCATTGACGTCATGGTGTCGTCCAATTCTCGTCAGAAAATCGTCAAGATATCAATGTCCATTTAAAGAAAAATAAATTTAAAATTCTCCAATTTGTCCTTTACTTAAGATAAGTCGAGGACGTTACTTTGTTACGAAACATTCCATTGGTTCACATCCCATTAACATCCATTAGATACGCTTGTAGATGCTGGAAGCGAAGCGTTCGAGATTTAACGTTGCGAGGGCTTGCGTGAAACGACTCTCCATGTTGGTCACATCCGACGGGCAGTGGGTGCTCGAGGACAGCGCCGAGCTCCTGGCGGCGCTGGGAGATTCTAACCCGGATTACGACGCGCCGCTGTTCGCGGTGAAGAACCTCGGCTTTATCAAATTCCAGATCCTCGACGGCTCGATTGTCGAAATCGAGCTGCATCCTCGCAACGTACAGTTGCCCGCGCTGCTCGCTGTACAGCAGCAGCTTCTCTCATCGCGGGTCGGACTGTTTCGCGTAAAATACTTCGACGTTGCCTGGCGGTCGGAGATCATGACCTCCTCCGAGCGAACGATCTCTCGCCTCTCCGAATTATGCGCGCCGACGTTTGCCCCGCCGCCGCGGGAAAGGTTTACTGCCGAACCAAAATCTTTCTCATCGTTGTTTAGCGATGAGGGAAACCCATTGAGGCTGTTGGCTCAAAAGTGGAGAGTGTCGTTCGGCTATTTCGATCCCACGGTGATCTCCTTTGCAATCGACAACCAACTCCTCTCGCGGATGATGATCGCGGGGGTCAAGACCCGCACGATGGACCCGGTGTTCCGGTTCATCGGTGACGGCTTTAAATCGCTTGACGTTGATTATCCATTCCACGCGATCGGCGAAAGAATGGAAAATCTTCCAGACAAGGATTATGGGGGGTGGATCGCCGAGTTTTACAAATCCGTAGCGAGCACGGCTCAGCCTCGGTACGATATTGTGACGGCGGCGATCGAGGCACGGCCGGCCGCTCACAAATTCTTTGTGACTCGCTACGAAAGATTGTTGCTGCCTTGGAAGACACCGTCGGATGAGGTTCTGGTAACGGTGCTTTCGAAGACGCTGGGCGAGGAGGAGGCTGTAGAGCGCTCCAGTTCCGGGTTGGACAGGGTCGATTTCAGTAGGCTGGCGAAGTCGTCATAAGCCTCGGTAGCAGAGACGCTGACGAGCACGAACTCGGCATCGCCCCAAGGAGATCCAGGGTAAACGATGCGGTAGCTGGCATGCTTGTAGCCATAGCCCTCGGCGACGCCCTTATCGACAAGGATCGGCGCGACAAGCGACATGCCCCAGTCGACCGGCCAGCGGGCTAACGCATAGGCCCGCCCCAACCGGGGAATGAGGCGCATCAGCTGCCTCCCGCGAAAATCAGGCCTGACCCAACCGGAGCCGCCGTAGAACACAACGCCTGTTATGGATTTGGCTGCTTCTGCTGTGACCACGCAGCGCTGCCCCTCTTCGCGTCCTGCATAGAACATCAGCCGCGCTTCTTCCTCCAAATTGGTTTCAGGCCAGTAATATACACGGCCTGCTTGAGTTAAAACAACCTCCCCGTGATCATTTTCGCCAGATATCCAATATGAATTTTCTGGAGATAAATCGGAATACTCAGGATGAAACATATTTGGCAGACGATACCAGCTGCCGGAAATAGTATGCTGTTTGTTGACATAAAGAAGTTCACCAAAATCATGGCGGAGCCGTAGCCGCACCCCGATTTCGCGGGCGGCTTTGTCTCCTTCGAGGACAAAGGTGGCGAACAGACGAGCCGGGCCGTGTTTGATCGTTAATGCGTCCGGGAGGCGGAGGTTGTTCTCGGGAACGATGTTCGGGTAGATCAAAGTCATCGGGATACTCCCTGAGGAAGGCCGGTCATTCGGCGATGATCGGATTGGCCGTCTGGTTATCGTACTGGCGGGGGATCAGGCTCGTCGGCCGCCGCGCTTGCCGCGAGGAGTGTACAGAATCGCCCCGTCATGGAACTACGTCGGGACATCGAAGTTTACCCATCTCCGATAATTGTTAAGGATTACGAACATTTGTTAAGACGTTGGACGAATTTTTTACGTTCGTCAGGGAAATGTTAATATAAAACAAGATAAGCGTTAATCAAGGGTCAAACGAAAATTCAAAATATCTAAAATTTTATTTTCATTATTGTAAATTTTTTAGCTTTGATCTCAGCGCGGGCAGTCGTACGCCGACCGTGTCCCATGAGCCTGCCATACCGATGACAATAATTAATAAGAAGGAACGCTTATGATGGTGTCAAAGGTGGTGGTCGACTTGGACTAGTAGTACAAATCTGACATTTGGTGCCCTGTGGAGAGGGGGCAAACTCGCGAAAACCCTCGGGTCACGGCGGTATCTTCTGTTGGATTTTATCCACTAGCGTGTCGGACGCAGAGGAACGGCTGCGTGGCGTACAGTGCTCAAACGCGTCGGCACAGCGGATCCGGCACCAGGGAGCGGCGAGCACTTCAATCCATGAGAGAGATTTTGCAGCTAATTTGCGACGGTGCGGCAACGCGCTCGCTTGATTTCGCTTGGCACCGGTGAAGGGTTGCTCTTTGTTCGCCCGGTCGAGGAGGCGGGAATCGCCGAGACATCAACCGCTTCTGCGGCCGATCGTTGCGCGGCAACTGAATTGACCGGATACTCTCGGGCGAGGGCCATCGAGCGAAGGGGCGATCCCATTAAATGAGCAGCAAGGATGAACTGAAACGGGCGGTTTGCGAGGCGATCGACCGCCACGCCGACACGATCATCGATCTTGGCGAAACGATCCTGCGTAATCCCGAGACCGGCTTCAACGAGCTGAAAACCGCGGCCCTGGTGGCTCAACACATGACTAGCCTTGGGCTCTCGTCGCGCACCGGCCTCGCCCTCACTGGGGTCAAGGGCCGGCTCGCCGGCCGTGCCTCTGGACCGCGGCTCGCCTTCATCGGCGAACTCGACAGTTTGCGCACCTCGGAGCATCCGCTCGCCGACCCGACCACTGGGGCGGCGCACAGCTGCGGGCATAACGCCCAAATCGCCGGGATGCTGGGCGCGGCGATCGGGCTCTGCGATGCCAAGGCCGCCGGAGAGCTCGCGGGCGAGATCTTCTTTTTCGCCGTGCCGGCCGAGGAGTTCATCGACGTCGAGGAGCGGATGACACGCGTCGCCAATGGCGAGATCGAGTTCATGCTGGGCAAGCCCGAACTCGTGGCCAAAGGCCATTTCGACGATGTCGACATGGCGATGATGATCCATACCGGTTCGCGCGACGGTTCGAAGACGCGGTCGATCCTCGCCGAATCGTCGAACGGCGCGCTGGTCAAGCAGATCCGGTTTCTCGGCAAGGCCGCGCATGCCGGCAGCCTGCCCCAGCTCGGGATCAACGCGCTGAACGCGGCAATGATCGCGATGAACGCCATCGCCGCCCATCGCGAGACCTTCTGGGAGAAGGATACGATCCGCATCCATCCGATCATCACCAAGGGCGGCGACGCGGTCAGCGTCGTGCCGGCCGAGGTGACGATGGAAACCTTTGTGCGCGGCGGCTCGCTCGAGGCGATCCTTGACGCCAACCGCAAAGTCGACCGGTGCCTGCGTGCCGGAGCGATGGCCATCGGCGCCGAGGTCGAGATCCACACGATTCCCGGCTATCTCCCGCAGCGCAACGACAAGCGCATGGGGCGGATCTTCGGCGAGAACATCGAGGCGCTGTTCGGACCGGGCGAGTTTCAGATCGGCGGACATCGCACCGGCTCGACCGACATGGGCGACCTCGCGCATATGATGCCGGTGATCCACCCTTACGTCGTCGCCGCAGAAGGCAAGGCGCACGGTGCCGATTGGCGGATCAACGAGCCGCAGCACGGGTATCTGACGCCGGCCAAGCTGCTGGCGATGACCGCGATCGACCTGCTCCACGGCGACGCCGCGCCAGCCAAAGAGATCTTGGCAAAGTTCGAGCCGGCGATGACGAAGGAGGCCTATCTCGCCTTCCAGCGCGGTCTGTTCAAAAAGGAACGCTACACACCCGCCGAGGTATGACGGGAGGTTCGAAGATGCACAGCCTGTGGTCCGATACGGAAGCCAAGCGGTTCGTCGAACGCTATGCCGAGAAAGGTGTCGGGCGCGATCTCGCCTTGCGCGTCTATACCTCGCGCCTCTTGGGCGGCGAGCCGAAACTCGTGCTGCACGGCGGCGGCAACACGTCGGTCAAGACCATCGTCAAGGATCTCCTCGAGGAGGAGGTCGAGGTGCTGTGCGTGAAGGGGAGCGGCTGGGATATGGCGGCGATCGAGCCCGCTGGACTCCCTGCCGTTCGCCTCGCGCCGCTGCGCAAATTGCGGCAGCGAGCAGTCCTCGCGGACGAGGAAATGGTGCGCGTCCAGCGGGCGAACCTGATCGATCCCGGCGCGCCCAACCCCTCGGTTGAGACATTGCTGCACGCGTTCTTGCCGCACAAATACGTCGATCACACGCATTCGACGGCAGTCTTGAGCCTTACCGATCAGCCCGACGCGGCCGAGCGCTGCGCCGACCTCTATGGCGGCCGGATGGGGCCCGTGCCTTACATCATGCCGGGCTTTCAACTCGCCAAGAAAGCAGCCGAGGTCTTCGAGGACGATCCTGCAGTGGAAGGGCTGGTGCTGTTGAAGCACGGTATCTTCACCTTTGGCGAGACGGCAAGGGAGGCTTATGAGCGAATGATCGCCGCCGTCTCGCGGGCCGAGGAGCGGCTTACCCGTCGCCGTGCAACAGTGTTCGCTGGCATCTGCCTCCCCGCCGCGGTGGCCGGGGCAGCAGAGGTGGCGCCGATTCTGCGCGGCGCCTGCGCGCTCGCCGATCCGAGTGGGTCCGGCGCGTTCAAGCGCTTCATCCTCGAGTTCCGATCGAGTCCCGCGGTGCTCGATTACGTCAATGGTGCCGAGCTTCGCCGTTACGGCCAGGCCGGGGTCGCCACCCCGGATCACACGATCCGCACCAAGAACCACCCGCTGATCGTGCCGGCACCCGAGCCGGGAAAGCTCGAAATGTTCAAAACGGCGGCGCACGAAGCCGTCGATGCCTTCGTTGCCGAATATCACGCCTATTTCGCGCGCCACAATGCGCGCCAGGAAGTACCAAAACGCGAGCTCGATCCGATGCCGCGGGTCATTCTGGTGCCGGGGGTCGGTTTGTTCGGGCTCGGGCGCAATGCCCTCGACGCGCGGATCGCGGCCGACATTGCCGAGTCGACGATCGATACCGTGACCGATGCCGAGGCCGTCGGCCGGTTCGAGTCGATCGCCGAAGCCGATCTTTTCGACATCGAATACTGGTCGCTGGAGCAGGCGAAGCTCGGTCAGGCCACCGAGAAACCGCTCGCCGGGCAGATCGCGGTCGTTACCGGCGGTGCGGGAACGATTGGTTTTGCCACGGCGCGGGCGATGAGCGGCGCCGCGGCTGAGGTGGTGTTGCTCGATATCCGGGGCGCGCAGGCCGCAGCCCAAAGGCTTGGCGGGACTGCGCTCGGGATCGAATGCGACGTAACGGATCCCGCTTCGGTACATCGGGCGTTCGATCGCATCGCAGAACGTTTGGGTGGGGTCGACATCCTCGTCTCCAATTCGGGTGCGGCTTGGCAAGGCCGCATCGGCGACGTCGAGGATCAGGTGCTGCGCCAGAGCTTCGAGCTCAACTTCTTTGCTCATCAGACCGTCGCGCGGAACGCGGTCCGCATCATGCTGGCGCAAGCGACTGGCGGCTGTCTCTTGTTCAACGTGTCGAAGCAGGCGGTGAGCCCGGGCCCGAATTTCGGCCCCTATGGCTTGCCGAAGGCGGCCACACTCGCTCTAGTGCGCCAATACGCTCTTGACTATGGGGCCGACGGCATTCGGGCCAACGCGGTAAACGCAGACCGCATCAGGAGCGGCCTGTTGACGCCGGAACTGATCGCCGCCCGCGCCAGAGCGCGCGGCGTTACCGAGCAGGACTACATGGCGGGCAATCTTCTCGGTCGCGAGGTGACGGCCGAGGACGTGGCACAGGCCTTTCTGCACCATGCGGTGGCGCTCAAGACCACCGCCGATGTCACCACCGTCGACGGCGGTAACATCGCCGCAGCGCTGCGGTAACAGACGGCGCTGGTTGGCACGGCGCCGGCCCAGTCGTCGGAGGGCCCGCCCTAGGCGGGCGAAATACAGCGCAAATCGCGCTTTTCCCCCGGGCAACACGACACGGCCGAGATCGTGGAAAACCGACCTCCGGCATTGCTGCCTCCTACCGGTCCTTCCGACGGAACGGATGGAGCCGAGAAAGGCAAAGGTTTCGGATGCCGCTCTCGACGCTGCTGTCGAGCCAATGCCGGCAACCGGCCGGACTCAATCCGTCGCGTCTTGTCCTCGTGGAGCGACAGGCCGAACTTAGTCAGATGCTCTCGAGGTCGTCCGTCCGCCGTCCTCTCGACCGCCTCGTGCACAAGGCTCATCGCATCGATCTCGCCGGCGGGAGCTTGCGACGAACCCGACTAGACTTACCGCGACGAGCGTCGGCCGGACCCCGAGCGCGCGATGTAGCACACCGGGCAGGCGGCCGGGCCGGGAGACTATTCGGCGGCGGCTCTGTCGACCTGCGCGGGCTTTGCGACGCAGGCGAGCATCGCAGCGGCGTTGCGGTGCATGATCTGCTCGCGCGCTTCCTCGCCGATATGCGCGTCCACGAGCGCCTTCCTCGTCCAGTCGCAGCCTAACTCGGTGCCGTCGGTGCCGCACACGATGCGCTCGGCGCCGTACAGGTTCACGGCCGCCTCGATCGCGCGCGGGCCGAACGAATTGCAATCCACGTACACCTTCGCCTTCCGAAAGCGCGACGACGGCAATTCCTCATTCGGCGTGTCGAGCAGGCTGCGGTGGTCCATGCGCTCGACCTCGTAGGGAATATTGCCGCCCAAATTGTGCACGTGGACCATTGCGTCGGGGTAATCCGCGAGGTAGTCGGTCAGAGACAATGTCACCATCACCGAGGACAGGCTCGCCTGCATGTCGAGCGTGCCGTTGCGGCGGCGTGCGTTGTCTGTGTCTCCCGCGACTTTGGGGTAGGCGTCGCCCGGCCGCGGACCGTTGTGGATGAAGAGCACCGCGCGGTGTCGGTTGGTGACCTCCAGCAGCGGACGCATCGCTTCGGCGTCCTTGCGCGTAAGGAAATAGTTTCCCGGCACCTGCGCGCCGATCATGCCGGGCAGCCCAAGCGCCCGCTCGAGCTCGGCGGCGGCGGCGGAAATGTCCGTCAGGGGAAGTGCCGCGTAGGCGGCGAAGCGGCCGGGATGCTCCTGGCAAATCGCAGAAAGCCCGTCGTTGATGGTCCGGCACAGCGGCCCGGACTCATCTAGCGGCAGCGCCTCGACCCAGCAGAACGAACCGAGGAGCGACAGCACACTGACCTCGACCCCCTGGCGGTCCATCCGACCGAGATGGAAATCGACGTCATCGAAGGCATCGGCGAGCGGCGCTTCGCCCATCCGTGGAGTCTTCAGCACCTCGACACCGTCCTGATTGCGCAGGATGCGCGGTTCCCTGGTACGGGCGCGCAGTGCGTCGGCTACTTCGGCGGGTCTCCAATGGGCATGCATGTCGATCATTGCTGTCATGGCTGTTTTTCCTTCATCGGCCTTCCGGCAGCTTAACCCCGAGGCGGCTCGCTGCAAAGCATGACTGAGGGGCGATAACCGCGGCCTCGTCGCGCCGCCTCCTTGACTGGACCTGGCCGCGCTGATCCGGTCGCACCGAATGGCAATCGGATGCTCTTCAAAACGCCTTGCACGATCCGTCGCACTCGTCGGGGAACAGGCTCCTGCCACAGGCGCAAGGACCACGATGACCCGCACCGCTTGTGTCGGTCGTCGGGGCCGGTTGCTTGGGGAGCCTCTCCCGTCGCAACTCTTCCATGCGGGTACGGATTGTCTTGAAATCGTCAGCTGCTCGGGATCGTGACATCAAACCGTCATTCCTGCAGCATCGCCGCGACCTGGTCGAGACGCCGAATGCGCGCGTACATTTTCATGGCCTTGTCGAGGCTGTAGGCGTGAGCCACGATGTCGCCGCTCCAGCAGCATTCGCGCACAACCACTGACGCGAGGTCGAGGTTGAAGGCCTCGCGGACGCTCGTCTCGACGCCGCGATTGGTGGCGCCACCGCCGATGATGATCGTGTCGCGTCGCAGCATGTGCAGCAGTTCGCCCACACCCGTTCCGTAGAAGGCGCTCGGTCGGCGCTTGAGGAAGACGTAATCCTCGGGTCGCGGCGCGATTTCGTCGGGGAAGCCGGCCTCCGCCGTGCCCTCGACAGCGTTGGTGAGTGGCGGCATGCCGGTCTCTGCCGAAAGGTCGGTCGGCAGCATGACCACGTCGGTGCCATCGGAGCGGCTGACGGGCGTCGTGTAGATCACCGGCACACGAGCCGCCCGCGCGACCGCGATCATCTGCACCCAGGCATCGAGCATAGGGCGCATCGCGCCCCTGCGCGCGGGATCCGACGGAGCTAGTGCGCGTCGGCAAACGTCATAGGCGATCAGTGCCGCCCGGCGCCGATCGATGCGTTCGGGTTCGGGCATCACAACCTCCTCAGGTGAACGGTATGAGGGTAACCTCTCATCCGGCAAAATCAATTGGCACTGTGAAGCAAAGCACGACCTTGTTGGCCGCCGGGTCGGTTCCGGACCTATCCGCCTGAACCGAATGATGACCGGGGTGGGGTAGTGAACGAACACTCTCCGCCTCGGTGCATTCGGGTCATAGCGCCTGTCCTAAGGCTGATCGAGGGCCGCGGTACCGCAGCGCATCGACCAGCAAGGTGGTTGCTGGTGCATGTTCCGGTGGCTTGGGTAATAGAGGTGCCAGATCCGCAATTCAGCAATTCCAACGACAGAGAGGGAGCAGAAATAGAGATCAAACGAAACGGCTCGCTACCTTCCGGGAAGGGACCCACGGAGTATTTCAGTGGGGACTGTGGCTGACGGTCGGCTGCGATATATCGAATTTGCGATGCCGAATGCCGCCGGACGGACCAGTCGTAACGTCTCCAGGTCAATTGAAGAAACGCGCCGGCCGGAAATGGGCGAGCTCGGCCCTTTGCCGTCCCCCTACGATCTCGTCAGCCACCACCGCACCGAGAAACGGCGACATCGTCACACCGCTATGGGTGATCGCGAGGTAATAGCCGGCAGTCCGCGGCATCGGTCCGATCGCGGACAGATGGTCACCGGGGATCGGCCGCATGGCGATGCGCACCGCCTCCGGTTCGACCTCGCCGATCGACGGCAGCAGCTGTCGGGCGCGCCGCACCAGATCGCGCGCTTCCGGCATCGATGGGCTAAGCCTCGCCTCGAAGCTCAATGTCGCGTCGGTCGGGTTCCAATGCAGCAACAGGCGCCCCGCGCCATCGGGGCGCGCGTCAATCACGGCGCTGCGGACCACGCGGCTCAAGCTGGCCGCGACAGGCGGCGTGAACACCAGGAACCCCACGGTCGGTGCGAGCGGCAAGTGCAAGCCCGGATCCCGGGTTGCCTCATTGGTCCAGCGACCAGCACAGTTCACGATGGTGTCGGCCTCGTATTGCGTGCCGTCGGCGACGCGAACGCCGGTCACCCGATCGCCAACCATGATCAGGTCAACGACGCGGGCGCCGCAGATGACTTTCGCGTCATAGCGAAGCCGCGCAGCCGACAGCATGGCATGCGCGTAGACCACCGGATCGAGCCAACCCTCGTCTGCGAAAAACGCCGCTGGCGCATCGCCGATCGTCGCCGGATCGATGTCAGGCTCGAGTTCCTGTATCTGGCGCGGCGTGATCCACTCCGCGGCATAGCCCCAGGACTGGAGCTGCTTGATGTTCTCGCGCTGCGCCACGCGATCAGGCTCGGCTTCCCATTCCAGACTGCCGCCGCCATGCCACCATGGCGTGGCGCCGAACTCGTCAGCCAGTGCCAAATGCGCCTTCATGCCCGCGACATTTAGATCGTGATAGGGTTTCGGCGGCTTGTTGTGCGCGTTGGTCCAGGCGAAGCTGATGCCGGAGGTGCCGCCGCCGATGCGTGTCGCTTCCAGCACCGTAACAGCAGCACCGGCCTGCGCTAGCCGATACGCGACCGAGGCGCCGATCACGCCGGCACCGATCACTATCGTCTTAATCATTTGCATCTCCTGTGGTTCAGATGGAGTTTCCGAGGCGCTCCGCATGGGGGTAGCGAGCGTCGCCTTCATCAGCCGCGTGTCAGCCGGCCCAATTCGAAAATCAGCAAAGGGTCGAGGTGCCGCCTGCCGATCGCATCGTCAGGATTGGCTGCTGTCGGCGCCGGCGATCGCCCGGATCGTGTTAAAGAGCAACCTCCTACAACTAAAGCGCCTTGCACGATCCGTCGCACTCGTCCGGGAACAGGCTCCTGCCACAGGCGCACGGGCCACGATGACCCACGATCTGAGCACCCGTCGCTTGGGTGGGTTGCCTGGGTAGTTTCTCCCGCCGCAACTCCTCCATGCGGATGCGGATTGTCTTGAAATTGTCAGCTTCTCGGGGCCGTGACATCAAACCCTCCAGGCTCCGCCCCGGACTTCGGTTCTACTTTAATGAGTGGCACAACGAATCGTGGGTGCGCCCCAATGCCCGGCCCATCATGGCCGACAGCATGCCTGGTTCCCTTTTCTGAAGGGGGTTCAGCCATCGCGCCACCTGCGCGGCTGCGGTACCATGCCGCAGGAAGTGATTGCATCGGAGGAAATTGTCGATGACCCGTGCCTATGACGTCGTCGATGCCGACGGCCACATTTTGGAGCCCCTCGATCTCTGGGACAACTACATCGATCCCAAGTTCCGCGAGCGCCGCCCGCGGTTTACCATGGACGAGAACGGCAAGGAGCGCCTCAAGGTCGAGGGCAAACTGCTGGGCAACCCGCGGGGGATCGGCAGCCTCGGCTCGGTCGGCGTGCGGCAAGGCACGGTCAAACCAGACACCCTGAAATACACCGAAGGGAAGAAGGGCGGGTTCGATCCGCATGCCCGCATCGTCGACATGGACGCCGACGGGATCGACGCCGCCTTCCTCTACCCGAGCCTCGGCCTGTTCGCCGGCGCCGTCGCGGACCCCGAACTCGCGGCAGCAATGTGCCGCGCCTATAACCGCTGGCTCGCCGATTATTGCAAGCCCTACCCCGACCGCCTGTTCGGGGTCGCGATGCTGCCGATGCAGTCGGTCGAGCTCGCGATCGACGAGATGCGCTACGCCAGAAAAGAGCTCGGGATGCGTGGGGGGTTCTTGCGGCCGAACCCGTATCACGGCAACAAGATGATCAGCGACCCAATCTACGAGCCATTCTGGGCAATGGCCGAGGAGCTCGACTTCTCGATCGGCTTTCACGAGGGCTCGACCACCGCGATGCCGACCGTAGGCGTTGACCGTTTCGAGGCGGACCGCGCGGCGCGCCACATGATCAGCCACACGATGGAGATGATGCTGGCGGCGATGGCGGCGATCTGGGGTGGTGTGGTTGATCGCCACCCGCAATTGCGTATTGCGTTCCTCGAATCGGGTGGCGGTTGGATAGCGCCCTGGCTCGACCGCATGGATCGGCATTTCGACGACCAGGGCTTCAATGAAACCGCCCCGAAGATGCGGCCGAGCGAGCTCTTCCAGCGCAATTGCTGGATCTCGTTCGAGCCGGTCGAGAACAGCATCGCTGTCCTGGCCAATTATATCGGCCCGCATAAGATCATGTGGGCGACCGATTACCCGCATCAAGACGGCTTCTTCCCCGGCGCGCCTCAAATGATCCGCGATCGGATCGAGCCGTTATCTGCAGCGGCGAAACATCAGGTGCTGGCCGGTGGTGCAATGGGCTTTTACGGCATGAACTGAACCCGGCGGTTCAGGTCGCGGGCCTCTGATCCGGGGTCCGCGACGCCGAGGCGCACCCAATACCGTCGGGAGTGCAATCCTTCGAAGTCGAGCGGTAAGCTATAGCGATGCTTTGATATTGGCCGAGCGCTAATAGCCCAGAGTCATTCTGCAGCATCCTTGGTATCGGTGCCGAACACATCGTAGGTCCGCTTCTGATACCAGGTCATGTAGTCGGAGTAGTAGGTCGTGGGGTATTTTGGCGGCCTGTCCGGCCCGACACAGGTCGGCACGGCGGCCACCGGCCAGTCGATATTGCTGTCGCAGAAAAAGGCGAGAGCGTAGCGTTCGCCGCCGGAATGGTTGACGGCGCGGTGCGGCGTGGCGAGGAAGTAGTCGTTGGTCCAACGCTGCAGCAACTGGCCACCGTTTACGGTATAGGCGTCAGGAATGGCCGGTGCCTCGAGCCACTTGCCGCTTTGCGTACGGATCGAGAGACCCGGCACATCGTTGGGCGCAAGCAGAGTGAGGAAACTGGTGTCCGTGTGTGGGGCAATCCCGAACTCGTTGTCGGGTGCGCCAGCCTGCGGTGGGTAGTGCGTCATCCGCAATTTGTACTGCGGCTCCTTAAATGGGTGGTCGAAATATTCCGCCGGCAGGTCCAACGCACGAGCGTAGAGGCGGACCATCTTCTGCACCAGCCGCTCCATCGAGTTGCAATAGTCGACGATAACGTCGCGGAACGCCGGCAGATCGGACGGCCATCGGTTGGCGCTGCGGAAGCGCCGATCGGCCAGCACGTCTGGATGGTCGCTCGGCAGGTCGCGCGCCACAAACAGGGCTTCGTTGAGATTTGGCTTGGTGACGGTCTCGACGGTCGACGTGCGCAGCGTATCGCCCTTCATTGGCAGGTAGCCGACATTGTGTTTGTCGAGTTTGATCTCGAGCTTCTTTTCAAGCGGCCGCGCATGGAAACCCGCGACTTGTCGAAAAACTTCGCGTATCTGCCCGGAGGGGATTCCGTGATTGACGATGAAGTAGAAACCGACCTCGGTCAGCGCAAACCGAAGTTCTTCAGCCGTACGGTCAATTGCCCCGAGAGCACCGGCCAAGTAAGGGCCAAGGTCGATGACCGGAATGATTTCCCTGTCAGCCACCTGACACTCCTGCCTGCCCGGCGCACGATAGCTCCGAGAAAGCATCGCGGTCGAGCACCGCGACAGGTGTAACGGCCCGGATAGCTGACCGCCATACCGGCGCGCACATCCTGCTGGATCCCGTACTGCGGAAAGGGATAGCGCAGCCCGTTCTTGGCGAGCGCCTCCATGCCGGCGATAGCTTTGGCGAGATAATCGGGCGGCAATGCCATCAGCATCTCGTCGTCGAGCACGCCGCCGTAGCGGCGCTCGGCGAAGCACGGTATCGACAGGCTGGGTTCCCGGGTCTTCAAGGCGCGGCCCCAGGAATCGGCACACGCGGACTCGCCGACGATGCTCCAGTCGAAGCGCTTGTAGCCCGACCATTGCAGCCCGTTGATGAAATAGATCATCGCACCCGGTGTGGCGTAGAACAGCGCGATGTCCGGCGGATCAGCCGGCCGCCGGCGAGCGGGGCCACGGCAGGCGCCTCGTAGCGGCCGTCGGGCACGCACTCCATCGCCGCCTGATGCGCGGCCGCATCTTCTTGGGTGCTGTACCAGACGCCCACCATGTGCTCGCCCGAGCGCCATTTGTCGTCTTTCGCAAGACCGAGCCCGACCACCGCCCGGCACTGCGCGCCGACGAGATCCTCGCTCGTCAGCCCGACGGTCCAGCCGAGACGCGCGGCTTGCGCGACAATCTGATCGAGGGTGTGCACCACCTTCGGCGGCCGGATCCGCGGGATCGCCTCCATCTCCTCACAGCTCTCGAACAGCTTCATGCCGAACGGGATCGAGCGCAGTTTTAACAAGCGCTCGAGATCAGCGACGAGCTTGGTCCAATCGGTGTCCATGGCGGCATCTCTCGACGGCGGTTTGCTCAACACGTTAATCTTGCTGCCCATGTTTGACGAGAGGGGGCAATTACGGTGCGGTTTCTCGGCGTCCACCCTGGCCCGCTCCTCTATTCCAAAATCTTCCTTCGCCTCGAGCCGCTCGGCCTTGAGCTAATCGCCCAAGCAGCGCGTGTCGCCGGCCACGAGACCCGGCTGATCGATCTGCAGGTCGAGGATCATCCGGCATATTTCCGATTGCTCGATATCTGGCGGCCGAATGTGGTCGCCTTTTCGTGCAACTACCTCGCCAACGTCCCGGAGATCGTCGATCTTGCCAAAGCGACGAAAGCGCGGTTGCCGGAGACCTTTGTCTGCGTCGGTGGGCACAGCGCCTCGTTCACCGCGAGTACCATTGTCGAACATGGGTCGGGTGCGATTGACTGCGTTCTCAAGGGCGAGGGTGAAGCAGCGATGCCTTTGCTGCTCGCCGCGATCGAGGCCGGAACCACTGTCGGATCGGTTCCGGGTGTGGTCACCCCGGCGGGAGACGGGCCGCCGCCGGTCTTCGTCGATTCACTCGATGACCTGATGCCGGCGCGCGACCTGCTACGCCATCGTCGAAAATATTTTCTCGGCTCGCTCGATCCCTGCGCGTCGATCGAGTTCTCGCGGGGCTGTCCTTGGGATTGTACCTTCTGCAGCGCCTGGACCTTCTACGGCCGCAGCTATCGCGTGGTCAGTCCGCACCGCATTGTTGAGGATCTGCGGTCGATCCGCGAACCCGGTGTCTTCATCGTCGATGACGTGGCCTTCGTACAGGAGCGGCACGGGATTGAGATCGCCGAGGCGATCATCCGTGCCGGAATCCGCAAGCAATATTACCTGGAGACCCGCGGCGACGTGTTGCTACGCAACAAGGCGGTGTTCCATTTGTGGAGAAAGCTCGGGCTCCAGTACATGTTCATCGGCCTCGAGGCGATCGATGAAGAAGGTTTGCGCAAGCATCGCAAACGGGTCTCGCTCGGCCGCAATTTCGAGGCGCTCGAATTCGCCCGCTCGCTCGGGATCATGATTGCGGTCAACTTGATCGCGGACCCGGACTGGGACCATGAGCGCTTCCGGATCGTTCGTGAATGGGGTGTCGAGCTGCCCGAAGTCATCAACATCAGCGTCAACACGCCATATCCCGGGACCGAAAGCTGGGCAACCCAGGGAAGCGAGGTCGCCAGCCGAGATTATCGGCTCTACGACATTCAGCACGCGGTTCTACCCACGCGGCTTCCGCTCGCCGAGTTCTACGATGAGCTGGTGACCACCCAGCGTGCCTTCTACCGCAAGCATCTCGGTTGGCGGCGGCTGATAGACACGGCCGGGGTCGTCGCCGGACATCTGAGCCATGGCCAGACCAACTTCCTCAGGAGCCTGTTCCTGCTCGACCGGGTCTATCGCCCCGAGTTGCTGCTTGCCGACCACACCTTGCCGGTGAAGTATCAGATGCCCTTGCCGCGACCTCTCGCGGCACGACAGTCGACCAGCCGCGCCCTCTACATCCACTCGCCGCGCGGCCGCAAAGGGCGCACGATCGACAACGCCACTGAGCGCTTTGTCGAGGAAACTCGAATGGGGGCGACGCTTTGATGGCCCGACCGAAAAATCAATCCTTAAAGCTGAGATCGATGCCGCGGTGGCGCAACTCGGTGAGATAGCCTGACACCGAGCCATATTCGGTGTCGAACTCCATCCGCACCGGCACCATCTGATCCTCATCAGTCAGGTGGGCATACCAGATCTTGCCTCGTTTGTAAGTCCCGCCATTTGCGTCCTGGCCACCGGGGAAGCCGACAACGTCCTCCCGGTGAATGTTGCAGACGAGCGTCCGGCCGGCAAAACGCTGGCGCCCTTCCGGCGACAGCATCTCCGGCTGGGCATCGGTGAAGCGCAGATTGTAACGGCTTAGCCCGTCAAACACCGGAACCACCATCCCGCAGCTGCCACGCTGCGCGAGTTGGCGCTCGATAATGAAAAACGCCGTCAGCTGATCGACGGTCCCGCGCATCTGATCGGCCGCTGCGGCGCTGCGCAAGGCGGGAGAAGGCGGCATTTGGTCACTCGCGAGGGTCCCGTCTCCGCGGTAATCGATCCGGTAGCGACTATCGCTGCCGTTTCGACGTACCTCGCCATGGTAGGCGTCAGGACGCACCGCGTCTTGCGTCAACCTTCCGCGTACTTCGGAATGACTCGTCAAATCGACAAACACGCTGGCGAGGCCGCGTGTGTCGAGATCCGTGGCAATCGAGTATTGGTCGCCCGACGCAGAGACTCTCGTCCGGTTAGTCAACACATGGAAACCGGCAAAGCCGTAGACCTCGATCCGCAGCTCAACCGGGTCGGCTGCCGCCGCCGGTGATGCCAACGCGACGATTGAAGTTACGATCGCAAGCGCAACCAGATAGAGAACGACAGGACGGTAGGCCATCATAGCTAGCTATTGTCTCATATCCCGTCCATCACTGTCCAGGTTAGGCGTGCTTAACAATGCGGAGGCCGGGTTGGCTGTAGCTCCGGAAACGATTAAGAGATTGGGATCGAAGGGTTGGGCTCGCGTGTTCTAAAAGTGCTCCATGACACGTGAGTCTGAACATCTGTGTTCTCGATCGGCCCGCGTCGACCAAAGGAGGTTCGCTATGCGGCTTCTCGGCGTATTTCCCGGGGTGCTCCATTATTCGAAGATATTTCTTCGGCTCGAACCGATCGGCCTCGAACTCGTCGCCCAGGCGGCACGGCGGGCGGGGCATGAGGTCCAGCTGATCGATCTCCAGGTCGAGGACCAGCACGCCTATTTCCGAATGCTCGAGAGCTGGCGACCGGACGTCATCGCCTTCTCCTGCAACTATCTGCCGCACGTCCCCGAGATCGTCGATCTCGCCAAGGCGACGAAGACCCGTTTCCCGGAAATGTTCATCTGTGTCGGCGGGCATAGCGCCTCTTTCACCGCCGCCTCGATCATCGAGCATGGCGCCGGCGCCATCGACTGCGTGCTGAAAGGCGAAGGCGAAGCAAGCATACCGATGCTTTTGGCCGCGATCGAGGCCGACCGTGATCCGGTAACCGTGCCCGGCGCGGTCACCGCGGACGGAGAGGGACCGCCGCCAGGCTTTGTCCACTCGCTCGATGATTTGACGCCGGCGCGCGATCTGCTGCGTCATCGCCGAAAATATTTCCTCGGCACCCTCGATCCCTGCGCCACGATCGAATTTTCGCGCGGCTGTCCCTGGGATTGCTCCTTCTGCAGCGCTTGGACCTTTTATGGCCGAAGCTATCGGCTGATCAGTCCGGAGCGGGCGGTCGAGGATCTGCGGTCGATCCGTGAGCCGGGCGTGTTCATCGTCGACGATGTCGCTTTCCTGCAGGAACGGCACGCAATGGCAATCGGTGAGGCGATCGCTCGCTCCGGCGTCAAGAAGCAGTATTACTTGGAGACCCGCGGGGATGTTTTGTTGCGGCACAAGGATGTTTTTCGATTCTGGAAGAAGCTAGGCCTCGAATACATGTTTCTCGGGATCGAAGCGATCGATGAGGAGGGACTGCAGAAATTCCGCAAGCGAGTGACGCTTGGCACCAATTTCGAGGCCTTGGAATTCGCCCGCTCGCTCGGAATCTACGTTCTGATCAATTTGATCGCCGATCCAGAATGGGACCGAGAGCGCTTCCGCATTGTCCGCGAATGGGGTCTCGAACTGCCGGAGGTCGTAAACATCAGTGTAAACACCCCGTATCCTGGGACCGAGAGCTGGATTAAAGACGGGGGACGGGTTGTAAGTCGTGATTACCGGCTATACGACATTCAACATGCGGTGCTGCCGACCAGGCTCCCGCTCGCGGAGTTTTACGACGAACTGGTGACCACCCAGCAGGCCTTTTACCGTAAACACATCGGCTTTCGACGATTGATGAAAGTATCAGGGGTTGTTGCCGGCCAGCTTATACGCGGTCAGACCAACTTTCTCGCCAGCCTGTTCAATCTCGAACGCGTCTTCCGGCCCGAATACCTGCTCGCCGATCACCAAAAGCCGGTCGATTACCAGATCCCCTTGCCAGGAACTGAACGTTTACGGCAGCAAAGCTCGCTGTACATACTCGCCCCGCGAGGCCGCAAAGGACGTGCCATCGATGCCGCGACCGAGCGTTTTGTCGACGAAACCCGGATGAGCGCGGCGTCTTAATGTGCGCAAAGGTCGCCATCACCTGCATTGTTGTTGACGGACTGCTTGCACCATAGTGCCTCGCTCGTCTTGTTAGTGACGGGTCGAAAGGGCTGCGACATGCAGATCAACCATCAACGCTTGCCGACTCAGAAGATCGCCATCATCGACGCAAAGCTCTCCGATGCCTGATGCGGCTGGTTGGCCGGCCAGGTTCGCGCTTGCGTGGCGGATCCTCACCTACGACAAAGGCCGCACTGCGCTGGCAGTGGCAGGCGTGTTGTTGGCGATCCTGCTCGTCTTTGTGCAGCTCGGCTTCTTTATCGCCGTGCCGCGAGGCGGAATGTTGCTTTACGATCGGACCCGGTTTGATCTGCTGGTCGCCTCGACCGGGTACGAATATCAGGTCCAACCCGGCGCATTCCCGCTCAGCTTGTTGGACAAGGCGAAGACGGCGCTTGAAGTAGCACTCGCCGCGCCGCTCTATTTCGGCTCGGCCAAATGGCGCAGCGGCGAAGACGGCAAGGCCCCCGACGTCTTTGTCATCGGGCTCGATCCGCAGGACCGGATTTTCGAGAGCGAAGACATCAATCGCCAACTTGCGATCCTCGACCGCGCCGACACCATCCTCGTGGACAGCGCGACGCGACCGATGTTCGGCGAGCTAACGGCTGGCCGGATTGTCGACATTGACGGCGATAAGGAGAAAATCGGCGGGGATTACGTTCTCGGAACCGGCTTCATGGGCTTGGGCGTGATCCTTGTCAGCGCGGAGAATTTTGCCCGCCTCTTCCCGTATCGCCAGCTGAGCCAGGTCAATCTCGGGCTGATCCAGCTAAAGCCGGGCGTCGATCCCGACGGTGCTGCGGCTTCATTGCGCAAGCTGCTTGGGAGCGATATCCAGATCTTTACTCGCCCCGAGCTCGAAGCGCACGAGACCGCCTATTGGACGACAAGGACCTCCGTCGGCCTGCTTTTCGGCTCCGGACTGATGGTCGCTTTCATAGTCGGCGTCATGATCGTTTACCAAATCCTCGCCACTCAGATCAGCCGTCAGCTGCCTCAATTTGCGACATTGAAAGCAGTTGGCTATGCAGACGGCTTTCTCGCAGCGACCGTCATCATAATGGCGCTGCTGATCGTTCTCGCCGGGTTCTTCCCCGCGCTGGCTGCCGCACTGGGCATTTATGCCGTAATCCGAGAGGAAACCTTGCTTCCGGTGGAGATGTCGGGGACGCGCATAGCCGCCGTATTTGGGGCTACCATTGCCATGGCGGCGGCCTCGGCTTTGCTCTCCATGAGCAGCCTGCGGCGCGCCGATCCCGCTGATCTGTTCGGATGATCGCTACGGCAAAACGAGCAGCCGGGTGGCGCCCCGCCGGATTTGTCCCGCTCGCATGGCGCAATTTGCTGGCGAACAAGCCCCGTCTGTTGCGCTCAAGCGGCGGGATCGGCTTTGCCGTGCTGCTGATGCTTACGCAGCTCGGCTTCGAAAGGGCCTTTTTCAACGCCTCGCTCGAAGTCATCCGATTGCTTGACGGCGAGATTTTTCTTCAGCGAGCCAGCAAATACCGCTTCGCGACAAAAGACCCGTTTCCGGCCCGAGACCTTGAATCGGCTCGCGCCGTTGCAGGGGTGGCGAGCGCGTGGCCGCTTTACGCTGACTGGCACCATGTATTTTGGCGCAACCCGGCTAACGGTAAGGATTATTTGGTCCGGGTGTTCGCCTTCGATCCCGATCAACCGGTTCTGTCGTTGCCGGCGCTCGGCGCGAGCCTAGCGGATTTGAACGGCATCGATACGGCGACCGTCGATCGCCGGTCCCGCCGATTTCTGGGAATGGATTCGCCACCCGCCGCGGCCGAACTAAACGGTACCAAGATCAAGATCATCGGGAGCTTTGCTCTTGGTCCTGATTTCGAGAACGACGGCACGGTGGTGATCGGAAATCGCACCTTCGCGAAGTTGATGCCTGGTCCGCGCGGCGGCTCGCCCGATGTCGAACTGGGGGTCGTCAAGCTGATCCCGGGGAGCGACCCGACTGCCGTGCAGCGGGCAATCGCGGCCGCCGCACCCAAGGATCTAGCGGTTCTGACGAAAGCGCAGCTGCTCGAACTCGAGCGTAGATTTCAGGCCGAGGTGTCCTCCGCTGGGCCGATCTTCGTTATGGGAACCTTGGTCGGCTTTATCGTCGGAATGCTGATATCCTACCAGATCATCTACACCGACCTCGCCGAGCAGCAACCTCAATATGCGACGATGAAGGCGATGGGCTACCGCACAAGTTATCTGATCCGGGTGGTGCTCGAGCAAGCGCTATTGAGCGCGCTGACGGGTTGGATACCGGCTTCGCTCATAGCGATCCTGCTGTTCCGTATTCTCGGCGAGATGGCGTTGTTGCCATTGCATATGACCGTGGAATTGGCCGTCGTCAGCTTTTTGCTGACCTTGGGTATGTGCTTGATTTCGGCGGTATTGGCCGTTCGCCGCGTCATTTTGGCAGATCCGGCCGAGGTGTTCTGATGAATGCGCCGACGATTGTTGCTTCGATGTCCGTCGATCGCCTGCAGCCGACGGTTCGGGTCGAGGACCTCAACTTCTTCTTCGGAGAAGGCGAGTCGCGCAACCAAGTCCTGTTCGACAACCGGATAGAGATCGGGGCAGGGCAGCTTGTCGTGATGACGGGGCCGTCGGGGGCCGGAAAGACGACCTTGCTCACCCTTGTCGGAACACTCCGCTCCATGCAGGAGGGCCGCATCGATGTGCTCGGGCAAAACTTATCAGAGCTGGGCCGGCGCGAGCTGGTCGCCATGCGGCGCAATGTCGGCTTCATCTTTCAGATGCACAATTTGTTTGACGCGCTGTCGGCTTACGAAAACGTCAAGATGGCGATGCAACTCGGCGATTGTCCCGTGAGTGAGATGCGCCAGCGCGGCACCGCGATTCTCGATCGCCTCGGGCTCGGGAACCGGGTCGACTACAAGCCGCGATCTTTATCGGGGGGCCAGCGCCAGCGCGTCGCTATCGCCCGGGCGCTCGTTAATCGCCCAAAACTGGTGCTTGCCGACGAGCCGACTGCTGCGCTCGACAGAGAGTCTGCGCACAAAGTCGTCGATCTCCTGAAGGAGACGACGATCGATCAAGGCTCGACGGTTGTCATGGTCACTCACGATCATAGAATCATCGAAAAGGCCGATCGCCTGGTCCACATGGTCGACGGGCGGATTGCCTCCGATGTGGTGCTGCATGACGCATTGAGGATCTGCGAGTTTTTGAAGACCGTGGATGTGTTTCAAAACCTCACACCCGTGCAACTCACCGACGTCGCCGAAAAGATAACCAAACGTCGCTTCGTCAAGGGCGATGTCGTCATCCGTCAGGGTGAGGCCGGCGAAGAGTTCTTTTTAATCTCCGATGGCACGGTCGAGGTGATGCGTGAGGGCCATGATGTAGCGGAGTTGGGCGCCGGGGATTTCTTTGGCGAGGGCGCGTTGATCACCGGCGAGCCGCGCAACGCGACCGTGGTCGCCAACGACAATCTCGATACCTATGTGCTCGGCAAGGCGGATTTCCGCGCCGCGATCGAAGCGAGCGCCAATTTTCGCGACCAGCTATACCGCGTCTACTTTGTGCGCCACTGACCGCCTTCTCAGAGCTCGACAAGCCGGGCGCTTTCCTCCCACAGGCGGCGCGCCAGGCTCCGGTCGAGTGCCTCGGGGTCGGGGCGGACCAGCGACTTGCCGATGACGTAGCCGCCGTGGAACGGCGTGGGATCTGGTACCGTCGCGAGAAAGAGCGACGTCTCAGCACCCTTCTCGGGGGTCGTCAAAAACGGCTTCATCAGCCGCCAGACCAACTCGGTCAAACCGCCGCTATGGCCGATCGCGGTAGCGACGACGCCGGGATGCAGGCAAGTTGCCAAGACTCCGGAGCCATCGAGCCGCGCCGCCAGCTCTCGGGTGAAGAGGATGTTGCAGAGCTTGGAGCGGCCGTAGGCTCTCAAAGCGCCCCAATCGTGCGGTTGAGCAAGTTGGTTAAGGTTGAGCCGGTAGCCGCGATGCGCCTCTGACGCGACCGTGACGATCCGCGCAGGAGACGAGGCCTTGACGCGATCGAGCAGCAAATTCGTCAGCAGGAATGGGGCGAGATGGTTGACCGCGAAGGTGAGCTCGAACCCGTCGAACGTAAATCTGTATTTTGGCGACATCAGCCCGGCATTGTTGACTAGCAGATCGAGCCGATCGGTGGTGGAAAGGATCTCGTCGGCTAGGCGGCGCACCTGGTCCAGGCTGGAAAAATCGCCAATCGCGATAGCGACCCGGTCAGAGCCGGATCCCTCCATGACGAAGCGCCGCGCCGCCTCGGTTCGGTCCCGGTCTCGACCGACCATAACAACCCGCATCCCGGTCCGAGCGAGGCCAAGCGCTGTATAACGCCCAATCCCGGAACTCGCCCCGGTAACGATCGCAATCCGCTGGGTTCGGGAGGAATTGCTCAACATTGCCGATTGGGTTGCGCTTACTCGTGCCTCGGCTGACACTCCGACAGGTTGAACTCGCCAGAGGACCCGCAATGCAAATCATAGACCGGATCGCGCAGATTCACGACGATCTGACGAGTTGGCGACGAGACATTCACGCTCATCCCGAGCTCGGGTTCGAGGAACGGCGCACCTCCGATCTGGTCGCCGCGAAGCTTGCCGAGTTCGGCTGCGAGGTCCATCGCGGGATCGGCAACACCGGCGTCGTCGGCCGGCTGCGGGTCGGCGATTCGCCGCGCTCGGTGGGTCTACGGGCTGATATGGATGCATTGCCGATCGTGGAGGCTAATACCTTCGGCTACCGTTCGCAGCACGACGGGCGCATGCACGCTTGTGGCCACGACGGCCACACGACAATGCTGCTCGGCGCGGCCCGCTATCTCGCCGAGACGCGAGCTTTCGACGGTACTGTCCACTTCATCTTCCAGCCGGCGGAAGAGGGATTGGGAGGCGCCGAAGCTATGGTTAAGGAGGGAGTGTTCGATCGCTTCCCGTGCGACGCAATCTTCGGCATGCATAATCGGCCGGGGCTCGCCGTCGGCAAATTCGCCCTCCGGACGGGGCCGATGATGGCCGGCGGCGGCTTTTTCGACATCGCTGTGATCGGCCGCGGCGCGCACGGGGCACGGCCCGAATCGGGCATCGACCCAGTCGTTGCGGCGAGCCACATCGCCGCGGCGCTGCAGACGATCGTGTCGCGGAACATCAGACCCGTCGATACGGCGGTCGTCAGCGTGACCCGGTTTCATGCCGGCGATGCCTACAACGTCATTCCCGAGCGCGCGGTGGTCGGCGGAACGGTCCGAGCCTTCGAGAGTTCGACTCTGACGCTGATCGAACAGAACATGCGGCGAATCGCGAGCGGTGTGGCGGCCGGGTTCGGCGCGACCGCGGAGCTCGATTTCCGCAGTCTATTCCCGCCTCTGGTCAACGACGCAGCCGAGGCCGCCTTCATCGCCGACGCCGCGGCCGAACTCGTCGGCGCGGAAAACGTGGACCGCAATGGCCATTTGGTGATGGCCTCGGAAGACTTCTCGCACATGCTCAATCGGCGGCCTGGCGCTTACATCGGCATCGGCAACGGCGATGAGCCTGGTGCCTGCCAGGTCCACAACCCCGGATACGATTTCAACGACGCCATCCTGCCGCTCGGCGCGAGCCTCTTCGCCCGATTGGCGGAGCGCAAGCTCGCCCGGGGATAGACGTTGTCAGGTGCGGTCGCTTAACGGCCGCGGACCCGGTGCGCTATGGCGACCGGCCTTGGCACAGTTAGAAAGCCGATCGTCAAGGTCGACGGGAAAGGCCAGGACTGCGAGCCTAGGTGTCGGACACGCCCGCATCGGCTGCCGGGTGACGAGTGGCCGGGCTCGCGGTCCGACGCCGACGGCGATCCGAAGGTGCAATAGGAAATGGCGCAGATCCGGGCCATGGAAACCGGTCGCGTGCGACGTTAAGCTGGTCTCTCCATTAGAGGAGGCTAACCGATGAGCAGCATTGTGCGGGCTACGAGCCCCGAAGTCGCCGACCCACCTGCCGGCACCTGGTCAAATTGCCTGGTTGTGGACGGCGTTGCCTATGTCGCCGGCATGACCGCACGGGGCAGTGGTCCGAGCGGCACCCCGGGCGACGAATATGCTCAAGCGAAGGAGATCTTCGGTAAAATCCGCCATCTTGTCGAGGCGGCCGGCGGCAATATGGCCGATGTCGTCAAGGTGACAATTTTTGTCACCGACATCACCCAGCGCGAGAAGGTGTGGCAAGCCCGACGGGAGTTCTTCACTGGCAACTTTCCCACCTCGACCCTCGTGCAGGTGGCGGCATTGGCGGATCCTTCGCTCAAGGTCGAGATCAACGCCGTGGCGCATATCGGGGCAAGCAAGCGCTGATCAGGCGGCGAATACGACGAACTTGTGAAAATTGACGCTCCCCTTTCACGCCGATCTCGGCTATGGAGATTGGGCTTGGGGGGAGAAATCATGCAGATCAAGCTGAAGATTGCGCTCGCAGCCGCCAGCTTTGCGTTGGCGACCATCCCGGTATTTGCTGGCGAGATGCCGACCGACGGCACCAAGAATTTCAGCACACCGACCGACGCCCCTTCCTACTTTGCCAACGAGACGGTTCCCGAGTCCGCTCGGGTCGACCACGCGACCCCGTTTACCAGCGAGGACGTGGCGGCCGTCCCGGAAGACGGGCCGGCGGTTTCGGGCGCGACGGAGACAGGGCGGCACGCAAGGCACGCCTCCGCTCATGGCTCCGCGAAGCACTCGCTTGGCAGATCAAGGGGGTATGCCCGCTCGACGAGGACCACCGCGCAGCACTCCACGGCAACCCACACCAACGCCGGAAGCAGGTCGGCTGCGGCAAGCGGTGCCGGCAGGGGTGGGACGGAGACCGGTGCAAGCAAACCGAGCACCATAAGACACGCCAGGACCGGTGCCGGGCAGCATGCGACGGCAGCCCCGCCAGTCGAGCCGACGCGAACGTCAATCATCTAGATATTGCGAGGACGGCGTTACTTGCCCGCCACATCTCGGTAATTCCCATCAGGAATTGCGGATTGAGTCTCTGCTCTTCGACTTCTCTGATACTCGCGATTTCTTCCCTGATCAGCTGTGATTAATTCCCTGCTCAAGCCGGCAGGGAATTTTCCACTAAGTGTTTAATTTGGCATAGCGCTCACGATCATTTTCCCCGCCACCATTCCGGCTACGAGCTTTGCTACCCTGTTTTTCGCCGCGCTCGGCCAGCCGGCCGGACAGGGTCAGTCCGCCGCCATCGGCTGGCGCCAGCCGAGCCGGTTGAGGCAGCGGTCGATCCACAGCTTGTTCAATTTTTCCTGGACACCGTTTTGCGACAGACGGCGGTGCAACGCCGGGAAATCGACGCGATCCATCTCTTGATCCTGGTTGAAGCAGGAGAACACCACCGTCTCGGTGCCGGTTTTGGGGTCGCGCTGCAATTGTAGGCACTGCGCGCAGATCTCTTTCATCATGCACTGCATCGGCGAGTTGATCGAGGCGATCGCCCGGTGATCCGGCCGGAAATACTGCTTGAGGCGCACGCGGCGCGCCT
>Ga0306926_10001011_pt1 | contig 27497 bp, 27 predicted proteins | sample flu12Cox44000178_FD_203759 | JGI IMG/M metagenome (GOLD analysis project Ga0306926, IMG submission 203759) | Lab enrichment of tropical soil microbial communities from Luquillo Experimental Forest, Puerto Rico - flux8day.12C.oxic.44.000.178 (v2)... | ecosystem: Environmental > Terrestrial >...
CCCTTACTCGCTCGCCGAGGAACTGGATGAAAAAGGCGCTGGTCGAACCGCTGCCTAAACCGACAACTTGGCCGTCCTGAATAAAGTTGAGACCCGCGCGGGCAACTGCCTGCTTTTCACGATCTTTGTCCATTCAATGTCCCTTTTTATATGTGCCGAAGTCATTCAACGTCACTTAGTCGATCGGAAGCCCTTAAGGACGACCCATTACGTGCAGATGCGCGTAAGGGGAACCTGCCCACATAATGTAGGCGCCATAATCTCGATGGGTGGTCGGCAGTCCGGTTTTCTTTGGGTCAAATGGCCACATAATCATCCAGTGAGGACCAACTTGGATCGCAGGACTTGTCTTATCGTTCGGGTCGGAATCACTGCGCTGAGTGGCTCCTGCAAGCATGTAAGTGATTCCAGGAACCGTGTTTGCCGGCTTGGGCTTGTGTGCCTTGGCATCCGCGAACCATTGCAGTGAGGCTGCGTCAACGCACATGGGGGGCTCCCCGATCACTTCGGGGTTGCCGGGCATGCACGTGAAGCCATTGCTGCCCTCGCGCAGAACGACAGTGTTTCCATTCGCGTCGGTGTCAATGATTCTTGCAGATCGAGCGATGTCGTCGGGTCCGGCGGACATCGCTCGCGCAACCTTGGTCTGCGTCGCATCGTCGGCGCCAGCGGATCGGCTACCCGCATCAGCCGACGTAAGCTTCACCAGACCTGCCGCGCCGAGTAGTGCAAAACCAACCAACACGAGCAAGGTGGGTTTCGCTTGTTGCAGATTCATTTTGGCCCTCCGTTCAAGCTGGATGGAATCGTCGTGCTGGCCGAATCAGGGATGAAACCTGAATAGCCAGCGCTCATTATTAGCCGACTTTTACCGCAACCTGGGAAAGCGCGTATTCTTCCAGTTTCTGTGCGTCACTGTTGAATTTGCGGATGCCTTCAGCCAACTTTTCCGTCGCCATCGCATCTTCGTTGTGCATCCAGCGGAAATCTTTCTCGGTGAGGTGCAGGCGCTCGTCTTTGCTCCCCTTGGCAATGGCCGGATCTAGCTGCCGCGTCATCGTGCCGCCTGTCTGCTCCAATTGATCGAGCAGATCGGGGCTGATGGTTAACAAATCGGATCCCGCGAGCCGGATGATCTGATTCACATTGCGGAAACTCGCTCCCATGATCTGGGTCTTGTAACCGTATTTCTTGAAGTAGTTATAAATGCGTGTGACCGAGGCCACCCCCGGGTCTTGATCGGGAGCGATCTCCTTCCCGCCGCCTTCTTTTTTGTACCAGTCATAGATACGTCCGACGAAGGGCGAGATGAGAGTAACCCCAGCCTCGGCACAAGCCACTGCCTGAGCGAAGCTGAAAAGGAGCGTCAAGTTGCAATGAATTCCTTCTTGCTCCAGCTCGTTGGCCGCCCGAATCCCTTCCCAACTGCTGGCAATCTTGATCAAGATCCGCTCGCGGGGCACTCCTTTCTTCTGATAGAGGGAGATGAGTTTGCGCGCTTTGCTAACGGTGCCAGGAGCATCGAAACTCAGACTGGCAGCGACTTCAGTGGAGACTCGGCCGGGAACGACTTTGAGAATTTCGCTTCCGAATAGGACGAAGAGCTGATCGATGAACTCTGCCGCCATTTGCTCGTGGCTGCCGCCAAGATCGGATGCCTGTTCAGCGGCCTCTTCTACCAAGTGCCGATACGCAGGCATTTGGGCAGCATGATAAAGGAGAGACGGATTGGTGGTTGCGTCCTGCGGGCGATGGCGGTGAATGGCCTCGATATCGCCAGTGTCGGCGACCACGGTTGTGTACTGTTTTAACGATTCAAGCAATGTCATTGGTTTCTCCTCTCTTCGTTTATCGCATGCAAGCTTCCAATTCGAGAACGGTTAAGAACCAATCGCCAATCTTTTGTTCGAGAATGGTTTAGTCGTCCAGACTCGCGCATCCGTGGGTTTGGTGTTGCGCTCTGGGCGGGAGAGTGACAAGCAATTGGCAGTTGACAGCCTCGCGACCGGTAGAATCGGCTTCTTACAGTTTCGCTGCACTCAGAACCGCTGTCATTTGGTGTTTTTCTCCGGGCGCCAGACTGACGGATGCGGCCAGGATATTGCTGGCCTCGACACAGAGGAATCGCGTCCATTCGCCATCGTCTAAATCTCCCAATCGCGCGCCACCATCGTGCCAGGGATTCCACACAACCGTAGTTGACGAATTCGTCTTCATCAGTCGAATGTGACGGCGCAATTCCGGATCGATCAAATCAATGTCACTCTGAGTGCGTAGAAATGCATTGTCAGTTGCCGAGGCAATCGTCACGTCACCGCGCTGTACCTTTTCCGTGTTCGAGTCGGTATTGTCGAGGAAATGCATAGCATCCAGACCCTGCAGGCGGACGTTTGCAACATCGGCCACTCGGTTGTACGTGTGTAGGGCCTCTTCGAACCGTAAATCGGTTTCGCCGGTGTTAGTGCAGACGAGCTCCAGCGTGAGCTCGGGACCAAAGACAACGCGATACACGAGGCGAAACTCCGCAGGCCACCAGCGCCGAGTTTGCTCGTCGCTCTTGGTAGACATGCTCACACAGACCCCAGATTTGACTTCAACAATGGACTCAAGCTGCCAAGTTCTTGTGCGCACAAATCCATGTGCGGGTGCCTTCGGATCGTCTACCTTGGCCCGAAACCACGGAAAGCAAATCGGGATTCCGCCGCGGATCGCCTGGCCTTCCTTCCACCGCGACTTTTTGCTCAGAAACAGGACCTCATCGTTCCCAGCCGGTTTCCAGGAGGTCACTTGCGCGCCGTGTAGATATATCTCGCCTTCGGCGTGGGAACCGGTAATCTGGATTCGCGCCAGACCGCCGTTACCTTCGCCAATTCTGGCCACTCCTGGAATTCCGAAGCGGCGCTCGAGTTCTTCAACTGCAGGCATTGTCTCCATTTTGCTCCCTAATGCCAGGAAAAATGCGGTGTGCTGAGCTTAAGTAGTTCAGAAGCTGAAATGGCCACTTCACCCACCAGCAAGTGAACGACCAACTTCCCGTTCAATTCACAAACTCTAGAAACCTCGATGCGAGAGCTGCGTCCTATGTTCCAGGCCCAGGCAAGGATTTGGCATCTGACAGACTCTGGCTAGCCATGCTGCAACGAACTTTGGCAGCGATCGGGCCTGGGGCGTCCTAAGTGAATGGAACCGCATGCGGCTCAAGGATTGCGGGTGGGAATGGACTTTGGTACGACGGATGCGAACGGTTGAAGTATTGCGCACACTTATGTCTCCCTTAAACATCGAATGAGAAATGAGGCGAAATTTTCAACCGACGTTCGGGGGCAAATAAGAGAGGGAGCATGATGGAAAAACTTCCAGTCGTCTACATTGCTAGGCACGGCAATACAGCTTGGACTCACTCCGGCCAGCATACCGGACTCACCGATCTGCCCTTGACCCCCGACGGAGAGCGCAATGCCGTGCGTCTTGGAGAACGGCTTAAGGGAATGAGCTTCGCAAAGGTGTTCACCAGCCCGTTGCAGCGCGCATCACGCACCTGCCAACTGGCCGGGTTTGGAACTGTCGCAGAAACCGATCCTGACCTGGTCGAATGGGACTACGGCAAGTATGAAGGGCTGACCTCAGCGCAAATCCTTCAAAAATATCCGAACTGGGACTTGTTCCGTGATGGCGCCCCGGAAGGTGAGTCGCCCGCTCAAATCGGCGAGCGCGCGGACCGTGTCATTGAACGAATCCGCCATATTGCGGACGATGTGCTTCTTTTTTCCAGCGGACATTTTATTCGGGTACTCACTGCGCGCTGGCTAGGCCTCGGTCCGGGAGTTGGGGGAAGATATTTTCTGCTAAGCCCGGCGAGCCTCAGCGCGGTCAGCTATGAGCATAACCTGTCACGGCCAGTCATCCGGCTCTGGAACGATGACCATCACGTTGAACGTAGTGCGCCAATTGCATCGGCTGATCAATTGCAATTAACCACAGCGAAGTAATATCACCCGAAACATGAGGTTCAGGAATGAGCACAAAAACCGTCACGCAACCGAATTCTGCGACAGTCGTTCCGATAGCCCCGAAGAAGGACAGTCTTCCAGATCTTCTTGAGCAATACTCCGGTGATTCGATTCAGTTTGCTGGAACTGCGGACGCACTCTACGATCGACACCTGATTTTCGATCGCGCGATCGATCCAAAAGTAGCCAGCGCGCGGGAACGTTTCGAAGCTTTCGCGCATTCTGTGCGAGACGTCCTAGCGCAGCGATGGGTGAAAACCAAAGCCACCTATGAAGGACAAAATGCAAAACGGATTTACTACCTGTCTATGGAATTTCTTCTTGGGCGCTCGCTTGCCAATAACGTCACAAACCTTTTGCTTGATCCTGTAGTCCAGCGTGTGGTCAAGGAGAAAAGTATCGACTGGCTTGAATTGATTGAGCAGGAGCCGGATGCGGGTCTGGGTAACGGAGGTCTAGGCCGACTCGCTGCCTGCTTCCTCGACTCGATGGCCACCATGCAACTTCCTGCAACCGGTTACGGTTTGCGATACGAATACGGGATGTTTCGACAGTCGTTTGTGGATGGCTGGCAGCAGGAACATCCCGACAACTGGTTGCGCGAGGGTGACCCATGGGAGATCGCTCGTGCGCATGAGAAAGTGGAAATCAAGCTGAACTGCAGCTTCAAGGTGCGAGACGGACGCCTTGAAGTGATCCCAAATCGTCCGTCGGTCTTGTTCGGAATACCGTTCGATCGTCCAGTCGTGGGTTACAGAGGAAAGACAATCAACACCCTCCGCCTCTGGGCCGCAGCTGCCCCCGAATATTTCGATTTTCAGCAATTTGGCACTGGTGATTTTGTAGGCGCGCTGGGTGGGACTCTCGAAGCAGAGTCGCTGACTCGAGTGTTGTATCCTGACGATTCCACCACTGCCGGCCAAGAACTCCGCTTCCTGCAGGAGTATTTTCTGGTGGCTTGCTCGTTGGCTGACCTGGTTCGGCGCTTCCTGCGGCATAACTCAGACTGGGAACAATTGCCCAGCAAGGCGGCGATTCAGCTCAATGACACCCATCCTTCGATGGCAGTTGCTGAATTGATGCGTATTCTGCTGGACGACGCCCATCTCGAATGGGAGCAGGCCTGGGATCTCACTAGGAAAACGTTGGCCTACACCAACCACACTCTTCTCCCTGAAGCGCTCGAGAAGTGGCCGGTTGCGTGGTTTAACGTCCTTCTGCCCCGGCAACTGGAGATCATTTACGAAGTTAATCGCAGGCTTCTCGATCAGGTCCGCGTCCAATTCCCGGGCGACGAAGATCGCGTCGAACGCATCAGCCTGGTAGAAGAGGCGCCTTCGCGGAAGATCCGCATGGCTAATCTAGCGATAGTTGGCTCGCACAGCACGAATGGTGTGGCCGCTGTGCATTCAAAATTGTTACGCACAACGACGGTGAAGGATCTGGCAGAAATGTTTCCCGATCGCTTCAACAACAAGACAAATGGAGTCACTCCACGGCGATGGCTGCTCGAAGCAAATCCCGAATTATCGCGCGCGATCACAGATGCCATCGGCGACAACTGGATCACTGATCTGGATCAACTGAGCCACCTCAAAGCACTGTCCGGTGATGCTGGCCTTCAGGAAACTTTTCATGCCGGGAAGCGCGCCGCCAAAGTAAGGTTCGCAAACTGGCTCAAGGCAACGACCGGACAAGTCGTGGATCCCGATACTATCTTCGACAGCCAGATCAAGCGTATCCACGAGTACAAGCGCCAACTGCTGAATGCGCTGCGAATCATCGTCTGTTACAACCGGCTTCGAGAAACGCCGAACGTGGATATGGTTCCGCGCACTTTCCTTTTCGCGGGTAAAGCTGCGCCTGCTTATCGGCTGGCGAAACTCATCATCAAGTTCATCAATAATCTGGCAGACACGATTGACGCCGATCCGATTGTCCGCGGTCGGATGAAAGTGGTCTTTCTGCCCGAATACAATGTTTCGCTGGCGGAGCGCCTGATCCCCGCGAGCGACGTCTCCAACCAGATTTCGACCGCTGGTTACGAGGCCAGCGGAACCAGCAATATGAAATTCATGATGAATGGAGCGCTGACGGTGGGCACTCTTGATGGCGCGACCATTGAGATGGCCGAGGAAGCGGGGAAGGAGAACCTCTTCCTGTTCGGCTTAACTGTTGAGCAGGTGCAGGAAAGCCAAGCCTGGTACAACCCGCATTGGCACTACGAGCACGAACCGGAAACGAAGGCGGCTTTGGATTTGATGTTTTCCGACTACTTCAGCCGCAATGAGCCAGGAGCGTTTGATCCGATACGTGATACGTTGCTGACTCAAGGGGACCATTTCATGCACCTGGCGGACCTCACGTCGTACGTCCAAGCTCAGGACCGGCTGGGCAACCTTTACTCAATTCCCAGCGAATGGGCCCGAAAGGCCATTTTGAATGTGGCGAGTTCAGGAAAGTTCTCAAGCGACCGCACCATTCACGAATACGCAAGCGAGATCTGGAAGGCGGAACCATGCGCCATACCTTAGAAAAACATTCTGTGACAAAAGGACCGGCACTCTCGCCGCTGGCCGGCAAACCTGCACCGAGAGAATTGCTGATCGACGTAGCTCGCCTGGAGAGGGAGTACCTCGAGCGCAAGCCGGATATGAGCGACCGCAGCCAACTGGTTGCCTTCGGAACCAGCGGGCACCGCGGTTCTCCACTTCACGGCGCCTTCAATGAAGCGCACATCCTGGCGATTGCTCAGGCAATCTGCGATTACCGCCGGGGACAGGAAATCGATGGTCCTTTATATATGGGGAAAGATACCCATGCCCTTTCTGCACCGGCACAGCGGACTGCTCTCGAAGTACTTGCGGCGAACGGGGTCGAGACCATCATTCAGGAAAACGACGGGGTAACGCCAACCCCAGTCATCTCAAGAGCAATTCTCGTGTACAACCGGAATCGCAAAGAACACTTCGCCGACGGTATTGTGATCACCCCCTCCCACAATCCGCCAGAAGACGGGGGCTTCAAGTACAACCCTCCAAATGGCGGCCCGGCTGATACCGATGTCACCGGTTGGGTGCAGGATCGCGCGAATGACTTACTTCGGGCAGGCAATAAGGATGTAAAGCGCGTTCCGTTCGACAGAGCCATAAAAGCAACAAGCACACACCAGGAAGATTTCAGTCTCCCCTACGTTCGCGATCTCAAGAATGTTGTGGATATAGACGTCATTCGTGGCGCGAAGCTCAAGCTGGCAGTTGATCCACTGGGCGGAGCTGCGCGCCCGTATTGGGAACCGATCAACTCGACTTACGGACTGGAAGTTGAGATCGTCAATCCGAAAATCGACCCGACTTTTTCCTTTATGACGCTGGACCACGACGGCAAGATCCGCATGGATTGTTCCAGTCCTTATGCAATGGCGAGGTTGGTTGGGCTGAAAGATCAATATCAAGTTGCTTTTGCTAATGATCCCGACTCGGACCGCCATGGAATTGTGACGCCCGTTGCGGGTCTGATGAATCCGAATCACTACCTAGCGGTTGCGATCCAATATCTCCTGACGCATCGTCCGCAGTGGCACCAGGGTGTTGTGGTGGGAAAGACCTTGGTGAGCAGCAGCATGATTGACCGGGTCGTTACAAAGCTCGGCCGCAAGCTCTCTGAGGTGCCCGTAGGTTTCAAATGGTTCGTCGCTGGACTGGTTGACGGGTCGTTCTGCTTTGGCGGCGAGGAGAGTGCGGGAGCTAGCTTTCTCCGCTGCGACGGGACGGTGTGGACGACTGACAAGGACGGCCCGATCATGGATCTGCTGGCGGCAGAAATTACCGCCCGTACCGGCAAGGATCCAGGGCAGCATTATCAGGAATTGACGGCGGAGTTTGGCACTCCTCACTACACCCGCATCGATGCCCCGGCCACACCCGAACAAAAAGCAAAATTGCAAAAGCTCTCACCCGATGCAGTCAAGGAATCGGATCTCGCGGGCGAGGCAATCACTGCAAAACTGACGCGAGCACCGGGGAATGAAGCTCCCATTGGCGGGCTAAAGGTTGTCGCAAAGAACGGCTGGTTCGCGGCTCGGCCCTCTGGCACAGAGAACATCTACAAAATCTACGCGGAAAGTTTTACCAGCGAGTCGCATCTACAAGCAATTGTGAGCGAGGCTCAGGAGATGGTGAACAATGCACTAGATTCTGGAGTCCGGCAATGAGTGGTAGCGGAGAGCCCGCGAGCATTCCTCCGTTTCCACCGGAGTACCGTGCGTCTGGTTTGTTGCTACATGTTACCTCTCTTCCATCACGATACGGGATCGGTGATCTTGGGCCAACCGCATCATCGTGGGTGGACCGGCTCCACGCAGCTGGGCAGAAATGGTGGCAGGCGCTGCCACTCGGTCCCACCGGCTACGGAGATTCACCGTATCAACCGATGTCGTCGTTTGCTGGGAACGCGATGTTGATTAGTCCCGAAAACTTGGTCCGAGACGAGCTGCTCTCGGCGAAAGATTGTGAGGCCAACTTTCCTTCGGATTTAGTGGATTACGATGCCGTCGTCCCGTTCAAAATCCAGCTCCTCGAAACAACGTGGAAAAATTTCAAAACCGGGCGACGCAAAGACCTGCGGCCGGAATACGATGAGTTCTGCGCGCGGCAGGAACATTGGCTGGAAGATTACGCGCTGTTTCGGGCTTTGAAAGCCAAGTATAACGGCGCTTACTACCTGGATTGGCCAGAAGACCTTATTCAGCGTAGCCCCGGAGCGCTAGCCAGTGCGCGTCGAGAGTTGGCGGATCAAATCGGCCAGGTTAGGTTTGCGCAATTTCTGCTGTTCCGCCAGGGTGATCAACTCAAGGCCTTTGCGCATTCGAAAAGCGTGAGACTAATCGGCGATTTGCCATTCTTTGTCTCGCCCGATTCGAGCGATGTCTGGTCCAATCCCGAGTTGTTTCTGCTTGACGAGCATCGCCGGCCACGATTCGTTGCCGGTGTTCCCCCTGATTATTTCAGCGCGCAGGGACAGTTGTGGGGCAATCCCGTCTACAACTGGGACGCCCTGCGTGCAACCGGGTACCGATGGGCTATCGATCGAATCCGCGCGTTACTTGCCCATGTGGACGCAATTCGACTGGATCACTTCCGCGGGTTCGCGGCCGCATGGCACGTTCCAGCAGGTGCATCAACGGCCAAGTCAGGACAATGGGTACCAGGGCCGGGCGCCCATTTTCTTGAAGCCGTGCGCAACGAGCTAGGCCACCTGCAGTTCATCGTCGAAGATCTGGGAATTATTACTCCGGATGTACAGGCGCTGCGCGACCAATTTCGACTGCCCGGGACGCGGGTTTTGCAGTTTGCTTTTGACGGTCATTCAGACAACCCGTATCTGCCTCGCAACTTCGTCACAAATACGGTGGCGTACACCGGCACGCATGATAATCCGCCAACCCGGGAATGGTACGGCGAGTTGCCAGATTATCAGCGGCAGAATCTCTGGAGCTACCTTAAGCGCATGCCCGGAGAGCGAGCCGAAGCCGCTCCGGAACTGATGAGGCTGGCATGGTCGTCGATGGCGGCGCTGGCGATTGCCCCATTGCAAGATCTCCTTAACTTGGGAGCAGAAAGCCGGATGAATGTCCCTGGTCGCGCCAGCGGAAATTGGCGCTGGCGTAGCCAGGAAGGCATGCTGGGCGACAAGGCGTTTGGCTGGTTGCACGAACTGACCGAAACTTCCAAGCGATCCGATGCAGGAGTAACTGTTCACCAAGTTGAGCTGGAAAGCCACGGCTCCGTTCAATCGCCCTCGCAAGTCTAGAATCAGAGATCCCCTTTTCAGCTGACGTTTCAAACCTAACTATGAAGAGCCCAGCAGCGGTGTGACGAGCAAACTCCATCGTCTCTCTCGTTAACCGTCGGGCTATGAAACGGACGCGCGGTGACCTTGTTGTCGGAATGCTCTTTTTCCAATCGCAAACCTCGCCTGAAGACCGAAATAGGCTTGGCTCATCCCATGGTTTGTCATATGCCAGACTCTCGTCACGCCCTTTCGTTCTGGGGCTAGTATGCCTGTACCACCGGTTGCAACTCTCTGTAATTACAGGATCTGCAGCATTCGCGGCGCACTTCTTGACTGAAGCGGCTGAATACAAAACTTTGGTGGGACAAAGTTCACTGGCAGCTTGAATCCGTATGGCGCGCATCAAGAATTCGCCCCGGAGGATGAATGCAAGGAAAGTCAGCAAAGCTCTCTCGCTTTTGACTATTACCGTTCTAGCACTCGCTACCGATGGAAGCTACTAGACGATATTTCAGCTGGTTCTGATCCAACTTTCTGCCGCACTCCGCGGTCTCTGTCTTTAAAGTCCTGCCCTTACACCTCGAGTTAGCCATTTCCCGTTGGCGGATACCCACAAAAACCAGACTGACATTTCACGCCATTTTGGCCCTGTAATTGCTATTCCTAATAGGCTAGTCGTGCGCAAGAGTATCAATGACGGAAGCTTCAAGAAATGTAAGAGAGAGTAAGACGTCGATTTCGCTGGCGTTTCCTCACGCTGGGGCCAAACTCCAGCTAGTTCTCACGCTGGTGATGTTCACTGGAATCACCGTTTCAGCGAGTGCGCAGAGAACAGTAGACACGCGAGATCCTAAAGTTCGGGTGGTTGCACATGCGACGATATCGCCAAGTTCGTCTGGAGATTTTTCGCCAGACGAGTATGCCGACTTGAGACTGTCGAATTCCGTCCGTCAATTGGCACACTTGGCCGGTTTTCCGCCGAAGACGATCTTCCATTTGTGCTGGGACTTCAATTTCTTCTTGATGCTGGCGTTGATTTTCTGGAAGGGTGGGCCACCACTGTCCGAGGCCTTGCAAGCACGCTCAGAATCGGTCCGACGTGCGATAGAAGAGGCACAGCGACTCGCTGAGGAAGCCGCGATAAGGCTGGCAGAGGTAGAAAAGCGTTGGGCTCAACTCGATTCCGAGATCGCAGCAATACGCGCGGTCGCCGAAGCAGAAATGAACCACGAAGAACAACTCTTGAGCAAAAGAACGGCCGAAGATATTCGCCGCATCACGGAATATTCACAATCTGAGATCGACAGGGCGGCGCAGCGCGCCCGTCATGAGCTAAAGGCATTTGCCGCAGATCTTGCGGTCTCCCTCGCCCGTGAGTCAATACTGATCAATAAAAGAAAGGATGAGGAATTGGTTAAGAGCTTCATCGAAGGACTGCGACACCAAGAAGTTGCTCAAGCGACTGCGCAACCCCCAGCGCAGGGCAGTCGCGAACTTGTAGCGAGAACGTAGGAGACCATACGGAAAGTCAAAACTGCGGCTGACCGCAGAATCAGTTGCCCAACAGATACGGCATGGTGTGCAGCAAACCAGTCGTCGGGATCCTTCCTTCTGGGTCGTCAAGGAACGCTAGTTCGTCATCCGGCAATCAAAGGCAAGACTCAATCCCCTTTTCGCCTTACACGCGGCGCCCCTCGCCTTAGTAGAGGCATCTATTCATACAGCCTGGCCGGAGGCGGAACGGGGATTCAAGCGTTCGGTCTCTTGGCCGGTCTTGCGGCGCTTGGCTTGATTCCGTTGTTTTGGATTTAAGCTTGAACTGGAGGTACTTCAGGAATGCGAGTGGATGGTCACTCACACCGTGCGAGGGTGCAATCGGGACTAGGGTGGTCGCCTCCGGTCTTCGGCTGACCGACTCCCTGACAGATGCGATCTGGTTCGGGCTTATCAACTCTTGAAGAACACCAGAGAAGCCGAGGACGGCCAAGAACAACAGCAAGGATCAACTCGCTAGTCTCCGTTAGTGCTCCCTGATCATCCTTCGCAACGGGATTGCAAACCGGCGAAAACCCGTGAATACGTGGTCTGGAAATGCAGATTTAGTTCGCGCCTTTGGGGCGGCAAATGTCACGATCAGATTCCATCAGATGGTTGGGCCGCCCAAAGATCGAGGGGCGAATTAACAACTTACGGTGGGATGAGTTTTCAAATGACGGTTATTCTGTCCCGATTTGGGTTCTTCTCCGGCAGCAGTGACAAGATCGCACGGTCCAAGGTGGCAAGTTTTCCTCTTTTGTGAATTGCAAGTCCCAGAAGATAAGCATCTGAAACTTGTTGATGTCCCATGAGCCCCTCGGAGAACGGATCCACCGATCGCAGAAACGGAATGTCATTCTCCCAGAAGCGATGCGACGGATGGCCCAGATTGGCCCGCAGCAAGTCGAGCGCATCGGCAACAGTAAGGGCGTTCGGGGAGAAGGCGGGGTTCGAGATGATACGGACAAACGCGCTTTCAGTGAGCGGGCAGGTTGCCCATCCCTCTCGAGCATGACGAGCAAGCCATTGCTGGACTTTCTCGTGAGCTTGATGCGTCGGCCATGCAGCCGCGATAAGAACATTTACATCCAACAGGAAATCGGCGCTCATTCGAGTTCTTCCTCGAGTTTGCGGACATGCTCGGTGGTCACCGGCGGCGACCCCGCTGGCAAGTCGACGACGTGAAAGCCATTGACCACGCGCGTCTGCAATGGCGCGTGCAGGCCTCGGCGAACCAAATCGGACACGGCCTTCCCAACTGATATGTCGCGGCTTTGTGCATATGTCTTCACGTGCGGGATGAGGTCATCATCCAGGGAAATAGTGGTGCGCATACCAAGGATGATGTCATACATCGTATAGTGATGTCAATAAATATAATGCAGCATCAATGGCACATAACTGATTCGGGACGGCGCTTAACGGGAATTAACTCGGATAGCTACAGTTTTCGAGGTCTAGCCTGCATTAGAGGTTCACAATTTAATTTTCAAAGCGCGACAGGGTCGCTTGCGAAGCCAGATCTTTCGCGTGTTCTGGGTCACAGCCCACAAGGAATTTGTGTACGGGATCGGAACCGAGCCGTGGCGCTACTCGTAACGCCGATCGCATCGGCCTCGTCGTACAGATTCACATGAGACTTTCGCGTGGTTCGCCGGTGCGCAAACAAGGGCGGATACCATTGTTTGCGCCGGCTAGAGTCGAACTGCAGAAGGGTTCAGTATTCGACGGTTCTTACTGGCTGCTGCTCTGCGATTCCGGTTCCGTCATCGTCGCCTCGCCGCCAAAAGTGAGCCCGTATTTCTTGCCGCCGAATTCGATGCTTGTCAGTGTCTGGCTACCATCATCGTTCGTGTGCACTTCGTACCCGTTGTTTCGTTCGGGTCGACTCAGCTCAATCAAGTGAGCGGGCACAGTCGCCACGAGTTTTCCGTAGGACAAGATCATCAGGTCGACGTTCGGACCGGTTCCGTCCCAAGTAAGTTTGTATTGTCCTGGGGCCAGTTGATGTCCACCGACGGTTGCGGGCTGAATCAGTTCGATCGAGCCCTTGTTTCCTTTGTTCGCTGCGAATGCGCTGGTAGCCAACAGCAGGGCAAGCGCAGGCAGCATGGTCCTGGAGATCTGTGAGAAGTTCATTCGTTTATTTCCATTTCTTTCCCGAAAGCCTCGGGAATCATTTTCCTTCCGTCAGACGTTTGGCAGCATGCAAAGTTACAAGTCTCGCGCGGCAGTAGTAGTGACTCCTTGCGCGTGCCACTTTTTGCAGGTAACGGAATCGCCGGAGGGCAAACATCTGGGAACGATTGTCGCGCCGGAGCATCCACACAACTTCGCTTGGGGCGACGATGACGGGAGAGCTCTCTATCTCTGCGCGAAGACCGGTCTATACCGCATTCGGTTGAACATTGCGGGCATTCGTCTGTGAGTCGATTCCGGGCTTGCCTGTCGTCTCGGGAGAGAGCAATCATGCCGATGCCGCGCGTAACTTTCTCTCCGACCTCGAATCAGATCAACGTCAAAGAGGACTGGCTGATGCTGCGCAGTAAAACGCTCACGATCGCGTGTGTCGTATTGGCGTTTGCCTCGTCGAACGCGCAGGAGAACCCGAAGAACGAAATAGGGTTACTCTTGGGTGCTACTGTGACGCCCGCGCTTGCCGTTGCAAGCCCGGTCAATAACAGGCTGGGGATCGGGTCAGGCATTACATTTCAATTGACCTATGCCAGGCAGTTGGCCCGAACTCGGACGTTGGCCTGGTATTTTGAGGTGCCTGCGCTTGCGATTCCACTGCAGGACATCACAGCCTCAAACGGCGTGGTTCCAAAGAATTACGACTCTTTTTTCGTAACACCGGCTCTACGCGCAAAGTTGACACCGTCTGCCCGTGTGTCGCCATGGTTCTCTGCAGGAGGAGGCTACGCTCTTTTCGATGAGAGTGCGAACCGCATCGACGGAACGCATAACACTACGCGAGGAACGAGCGGAGGCGCATTAGAGTTCGGCGCAGGCGTCGATATCCGCACACCGATCAAGGTCCTGTTCCCGATTAGGCTGAGGGCCGAAGTACGGGATTTCTATACATCAAAGCCGAATTACAACGTCAGCACCGGTACAGGGTTTCAGCACAATCTTGCGTTTTCGGGTGGGCTCGTGCTGCATTTCTGAAAGGTCAAGGGGCGTCCGCGAGACTTCGGGCTGCTGAGGAATTCAAGAGCCAGCTGGTCGCCTGCAGCCGAGACTGCATCAAAGTCCTCGACCGATCGTCGAATGTCGCTCGCCGATCGCAGATTGCTGAGTAGTTAACACTATTTACTTGAACGTTATGGGGTGGCCCGATTTTTCCGGGCTCCTCCACTACCCCATCAAATACTTGTGGGGGTTAGAACATGACCGGAGGGAATATGCATCCCGCAGCAGGTTGTGTTTACTGAATGGTTAGCCGCAAGGTAGATGGGCGTCGACGTGGTAACGCATTGGTAAAGAAATCCTGAAACGAGAAATCTAAGCCGCCCGCGTCTTGCTCCGTTTAATGAGTGGTGGAATCTGCAAATGATCACCCCGTTCAGCGTAGCCACGCTGAATGCAGTATGCAGAAACGGAGTATGGAAGCATCTCTCGCTTCTCAAAAAAATGCACCGCCGAACAACGGCAGGTTAGCTGATAGGAAGGACGTAGTTTGTCGGTGTCGTCGAACCGAATTCGGCGTGCGTTGTCTGGATGCGCGACGAAGTAGACTCTACCGCACTTTCCGCAAGAAACCCCCATGGCGACGGGCATGCAATTGATTATCTCACGGGCAATAGGCTATGGTCTGCGATCTCAGCCTCCAAGAGAAAAAACCAACAGGCATGATAGACTGTACAGGCGTTTGATTTGATTCGGTTGTAGAGCAGCTCCTTGCAAACCAGCTAGTCCTGCCTTTTGTACCTCCGACTCCCGTCCAGCGTAAGAAAACAATTAAGGATAAAAAAATGGAACAAGGAACAGTAAAGTGGTTTAACGATGCCAAAGGCTTCGGCTTTATCAGTCGGCAGAGCGGTGAAGACGTATTCGTTCACTTTTCCGCTATTCAGGCGGGAGGCTTCAAGAGCCTACAGGAAGGCCAGACTGTGCAGTTCGAAGTGAAGAAGGGACCCAAGGGCTGGCAAGCCGAGAACGTTCAACCGCTGTAGACGTTGCGCGAATAAATACGTGCCTGTTGTGGTGAACAATCACAACGGGCACGGTATCTGAGCCAGATGAGTCTTCGCAGTGTTCTCTTGCTCCAGAATGGACAAGCCTCCCTCGATGCCCCACAGACCGAAATCCGCGATTTGCGATTCGTCCGCTTAAAACTCGAGTTTAAGCATCACTAATCGTTTCGTGGTTCCCGAGCGGCAGACGAGTCTCTGCGGTCGCTGCCCGACGTCAGCCTGTATCGTTCAAGATCCGCGGGGTCGTGAGCGAAGATCGGATGACGGCTCAGGGCGCCCTGCTGGAGGCGATCCTTGGGAACAAAGCAGCCGAAAGCGGACTAAGTGCGGACCGAGCAGTTTTGCTAGAAGTGTGCTAAAGCCTTTGGAATGTGGTGGCCAGGGAGGGAGTTGAAACCCCGACGCCAGCCTTTTCAGTGCGCTCTTTGCCGTCTAACCGCGTTTTCAATCAACAACTTAACTCGCTAGAATGGCCAAATTATTGTGACCATTCTGTGACCAGCGCCGATGTTCGCCTAGGCGTCGGTGCAAAATCAATTCGAGGCTTTTTGGGTTAATCATATCGACATTGTTGTACGAGAGCGCCAGATGGATGATGTTGCTTCCTGACGAGCTTCAGCAGGCCGTCGATCAGGCAACCATGCTTAGCATGGTGCCGTGCAGAATCGGGGTGGCATTCGTCAGCGACGCCCTGCTGAGCTTTGATTCGAGCGGTCGCTTATGCCGTATAGCGCCAGGCTGCTGCTGGTTGCGTGCCCTTGCGCTTCTTCGGACTCGACGTCCTTGCCATGTAGGGTCAGGTCCAGCGATTCGTGGCCGAGACTGACCAAGCGCTCGCAAAAGGCTCTCTCCCGATTCCGCAACGAGCCGGACGCAGATGCCATTGCATAACCCCGTTCACTGATGCCCTCAAAAACATCCAAAACAAAGGACAGTTGACGGGCTCACTTTACCCCGTCCCGTAATGTCCTCATTTTTTGACTGCGCGGCGAATTTTTCCTTGGGAAACTCGACTAGCTTTCCGCGCTGCTCGATTGCTACTGGCTTAACCTTCTTCGGGACCGCACCACGAAGATAGAATTCGACCACCTTCGCCATAATGTCCACTCCAGTTGCTTGCTTCCGCGACTGCGTTCGAAGGTTGACTGCCGTCACACAGAGCGACGTCCGCCTTCAATTTATGTTCGACGTTTGCACTCTCTGCCAGAGCATTGCCTGGCCTAAGTGATAGGCGATATGTGCTGTTCTCCCGAGTAGAACGGTGAACCTATTGCGATGCGGCTCTCGCGAGAAATCCTCTTCAGATACAGCTCCATGCTTCTGCAGCCAGTCGGCGACCGACAGCTTCGAGAATCCTGTCCAAAGAATCTGACTGGTCTCTTGCCAAATGATCTTCAAATCCTCAACCGAGCATATGGTTGGAACAGTCCGATCAGGGTTCGACACGAACATTAGGTCAAGCTCCGGATGAATCCTGGATCCGAAGCCGAGAAGCGGAATGAGAGCGTCATTAAACGCTGTGAGGTGACCCCACAAGTAAATCAAGCGGTTTTTTCCAGGAGCAACTTCCTGCAGCAGCTGCTCTTGGGACAGAGTTCCAAAGAGCTTGCCCGCGCGATCAACGTTTGACCGCCAATTCCTAAGCGCCGAATCTATGAGCGATGTTTCAAGAGTCATATTTCACCTTTCGTGAATGCTGCTTCAGATAGCCGCAAGCGGCTGTAAGCGGGTGAGTTCGTGATTGGTAGGTTGACACCCGCAGAGCGCGCCTCGGCTTCGCGGGTCACTCGATCGGCCCTGACATGGTCCAGGGCCGCCCCGTAATCATTCGGATCGAACTAACCAGGAGGGTCCCGGCCTCGTTCAGGCCAACAGTCGAGGGGAGTGGAAACATGATCACGAACAAGCGCAGATAATACGCCGACCGGATCTACCTTCCTGCAGAGTTCTCGCCGCGAAGCACTATACAAGTTGACGCCGCTTTCGCGACCAATCGGTTTTCCTCGTCGGTTACGTCGCATTCAACGTAGCCGATGGTGCGGCCACGCTGTACAACGGTTCCTTCCGCTCTGAGTTGTGCTTGCCAGATCGGGCGAAGGAAATTAATTTTCAGTTCGACGGTAGTGAAGGACTCCTCCGGCGCAAGGGTGCTTGCAAACGCCATCCCCATTGCCGCATCGGCAATATCACAAAGAATTCCGCCGTGCAGCGTTCCCATGGGATTTGCATGCTGCGGTCCAGCTGCCAATATGACCGTGGCCCGCCATCAGCGATCTCCTTTGCTTCAAATCCAATCAGACGCGCGACGGGCACGTCGTTGACCCTTGCTCGTTCCCTAAAATCGAGTTTCAACGGAATTCCTTGAACACTCATGAATTGCGAGCTCCACTTTTAGATTTTCGCGCACGTACCTTCGTTTCGAGGTATTCCTCGAGATGATCGCAGGCGAGATTGAGCGGCGCTTCGTTTCGCTGCAGACGAGTCATCATGAAGCTGCCTTCGAGCGTACTGGCAATCAGCGTAGCCAATTTCAGGGAATCGACGTCCGAGCTGACCTCGCCCCGGCGTCTCCCCTGCTCCGCAATCAATTGCAGACGATCAAGCCATGAACTGAGAGCCTGCCGGGCTTTCGCTCGCAACTGAGGATTGCCATCATCGGAATCTATGGCGGTATTGAGCAGCGGGCAGCCTCCTGGCACCAGCCCAGTGCGTCGGTCCCGAAAGTTCCGCACGATTTGTTTCAAGCGGTCCACGGTATTCGGGATAATCTCTGTTCCCTGGAAGCGCGTCTCCATGGCGATTTTCCAAGCGTGGTCGAAGGCATCGCTGGCGAGCTCTTGTTTGCTCTCAAAGTGACGGTAGATCCCGCCTTTCTCCAGCCCGGTCGCTCGCATGAAATCGGATAAAGCAGCGCCGTCGTATCCTTTTTGATTGAAAATCGGTGCTGCCTTACGAATGATTTCCTGCCGGGTTTGCTCGCCTTTGCGCACGTCGCGTTCCTTGCAACTGAATTGGCGCCCGATTGATGGTCGCCGAGCACAACGTTTGGATGAGACCGACCGGTCCCAGGTCGCAATAAATGCTACGGCGACGGATCCACCTATCCCCGCCCGCCTTGAAACCCTGCGACCGGGCCGATCATGCCGAAACCCAGGTCGTCGAACGTCAACGGCTCGCCACTTCGCTGGAGGTCATAGTGATGCTCGTACACGACGCGCGTCCCGTCCCATTTTCGGAGAGCGCGCCAATTCAGCATGCAGGTTTTCCCGGATACACCGGCGATATGGAGTGTCCAGGCAGAATGTATCTCGTTCGCAGCATCGCCAGGAAACGTGGTCTCTTGAATGGATATCGCCAGCCCCCCAACTTCGGCTATAACGTGAAGCGGGACCAGGAAGCTTAGGAGTAGTGAACCCACCCTTGCCTTTCCACGAATCGGTTCATGCTGAGTTTCACTGCTGACCTCGACTTCATCGGCATAAAATTTGTCGAATATCTCAAGGTACTCTTCAAAGCTTTCGCTAATCCTAGCCTGGGTGATAGCGGTGTTTAGCATGCGCTCCGAAGCCTGATGGCGTAAATAGGGATCCCCCGACATGAAACTCTGTTGATCGCTCATCTAGAACCTTCGATGACATAAGAGACCGGACGGTCGCATATTTTCCGTTTCGCTGCCATCGCACCCGATACTCAATCCGTCAAATTTAGCGTCCTCTGTATGCGACCGATCGGTCTCAGCCATCATCTGCTGGAGGGCAAGGGAGGACTTCCACACGGCGCCAGCTGTCTCAACCAAGAAAGGGGCAGAGTGTGATCGAACAAGCCGCGGTTAAGCCGGGGAGAGCAAGAGCGATAGAGATCCGATTGACCTTCGGATCGCTGTGCGAAGAGCAAAGGGGTGTTTGGCTGGTTCAGGGGCGGTGGCATCAACGGCACCGGAGATTATGGCAAGGGCAGCAACGACTTCGGACTCGTTTAACGCGGTGGCGGAGCCCCGCCGGCGGGAGATCTTGAATTATCTGGCGCTGCAGGAGCTGGCTGTTGGCGACATCGCGGTGGGCCTGAAGATGGAGCAGCCATCGGTCTCGAAGCATCTACGGGTGCTGAGGATTCTGGGGCTGGTCCAGGTGCGACGTAACGGGAGGCACATGTTTTATCGGACGAATGCGGAAGCCATCCGGCCGCTGCATGAGTGGACTAAAACTTTTGCAGCACAGTGGCAGCACCAGTAACTACCCGGATCCCGTCGTACTACACGCACGCCGGTTCGATCCTCCGGCATGCGTGTAGTGATCACCTCACCGAGATGAGTGGAACAAGTCACACGTATTCTCCGCGGACTTGGTCATAGCATTCGCCGGTGCTGGCGCGAAGTGCGCGGCGCCCATCCTCCGGCATCAGGAGACCTCGAAAATCAGTTCCAGCTCGACCGGCGTCCCGAGCGGAAGGCTCGCGACTCCATACACCAACCGGCTAGGATTCTTGTTTTTCCGAAAACGTCTTGCAGCAACTCTGAAGCGCCGTCAGCCACCTTCGGCTGCTCGCGGACATCTCACGAAGTGGCCACCGCCACGCCGAGGCGGACGACCCGCGTCACTTTGTCGAGCGATCCCAGATATTGCCTCGCGACAGCGATGGCGTTGAGAGCCGCCAGGCGGGCCGCGTTGCGACCCGCCTCTACGTCGAGTTCAGCTCCGATGCGCCCAATAAACTTAGCCGCGCGTCCCTCCGTGGGGAGCATTCCAGTCAAGAAAAGCAGGTTGTCTGTCTGTACAGCCTCCGCGTAGATGCCAAACGGCTCCGGAGGTACGGGAAGTTCGATGCCAAGTTCTTTCAACCGCTGCTCGGCGCTGGCGGGCCGAAAGCTTTCTCGGGTTACCATTTGCCTGCGGTGATCCGGTCTAGTCCCGCTTATCCGCGAAGAATTGGGGCTCCGAAAGGAGCGCCCGTGGCTCCGCCATCCACCATCAGCTCGACCGCGTTCACGTATGAGGAGTCCTCCGAGGCAAGGAAGAGTACGGCTTTGGCAACGTCTTCCGACTCACCCCAACGGCCCAGCGGAATCACAGAAGAGACGAACTTCGCCAGCTTGGCAGCCTCGTCTGTGGATACGGCGGCGCGCGGCCCACGCTTCCAAATAGGAGTTTTGGTGGCGCCCGGTGCGACGACATTCACGCGAATGTTGCGCGGTGCAAGGTCTGCGGCAATGGAACGTGCCATCGAGACTAGCCCACCCTTCGTGGCCGCGTATGCGGCGACACCGGGTTGGCCGAGATAGTTGTGTACCGACCCAGTAAAAATGATGCTGCCATTGTCGTTTAGCAGAGGCGCCGCTGAATTCACCGTAAAGAAAGCCGCGTTGAGGTTGGTGTGGATCACATTCTCAAAGATGGCCTCGTCGGTCGAGCCGGTAGGTGTCCGGCCAGAGATGCCAGCATTGGCGAAGACGATGTCGAGGTTGCCGAAATCTTTGGCCAGGGCTGAGAAGAGCCGCTTGCGATCTTCCGCAATGGTAACGTCAGTGCGGTAGCCACGCGCATTTGGTCCGAGTTCTCGAACCGCCTCATCCAGCGTTTTCTGATCGCGACCGGTAACCGCTACCTGCGCGCCTTCGGCAATGAAAAGACGAGCGGCAGCCAGGCCGATGCCGCTGTTCCCACCGGTGATCAGAGCCTTCTTGCCTGTGAGCTTCATAATGCCTCCTTTTTGCATGACTGGCATCCAACTATGATGGCCGTCATATTTGGTATATGATGACCATCATAGATGGAGGTTGCAGAAAAATCATGCGCTATCCCGCCGAAGAGACCGCCGCGAAACACGACCGCATTGTGAGGGAGGCTTCCCGCCTGTTCCGTGAACGGGGATTTGCTAACGTAAGCGTGAGCGAAGTGATGAAGGCCGCCGGCCTAACCCACGGGGCGTTCTATGCCCATTTCGGTTCGAAGGAAGAACTGCAGGCGGCTGCGGTTGCCTACGGCATAAAGGTTTCGCTAGGGCGCATCGAGCGCAGCAACAGCAAGAAAAGAGGATCGTATGCTGACCGGTATCTGAGCCGGTGGCACCGAGATCATCCTGGCGACGGCTGCACCATGGCCGCGCTGGCTCAGGAGGTCGCTCGCTCGACCCCTGAACTCAAAACCGCGTTCGAGAAGGGACTTCAGGAAATTCTTCCCGCGATCGGTGGGGAACGGAAAGAAGCCATCTTTTGCGCAGCGGCAATGATCGGAGGGGTAGTACTAGCTCGCGCCGTACAGGATCCGCGATTCTCAGAGGAAATCCTGAGGAGCGTTCGACAAAAGCTCGGCTGATCGCGCGTTTGCGAAATGCGAAGGTCGCTCTTTTGATCTCCAAGTTCGTGGAGGGTCAGGCGCCCACGGCCGAAATGGCCGTGACCCCGCCGTCAATCAGGAAGTCTGCCCCGACGACGTACGCAGAATCGTCGGACGCCAGGTAAACTGCCAGCTTCGCGATTTCCAACGGATCGGCGATCCGCTTGCTTGGATTGTTGCTTCCGAGGACGCCCTTAACCGCCTCGCCCTGCTCTTCCCCTGGGAAGCGACCAAACATCGCCGTGTCCGTCGGGCCGGGGCTTAGGGTATTCACGCGAATCCCGCGGTCCACGAGTTCAGCGCTGAGGATTCGAGCGAGATGGACGACCGCGGCCTTCGAGGTTGAGACGGTCGAGGTTGTCGGCCACCCCTTGCGGGCACCAACGGACGCATTGATGATTACAGACGAGCCTTGCCGGAGCAGCGGCAAGGCTTTTTGAATGGTGAAGTAAGCCCCTTTGAAATTGACGGCGATCACCTTGTCGAAACTTTGCTCTGTCACTTCTTCGAACAACAGGAACTCGCTGTAACCAGCATTTACGAAAACGCCGTCCAGGTGCCCGAACTCCCGCTTGATCGTTGCGAACATTGTATCGAGGTCGGTGAGACTGCTGACGTCCGCGCGTAGGGCGAGGCTTCCGGCTCGAAGCGTCTTCTTAGCCGCCTGCAGCGACCCCTCATTCAAGCCGCAGATGGCGACGCGCGCGCCCTCTCTGTCGAATTCCTGCGCTGTGGCCAGCCCGATCCCGCTATTGCCGCCTGTTATCAGGATATTCTTGCCGGTTAGCCGAGCCATTGCCGTCACTCCTTTAAATTGAACATGTCTTGTTTAGGTTGGATTACATACGAGACCGTTCGGTCGCAATCAATCTAGCTTTTTCGTGAAACTCAACTGAAACGAGCGATGCTTGAAGTAGCTTCAGGATCACCAAATCGAGCATGCAAAATCATGCAGCGGGGACAAAGGCACTGGCATCGAATCGCGCGAGGAGAAATTTATGAAAGCCGCAGTCGTACCCGCCGTGAGCAGTTCCTGGCAGATCAAAGATGTTCCTCAACCTCAACCCGGCCCTGGTCAAGCGCTGGTGAAGATGCACGCCAGCGGCATCTGCTACACCGATGTGCACCAAACGCTTGGACACCTTCCCGGACAGTTTCCTCGAATCCTTGGCCACGAGCCGGTGGGCGAGATCGTGGCCGTAGCTCCTGATGTGACCACTCGCAAGGTCGGCGACCGCGTCGGTTCGGCATGGATTCAGTCGACCTGCGGACGCTGCGAATGGTGTCAGCGCGGCCGCAGGATGTTCTGCCCCTATCTGAAGGGCACGGGGGGCGATGTGCAAGGCGGTCACGCCGAGTACATGCCTATGAACGCGGACGCTACCTACCTGATACCCGACAAGGTTTCATACGAGCAGGCCGCACCGATCTTTTGCGCCGGGTATACCGTTTATAGTGGGCTCCGCTGGGCTGATCCGCAGCCGCACGAACGCGTGGCCGTACTTGGAATCGGCGGGCTTGGGCACCTGGCGGTGCAATACGCGAAGGCCGCGGGCTTCGAGACTATCGCGATTTCGCACTCTCCCGATAAGGACAAGATGATTCGCGACCTGGGCGCGGATGAAGTTGTCCGCGACGGAAAGAGCCTTACTGCAGCGGGCGGCGCCGACATCATCCTCAGTACTTCCAACTCGACCAAATCCATGGTGGACAGCATTCAGGGTCTGCGCCCGGACGGCAGGTTCATTGTTATGGGCGCCGATGCGGAACCGCTTTCGCTCTCCCTGATCGAGTTGCTATTCAAGCGCATCAAGATCATCGGCAGCCAGCAAAATGGCCCCGAATATCTCTACGAAGCCCTGGATTACGTAGCCCAGGGAAAAGTCAAATCAATCGTTGAGACCTATCCCTTGGCCGAAGCTGCGAAGGCTTACGAGCGCGTTGTGGACGGCAAGACTCGGTTCCGCGCCGTGCTCACGATGTAACCGGCGATCCGAACGGTCACCGCCGGTTTCGAGCGGATGGAAGAACTCAAGAAATCCTCGCTGCCAGGGGTCTTTTCAACGAATCGCCGACTTCTAGTTCAGTAGCCGACGTCATTTCGCGATTACCGGCCCGCTTGGACGTTGGGGAAAACTCCAGATGCGACACGCGATGAGTTTTTGACCCCCTGTATTACAGGTAAGAATCGACGCTAATCGAGTCCAGCGCAACCTTGGTCTTTACAACCAGGAACATGCCGGGCGATTGGCCTCGACGGACCTGATTGGAGCAGTCTCGCTTAACAACCGGATGTGACCCACATCACCTTGCGAGGTGATCTGGCTTACCGCGGTGGTTCGATCCTAGTGGCATCGTACGCGCGTTCCCAAACGCCGAGCCCAGGTATTTCCAAGCAGGATGGTTGCCATGCAGACACCCCAGCGCATGACATTGGCCGAGTTCAGGGAAGCGATCCGACAGTTCCTTAGCCTGCACTGTTCCCAATGCAACAGAGCCCTTATTTGCTCGAAATGCGAGGCTCCAATCGCCTACCTCCAGGCTTTGCTGTTGATCCATGAGGACAGCTTCACGGAAGACTGTGTCAGCCTGCAGGACCAGAAATGGAATTTTGCTGTGCCGTATTGTCCCCAGTGTGAACTCACGCCGGATGCGCAGGGCTGTGTTCATCTGCCACGCACTCAATCTCAGAGAGCATCGTGAGAGTCGGGAGAGGATGGTATGAACCGTTTGGCAGAAGCGTTTCGATCCTGGCTTCCTATCATTGTCGTGTGGTCAGCAGCCGTGGGCCTCGGATTAGCCCTGGTTGCTGTGCTGCTGGGGCCAGCGGAGTGACGGGGGCTATGGCCCTGTCGTTGGTCGCGTGCGGACCGAATGATTGAACGAGGGGAGAAGCTATCAATGAACGCAACCGTTGGCAATGCATTTCAGAGCATCGAGAGCGCCCGGGACTTCGTTAATCTTCTGGCGGAAACCGTCGGTGAAGCCAAGCGAGACGTCGAAGCAGATGTGCTGAGTGAATCCTCCAACACTCATTCCCAACGTTTGGACGTTCTCCGCATGGCGCTGTACAGTTTATGGAAGCTCGAAGGTCACGTGACGAGAAGCTGTCACATCCTGGAGGATTTGCGACGCCAGCATAGTCTGCTAACGCTGCGATAATTTCGCAGGAAAGTGTTTCCTTCCTTCGGAACCTCCTGCCAAGTGACGTGCGTTCAACAGCTTCAACCCTCAAGGTCTCTCACCAAAACGGTTGAAATCGGGCCTGTTTACAACCACGAGCGCAAGCGTCATGATTGCGCCGCAAAGGCTGGTGTGAGATGCGAATCTTGCGTCCGCGGAACGACATCGTTCTTGGATTATCGGTGTACACCTTGCAGGAGTAATGGCGATGAGACACTTGTGGATCTGCTTGTTGCTCGTGGCGATGACAATTCCTCTCAGGAGCCGGGTTGCACCTGGCTGGGCTCCCGAGAGCGCTCAAGTTATCGACGTGACGGCAAAGAAATACGAATTCAGTCCGTCACCCATTCGCGTAAAACAGGGGGCAAAGGTTCAACTGAGAATTACCGCCACCGACCACACCCACGGCTTCAGGATCACGCCGTTCGGAAGTGGAGAGACGAAGGGGAATCAAGGCCTGGTTTTCTCTTCCGGCCCAGGTTGCGTGAAGATCGAGAAAGCCCACACAGAGATTGTTGAATTTGTAGCCCAGACCCCTGGGACCTACACATTTCAGTGCTGTGTGCACTGTGGGTGGAGTCACCGCTCAATGAAAGGCGAACTGATTGTCGAGCCGTGAGTGGTCGGTCAGGCGTAGCAAAGCCGTCATTGAGGCTAATTCCCCCTTTGACGGCCAAAACCCCTCAATCAGTGAACCCGCCTGTTCCCAATACCTGGACCTCCGAATAGTCCCGTCCATATGAATCTACGGGACTTGGCTCACTTTATGTCAGACCGTGACATAAGTCATCGCGTAGAAGCGGACACAGCTCGACCATGGAACTGTAGTAGTGCGAATACTGGAGATCATCCATGGATCGAAGCACTTGTTTTTTATTCTCCGCGGTTCAGACCGTGTTGTTGGCCCTGCTGCTTACGGCGCATCCAATCGCTGTCGCGCAAGGTGTAGAGCACAGAACGCATGCTGAAAACGCAGCGAAGCTGGTCGATATTGTCCGCGATGCCGCCGACGTGCCACCTCCGATTAAATACCTAGCGCCCGCGCTCGTACGCGTAACGCTCACTGCTCAGGAAGTCATGGGCACTCTGGATCCCGAGACCAACAGCACATATCGGTACTGGACCTTCAATGGCAAGGTGCCTGGGCCCATGATTCGGGTTCGCCAGGGCGACACGATTGAATTAACTCTTCGCAATGATGGGACGAGTCACATGGCTCACTCCATTGATCTTCATGCCGCTCTCGGGCCTGGCGGCGGGGCTGCGTTGACGCAGGTGACTCCAGGACAAACGAAAACCTTCACCTTTCAGGCAACGACGCCGGGTCTCTTCGTCTATCACTGCGGGACGCCGATGATTGCCGAACACATGGCTAACGGCATGTACGGGCTGATACTGGTCGAACCAGAGGACGGACTGCCGCAGGTGGACCACGAATACTATCTGATGCAGGGTGAGATCTACACGGCAGCACCGAAAGGCAAAGAAGGATTTCAGCAGTTCAGCGCCGCCAAACTGATGGCGGAGGTTCCCGAATATTTCGTCTTCAACGGCGCCGTGGGTGCAGTCATGAATAGTCGGGCGTTGAAAGCGAATGTTGGCGAAACAGTGCGTGTGTTCTTCGGCAATGCCGGTCCGAATCAGGCGGCGGCCACGCACACGGTTGGGGAGATTTTCACGAAAGTGTATGAGAACGGCTCACTAACCGCGCCTCCGATCACGAATGTGCAGACAGTGGGCGTACCGCCCGGATCTGCAGCCGTGCTGGAGTTTGTCGCAAGAAAGCCCGGTAATTTCGCACTCATGGATCATTCGATCGCTCGCATGGCAAAGGGCTTGATGGCGGCCATCGCGGTGAGCGGCTCGGATGACGCGAATTTGATGCACGCGGGTCCAGCAACATCGGAACAAATCGCCCAGGCATCGGTGCAAGGCGTTACGGGTATGACCCAGGTCGATGCGGCACAGGGTGAACAACCGATCGCTTCAGTGCCTGCCGGTGCCGTCCAACCCACGACCAAAATGGACACCATGAGCATGCTCCATATGGGTATGGAGATGGATTCGACCAAGGTCGCCCAAGGCATACAAATGACAAATCATGCGAGCAGGGGCATGGGCCACTCCGCCTTGGCCCAGACTCCGCCACCGGAAGTAGCCGTGAGAAGGCAAGCGCTCAATGGCTGCCTCACGCTGGCGAGTGATGGAAAAGCGATTCTCAATCTCTTCCAGTCGTCGAAGAAGTACCGACTGGAGGCGAGACCGCTTGAGTTCTCGGAGAACGCAAACCGCTTTGTCCAGGTTCGCGGCTACTTCGGGAGCGTGATGGCCGAGAAGGAGGACCCCAATCTGCCGAGCTTCGTGGTGGATACAGTAGATGCTATAGCTTCAAGCTGCGAGGCCAGAATCACCGCTGCTCAGATACGTAAGGCACTCACGAAGCGCAC
>Ga0306926_10001015_pt1 | contig 27482 bp, 26 predicted proteins | sample flu12Cox44000178_FD_203759 | JGI IMG/M metagenome (GOLD analysis project Ga0306926, IMG submission 203759) | Lab enrichment of tropical soil microbial communities from Luquillo Experimental Forest, Puerto Rico - flux8day.12C.oxic.44.000.178 (v2)... | ecosystem: Environmental > Terrestrial >...
CTTCGAAATTACTGGTTTTTGTCTCCAATGTGGAAACCGCGCCCGTAAGTTTTCCGTACTGGGGGTCATAGGGATTCGAAATCACCTGCACCGAGGAAACAACATCAATGGGAACAGCTATTCCTGGATTGCCAGTTGCGGGATCAGTTGCGTTGGCGCTGTTTACCAGCGCCCCACTCTGCGTGCTGCGTGCACCTTTCAAGTTGATGCGTCCGTCGGGGCCGCGCACTACACCAGGAAGGGTCGGGAGGATACTCTCAGCGCGGTCGTCGATATTCGGCGCATTTCGGAGCGAGCTGGCTGTCACAGTTCCAGGTGGAGATGCAGGGGTCGATGCGTTTTCGTTGGCGTTGGCCGTCACTGTGACGGAGTCCTGAACCGCCGAGGGCTTCAACTCCAGAGAGATTTCAGCGACTTTGCCCATCTCTACGGTGACTGCCTGACTTGCGAGTAATCCTGGTACTGCGGCTTCAAGGATGTATGACCCAGGCGGCACGCTTCGAAACTCAAATTTGCCGCTCTCATCCGTTTCCGTTTCCATTACCGCCGCGGTCTTCAATGTCACCTTTGCGTTCGCGATATTTGACTGCCCCTTGGAGTCTTGAACGAACACTGTGCCCTGTACCTGACCAGCAGGCTCAGGGTTTTGTCGCCCCAGCGACTGAGGAACGAGCTGGAAAATCGAGAGCCAGAAGAACAGTATCGACGCGAGGCCGCTGGTATAGCTTGACTTCTTCTGCCAGTGAATTTTGACTGCGTGTGGCTGCATACTCCTGATTCGCAAGTGAACGACCACATGCCTCCTCCAGCTCCAGACGAAACGCCTGGGCCCCGATTCACGCGGCAATAACGACCCGCGTTGTTCTCAACAGTTGGTCTAGATCTCCACGTCGATCAGCAACTCTGCTATCGCTTATGCATTCAAGTGGCCACCGGCTTGTGGCCTTGACACGGATAACTCAAATGCATGTTCCCCAAGAACATAGGAAGCGGCGCGGCGGATTTGTTCACATCGTCAGGACACGGCGGTTCCTGGCAGTGATGACCGTATCCCGGCAGAGCAATGTTCACCTGTCTCGAAGGCTTCGCGATCCCCTCTTAGTATCAATCGAATAGCGCATCAAGATTTGGCAGCCGACTTGCGACAGCGTTGATGTAATGCCACCGACCAATGGTCGTGGGCGCAAAACAAGTCCCTGGTCAGTTCATAGAGCTCTAAAGGCATTACCGTTGCTCGGAAGGAAGTAGAACGTCATGTCGACAGCAGTTCGATTGCAGTCCAGAGAAACGTTGGATCCGCATCAGCAGAGTTCCGCGTCATGCCATTTCGAGGATGCTCTCCGAGAGCGAATCGTCGGGCAAGATGAGGCAGTGCAAGCGCTCGTGGAGCTTTATCAGGTATTCTGCGTGGGACTTAACGTAACTGGCCATCCAGTGGGGAATATCCTGCTGTTGGGGCCCACTGGCGTCGGAAAGACGCGCGTTGTGGAGGCCGCTGGGGAGATCTTGTTCGGGGACGAACGGGCCATAATTAAAGTAGATTGCGCGGAATTCCAGCACTCCCATGAAATTTCCAAACTCATTGGTTCGCCCCCAGGCTATCTGGGGCACCGTGAAACACACACTCTGATTACAGAGGAGGCGCTCGCCAAAAATCACCGAGGCGAACTGAAACTCAGCTTCTTACTGTTCGACGAGATCGAAAAAGCGAGTGACGCATTGTGGCAGCTTCTACTCGGAGTTCTCGACAAAGCCACACTCACTCTCGGGGACAACCGCCGCGTCGACTTATCACAAACCATCATCTTTATGACCTCGAACCTCGGTGCCGTCCAGATCAGTGAGTTAATGACCGGAAGCATGGGATTTGTTCGTCCATCCAAAGAGCAGGCGAACCGCCTAGATGAAAGAATGGAACGGGCGGCAATAGACGCAGCGCGTCGGAAGTTTTCTCCGGAGTTCGTGAATCGCTTAGACAAGCTTGTGGTGTTTCAGCCCTTGAGGCGCGAACAGTTGCAAGAAGTGCTTCAGATCGAACTCCGAAAGGTGCAATCTCGTGTTAGCGATGCCTTAGGAAGGCCTTTTCTCTTTCGAATCACAGAGGAAGCCCGGCAATTTCTATTGGACAAAGGCACGGACCAACGCTATGGGGCAAGGCATCTGAAGCGCGCGATCGAACGCCTCCTTATCTATCCGCTAGCCGCCCTCTTGGCAACGAATCAACTTCGGCCTGGTGATCTTCTGATCATCGACCGCCCGTCTCAGAAGGAGTGTCTGGCGTTCGCGAGACACGCAGAACATCAGGTTTCTTATCCGTACGCTCCCCAAGTGGATCCGAACTCTATGCGCCGAATGAACGCGGAGATTCAATGCTCGTTACAAAACTAGGGATTACTCACTCCCTCCGCGCCAGAACGAGGTTTCGACACCTGATCCGTTGCCCCTATTCGAGACCCACCTGACGTGAAGCAACCGACAATCGTGGCGGAAGGAATTTAAGAAATGGTTCAAGCGCAGTTCCACCAAACCAATGACCACCTGGCATTCAAGCTGGAGGGCTGGCTCGTGTCAGCCCGGGCCGTTGAAGCGAAATCACTGGTCTCCAGGCACTTTGTACCAAACGGTTTGTTAGTTGACATGTCTTACGTGCCGTACGTTGATTCCATCGGTGCACAACTGTTGCTTTGGCTGCATGACTTACACGCAGAATTCGTGGCGGAAACCCGTTATGCACGCGACATCTGCGAACGACTTCATCTGACGCTGAAAGGAGATGCTGACAAGTCCGTCCCGTCAGCGACCGAGGTGCATCCCCCCAGGTAGCCCACCACCCCCGCCCGGGCGGACTCCCCTGATTCGCCCGGGCGCGGCCTCTTAAGGAGACGCCGAATATGTCCGGCATACATTCAACGAAAAAGAAGATGACGGAGGCGAAAGGCGCGTCGACGTTGGAAATCATGGTCCGGTTCGAGCACGAACATGAAATCTTGTCGAGACTGGCGCTCGTGATTACAGGGGACATAGGAGCTGCGGAACTATCGGTCTGCAAGGCACGCGAACTGGTCACGAACGGAACGAGTCCCTTCCCGTTCCGCAAGCAGCTCACGGAATGGCTTAAGCGGGTGACGATTGAGGCCGCAATCATAAGCAGTCTTCATGAAATTGCCCTTTGCGAGTCGAGATATATGTATCTGAACTGTACCCACTCCGAGCATTTATTGAATGGCAATCACTCAAAACTGCGGCAATTCCGCAATTTGCTCTTGCACATTGATCCGGAAATCGTCATCGGTGAGCTTGATCCGCTAGCCAGGGCGGTCGCCATTCTAAGGACGACCGGGCGCGCATCGATCCTGGACTGCATATTGCAGCTCAGGTTGTCCCTTGACACTGTGCTGGCTGCAAATTGCAGAGCGATGACTTGGTTTGCGGAGAAGCGAACTGGACTGAGCGAAAAAGCTCCGACACCGGGGCAGAAACTGGAGAAACTATGATCAGAGTAATCACGATTACGCATCAATGCGGAAGTGGCGGAACACAACTGGCTTTCTTACTTGCGCGGAGGTTTGGGTGGGAACTCCTGGAGCATCACCTGGCAGACCGTATCGCCCGTATCGCCGACCTGGACGTCGCAACTGCTGCTCGGTTCGACGAGCCGGCGGCCCGCTGGTGGTGCGGTCTGCGCCATGCGGGGATTAACCCAGCAGACTGTTGTCCATACGTATCCCCTCGCTGGTTAGATAAGATTGACGAGGACTCTGTCCACGCTCTCGCCACGCAACTGATCCAGGCAGCGGCGGATTCTGGAGAGTATGTAGTCGTTGGACGTGGAGCTCAATGCTTGCTTCAGGGCCGGGCGGACGTGTTCCATGTTCTGGCCTATGCGCCCATAGAGCAACGAGTCCAAGCCCTGCAGGCCCGTTGGCCTGAACAAAGAGACGTTCAAGCCCAGCTCACGGGCATTGATTCACAACGAGCCGAATATATTCGCCAATATTACGGAAAAGATTGGCTCGATCCGATGCTCTACGATCTTTGTATCAGCACTTCGATCGGCCTTGATCGCGCCGCCACACTGATCAGCGATGCAGTGGTGTTCCCGGATACGAGCTGGACGTCGATCGCTGAGGAAGAGAAATCGCTATGTCACTCGCCAGTTCAGCTCTAGATCTGCGCTTGAAGTCCGTTTTGGTAGCAACGGATTTGTCGCCTGCTTCCGTGAAACCACTTTACGAGGCGTTGGCCATTTGCCGCCATTACGAAGCGAAGCTATACGTTGCTCATGTTGTTTCGTCGGTTCCTTATTTGATGGCTGGACCGGGAGCCCTGGAACTCGCATGTGAGGGAGCGTCCCGTGAACTCCAACAACTGCAGCGTGCCTTGCTTCGTGACGGCTCGTTCGAGGGCTTGGATCGCGAATTCATCATCCACTACGGAACCGTCTGGGAGGAACTGCAAGCCTTAATCCTCAAAAAACAGGTCGACCTGGTCGTGGTCGGAACGCACGCCCGGCGGGGCATTGAAAAAGTGCTGCTGGGGTCCGTAGCTGAGCAAGTCTTTCGAGACGCGAGCTGTCCCGTGGTAACTGTCGGCCCGCACTCCTACCGGGAGAGCCGGGTTGACTTGACTGCCCAAATTCGGACGTATCTGTTTGCGACGGACTTCAGCGAAGCTTCGCTCCTCGCACTGCCACTGGCTAGATCACTCGCCCATCAAACTAAAGGAAGACTGATCCTGCTACATGTAGTCCCAGCGGCTCCTGCACCGCAGATTCCCGGCTGGTACAGCGCATCCGAAATCACGGCAATGCGGGAGAATGCGCGAATGACTTGCGTCCGGCGGCTTGAGCAATTGGTGCCTCGTGACGACGAGACGCCAATTGACACTGAGTTTGTCGTTCAGTTCGGAATACCAAGTGAGAAAATCTTGCAGGTTGCTTTGGACAAGGGAGTCGACTTGATCATACTGGGCTTACGTCACGCGTCTCTAGCCGGCACAATTTCGCATCTGCCCTGGGCCACAGCTTATGAGATCGTTTGCGGTGCCGGATGCCCTGTGCTGACCGTGAGACAGTGACTGGACACAGGCATTAGGGCAGCTCCTTGCAGAAAAAACGCCCGTCATTTCGTGGGCTGTCAATCGGAGACCTCACGAAGACTGACCGGCTGATGTCATACTCGCCGGTTCGCTTTCTGCAATCTCGGTGCCGGTTAAGAGGAACGCGGAGCAGTAATTTGCTGACCGATACGGAGATGGCGGATGCGCAGTGTACCCTCTTTGGCAAATCTGGAAACAATGAAGAGAGAAGCAAGAGACCTACTTCACGCCTTGCGACGACAGAATGCTGCTGCGCTTAGGCGATACCATTGCGTCGACCCTTTGGCCGGTTTGTCCGAACCAAGCCTGGCCGACGCCCAATACGTAATTGCCCATGAGTATGGCTACAGCAGCTGGCAGAAATTACAGAGACATTTTGCCCGTTACGCATGAAATGCGATCACCCTCTCAAAGGGCTCGAGCAAACATGAACTTGCAACTCCGTCGCGAAAGCCGCCAATCCAACCGGACTCGCTTCGAATGCCCTAACTTTGGGAATGTTGATCCGAGGGGCATTGATCCGAGCTCAAAACGCCCCTTATTGGGTGGCCAGAGCGCCGGATCCCCATCCAGTCTTAGAGGCGGAAATTTCACTCGAAAGTTCGTTGTCGATTAGCGCGTCAACTCGGTCCCATACGCTGGGGTCGTTCTCAATCTCATGGTGAGGCTTGCTCAAAACGCGTACCAGCCAGGGATAGTTATCACAATTGATATTGTGACCCTTGTAGGTCATTCGGAAGTTTCCAAGGATGCTTGTGTGATCTGGGTCAGCCGCGTGGATTGTGGACCGCCCGTGGAGTAGGCCTTCCGACTGATAAAAGTTAATCGCACGATCGACGTTGGCCGGAATGCGAGAGCCGGATTGCCAAACCTTCGGAACGCTATCTATTTGGATGGTGAGTTGTACCCGGATGCCTAACCGGTCTAGTTGTCGCGCCAAGGCCACTGCTTGCGAACCGCCCCAGCTATGCCCGTAAATGACGATGCTTGCCCGTTCTTTCTCGGCGGCTGTCAGGACACCATCGCCGTCCGTATCGAGCTGACGCAAGAGCCAACCCAGGGCTTCCTTACCGTCCCGGTTTGCGAAGACCTCAACGTGAACAGTCGAAGGGTACCTGTCGCGCAGGAACCGGGCAAATTGCACCTCAGGCCGCTTCGGGTCGTCGTGGTTCACAAAGCCTCCGACGAACCCAACCACGATTACACTCCGAACTGTAACCTCATCGAATGAAGCGTTCTTTCGGAGGCAGGCAAGTCGCAAAGCCTCTTTCACAGCGGAATGAAAGTCTCCTTGGTTACACGGCTGGCCCATCGCGTTTCCGTGCGAGCGCCAGATATCCCGTTCGGGCACCCATGTCTCTTGCGCATTCACGACGCTTGTAAGGAATGTCGCGAGCAAGATGAAAAAAGCCGTTCGCACCGCTCTCTGCCAATCTCTCATTGTTTTCTCCGTGCCCGGCGGATCGACCACCCACCGCTTCTCTCGTGAAGCAGAAAGCCCCTTGGCCGCATTCAGCGCCGTCCTGATGCGTATGCAGTGGATTCGAAGTGAACCCGCTGGCAGCTGGCGGCGCCTCTGACGCGCATCGGAAAGCTTCCTACGTTGATCGAAGGCACTTGCATCGCCAGACCTGAGGCCATGTAACGAATTCTTTCGCAAAGAGATGACACTCATCGGTTGAGGTTTTCTGCGCCCACATTGAGGCACTGCCCTTGAGAGGGCGTGCCGTCTTGACGGCTGTGCGGCTCTTCGATGGATCGCTGATTCGCTTGAACGGAACTGTTCGCCGCTTGATATAAGCGATTATGTTGGGACCCTTATCGAAATTCCAAAGGCAGCGCGTCGCATTGGATGAGAAGGGCCGAGCCCATTTGTTTCGGCGGAGGATTCCTGCCCCTCAGAGAGAAGAGCCCGTGCATTTTGGGGAAGATATAGACACTCAATCAATAAGCCATCGTCAGGACAGATGTCATTGGCATCCGGGCTGCCAGCCTCTTTAACTTCCGCTGCCGAAATCGGAAAGAAACTGACCGGCAGCCGGCCGATGTGACCGCGTGAGGTCAGTACGCATTCCCAAACACCATCTCTTACTCCTTCGCCAGTCTCGAGTTAGCCCGTCGTCAGCTTTGGCACTGGATTTGCACTTCTCGTGATCAGCGAGCGACATGCGATCGCTGGCGCGATCGCGAATGAAAGCTCCACGCGGAGTTCGTCAAATAGTGAGCGCGACGTCATTTGACCTGATCTCGCGGTGCATCGTGCGGAGAAATAACCTATGAAGACTTGCGTTTCTGTAATCTCTATTGCGCTGTTTTTGCTCTTTCAGTCCGCGGCTACTCGAGCGTCAAATTGTGACGACGTCGGTTCAAATAGTGTCGAACCGGTCACCGCTACGACGAGGGCCCCGCGCTACTACCGAGAACTTTCGATCTATACGAGTGGAATGCTCGCAAATCCCCAACTCATGAGCGATCTCAAGAATCAACGACTTTTCTTTACTGGCGTCCGCCTCACTTCTCGGCTTTTCACAACCCGCCATCTTTTTATCGGCGGGAATCTGGATCTAAAGCCCCTTATCATTCATTCAAAAAGTGTCCCGAATGGCCGTGAGTATACCTACGGCGGTGGCAGTGGCGTCGGACTGCAATTTGCACCTCGTGTAGGCTGGCGCTGGCAACCCTTCTTTGATGTTGACGGCGGATTCGTGGCGTTCCCGCATGATGTGCCGATGCCGAACACTCGGCGCGTGAACATGACTCTCGATTTTGGACCTGGTGTGACCGTCCCACTGCGAGGGAACAACGCCCTGCGAACAGGGGTCTGGCTTTATCATTTTTCCGATGGAAACACGGCGCCTCGAAATCCTGCTTTCGATGGAGTCATGGTTTACGTCTCCTACACCTACCGCAACTTCGCTCCACACCTTTCACGCAGGCGATAAGCCAGAGCCCATGGGAGCCCAAGGCTGACATCACGGTCGTACTTCAACCCGAAGAAGTACAACGCGGTCGCTAAATGAGAAAGTGAGAAAAGAACGATGAGTAAGAAATCCAAGAACAAGAAGAAGCAACAATCGGAACTGGACAACAACCCTCAACAAGCGGGCGCCATCGGCCAATCAAAGATCGACAAAAAGGACTACGAGGCCGAACTTTTCAAGCTGCAAGTTGAATTGGTCAAGCTCCAAGACTGGGTCAAGGCGACCAACGCCCGCATTGTCATCATTTTCGAAGGACGAGACGCGGCCGGCAAAGGCGGCATAATCAAGCGCATCATGGAGCGTGTCAGCCCGCGCATCTTTCGCGTGGTCGCTCTCCCCACGCCGACCGAGAGGCAGAAGATGCAGCTCCATGCTCAGCGCTACATTGAACAACTGCCCACCGGAGGTGAAGTCGTTATCTTCGACCGAAGCTGGTATAACCGCGCTGGTGTTGAGTACGTAATGGGCTTTTGTACAGAGGAAGAGCACAGGCAATTTCTGAGGGACTGTCCCATCTTCGAGGGCTTTCTGGTCAGCCAGGGCATCATCCTGCTGAAGTACTGGCTGGAAGTATCGGAAAAAGAACAGCACAAACGTTTCCTCGCGCGAATCGAAGATCCTTCGAAGCGGTGGAAACTCAGTCCTATGGACTTGGAATCGCACCGCCGCTGGTACGACTACTCACGTGCGCGAGACGCAATGCTCGCAGCCACGGACACAGCAGCGTCGCCCTGGTACATCGTTCCGTCAGATCACAAAAAGCGCGCCCGCCTCAACTGCATTGCGCACATACTCGGCAGCATTCCGTACGAAGAGACTCCCTATACACCTCCCGAGCTTCCGCCGCGGCAAAAGGTGAAAGGGTACGTAGAGCCGAAGCGAACACATCGAGTCATCCCGCAGCGCTGGTAGGTATGTCAACACATCGGTGGTTTCGTCCGTTACCAGAGTGGCTTGCGTCGTACCGTCGGGATTGGCTGCGACCTGACATCGTCGCAGGGCTGACCACCGGGGCGGTGATCATTCCCAAGGCGATGGCATATGCCATGATGGCAGGACTGCCGGTGCAGGTAGGTCTCTATACCGCCTTGCTGCCGATGCTGATCTACGCGGTACTGGGGACGTCGCGCGTGCTCAGCGTCAGTACCAGCACAACTTTGGCAATCTTGACTGCTGCGCAGTTGGGCCAGATTGTGCCGAGCGGCGAACCCGCGGCCGTGTTGCGGGCCCTGACGACCCTAACCTTGCTCGTTGGCGCCGCACTGGTGCTGGCCTCTCTCCTGCGCTTGGGATTCGTAGCGGACTTTATATCGGAGCCGGTACTCGTAGGTTTCAGAGCCGGGATCGGGGTGGTCATCCTGGTAGACCAGATCCCCAAAGTCCTGGGCATCCACTTCGCAAGAGGGACATTCGTTCAGAACGTCCTCGCAACGGTTCACAATCTGCCAAAAACGTCATTTGCAACTCTAGCCGTCGGACTCATGGTAATGGTGTCCCTGCTGGGCATCGAGCGTGTGCTGCCGAAAATGCCAGCGCCGCTACTGGCAGTAGCGGCGGCGATCGCCGCTGCAAACCTGTTCCATCTCCAACATCGCGGCGTCGAACTGGTGGGCCACATTTCACGAGGGTTGCCTTCGGTAGTGAGGCCAGACCTTTCGTTGGTAAGCGTACTGTGGCCCGGGGCATTAGGGATCGCCTTGATGAGTTTCACGGAGACGGTCGCGGCCGGCCGGGCCTTTGCACGAAAAGACGAGCCCACGCCGAGAGCAGACCGAGACTTGCTTGCGACAGGACTGGCCAACGCTGGAGGCGCTCTCCTAGGCGCGATGCCGGGCGGCGGCGGAACTACACAAACGGCAGTGAACGTCCGCGCGGGAGCTCGCACTCAATTAGCGGAAATGGTAACTGCGGTGATGACCCTGGTAACAATATTCTTTCTCGCTCCGCTCATTGCAACGATGCCACAATCTGCATTGGCAGCGATGGTGATCGTTTATTCCTTCGGACTGATTAAGCCGATCGAGTTTCGCGACATTCTCAGCATTCGCTGGACCGAATTTTCGTGGGCGATCGTGGCGTTCGCAGGTGTGGTGTTCGCCGGCACGCTGAAGGGAATCGTCGTCGCCATAATCGTCTCTTTGGTCACACTGGCACACCAGGTAGCTAACCCTCCCGTGTACGTGTTGCGGCGCAAGCCAGGAACGAATGTATTCCGGCCGGAATCGTCGGAACATCCCGAAGATGAGAGTTTTCCGGGGCTGTTACTCCTCAGACCCGAAGGTCCGATTTTCTTCGCCAATGCGGCACACATCGCCCATCAAATTGAGCCGCTGATCCGGAGAACGCAACCGACGGTGATCGCAGTAGACGCCAGCGGAGTTCTCGACATGGAGTACACGGCTCTGAAAATGTTCGCACAGGTCGCAAAGACACAAAGCCAGCACGGCGTTCAACTGTGGCTGATTGGCATGAATCCCAGAGTCTTGGCAGTCGTACAACGATCGCCCCTGGGACAGATGCTGCGACGGGAAAGAATGTTCTTTAATCTGGAGATTGCGGTTGGGCGTTACCTAGCTGCGCGTGGTCAACCCTGAGTTATCAAAAGATGAACTTTAGCGCGAATTGAAGAATACGCGCATCGGCGGCGTGGGTAAGCTTGCCGAAGCTGCCAGTGCCCACTATATTCCCGGCGGCGGACTCGTCGCGATTCGCCGAACCGAGGCCGGGCACGGTAAAGTTCACGTTATTGAGCAGGTTGAAGAACTCGGCGCGGAACTGAATTTCCATTCGCTCGTTGATCGGCAAGTATTTGATAGCCGCCAAATCGATATTAAAGAGGCCAGGATTCGCCAGCAGGTTGCGGGGAGCGTTGCCATACGTGCCGATGGCGTTCACGGTGAAAAGAGAGGTGTTGAAATATTGATTCACCATCTGACCGTGTGAGCGGTCGCCGAGGATGGCCTGGTTGATGTTGCTGCCCGTGAAATCGGCGCGATCGCTGCCCACAGCGCTGAAAGAATTGTCTACGCCGCTGTAGACGGTGAAACGAAACCCGTTCTGCCAGGAGTTGATGCCGGTAATCTCCCACCCGTTGATGATCTTGGAAACCCATCCTTTGCAGACCATACGGGCCGTTCATGCGGGCAGAAAGGCGATATCTGCTGAAGCCTCCTACGAACTTGCCGAGCATGCCACCGATGATGCCCTGACACCGGCGGAGGTTCGTGTGCTGCGGATGATTGCGCAAGGGAACGCAAACAAGGAGATTGCCGAGCAGCTGTCGGTGAGCGAAGAGACGGTGAAAGGCCAAGTCCGAAACATCCTCTCCAAATTGGGCGCGAAAGACCGCACCCAAGCCGCTATGATCGGGGTGAAACGCGGCATCATCGAGTTGTAACCCGCTCGAAAGAGTCCCTCGCTTAGGCCTTTTAGGGGTTATGCCTGTAGAGTGAAGTGGGTAATCTCGATATGTCGTGCTTCGACTTTTCTCAAATTTCGCCCACGGCGCCCCCGGCCTGGGACTCCTCTTGCTCCGTCTGGCTGTCGGCATCGCCTTGGCTTCTCACGCAGTAATGGCACTGCGCAGCGGTCCCCCAGTTGGCCCAACCGTGCTGAATGTGCTCGCCGGTGTTGTTGGAATAGTCTTGCTTGTTGGTCTGTGGACCCCCGTCGCGGGGACTATTTTGGCGATCCTAGCCGGGTTAAGTGCCGTCATGCATCCCGCCGATCCATGGACCTGCATCTTCTTGGGAACGCTTGGCGCGGCCTTGGCTCTCGTCGGACCGGGAGCATGGTCCGTGGACGCCTACCTGTTCGAATGGAAGCGCATCTGATCGTTCCACCAGAACAGCGTCCAATCCAGGTAGTTCTCGAAAGGACAACGTGGTCGGGTTGAAACTGAAGCAAAGGACTATCCGATGAGCACCTATCTTCCAGAGCCACTCCCGCTTTTCTGGCAGCTCAAACCAGTATCTTCGGCTAACGCCGGAGTCGAAACGCTCAAGGACGGTCGCAGGAAGTACTGGATTAAGCACGACGTCCTCAAGAATGTCACGCCGCGGATGCTCGCTTGGTGGTTCGGCCACATGGAGGGCGATGTCGAGATCCAAGGGCAGAAGTTCCCGCGCTACCGCGTGTGGCATCCGCTGGACCATGTGTACGCGCGTTACGTCCGCCGCATGCCTGATGAGCCGGCAAGTCCTGGAACACAGATCGCCTTGTGCGAATACCTGGGTCGCAACCCCCGTTATAAGATCGAGGCCGTTTCGATGATCGAGAAGCTCGACGAGACCGGGTTCATTCATGCCGTGATCCGGGGCGGTGTCCAGATGGCACGAATGGAGCACGTCTTCACAAAAGCTGCGGACGGAGTGCGGGACGAGAATTGCCTGATTGTCCCCGGCACTCCGCGACTTGGGCCCTTCGCCAGACTGCTGGGTCCGTTTCTGTTCCCTGACGGAAAAGGCCAGGCTTGGCTTAAGCACAACATCGAAGAAATGGGCAATTTGGAGAACTTCTTGCCGGAGCTCTATGAGCGCGAAGCCAAGCAAGAGTTTGTTGACCAGGTCGCGAGCGTTTAAGCCATCCGAGACTGGCACGACTTCGAATAGTATTACGCCAGTGGACGCCTACCTGTTCGGATGGAAGCGCAGCTGATCGTCCCGCCAAAAGAGTAATCCCTCACCCCTTTCGAGCGTTTTTCCTACCAAAAAGGACTGCCATTCGCCCCCGCATTAGTGCACGCCGCCAACCGATGTAGTTTCCTCAAATTACCGATGTAGGGTTGCCCGCTGGCGGGACTCCGAGCACACTCGCGTCCAGAGAACGGGGCCGTCCAGCAAGAAACAATCGAACTCCGTGGGGCAGCTGGATCGGGTCACTGAGCGGGACGTGGTTATGGATTACGAAAAGATGAAGGCATTGATGGAAGCAAGCCGCGAGGAGTCAGCGGATCAACGCAAGGCGCAAGTCAAAGAGTTTCCCAAGCCGGAGTCTGAGCCGGATTGGAAATACCTGGATTCCGTACGAGAAGAACAGATCGCAGCTTAATGGAGGTACTAGTCATGAAAACCCCGACGAGATATCAGTGGTTCCAGATTCTGCGCAGACACCATGGATTTACGTTGTTCCAGGCCGTGCGGGGCGCACTTTGGCTGGCGAGCTCAACAATTTAGGGGTGATCCTATCCCCAAAATGAGCGCCGCAACTCCTCCGTTGAGGGTTGCCCAAAATACAGATTCCGACGAAACTCCGGTGCAAAGAACAAATCATTCTAAGTAGTCTTGAGGGGGCCAAGATGAGTGCAGCAGCAGCCAGTTTCACTGAATTCAGCGGGTATCAGCCACTTCCGCCCATGAACGGCGGATTTCCTCTTTCCGATATATCACTCGCCGACGAGCCGGACCAGGCTCCGACCTCATTTTTGGACACAATCGTCGGAAGGCACGGCGGCTTGCGGCCAGTCCTTGCGCAAGTGGCGCTAGTGGCGACTACCGACGCTACGGTGTTGATTTGCGGCGAGACCGGGACCGGGAAGGAGGTGATTGCGCGGGCCATTCATGAACTCAGTCCCCGGCGGAACCGGAATCTGGTGAAGGTGAATTGCGCAGCCATTCCGGCTGGCCTGCTGGAGAGCGAACTCTTCGGGCACGAAAAAGGCGCGTTCACCGGCGCACTGATGCAGAAAAAAGGGCGATTCGAACTGGCCGATGGAGGCACGCTCTTTCTGGACGAGATCGGAGATATCCCGCTCGAACTGCAGGCAAAATTGCTGCGCGTGCTGCAGGAGCAGGAGTTTGAACGGTTGGGCAGCACGCACACCATCCGTGTCAATGTGCGGATCATTGCCGCGACGCACCGCGATCTTGCGGCCATGATTCGCGAAGGAAAATTCCGTGAAGATCTGTTTTATCGCCTTAACGTCTTCCCGGTTGCGATCCCGGCACTTCGCGAACGACGCGAAGACATACCGCTAATGGTCAACTATTTTGTATCAAAGCTATCCCGGCAGATGGGAAGGCAGATCAAGACGATTCCTGCGCGCACACTGGACTTGTTGACGAATCACCCTTGGAGAGGGAACGTGCGAGAACTGGCGAACTTCCTTGAACGCGCCGTCGTCCTCTCGTTGGGCGAGGAATTGAAAGTGCCAGCCGGGGAGTTGACGGCATGCCACTCCCCTGAGATCACTTCAATCTCCACATTCCAACAGGCAGAACGCACTGTCATTATAGATGCCCTGAAAGCCAGTTCGGGAAGGATCGCCGGCAAGGGCGGAGCCGCCGAACGCCTGGGACTGAAACGTACTACCCTGCAAAACAAAATGCGAAAACTGGGTGTCACCCGCGTGTCCTCGTGAAGGCAAACGCAAATATCCTTCTTGACAGGTTGCGCGGGTGCGCCACGCCAATCGTTGCGTTCTCAGGCAAGCCGATAGCTCTGCTGCAGCGGGACAATCCGAGTTGACCAGATGATGCGCGTCCTACTTCTAAATCTGAGTGCTGGCTCTCTTGACGCAATCCAACGCGCTCTAGCCGGTCAAGGCTATCAGATCATCTCAGAGAGCGGCTTGACTCTCGAGGAGATACTTGCACTCTCTCCCGAGGTTCTGGTAACCGAAGCAAGTCCTTCAGACCTGAGTTGTTGCGGGTTGATCGCCCAGGTTAAGGCCCAGTCCCATGCGGGTCCTTCGGTCAAAATCGAAATGATTGTCCACGGAGGGGCTTTGGAGAGAGCCCGCGCGCTCGATTTTGGTGCAGATGATGTCATTTCGTTTCCGTTCGACGCCGTGGAATTTGCCGCAAGAGTTAGAGCGCAGTTTCGGGAGCGTCAGCCGCAAGAAGAACTGATGACCATCCTCAAGCACGCAGTCCAGAGGGAACACTATGCTGATATTGCAGTGGAATCTCTGAGCGGTGGTACAGTCAGCAGAAGACACTTCTGGTTGATTCCGGCGCTTTTGGGGCTGACTGCCCTCGCCGCGCTGTTCATGGTCATTTCGACTCGGAGCAGCCGCAAGGCGACGCTGCAGCTGCGCGCGGAAATCGCGCGACTGAATAATGGCCTGCAGCCGCAAGTTGACCTGCTGCTACAGCGCGCCGCGGAATCGCGCAGCCCGATAGACACATACTCTCGTTCCAGTTTCACCACACGCGATTCTCTGAAGGCACAATCCGAGGATCTACGCAAGAAGGCGGCCACTGCAGATGGCGCTAACGCTGATGCTCTGAAGAAGCAACTTCTTGACACACAGAATCGCCTCGCACACTTGGAAAGGGAAGACAAGATCGCGCAGACCATTATTCACAAATATGGACCCAGCGTGTGCCTGCTGCACGTTGTTGTGGAATTCGTGGACAAACAATCTCGAAGACCGCTCCAGGTCGCGGTCGACGCAAATGGTAAGCCACAGGTTGACGAAAAAGGGATGGCACAGCTCGATGTAGGCGGCGGCCCTGGGCCCCGTCTTCAGGTCGACGCCTTCGGCACAGGTTTTCTGGCCGCCGCTGATCGGACTATCCTGACCAACCACCATGTCGTAGAACCTTGGTGGCATGATGATGAATTGAAGCGGCTTCTTGACCAGGGCGTTGATCCTTACGTTCGGTCCTACGAAGTTTACTTTCCCGGAAGGGCTGCAGCCATTCCCGCCAAGCTCGGTCGAATTTCGCCGGATGCCGATCTTGCAACGCTGGAGCTAGAAACTCCAGCCCCTCCTCACGCTGAGCCGCTGGAGCTTGATGCTCGAAGGGAAGCCAGCGTGACGGGCGAGCCCGTCGTTCTCATGGGTTATCCCACCGGTGTGGAAGGTATCCTCGCAAGGGCGAATTCGGATGTACTATCGAAAATTACAGCGGAAGCACAGGACGTCGGACAGATTATGTCACGGATTGCCACACAACAACTCATCCGACCGACCACCACACAAGGGCATATAGGCGACGTGCTTCAAGACAAGATCGTTTATGACGCCGCGACAACATCTGGCGGCTCAGGTGGCCCCCTCTTTAACAAGGACGGTAGAGTAATTGGCATAAATTTCGCGCTACTCAGGAACTTTGGTGGGTCCAATCTCGCGGTTCCCGCCAGATACGCAACCGAACTCCTTAAGTAACTAAGGGTGTCGGTAGGCCCGCATGAAGTTGCCGGCACGTAGGTGCAGCTGCAAGCACCGTTTGACGAGCACAACCCTAACCCGATGAGCGTTGCCTCGCGATCCTATGGTGCAACAATAGATCTTTCAATTCAGGGCTGAATCCCTAGACGCAAAACACGAATCGCTTGAAGATGCCACGACCGGAGGTCCCAGACAAATACTTGCACCGCTGTCAGTTGTGGCTGACCAGCCTTCGATTAACTCAGCAGACGATCGAAAGCGTCCGGTTCCAACTGCTCAAGAGACTTCACAACTACATCGGCGTGAAGATCCTTACCGTTATGACTTACCCCTATGCTCCGCATACCGGCGAGGCGCGCCCCCTCGATTCCGGCGCTGGCGTCCTCCACGACGATGCACCTCTCGGCAGGAACGCCGACTCGGGAAGCCGCTAACAGGTACACCTCTGGATCCGGCTTGCCCCGGTGCACATCTTCAGCCGATACGATGCTCTGAAAAACGTGTTCTGCTGACAGGGCCTCCAGCACCGCATCAATGTTGGCTCGCGGCGCTGCCGAGGCGATTGCTTGTTGCCATCCGTGCTTTTGGAGCCTGTCCAGCCAAGTTGCAACCCCGGGTTCGGGCGCAACGCCGACTCGTCGTACCAAGTGACGATAGAGTTCTTCCTTTGCTTCTGCGATTCGTCCAATGCGTTCGGCAGTCGCTGCGCAGCCAAGCCAGGCGGGGACAATCGAATCATTACGCTGGCCAAATGTGGAAAGAAACTGCTCCCGAGTGATCACTACGTATTCCATTGCCATCGTTTTTCGCCAGGAAATCCAGTGTAGTTCTTCTGAATTGACTAGCGTACCATCCATGTCCCAGAGAACCGCCTTGGATCCGTTCATCCGTGATCTCCGCTCGCTTGGCGCCTAGCCGACCTTTTCGGCCACCTGAGAAAGTGCGTAATCTTCCAGATGGTGGGCATCGCTGTTGAATTTCCTGATCCCCTCCGCCAGCTTCTCGGTTGCCATGATGTCCTCGTTGTGCATCCAGTATAGGAGATCGAATCCAGCGCTAAGCTCCGGCACGGGTGTGAAGGCCGGCGCGTCGCCGTTCGGCACTTCCCTCGCAAAACCAATAGCTGGACTCATTAGCAGTACCAGCGTGAGAAACTTAGAGCAACGCAGCATTTATCTGTACCTTTCGTTGTCTGTGTGCGGTTGGTCGCGGAGCGGTCTGGGGGCCAAAGGCGTCAGCTACGCGCCAGCCACAGGCCATAGCGCACGGAGGCGAAGAAGCTGAATGCCTTGGCGTACCGCAGCACGCGGTACCACCGAACCCACCTGCTCGCGACTGTGAGAATCACTGACATAACCCCTCCAAGAAACCCAAAGTCCCAAACTCCTAACGTTGCGCTCCGCATATCGACGGGCGATGCCGGTGCCAAACCACACCTTAGAAATTGTTACGCGGCATGGTCAGCGCGACTGATGTTCAATTTCCGCATCTTGTTTTGGAGCGTTGTTCGTTTCAGTCCGAGGCGCTCGGCGGCTCCCCCCTTACCAGCTATTCTTCCGGAGGCAGCTCTCAACGCGTCGCTGATGATGTGCCGCTCAGCCTGTTCGAATGTTGATGCCGCTGGGATTGAGGAGCGCCGCAGCTCTGTATGCGGGACGTACAACTCGTCTCCTTGAGTGAAAATCACGCAGCGCTGGATGAAGTTTTCCAGCTCGCGAATGTTACCCGGCCAATCGGCGTTCACCAGCGCCTCCATGACCTGCTTCGGAACGGATTTAATGTGCTTTTGCATTTCACGCGAGTGGCGCAAGACAAAATAGTGGACGAGCAACGGAATGTCCTCGCGCCGTTGGCGAAGTGGAGGAATCTCAATCGGAAAAACATTCAATCGGTAGAAAAGGTCCTCGCGGAACTGGTTGTTGCGGATCATGTCCTGCAGATTGCGGTGCGTTGCGGCGATCAGGCGAATGTCAACTCGAAATGTCCTGGCACTCCCTAGGCGTTCAAATTCGCGTTCCTGTAGAGCGCGTAACAGCTTGGGCTGCAGGTCAAGAGTAATATCACCGATCTCATCGAGAAAGAGAGTGCCGCCATCGGCCAGTTCGAAGCGGCCCCGCTTCTGAATGAGCGCGCCAGTGAAAGCGCCTTTTTCGTGCCCAAACAATTCGCTTTCCACCAGCCCGGATGGTATCGCTGCGCAGTTCAGCCGTACAAAAGTCCGTTGACGACGCGGACTCAGGTTATGAATCGCGCGGGCCAGGAGTTCCTTACCGGTGCCGGTCTCGCCGTGCAAGAGCACCGTTGACCCCGTTGGCGCCACGATCGCAACCTGATCGAGCACTTTGCGGAGCACGGTACTTTTTCCAACGATGCCCTCGAAACGGTGTTCAGAGCTGATTTCTGAACTCAGATCCAGCGGCTGGTCTTCTAGCCTGCCCCATAACGGTCTAGGCTGCTCGTCCACCAGTGCGTCGGCGATTGCTGCACACATTTGCTTTACCCCTTCTGTTGGTCGATCCACTTGCGAACGTAGGCCGGACAGTTTTCGAGAGTCATGCCACCGGCTTCACATCCGGCCAAAAATTGCACTCCGTCGCCATCCACTAGAACAAGCTCCTTCAGGTTCAGCACGATGTGAACCGCAGAAGGTTCGAGGCCGAACAATCTCCGCAACTCGTCAATGTCTTGCGGCTCTATACGGCCGCTTAAGCTGAAGACGACGTTTCCGTTCGCTGCTCTCTGGATCCTCAGCATGGTACCTCCTAGCGCCCGCTACCCACTTTGCACCGTGACGTTAGGAATCGGCGCCACATGCCGAGCTCGTTGATCCAACTGACCTCATAGACCAGTTCTTGCTGTTCCGCGGTGCCTTCTGCATTCCAAACCGGAAGATTTGTCGTTTCCCAATGCACATCGGATCTTTCCAAAAACGGTGCGATGCAGGCCATCCCATGACTATGAACTTCGTGCCTCATTTCGACCTCATTTCGACCTCGTGCGCGAGAACGACGAAAACTGAGTTCCTTTCGCCTTGGTCCGGGGACCCTTGGGGTTCCGAGCCTGATAGCTTCTAGCGCTCGCTGCAGTTTGGGAAAGCAACGGGGTAGCCACTTTCAATCCACTGAAAACACATGGTTTGACTGGCAGGAACAGTCACAAGTTCTGCGAATTCGCAGTTTTTGTGAGTTGCGGAAGTGCAGCTACCTCTCGCGCAAGTATCTTTTGAACTGATGCTTGTTGATCTTCAGCAGGCGGATCTTGTATTCCAAGGTGGAGGCGGGGATACCGAGTTTTGCAGCTGCGCCTGACGTACCAGAGACTCTACCTTCTGCTTCCGCCAGCGCCTTTTCAATGAGCTCTTTTTCCTCATCCGGGCTTTTCCTCCCCAATGACCCGGTTGGGCCCTGCGGATGCGAGTTTCCGATGGAGAGCCAACTGGGATCAATGGTTAGCGTCTCTGTCTCACAGATAATAACTGAGCGCTCGATCACGTTTTCGAGCTCACGAATGTTTCCTGGCCAGGGGTACGACTCCAGGAGCTCGAGCGCGTCCTTCTCAATGCTGCGGATGTTTTTACCAGCCTTTCGCGCGAAACGGGCAACGAAGTACTCCACCAGCACGGGGATATCTTCCCGGCGCTCGCGAAGAGGCGGAAGGTGGATTGGGAAAACATTTAGACGATAAAACAGATCCTGTCGAAATGTACTTGCCACAATCGCCTTGTGCAGGTCGCGGTTAGTAGCCGCGAGTATGCGCACATTCACACGAATTGGTTGACTGCCGCCCACGCGCTGGATTTCCCTCTCCTGCAAAACGCGCAAGAGAGCAACCTGCGTCTCCAGAGGCAGGTCTCCGACTTCGTCGAGGAAGATCGTCCCCTCCTCTGCCAACTCGAATTCCCCTAAACGACGCTGCAGGGCGCCGGTGAATGCTCCTTTCTCGTGCCCGAACAGTTCGGAGGCAATCAAGGACTGGGGAATGGCGGCACAATTGACCGCGACGAAGGCTCGTGAACGGCGAGGCGACTTCTTGTGGATGGCGCGGGCAATCAGTTCTTTGCCGGTTCCGGTTTCACCGGTTATGAGAACGGTTGAGTCTGTAGGGGCGACCTTGGCGACGGCGGCGAGCACGGAGCGGAGCGCTGGAGAAGCGCCCACCACTTCCTCGAGGGCCCAAACTTTGTCGATCTCCTCACGCAGCGCGACGTTCTCATGTTGAAGTTTCTCTTCCGTGCGTTTGCGATCGTGGATATCCGTTAGAGTCCCAAACCACTTAAGGATGTTCCCATGCTCATCCCGCAATGGCACGCTACGGACCAGGAACCAGCGGTATTGTCCATCGGCGCCGCGATGACGCACTTCGTTCTCGAAAGGCGCACCCGTAGCCAACGACGCCTGCCATTTGCGCACATGGCCGTCAAGATCATCCGGATGAAGCGACTTCCGCCGATATGGTCCCGTTTGTTCTGCATTCAGGCCCGTATATTCGTGCCAACGGCGATTTACAAATTCCGTGGATCCGTCGGGCTTAGCTGTGAACGCCATTACCGGTACGGTGTCAATAACCTCGCGAAGCTGCTTTTCGCTCTGGCGGACAGCTTCTTCGGCGCGCAACCGGTCAGTGATGTCCCGGGCAACCATAAGCAGGAAGCGACGACCGCCATACGAGATCATGCTCGTGTGTACTTCGACAGGAAACACCGTCCCATCCCTTCGCCGATGCCAGTGTGTGTCGAATACGGTCTCACCGGCCGCTGTCCGCTCGGCGACGGATTCCACCTCTGCTTCATAGGAATCCGGATGGAAGGCGAGGGGAGAGTTGCCGATCAGTTCCTGCCGAGAGTAACCAAGGCTCTCGCAGGCCGACCGGTTCACATCAACAACGGTCTGTTGCTCGAGATCGTAGACAAACAGGGCGTCCCCCGCGTGGTCCACAAATGTGCGAAAGCGCGTCTCACTCTCGCGCAGCGCTTCCTGGGCGCGCTTGCGCTCTGTGACATCGACGTGTGTGCCGATTACGCGGATAGGCTCGCCGCGCTCGGTGGGAACATGATGGCCAATTGCCTCGATATATTTAAGCGTTCCATCGGGCAAAACGATTCTATACTCGGCGATGTAGTCTGATCGCTCACGCATTGCCTTCACGGGGAGCTCACGCACCATCTCGCGATCGTCCGGATGGACACGCTGCAGCAGGGTTTCGCCGTCCGGAGGATCGTGCTGCGGGTCGAAGCCCCAGATTCGGAAATCTTCCTCCGACCAGTAAGGGAAGGTGTTGGTCCTGCCGTCGTACGCATAGCTGCCGGTATGGGTTAGCTTCTGTGCTTCAGCCAGATATGCTTCACTTCGGTGCAGAGCTTCCTCGGCATACTTGCGTTCGTGAATATCGAAGCTTGTTCCATACCACTTGACGATCTTGCCCAACTCGTCGCGGAGCGGCACATTGCGGACGAATAACCAGCGATATTCTCCATTCGCCGCACGCACTCGCACTTCGCTCTCCATTGGTTGACCCGCGGCTAACGCTGCGCGCCAATCTGCGACGAATCTTCCGTGGTCCTCTGGATGAACCGCCGCTTCCCAATTCCACCCCAGTGCGTCCCCGGCAGCTAAACCAGTGAACTCGCGCCAACGATGATTGATGAAATCAAGCGAGCCATCAGGCAAGGTGCTCCACAACATCGCTGGAACCGTTTCGATCACATCGCGAAGCTCTTTTTCACTACGGCGGGCAGCGTCCTCGGCACGCTTGCGCTCCGTGACGTCGTTGCTGGTTACCAGGATTGCAACCGGCGCACCGGAGTCGTCTCGTTTCAGCGACCAACGGCTTGCCACCACAATTTGCGTTCCGTCCTTCCTGGTTTTCAAGAACTCGCCTTCCCAGTGGCCCTCAGCGAGCAATTCAGCCTCAATCTGCTCAAGCGGCAATGCGGAGGCCGTTTTCAGAAGTTCGTGCGCAAGCTTCCCAACCGCGTGCTCCGCTGGCCATCCATACAAGACCTCTGCGCCGCGATTCCAATAGCTGATAACGCCCTTCATATCGCGGACATAAACTGCGTCATGCGTGAGACTCAGAAGGCTTGCTTGCTCTCGCAGTTCTTCGTACAGTTCCTGGAGTTGCCGGGCGGCATGGTTGAACGCCCTCCCCACGACAGCCAATTCGTCATTTCCATCGACATGGAGCTCGTGTCGAAAATCGCCACGCGCCAGTGCTCGGGCCCCCGACGCCAGTTCGGCGAGCGGGGCAGTAATACTCTGAGTGACATACCAGCCGAGGGCGACAGCCAATAGTAATGTCAGCAGCCCGGCAATTTGCACAACCACAAAAAGGCGTTTCTGAGCGTTCGCGGTATCTTCAATGGCTTTGGTTCTTTGCTTCTGTACTTGCCGGTCGACGTTGGCGACGAGCGCCGAGCTCAGATCAATCAATTGCTGAATCTGTGTTTTGACCCGGAGGCGTACCGCAATCCAATCTCCCGCGTCAGCGAGCTGAACCGCTGTGTCGAGTTGAGAGGGGAGCGTTACCTTGAGCACCGTCAGCGCGGCGGGGATGGTCGGATCCTCTCGCATAATTTCCGGAGCTCTGCTCAATGCCTGCTGTGCGTCTTCGACATCCCGAAGGAAATTTTGGCGTAAGGCTGCAGCTTCCATTGAGAATTGCTGGATATCATGACTGCTCTCCAGGGCAGCCGCGCTCTCTCTAAACGTGTCCACATCGAGGTGGAGGCGGACAAGGGCGAGGGACGTCTGGTCCGCATCACTCAGACGGCGAGTGGGGGCCATCATTCGTGTGAATTGCCAAAAAACTAAGGCGCCAGCAGCGATCATCGACACCACGATCAGCAGAAAGCATGCGGCCAGGCGTTTGCCGATGGTCAGGCCGGTATTATGGAACGGGTTCCCAGCCCGATGCAGAATGCGTTTCACCTTACCTGTTATGTTGTGCGGAGTCGTTGGCATGTTGCTGCCCTCGAACTCTGGGCGCTTCAGCTGGAGTCATCATCTTGCCGCGACCGCAGCATCAGAACGAAGCGTGTTTGCGTTGCTGGTTCCGGGCGCTTTGAGCATTGTGAGCAGTTGCCGCTGCAAGTCGCTGGCGGCCTGCGCGGCGCTCTGCTTTTGAGAAAGCACTGAATGCACCGCCAGAAAATACGCGCGTGATACTTCCGGATACATTTTGCCCGCCGGCGCAGATGGCCGCAATGCTTCGCCTTCGCGCACTTGCAGAAAACGGCCAAGGAATGGCTTTGCGGCCAACACGTCGGGGTTCTTGTACAACGCGGGAATGGTGGGGGGCTCGGTAGACTTACGGTTGGCTTGTTCCTCGGGACTGGCAAGAAAGCGGACCAGCATAGCCGCCTCACGCGGATGACGCGAATAGCGCGAGACACCGTAGCCGTTTCCACCCAAAGTAGCGGCAAAGCCCGCGCGGCCCCGCGGTAAGGGAGCTACATCGAAGTGTTCTCTTGTTGGCGAGTTCTCCGCACGCCCTGCCAGGTAGGCAATTGTCCAGTTGCGCATGAACGCCGTTTTTCCTGCTTGCCACAAATTGAAGGCATCCCACTCTTTGTAAGCCATCACGCCCGGTGGCGATATGGAGCCCACCCAATGCGCCGCCATGCTCCACGCGCGGATGGCATTCGGATTGTTTACCGTTACCCTACCCTGCTCGTCGAGAATGGTTCCACCACCCTCGGACACTTGCCATTCCAACGCGTTGCAGGTCAATGCTTCCGAGGGCGCACCTTCCCAAACAAAGCCCCAGAAATCCTTATTGCCGTTCGCGCGCTCGCCCGCCTGAATCCGTGTGGCCATCGCTTCGAGTTCTTGCCATGTTTTCGGCGGGGCGCCATACCCGTATTTTGCGAGCAGGTCGATGCGGTAAAACAACAAGCCCTCGCTCATGTTGTACGGAAGAGCGACGAGTTTGCCATTCACGGTATAGTTCGCGATCAGCTCTGGAAAATGAGCAGCAATTTCTTCCGCTGGCACATAAGGCTTGAGGTCAATCAGATTGTCCGCCAGAACTCTAGGCCAAATCGTATCAATCGCGTAAACGTCGGGTACTTCTGCACGGCTATCCAGCAGCTCGCGCCAAGTTGCTAATTGCTCGACAGCCGCTTCCGGAGCGGGCAGGATCTGAACGGGAGTACCGGTTTGTCTCGTAAATGCTTCCAGCTCTGGAGCGAGCCGTGGGCCGGAACCTGGCCATCCCTGATCAATGAGAGTGAGCGTGATGCCGGACGCACGTCCGCCGACGCTATGGCAGCCTAGCGCAAAAATAATGAAAGGAAGGATACCTGCAATCGAAAGGCGCCTCAAAATCAGACTGCCGGTCTGGTCCAGAAAACACGTCATTTTTTCCCTGGAATTCATGGCCAATTCTCTCTAACCTTGTGGTGAGTGTCAGCGATTGGCGCAGGAATGTTGTCTGCAAGTCTACCTCGAACCGCATCATTTCAAAAGAGCTCCGGGAATGTGCTTTGATATTTACGGATTTCCGGAACGTTGTTTCTGAGCGTATGGTGCCCAGGCAATAATGCTAGGAGAATTTACGCTTGGGATTAGGCGACATGTCAAAAGGGCAGCAATTCGAAAAGCCGGTCGAACTCAGCGCCGAACAGGCGGATGCGGTTCGTAATGCGCTCGAATTGGTGATTCACAGTGAGGCCTTTGCCGGGAGCAGGCAGTGCCAAGTTCTTCTCCGGCTGGTGGTGGAACATGCCTTGTCGGGTGAACTGGAGCCGCTGTGTGAACGAACGATCGGCGTAAGAATATTTGGTCGTCCCGCCGATTATGACACTTCAAATGATGCCGTGGTTCATGTCCGAGCGACAGAAGTTCGAGAAAGGCTGGCGCAATGTTATGGCGAAGCCGCTCCTCAGCCAATGGTCCGTATCGAGCTTCCGCCCGGGTCCTATGTGCCGGAGTTCCATTGGCCCACCCGGACAAAAGTTGAAGCTGGGGTTCTAGCGCCTGCAGCTCGCGAGGGGGTAGCGCCACCCTGGCGCCGCAAGTCAATACTCGCTATTGTGGGCCTACTGGGTGTCATCGCACTAAGTCTTGTAGTCTGGTTCTCGCTTGGCCCGAGAGCTCAATCAAGGAATCCGGTACGGCTGTCCCTCGGTTTGCCCGAGGGTGTGACACTACATCGGAACTGGCACCCTTTCGAACACATAGCCCTTTCACCCGATGGGCAGACGTTGGCCTTTGCAGCCACGGATGCTGCCGGCAGAAATTTCTTGTGGATCAGGTCTTTGAGTTCGTCCGAAGCGCAACGCATTGAGCAGACTGACGGTGCGCTTTTGCCTTTCTGGTCGCCGGACTCCCAGTACATCGGCTTCTGGGCCGGGGCCAAGCTGAAGAAGGTTCGGCTCTCGGGTGGAGTGCCTGAGGTGATCTATAACGTCCCGGAAATTGCCCAAGGTGCTTGGGGACCCGACGGCACAATACTCTTTGCCAGAGCGGTGAATAGTCCCATTCTCCGCATTTCGCCCACTGAAGGGACTGTCACGCCGGTGACCTCGTTGCTTCCGGGACAAGTCAGCCAAATGTGGGTTCAATTTCTCCCTGAAGGCAGGCATTTTATTTATCTGGCGCGCACAAGCCTGACCAGCAGCGATCCGGGAGCGAAAATCTATGCCCAGTCCCTGGATGGCGGAGAGCCTACGCTGCTACTGGCAAGCCAGAGTCGTGCCATGGCGGTACGCGATTACCTGTTGTTCGCGCAAGACCAGAATCTGTTCGCGCAGCGCATGGACTGGAGAACGTTGAGAAAAATCGGCGAACCGTTGTTGCTCGCCCGCAACGTCGCGGCCTCTCCGGCTTATCTGGGCACTTCCGAATTCACGGCGTCGCAAAACGGAGTGTTGATCTATGGCTTTGCAACGGGTTCCTCGTTTGATCAATTCAACTGGTACGCCCGAGACGGCAGTGTGATTGGCAGCTTTGAACCGATGATCGATTTTGAGCAATTCACGCTCTCCCCCGATGGGAAACACTTGGCATTAAACTCGTTTCACCAGCATGCTACCGGCAGTTTGTGGCTGATAGACCTAACGACCAATACGACGACGCCTTTGACCACTGATCCCCACGCGCAGTCGGACCCCGTTTGGTCACCAGACTCGCGCTACGTAGCCTTCAACCTTCTTCCTAACGGCGGATCTGACCCGCCGTTCCTGGTACAGAAGATCGAAATCGGAACTCAGCAACCGCAGGCGATTTATGGCGACAACGACAGGCATTGGGTCGAGGACTGGTCCCCCGACGGACGCTTCCTGCTGACGCACGACACAAAGACATTTTCGATAATACCAGTGACCGGCGATACCAAACCAAAACCGCTGTATTCATCTGAATTCTTAAAGGATGAATTCCACCTGTCTCCCGATGGGCAGTTGCTCGCTTGGGGCGAGAATCGCACCGGTAAGTGGGAAGTTTATGTGGCCTCATTTCCTTCGTTTCAGGACATCAAACAGGTTTCGCTGGCAGGGGGCGCCCAGCCGCGTTGGCGAGGAGACGGCAGAGAACTTTTCTTCATCGATCCCCAAGGAAAAATGATGTCGGCCACCATGGAGCGAGGGGCACCCTTGAAGATCGGCACCCCAAGAAAGCTATTCGACACTTGGCTCACGCCGGAGCCTAACATTAATCAGTACGCGGTGACGGAGGATGGACTTAAGTTTCTGGTGCTCGAACCCCGCAAAGGTTTCCTCGAAACGTACTCTGTGGTTCTTAACTGGCCAGCGACCGTGAACTAGCGACCGGTTTTGAGCACGGCCGAAGGTAGTTCTGATCGCGAGTTTCGGCTGTCACGCCACTGTCACGCTAATGGCGGAAAATCGCGGCAAATGGCGAACAAAGGATGAATACTGAAGAGAAGTTGACTCACCGCAATTCATCGGAACTTGCTGATTCTCTTCGGAAAACTCCCCGCTCCGGCAAATCGTGATTAAATGACTCCACTGGCTGTTAACCGAAGGGTTGCTAGTTCGAATCTAGCCCGGGGAGCCAAAACTCTTTGGCCTCAATCAATTAACTCGCTAGCGTAGAGCATTCGGTCCGCGACCGAATGCTCTAGCATCTGTTATCAATCCGCGTCCGGAAGGTTGCTGAATCATCAGTTCTTATTCCCAACCGACGCATGACCGTAGTTAGGTAGAGCTCGGTGTGTAAGCAGTGAATCCGGCTCGCTGCATCCCACGCTGGGCTTCCGCGTTTTTCATAAACGTCTTCCACACGAATCCGGTGCGGGCGTTTTCGGCCATAAGCAGCGTGATACCCGTC
>Ga0306926_10001016_pt1 | contig 27473 bp, 32 predicted proteins | sample flu12Cox44000178_FD_203759 | JGI IMG/M metagenome (GOLD analysis project Ga0306926, IMG submission 203759) | Lab enrichment of tropical soil microbial communities from Luquillo Experimental Forest, Puerto Rico - flux8day.12C.oxic.44.000.178 (v2)... | ecosystem: Environmental > Terrestrial >...
CTGGTGCCGGGTGAGAGATTTGAACTCCCGACCAACGGTTTACAAAACCGCTGCTCTACCGCTGAGCTAACCCGGCATTCTTCCGTATTTATGGGTACTTATCGCTTGCAGCAACTCCGCGAATTGGGCGCTTGCTACCGGTTTGCTACCCAATCCGTTTGATAGAGGCCTGATTGGCCGCTCATACGCTGACATGCAGGCGCACGCCAGCCCGCTTTTGCCCGAACATGCGGATCAGGCTCTTCGGCGGCGCGCCAGTCGCCTTGCCGAGCTTTTCGAAACGACTGTCGCTTTGATGTAATCACGCAGTATCTCCTTCCGGTATCCACGTCGCCGCTGAGCAATCGCACCGACACCTTCGCGCAGAAGCGCCTCGGCGAATTTCTTGTCCGCCTTGACGTGCTTGCGCACGAGGTCCTTGAGGCTCTTTGTTCTTGCCATCTCTGCTCTCTGTTCAGCGTCGCACGCGCTTGCCGCCTCGATATCGCGTTGCTGGCGCTTCTTCGTGCCGCCCGTCAGCAAGAGCACCACTGTTGCACCGTCGCGTCCGAAATAGACCCGGTAGCCCCTGTTCTGTCGGAAAACGAACACAACCTTCCCCCCCCCGCCTTTTTGTCTTTGCGCGAAGAGCCGGAGGACTGGCCAATGCCACGATATTTTTTCTCTCTCGATCATTGCCTGCCGCCACCTCAAGCGATCGAGGAGCTCCCGGACGATGAAGCCGTGCGCGTTCTTGCCATGACGGTTGCCGCAGAGTTCGGGCGGAACAGGCAGGGTCGCACGCAGGAATGCATCATCGTGCTGAATGAACGCGGCCAGCTTATCCACAAGGCGTGGACGAGTTCGGACTGTTCAGATTGAGGGACCGCGCGAATCTTAGCCCCGCTCCTGCGCCACGCGCCGGCTGCTCTGGGCTGAGATCGAACGTCCGCACGGCCGCGGCTTCGGCCGCCTCCTGGCTCGGGGTTTCCACGTCACGGAGCACCTTGGCGCGCATGAAGATCAGCGCGGCGCACCAGGAGCGGGGAGGGGCTCGTTGCGCGGCGATCAGCCGAAGCCGCGGCACCCTTGCAATCGGCCGCCGGTGAACTGACCCGATGCGGTCGGTCAATTCACACGCGTGTAAAAAAGTCGGCTGATCGCGCCCGCGGCTACTTTGCCGGCATCTCGAATTTGCAGTCAGGGCACAAGCCGCCGATCATGGACTTGATGTCCTCCGGCTTGATGCGCTCCATGGCTTTCACCATTGGCTCCGGCATCTTGCGCATCATCGCTGGCATGTCCTTCATCATGGCCGGCAGCTTCGGCATGCCCTTGATCGCGGGAACGGCCGCGGGAGCTGAGGGTGCCGGAGGTTCGCTCGCCGGCTCTTCAGCCCTGAGCGGAGTCGCCGCGAACGCACAGAGGGATACGACAGCTGCCAGGGTTGCAAAACGCTTCATGATCATCTCCCTTGGGGTTGTCCATGACCACTCTGGCGCTTTGGCTTGGCGGCGGCTGTGATGCCCGTCACAAAATGTCATTTTTCGTGACAGCTGCAGGGGGCTGTGCAGCGTGCTAACGGGGAGGCTTGATTGAAATCATTGGCGCGCCCTACGGGAATCGAACCCGTGTTTCCGCCGTGAAAGGGCGGCGTCCTGGGCCGCTAGACGAAGGGCGCGCAAAGCGCGGGGAGGTATAGAGACGTTTGCCGGGGCCGGCAAGAAAAGCGCGCCCACGCGCGCGCGCCACCCGCCTTCACCATTTCCCGCTATTCGGCATGGAAATCCACGGCTCCTTGGGCGGCAGCGGATCGCCTTTCTGCAACAGCTCTATGGAATGCTTGTCGGGCGAGCGCACGAACGCCATGACGCCGTCGCGCGGCGGGCGGTTGATGGTGACGCCGGCGCGCATCAGCGTGTCGCACAGCGCGTAGATATCGTCGACCTCATAGGCGAGATGTCCGAAATAACGCGCCTCGCCGTAATCCTCGCTGTCCCAATTGTATGTGAGCTCGACCAGCGGCGCGTCCCGGCCGGTGCGTTTGCTCTCGGCAACGCGTCCTTCGTCTTCCGGTGCCGCGAGGAACACGAGCGTATACCGGTTCTTCTCGTCGACACGGCGGCGCGCTTCCTTGAGCCCCAGCTTGTTGCAATAGAAATCGAGCGCGGAATCGAGGTTGCGCACGCGCAGCATGGTGTGCAGATATCTCATGGTGTGACCTCCTTGTCTCGGCGGGCCGGAAACTGAAGGAAGAGCAGCATACATGATCGCGTCCGACCTGGAGACCGCCATGGATCGCCTGGAGGACCTGGTCGAGGGCGCGCGCATGATCGCGCCGTTCACCGGCGCCGGAATCTCCACTGAATGTGGCATTCCAGACTTTCGCTCCCCCGGCGGGCTGTGGACGAAGAGCAAGCCGATCCCGTTCGACGAGTTCATCGCCAGCCAGGAGATGCGCGATGAGGCTTGGCGCCGGCGCTTCGCCATGGAGACGCAGTTCGCCTCCGCAAAGCCCGGACGCGGACATCTTGCGCTGGCAAGCCTGTACCGGGCGGGGAAGGTCCCGGCGGTGATCACGCAAAACATCGACAATCTGCATCAGAGCTCAGGATTTTTGCCCGAACACGTGATCGAGCTGCATGGCAATAACACCTACGCCCTGTGCCTCGACTGCCGGCAGCGCTACGAGCTGGCATGGGTAAAGGATCGCTTCCTCAGTGCGCGCGAGCGTGCGCCCGATTGCCCCGGTTGCGGGGGATACATAAAGACCGCGACCATCTCGTTCGGACAGGCCATGCCGGAAGGCGAGATGCGGCGTGCCGAGCAGGTCGCACTTGACTGTGATCTATTTCTCGCAATCGGGTCGTCGCTGGTGGTATGGCCCGCCGCCGGCTTTCCCTTGATGGCCAAACGCAACGGCGCCCGGCTGGCGATTATCAATCGCGAGCCGACGGAATTCGATTCCATGGCGGACCTTGTCGTTCGCGAAGACATTGGGACCGTGCTGTCACCTTTCATTGCCCACTGATTCGGGGCGATCGGGCAAGATGTACACAGCCTTCCACGTCTTTGCGGCGCAGGAATGCATTTTTGCCTTTCACGTTTGTGGCGTGGTGATATCTTCGCGGCCATAGATTCGAAGCGCGCGCAAGATGCGCTTGGTGAGCGGCGGCGTTGGGGCGTCATGACCTCGGATGGAATTCCAAAGGGGCCGGGCAGCGGTTTCGAGTTGGACCGCGCCGCGGGGGCGGGAGTAGGGGACGAGGCCGCAAGCGTCATCGAGCTTGCCGGAGTCATCAAGTGGTTCGATGTCTCCAAGGGCTTCGGCTTCATCGTACCCGACAACGGGATGCCGGACATCCTTCTGCACGTCACCTGCCTGCGCCGGGACGGCTACCAGGTCGCCTACGAGGGGGCGCGCGTGGTGGTCGAGGTGCTCCAGCGCCCGCGCGGTCTGCAGGCGTTCCGAATCCTGTCCATGGACGAGTCGACGGCGGTGCACCCCGCGCAGATGCCGCCGCCCCGCACCCACGTGACCGTCACGCCAACCGGCGGGCTCGAGCGGGCACAGGTCAAATGGTTCAATCGACTGCGAGGGTTCGGATTTCTAACCCGCGGTGAGGGCACGCCGGACATTTTCGTGCACATGGAGACGCTGCGTCGGTTCGGCATCGCCGAGCTGCGGCCTGGCCAGTACGTGCTGGTGCGGTTCGGGCCAGGACCCAAAGGCTTGATGGCAGCCGAGGTGCGGCCCGAAGGCGCACCAATAGGCCCAGCCTCCCATTAGCGCAAGCGGCTCCGACCGACAGTCGGAAAGCTGCCGCAAACGTCTGTTTTGCCGCATGATCTTGTCCAGGATGTCGCATCCTGGTTTATGTCATGCGCGTACGGCGGACCCTATCCGCCCCAGGGCGTGAGCGGCCCTACGTCCCTGTCTCTCTCTGCTATTGTCGCCTCCGCGAACAGGAGTCGTCCATGCTTTTAACGCCGCATCGTATGCTTGCTGTCTTCTCTGCGGCCGCCCTCGCCGTCGTTGGCTCGGCCGGCCAGCTTTCGGCGAAAGATGTCCAGCCGCTCGAGATCGTCAGCAAGTCCGGCGTGCACACGTTCACGGTCGAGATGGCGCTCACTCCGGAGGAGCAAGCCAAGGGGCTGATGTTCCGGCGTGAGCTTTCCGAGGGAGAGGGCATGTTGTTCGATTTCCACCACGAGCAGCCCGCCTCGTTCTGGATGAAAAATACCTATGTCTCGCTCGACATGATCTTCATTCGGGGCGACGGGACAATCCTCAAGATTGCCGAGAACACAGTTCCGCTTTCCGAAGCCCTCGTCCAATCGGGCGGACCAGTGCGCGCTGTGCTCGAGGTGGTGGCAGGTACTGCCCGTAAGCTCGGGATTGTTCCTGGCGACCGGGTCGCGCACCGCATCTTCAACTCCCGATAAGAGCGGCCGGATCGATCTTCGTACCGCGTAGCCCCCGGATCAGCGCGTGGCTGGCGCGCGCGATCCGACGGGCCGCTCCCGCGCGCTGATCCGGGCTACGGACCACTGCCGCCCTCGCGCGATGTGTCCCTGGTCAACCTGTGGCAGCCAACCGCCGCCTTGCTGGCCAAAATCGAAGCGTGTATCGAGGACTGAGCGTGCCTCGGGGTATAGCGCAGCCTGGTAGCGCGGGAGTTTTGGGTACTCCAGGTCGCAGGTTCAAATCCTGCTGCCCCGACCACCTATCCTATTGATTTTTCTCAGGCCCGTTCTGACGATCCGTTCTGAGGCCGTTGACGTTTCACGTGCATCACGATTTTGGGGCCTCGCCTTCGCGACCTCTCGCACCCGCTTATTCGTGTTGCGGATGTAGCGCAGTGTCGTGCGCGGCTCGGAATGCGTCAGCACGTCCGAGATTGATTTGAGATCGGCGCCAGCAGTATCGGCTCCGTTACTGCCTCGGCACGAGAGTCCAACAGGCGTGCGTCCGGCTTTCCGATACCGGCCTCGCTGGCGCAGGCCGCCGCCGCGGCTGCTGGCTGGTTCATGGCCTAGCCCGCCAACCGCTTCCACCACTGCCGCCGCTCGGGCTCGGCCTTGGGGCGCTGATCGGCCAGGGCCAGCCGCTGTGCCTGATCGCGCCACTGATCGCGCTCGCCGCGCATGTCGTCTCGTTGCCCTCGCATGTCATCGAGCATCACCTTGAGATCGTATAGCCGTGCTTCGGCCAGAAACGCGCGGGCGTTGGCATCCGCGAGAGCCGTGTCTCCCCCCGTTACGGCTCGTTCCCCCGTACCGTTCCCGGTATCGTTGTCGTCTATTAGGGGAGGGTAGACCCGGTGCAGCTCACAAGGCTCGATGGCCCAGTTGCCGAACTCATCCCGACCTGCGCTGATCCTGCCTGATTTGATGCTTCGCAGGATGGACGTTTTCGACATGCCAACGACCTTTGCGGCCTGCCCTAGGGTGTAACCCATCTGTTGTGCTCCGTTTCGTGCACTAATCCGGGTAACGGTACGGGCGGAACGGTTGATGGCAGGTTAAAGTCCCGGCCCCGACGGTGGCGCCGCAGCGCGGTGCCGGAGTTGATTCGGTCGCGCTAGCTAGGAGCGGCGCTCCATGCGTCAGAACCGATCCGTTCAATGGGTCCCCATCCGGCTTGGTAGGCCGCAAATCGTCAGAACGACGCCAAGCGGAATTTCGGTTCGGGCTGCCGCTCAGGCTTCGCTCTGAGTGCCCTTCATGGGCCGGCTGCGGGCTGCAGCCTCTTCATCGTCGAACTCATGCGGGTCGATGTCGTGCACCGCGAGACCGTACGGCATGCTTTCCTGAAGCTCGCGGAGCACGGCGGCATTTGCCTCCGGCACCAGGATGGTGAGTGCCCGCCCGTCCTTGGTGATGAATTGAGCGATGAAGTTGCCGTCCTGCGGACCGTGGATGTGGATCATTGCGCTCATGGCCATCACCAGCTCTGCATTTGCGCGGCGACCATCGCTCGCGATGTCTTTACCTTAAGAGGGCCCCGCGCATTGCGCTGTGTCGGCCATCACAGAAATGTCGTTTTGCCGGCGCGCAACGTCATTGTCAGAACCGGTGGCTTCGACTACGTCTTCGGCGGCGCGGGGTCCGCAAAGGCGGGTGCCGGCCAGTGAAATGAGCCCGCCAAACCTCAAATGCTGGCCCGAAAACGACTGGTATGTGCGAGGAACGCCCGATGACGGCACGTATCTATAAGCCTGCCAGAACCGCGATGCAGTCGGGCAACGCGCGCACGAAAGAATGGGTGCTCGACTATGAGCCGGAGTCGCCGCGCGAGATCGAGCCACTGATGGGCTGGACCGCTTCCGGTGACATGCGCCAGCAGGTGCGGCTCTCCTTCGATACGGCCGAGGAGGCGATTGCCTATTGCGAGCGACACGGTATCGCGTACCAGGTCTCCCGGCCCAACCCGGCAGCCCGTCGCATCATCTCCTACGCTGACAATTTTGCCTTCTCGCGCCGCGATCCATGGACGCACTGAGATCAGGGATCAGCTATCAGCAATCAGGTATCAGCTAAGTATCAGTTGTCAGGTATCAGGTAGAGTTGATCTCTGAATTCCTGATGCCTGATCCCTGATACTGAGGGCTGACAACGCCAGGCTCGCGCCGGCCGCGATCAGCGCCATCATCAGAAAGAAGCGCGGTTTCGCCATCGTGCTCCAGAACCCGCCGAGAAAGCCTCCGACGATGTCGGCCGGCAGCGTCGCGGCAAACCAGAAGCCCATCAACATGGAGAGCGAGCGCAGGGGCGCTGCCTTGGAGATCAGCGCCAGGCCGATCGGCGCCACATGGAGCTCGCCGACGGTGGCGAGCAGGAAATAGCCAACCAGCCAGAGCGCGCTCGCGTTGCTCGTTGCCGTGCCGGCCGCCGTCGCCATGAGCAGATTGGCGAGCGCCAGGCATGCCGCTCCGAACGCCATCTTGCGAATGGGCGATGGCTCCGTCCCCCGCTCGCCCTGCCAGGCCCACAACCGTACGAGCAGCGGTGTGAGCAGGAAGATGCACAGCGGATTGAGGGCAAGAAACCAGGGAGAGGGAATATCGGCTCGCCAGGATCCGATCTCAATTGAGCGCTCGGTGAAATCCTCAGCCCAAAGCAGAATCGTGTTGCCCTGTTGATCATAGGCCGCCCAGAACAGGATCACCGCGGCGCACACGCCGATGATGGCGAGAACCGCGCGGCGCTCCCCGGAATCGGTCTGCCCCGCCTGGCGCTCTGCGCGCGCCGGCTTTGCGGCTCCTCGCCTCTCGTCGGGCAACGCTCGCGAGCCGCCCAGATAGATTGCGAGGCTCAGCAGCATTCCCACTCCCGCAGCCCCAAATCCCGCGTGCCATCCGTAGTGGACGGCAAGGGCTCCACAGACCAGCGGTGCCAGGAATGCCCCAATATTGATGCCGACGTAGAAAATCGAATAGGCGCGATCGCGGCGATGGTCGTTCGGGCCATAGAGCGCGCCCACCTGGGTCGATATGTTCGGTTTGAACGCACCGATACCGAGGATCAGCAGCAACAGCGCAATCAGGAACAGGGTCTCGAACGCCATCAGGAAGTGACCCATTGCCATCAGCACGCCGCCGATGATGACCGTGCGGCGCTCCCCGAGCGCCCGGTCGGCAATGAAGCCGCCAAGGATCGGCGCGCAATAGGCAAGTCCGGTATAGAAGCCAAACAGCTGCGAGGCGAGCGGCTGCGGATCGAGGTGCCCGAATAGCCATTCAAGCGTGAGCTTGACCGTCCGGAAGCCGAGGACGCTCTCCACCTGCCCGGGCTGCAGCAGGTGCTTCACCATGTAGAGCACCACCAGCGCGGCGTTTCCGAAATAGGAAAACCGCTCCCAGGCTTCGGTGGCGAACAACACCGCAAGCCCGCGCGGGTGGCCCAGAAACTCGCCGTTGTCAGACATCGGAATCAGATATCAGATATCAGTCATCAGGGCGTCAGGTGCAGGCATCAGCCATCAGGCGTCTTTGATACCCTGATCCCTGATCTCTGATTCCTGGACCGCGTAGATATCGCCGGAATTGGCTTCCGCCGGTAATGACGACAGCCAGGTTGCGATCTCGTCTGCACTGCGCCAGGCCGGATGGATCAGCACGTGGCGCTCGCCCACGATGGCATTGTAACGCGCATATCCGAGGATTGCGCAGCGGGCGATGCAATCCTGTGCGATCGTGGGCAAAATGGTCGTGAACTCGAACGAGAGGGCGGCGACGGCTTGCGAGAGGCCGGCGAGGGCCTCTGCCTCCATGCCTTCCACGTCGAGCTTGATGAAGGCAGGCTTTCCATGCCGCTCGATGAGCGCATCAAGGGTGATGGTGCGAACGCGGATGGTCCTGCTCCACTGTTGCCCTTCCCATTGCGGCGCCCCGTTCGCCGCGCGCAGGAAGGCCTTGGAGGCGGTTGAAACGGTCGGATTGTCGACATTGAGATTGAGCTCGATCATGCCGTCCTGGCGGGCAACTGCGAGCGGCTCGATGGTGATCGAAGGGTCCCGGCCGTAAAGGAGCCTGAGAATCCTGACCAGGGCAGGTTGTGGCTCGACGGCAACCACGCGTGCGCCCAGCCGGCGGAACGCGGCAATGCGGTCGCCCACATGCGCGCCGATGTCGAACACGAGATCGCCCGGTCGGATGAAGCGCCGATTGAGTCGATGCATGGCGCTGCGGCGTTCGCCGTCGCCATAATAGATGCGCAATGATCGCGCGACGCCGCGCAACGTGCGCCAAGCCTCAAGCATCGCCGGCCTGTGGCGCGCGCTTGAGAATTTCGAGGGCGGGAAGCTTGAGCGCGACCAGCAGGGGAGGTGGGGCGGTCTCCTCGGGCAGGCGGCCGATGCCGATGGCCGTCAGCACACGTCCGACCGTCGGAGACGAGCTTGCAACCGCGAGCGGGATCGAGAGCAGCGGTCCCGCTGCAATGAGCAGCGCATAGGGGAGCGCAGATGGTGCGGTCGCCGCAAGCAGCGCGACAGGTACGAGCCCAAGCAAGGTCTGCGGCCAGAACTGCCGGATCGCAAGCGCCCAACCGACGACGTGATCGTCGCGCGACTGCGCGCTCCAGGCGACCGTGCGCCCCGTCAGCAGCCGTCCAAGGAACAGGGTATGGCTTGCCCAGCAGATCGGGGCCAGCAGAAGCACAAACAGCACGGTGACGGCGAAGCTCGCCGCGAAGCGAACGCCGCCGCCAAATGCCCATCGCTCCTTCGCACGGCTGAGCACGTCGATAAGGGTTGCGATATTGGGAGCAAACCACATTCCCAGTACCAGCCACATGATTGCGATCCCGGCATTCCACTCCATAAAGTCGGACGGCTTTTCCGCCACAGCCACGGCGGTGCTGCCGATCCAAAGCAGCCCCATCCAGGCCGGCGAGCCGAGGAACATCAGGATCGCCAGCAGGAGCTGGTAGCGGCTGACTGCCCGCAAGCCCGGTGCCCGAAGAAAATGCCAGTATTGCATGTTGCCTTGGCACCAGCGCAGATCGCGGCGAATGAACTCCAGCAGCGTCGGAGGGTTCTGCTCGAAGCTCGAGCCTTCCTCCACCAGCACGCGCACCTCGTAGCCGGCCTTGCGCATAAGCACCGCCTCGATCTGGTCGTGGCTGAGCACGTGGCCGCCGACGAGTGCATCGTCTTCGAGCACCGGCAGGTTGCAACAGGCGCTGAACGGCGCCAGGCGCACAATTGCGTTGTGCCCCCAATAAGGCCCGCAATCTCCCTGCCACCAGGCGGCCCCCATGGTGTAGGAGCGCATGCCCAGTCGCATGCCGAACTGGAACATCCGGGCAAACGGGCTCGTCGAGGGCATGCCGATCACGAGCGTCTGCAGGATGCCGATGCGCGGCTCGATCTGCATCATGCGCACGAGCCGCAGCAGGAGCTCGACCGTCATCGCACTGTCGGCATCGAGCATGACCGCAAGCTGGTGCCCGCTGCCCCAGCGCTCGCAGAAATCCCGGATGTTTCCTGCTTTGTATCCGATATTGCGGGGGCGTCGACGATACTCCACATGGACGCGGCCATGCCAGGCAGCCGCCAGGGCTGCAAAGCACGACTGCTCCGCCACGGCGATATCGGGCGTGCTGGTATCGCTAAGGACGTACACACGAAAATGCTCGGCGCCCGCGACTCTCGCGAGCCCCTGGAGCATCGGCTCGATGAGGCGCGCGACGCGTTCGGCAGGCTCGTTGCGGATGCACAAAAGGATGGCGGTGGAAGCGGTGATGGGCTCATCGCCCCGCACGCTGGCAGCAACCGGCAGCGCTGCTGCGACCGGGTCGCGCGCAAAGCGCATGATCAGAAGCCCGATCGTCGCATTCCAGAAGCCGATCGCGAACCAGGGCACAGTCACTGCAAAGAGCAGGATGAGAACAAGATCGAGCGCGCCAAAGCCGTCGGCTGAGAGCGCGCTCACCCCGAGCCAGAGCAGACCGGCCATGCTCGATCCGATCAACCCGAAGAACAGGAACGGCCGCCAGGAAGCCGGAATCGCAGCCGGTGAGATCCCGGCGTCGTTGCTGGGGAGGCGCTCGAGCATGGAGGCGTTTGATGGGCGGTTGGGGTAAATTCAGGCTATAGAGCAAATCTCGACTGCATTGAATCTCAGCCTCGGCCGCAGCGGGTCATGTCAGTTCGGATGCACGTGGATAATGGCGCAATGCGGGCCGAAGCCCTGTGGTACGTCGCTTCCGGCCGCGCGGAGCTGCGTCAGGAGTCGGTTAGCGTGCCCAAGGATGGCGAGATTCTGGTGCGCGCCATCTTCGGGGCTCTGAGCCGAGGTACTGAGCGTCTGGTTCATTCCGGACGGGTGCCGGCGAGCGAGCACGCGCGCATGCGCGCGCCGCGCATGGGGGGAGCGTTTCCGTTTCCAGTGAAATACGGGTATGCCGTCGTCGGCCGGGTCGAGGGCGGCTCCGCCGATTTGCTCAACCGCATTGTCTTTGTCCTGCATCCCCACCAGACCCTCTTCACCGTTCCCGGCGACACGGCATGCGTTGTGCCCGAGCATGTGCCGGCGCAGCGAGCGGTGCTCGCCGCCAACATGGAGACCGCGCTCAACGCCATGTGGGATGCAGCACCGGGCCCGGCCGATCGCATCGCGGTGGTGGGAGGCGGCCTGATCGGTTTGCTCGTGGCGCGCCTCTGCGCAGTCCTTCCCGGTGCCGAGGTTACCGTGGTCGATATAGCTCCATCGCGTTGTGAGCTTGCCCGGACGATGGGGGCGCGGTTTGCAGCTCCCGGCGACGCACCCGGCGATTGCGACGTGGTTTTTCACGTCAGCGGAACGGCGGCCGGCCTCGCCACGGCGCTACGCCTTGCCGGCGACGAGGCCAGTATCGTCGAGCTGAGCTGGTATGGCGCGGGCGACGTGCCCGTGCCATTGGGGGAAGCATTCCACAGCCGTCGGCTGCGGCTCGTCTCGAGCCAGGTGGGGCAAGTCGCTTCTTCCCGCCGCCCGCGCTGGAGCACACGAAGAAGGCTTGCTGCCGCAGTTGCGCTTCTCAGTGATCCCGCGCTCGATCAACTGATCGCGCCTGCCATTTCCTTCCGCGACCTGCCTGCCGGCCTCGCTTCGGTCCTTGATCCACAATCCGATGTCGTGTGTCAGCTGATCCGGTATTCGTCCTAGTGGCCGCACACGATGATTTTGACCGTTTGACACTTCTTGCTTACGACCAGAGTGCGCTGAAACCGACCGGCACACTCCAATCCCTCCCCGAATGGGGAGAGTGGCCGCACGCAGGCAAGTTTACGCAGCCTGCGTGCGGTCGGGTGGGGCGGGGCGGCAAACGCAATCGATCGGTATTCTTTGCGAAGCAAGCCCCACCCGGTCTCGCTTCGCTCGACCACCCTCCCCAGCCCAAGTCGGATGTATTCGACTTGGGCCACCCTTAAAATGCCGAACCCGGGCAAGCCCGAGTTCGGGTGGGAGGGATTCAAGGGAGCGCTCGTGTACGCCGTCGAAGTTTCAGACCAGATCATGATCGCCCATTCCTTCCGCGGGGAGATATTCGGTCCCGCCCAGAAGGTGCATGGCGCAACCTTTGTCGTGCGTGTGGCATTCCTCGCCGAGAGCCTCGACGAGCACGGCATTGTTGTCGATATTGCCTGCGCGCACGAGGCGCTCAGGGAGACGCTGTCCTCACTGAACTATCGCAATCTCGACGAGCTGCCGCAGTTTTCCGGCGTCAATACCACGACTGAATTCCTGACCAGATACGTGTTCGACAAGCTCGCCGAGCTCGTGCGATCCGGCAGGCTCGGACGCGATGCGCGGGATCTCAAGGGAATGCGGGTGACGATCGCGGAGTCGCCGCTCGCGCGCGCCTCCTACGAGGCGCCATTGTGGTGAGCGCGCTCGCCGTTGCCGTGCCGGGAGACCTTGCGACCGCGACCGGTGGATTCGCCTACGACCGCCGGATCATGGCGGAGCTTGCGTGCCTCGGATGGAACATCCGCGTGCTCAATCTGGGCGATGGCTTTCCCTGCCCGACGGCGGCGGCGCGCGCCAGCGCTGCAGCGCAGCTGACAGGGCTGCCGAGCCAGGCTCTGGTCGTTGTGGATGGTCTCGCTTTCGGTGCACTGTCCGAGGCGGCACTCGCACTGCGCGAGAGCCACCGTCTCGTCGCGCTGGTGCATCATCCGCTGGCGCTTGAGAACGGGCTCAGCGCGGATGAGGCCGCGGCTCTGCACGCAAGCGAGCAGGCCGCGCTGAAATGCGCCCGCCATATCGTCGTCACGAGCGCGACCACCATGCGCATTCTGGCGAAGGACTTCCAGATTCCCGAACAGCGATTGACCGTGGTGGAACCCGGAACCGACAAGCCCGCGGCGCCTGCACGCGCGCAGCACGAGATGGTCGCGCTGCTCTCGGTCGGCGCGCTAGTGCCGCGCAAGGGCTATGACATTCTCGTCGCGGCACTCGCCCGCATCCGCCATTTGCCCTGGAGCCTCAGCATCGTCGGTGATTGCACGCGAAGCGAGGCGACGGCGCAGGCGGTGCGCGAGCAGATCGCGAGGCTGGAGCTTGCCGGGCGAATCCACCTGCATGGGATTGCGAGCGCGCACGAGCTTGCATCGCTCTATGTCGGCGCGGATATTTTCGTGCTGCCGTCTCGCTTCGAGGGCTACGGGATGGCCTTTACCGAGGCAATGGCGCATGGATTGCCCGTCGTCGGCACAACCGTGGGCGCCCTCGTTGAAACCGTACCGCCTGCCGCCGGCGTGCTGGTTAGACCCGATGATGCCGATGCGCTCGCGGAGGAGCTTGCCCGGCTGATCGAGGCACCTGATGTGCGCGCGCGCCTCGCAGCCGGGGCGCGTAGCGCACTCTTTCCATCATGGCGAGAGCAAGGGGTGCGGTTTTCGCGGGTTCTGGAGCGCATCGCTTGAGCGGGTTCTCCACCGCATGGTTGACGCTGCGCGAGCGTTACGATCACGCTGCGCGCAACAGGGGCGTGCTCGAAGCCGTGGCCGCGGCTTTTCACGGCAACGCGTCCATAGCGGTCGTCGATCTTGCCTGCGGTACGGGTTCGACGCTGCGCGCCGTCACGGCGCATCTTCCGTCCCGCCAGAGCTGGCGCCTCGTCGATAACGACCTCGGTCACCTGGCGCGCGCCTCGATGCTCCAGCACCCAAGGGATATCAACGTGGTGACCAGGCCGATTGATCTCGCGCGCGATCTCGAGCTTGCGCTGGAAGCGCCGCTTGATCTGATCGCTGCCTCTGCGCTGCTTGACCTCGTCTCCCGCGAATGGCTCGACCGGCTCGCCATCGAAGCAGCCGCGCGGCGTGTGCCGGTCTACGCCGCATTGACATATGACGGGCGACGCCTGCTGGACCCGAGCGATGACGTCGATCCCGACATGCTGGCCACATTCCATGCTCATCAGTGCACGGACAAAGGGTTCGGCCCGGCCCTCGGGCCTGACGCGGCTGCCTGGGCGGTCGAGCGGTTTGAGCATTTCGGGTACGACGTGGTGCAGGGGCAATCGGATTGGGTGCTGACCGCAACCGATGCCGCCATTCAGGACGCGCTTTTTTCAGGCTGGGCAGAGCCGGCCGTTGCGGTCGTTGGCCCCTCAGCCGGGCGCGCTTCGCATTGGCTGGCCCGCCGTCGGGCGCACTTGGCGAGGGGAGGGTCCAATGTGCGGGTCGGTCATGTCGATTTCTTCGCCCGGCCGACCGGCACACGTTGAGCGCTGAGATCGCAGTCGAGCAGGACGTCGGAGCCGATGTCCGATGTGGCCATCCTCCCCTCGCCATGCCGGCCGGTGCCGATCGCGTGCTCAAGCTGCGGGCCGAGGACGTGGGTGCGCATTGGCAGGCGTTGCGCTTCCGCCATCCGTGCCGGCGCAGGTAGCGTGAAGCTCGGCCGCCCGGCGCCCAGGATAATGGGAGCGACCAGCACATGCAGCCGGTCGAGGCAGCGCGCCATCAGAAACCGGGATACGGTCGCGGCGCCGCCTTCGACCAGGATGCGACGAAGCCCTCGTTCGGCAAGCGCGCGCAGAATGGTGGCTGGGGCGAGCCGCCCATCTTCTGGCGAGAGCACAATGGCCTCGACCCCCTCGGGAAGCTGCCGCTCGCTGCCCGTTGCGCAAACCACCACCCTGCGGGCTCCGTCGTCAACCAGAGCACGCGCAGCCGCTGGCAGGCGGCCGGACGGATCAATCACTACCCGGGTGGGATTCGGCCCTGTCACGCGCCGCACGGTCAATCGCGGGTCGTCGGCAATCGCAGTGGCTACTCCAATCACCACGGCATCAACCAGCGCTCGCAAGCGATGCAGATGATCGAGCCCTGCTTCGCCGTTGATGTAATACGAATCTCCGCTGGGCGTGGCGATCCGGGCATCGATCGATTGCCCGCACTGTCCCACCACGACGAGATCGTCGATGCTGCCCTCGCGCAGCGGACCAAAAATGTCCTCCCATGGGCTCGGCAGCGCGGAGCCGGGCCTGCGGAAGGCTTCCGGTACCGCCTGCCAGGATTGGGCGTGCCCGGAGGGCGCGAGGTCTGCCCGCGTTCGATGAGCCGGCTGCATACGGGCTCCATCAGCCATGCCTGTCACCAGCTGTCGCGGCTGCCCGGCAGGCATGGTATTTGACTGTGGAATGGCTGCACATGCACATCATGAAATGTTACCAGTGTGGCGGTTCAGAAGTCCGCATCATTCTTGCCGCGAACCCGAGATGCGGACTTCTGAACCAGAGCCACACTGGATCAATAAGTTGCTAGGAATGGAATAAAATCCCGTTTCGTGCGTTGTCACTCGTGGATTCAGGGCCCAGGCCCAAAACCAATGGTTGGAGCGATATGAACATCGGCAAAAAGACGGGGCTGTTTGGAGCACCCGAGCAGGTCGCAGTGGAGCGTGGCTTGAACGAGTTTCGCGCCGGCCGGCCGGTCATCCTGGCATCGACTGAGGAAACCGCTGTGCTCCTGCCAGTTGATGGCCTGACCGATGCCGGCTTGTCCGCGTTTCGGCAGTTGTGCCGCCCTGCGCGGCCATACCTTCTGATCACGGCACGGCGTGCACGGACGCTCGGGCTCGATGCCATGCCGGTCGGCCTCGCGATAGGTGACCTTTACGACACAGCTGCAATTGTTTCGCTGGCGGCTGATCGCCGGAACGCGCGGCGCTTGGAAACGGTGCCTGCCGGCGCTTGCGCCCATGCCGGCATCGAGCTTGCGAAGCTCGCGCATCGGCTGCCGGCGCTGCTGATGGCACCTGCCGGCGCGGCAGCGGGCGCGAGCGAGCCGCCGCTGATCAGGGTCTGCGCGCAGGCGGTCACCCGTTTTCGCCGGACCGCGATTGAATCGATCGCGATTGCGGCTGAGACCACCATTCCGATCAATGGTGGCTCGCCGGCGCGGTTCGTCGTTTTCCGGGACGGCCTGGGCGGCACTCCAGTGGCCGTCATCGTGGGCAAGCCCGACCTGACACAGCCCGTCCCGGTGCGGTTGCATTCGGCCTGCCTCACTGGCGATGTATTCGGGTCACGGCGCTGCGACTGCGGCGATCAGCTCCGGCTTGCGCTTCCGCAGCTCGAGCAGCATGGCGGCGGCATCGTTCTCTACCTCGAGCAGGAGGGCCGCGGGCTCGGGCTCGCCAACAAGATCCGAACCTATCATTTGCAGGATGCGGGCCTTGATACGGTCGATGCCAACACCGTGCTCGGGTTCGATGACGACGAGCGCGATTACGGCCTCGCCGTGCGCATGCTGCAGATGCTGGGCTGCACGCGGGTACGGCTATTGACCAATAACCCGGCCAAGCTCGATGCGCTCTCCCGTGCCGGTATCGACGTGTCGGGACGCGTGCCGCTGCAGGGACCGATCAACGCCGACAATCGGCGGTATCTTGCAGCGAAGGCGACGCGTGCAGGCCACAAGCTCGATCACATCCTGCGCAGCTCCACCGGCTCCGGCGATGGCTCCGAGCCGGCTTGACGCCGCATGGTCGCCGAGGCGCCGTCTTCCCGATCGCTTGGCGAGCTGACATCTCTCGAAATCTCGCGCCGGCTGAAAGACACCTCGATCCTGTGTCTGCCGATCGGCGCAATCGAGCAGCATGGGCCGCATCTGCCGCTGAACACCGATGTGGTGATTGCAGAGGAGCTCACACGGCGCATTGTCGGGCGCTGGGCCGACGAGCTCGATCTGTGGCTGCTTCCGACCATCTCGATCAGCCTTTCGCGTGAGCATGACTGGGCACCGGGCACGCTTTCGCTTGGCATCGAGACATTCGTTGCCCTCATCAAGGATCTGGCACGGGAGACGGTGCGCGCGTTGCCGGCCCGAAACATGCTCATGGTTAACGGCCACGGCGGAAATCGCGGCATCCTGGACAATCTGATGCACGAGCTTCAATCGCTGCTTGGCCTCAATGTGTGCGTGATCCATCCTTTCGATTTGTCGAAGGCGCCCGCGCGCGGCGCAATTGCCGATGTGCACGGCGGCAAGAGCGAGACTTCCGTCATGCTGGCGCTGGCGCCGCATCTGGTACGAAGCGAGCTGATGGCCACGTGCCTGTCAGCCGATCCAGACGCTCTCTCGGCCATGATCTTCGATCGCGGCGCGAGCTTTCCGTGGCGCACGGACGATCGCAGGCTCGCGGTGGATGGTGTCATCGGCGATCCGCGCGGCGCTTCGCCCGAGCTTGGCCATGCCATTGTCGAGAGCGTCGTCATGGAGACGCGGGGCGTGCTTGCGCGGCTCCTGAAAAACCAGTCTCGTGCTCCGTTCCGGCCTCGAGGCGACTGATTGCCATTGCTGCCGCGCCCGCAAGGCTCGCGAGCACGCACCAGTAAGCATAGCGGAAGTCACCCGCCACGCCGAGAACGAAGAAGCTCGCGACATAGACGACCGCACAGGAGCTGACGCCGACAGCGAACGCGCCGGGCGCCGTATCTCGTCGTCGCCAAGCGAGGACAGCGGTCGCCATGGCAAGCGCGAGCCACAGAGCCGGTCGAAACAAAGGACCACTCGACAGCATCTCATGCAATCTCAGCATCGGGATGAAATAGGGATTGTGGCCATAGCTTGCGTCCGGCGAGGCCCAGTCCCAGACCGGCAAAACGAGATTGGCCCGCGCTAGGAACTGCCACATGAAGGTTGCGCGGTGCGCCAGGTACGAAAGCGGATGGCCGATCACTGCATGCCACCACGCGCGAACAAGGAGTGGTCGGCCGAAGATCACGTCATCGGGCCGCTCCAGCCGCTGCATGACGAAAGGGCAGGGCGGCAGGTGCCAAAGGGTATCCCAGCGCGCGGGGTCGTAGCACTGGCTCTTGAGCAACGCGGTCTGCTGCGCGCTCCATTGCACCGGGAAGACATTCTCTCCACTGAAATGCGTGATCCCGCCCAGATCGAACACCAGGATCGAATGCAGCGGATTTTGCCGCTGGGCGCCGAGCAGCCCGTAATACACGGCGGGTACGAGGGCGCCGAACAGGAGCGCGGCCGGGAAGAAGGCGATCGCAGCCCGCTTGAGGGAGAAGCGCACGGGCCACAGGGCGTAGGTCGCCAATAGCGGTGCCGCGATCACGGCATTGGGCCGCAGCAGCACCCCAAAGGCGATCAATGCAAGCGCAATGGCCTGCACAGCAAGTCTGGCGCGCCGGCTGCACTGGCAATCGGCAGCTGCGAATGCGAGGACGGAGGCGAAGAGCCAGATGACCGCAAACTGGACGTCGCGCCAGATCATTCCGACAAAGAAGAATGCGGGCGGCAGCAATCCCAGGAGCGGTACTGCAAGGCTGAGCCAGATCGACCGCCGCAAGGCGATGAAGGCAAGGATCCCGAAAGCGAGCCAATAGAGGGTCGCCGTGAGCAGAAACATGCTCAGCGCGCCGGGAGCGATCGGATCGATCACGCGCCAGAGCACCGCCATGGCAGGGGACTGCCAGTCGCCGAAGCGCCACGCCTGCGCGTCCGCATACACATAGCGGGCATCGATGGTCATGTAGCCGGGATGGAAGATCAATACGGTCAAGCCGTAGCAGCATGCCACGAGAAGCAGCAGCAACGCGGAGCGTGAGTGATCACGACGCCACATCAAGCTCGCTGGCCAAACATTATCCCGCGTCATTCGTGACTTGTGTGTCGGAGAGGCAACAGCGTTCGTGTCATTTGGGCAACATTTGAAATTATAGAGCGCAAGCATGTGGCGCGATCCGGCTCGCCGTGACTACAAGTATTTTTGCGATCAGCCTGTAGCCGGGCACTCATGCAGGCGAGCGCAATTGTGGCGTGGGGATTGGGTGATGAAACGTGGCTCGTTCATACGCATGGCGCTTGCCATGGCCATTGCTGCGAGCTGCATGGGCGACGCCTATGGGCAGTTCCGTCCAAATTGTGGCGGCGAGGAACAGCCCCCTTGCGTGCCGCCGTCGCTTCCTGTGCTGCCGCCGCTCAATCCCCAATCAAAGTCGGGCAACGGCACGAAAACGCTGGTGATTGGCGGGGTGATCGCCATTATCGGGATAACGGTCACGCTGCCTCTTGTCACGAATACCAGTCCCTTTGTTACGAATAATGGTCCGCCTGCCTCGCCCACAAGCCCCTCTTTCGGCAGCCCGCCCGGAGGACCGAGCGGTCCGGGAGCGGACGGCACCCCCAACCAGCCTCCGCCCGGACCTCCGTCCGGTCCATTCCTGCGCAGCACCTTCAACCAGCCGGCGCGCGCCGCGGATTGCGTGCCGGATGAGGTCATTGCCGACGCGCTGCCGGATCAGATCGCTCTGATCGCGGCGCGCAACAACCTCACCGTCCTGCAAAGCAACTTTTTTCCGCTCCTCGACACGTGGCTGCATCTCTTGCACATCGAGGGCGGCGTCCCGGTGACCACCGCGATCACCGGCCTCTCGGGCGATACGCAGGCCCGCGGCGCGCAGTGTAATTTCTATTTCAGGACCGCGCAGGCGCCCGAGGAACCGGCGAGTGCCGCCGAACAGTATGCGCCGGCGAAGCTCAATCTCACCGAGGCGCATCGGCTCGCGCGCGGCGACCGCATACTCATCGCCGTCATCGACTCCGGCGTCGATACTTCGCATCCCGACCTGGCGGGGGCAATTGCTGGTGTTTTCGAAGCCGCCGGTGCAGGGGAGGCGGCGCATGCGCACGGCACCGGCATGGCCGGCGCCATTGCGGCGCGCCGCAACATGCTCGGCACGGCGCCGGGGGTGAGGCTGCTGGCGGTGCGGGCGTTCAGCTCGCGGCGGACAGCGCAGAGGGCACCACCTACAGCATCCTCCGGGGGCTTGACTGGGCGGCGTCCCAGGGCGCCCGCGTGGTGAACATGAGCTTTGCCGGCCCTTCCGATCCGCGGCTGCGCGAGGCCCTGGCAAGGGCCAATGCCAAGGGCATGGTGCTGGTGGCGGCCGCCGGCAATGCCGGCCCGAGCTCGCCGCCGCTGTACCCGGCCGCCGATCCGAACGTGATTGCGGTCACTGCCACCAATGCCGACGATCGGCTGTTTGCCGGCGCCAATCGCGGCAACTACATCTCGGTTGCGGCACCGGGGGTGGACATTCTTGCCCCGGCGCCCGACGGCGCCCACCAGTTCACCACCGGCACCTCGGTGGCTGCTGCCGAGGTGAGCGGAATCGTCGCCTTGCTGCTGCAGCGCAATCCGTCCCTCACTCCCGCCGAGGTACGCAAGATTCTGATGGATACCGCGAAAGACCTCGGACCAAAGGGCCGCGACCGCGAATTCGGCGCCGGTCTCGTCAATGCGCTCAAGGCGCTCACGGCGGTGCGGCCGAGGTAACGGTCGTCCTCCTCGGCCAGCCTGCTGCGAAGAGCTTCGCGCTTGGGTTTTCTTGAAGCCCGATGCAGAACGACACGACGCCGGGAGACACCGATGACAATTTCAAAGACGATCGCCGGCCTGATCGGCCCTACCCTGATCGTGCTCGCAGCCGCACTGCTTATCAACCTGCGCTCGATCTCCGCCCTGGTCGAGGCGGTCTCGCACGATCCAGCTCTCGTGCTGCTCTCGGGAGTTCTTTCCTTCGTGGCGGGACTCGCCATTGTGCGCGTACACAATCATTGGGTCGGCGACTGGGCGGTGCTGGTCACGATTCTCGGCTGGCTTCTGCTGATCGGCGGCCTGATTCGCATGCTGTTTCCGATCTGGCTCGCCGGAATGGCTGCGAGCTTCGGCCAACGCACGGGGTTCATCGCAGGCGAGGCGGTGGTGCTTCTGCTGATCGGTGCTTTCCTCTCGTACAAGGCTTACACGAGCCGCTGAACTTATATAGCAGCCGCCGATCTCGTTCCGCTACGAACCTCGCTTGCTGGGCCGATTTTGAGCAGCGTGGAGGCTCAGGCGCAGATCACGACGCGCGAGCAATACCGGCAGTCGGAGTTTCAGGCTGCTTTTGCTCCGCCTGATGCCGGGAGCAGCCGAATGTGCCTCCGGTTGATGGCTTCAACCGCCGCTGCTGCCTCCGCTTCGCTCATCAAGTTCCATCTGTTGGCAAGCGATACCCACAGGTCGCGGAGCTTCTGAAGCATTGCCCTCCTGTGTGGATCGATGGCCGCTTGGGCGGAGCGTTCGCAGTCGGCAGCTTTTTCCCACGGATCGACCATACTCATTGTCGCTTCTCCGGTAATCTGTGGAATAACCGGGGCGGGCGGAATGTAGTTCCCAGATGCGGCCACGGGTCGCTGTGCCCCGCGCGTGTCGCGCGACGCCGCATCGACAAGCATTGGCTAAATCACATGTGCAGCGCCCGCAGCCAGAGCGATCTCGGCCTCGCCGATGAGGCGGCTGACAATCTCGCCTGCTGATGGAACGTCGCTGATCAGGTCTGCGCCTTCGCCGCTGAAGACAACGGCAGTCTCCACGTCGCCGTGCGCCGCCGCCGCTTGGTATCGAGCCATTTCGCCCTCAAGCGCAGTAGCGAGTTCGCGCTCGCGGCCGTGCCAGCGCGAAGTAAAATCATTGCGGAGCGCCCGGCCCGTGATGCCATCGGGCCAGCAATAGCCGCGCGCAGTGTCAAACACCGTCGTGCGCACCGTGTCCTCGCCGAGGGCCGCGACGATGCGTGCCTTGGCTGCGGTGTGGCCGAGCGACTCCGCGCTGGCGTAAAAGCGCGTTCCGATCAGGACCCCTTCGGCGCCGAGTGCCAGCGCTGCGGCAAGCCCGCGCCCGTCAGCAATGCCGCCCGCCGCAACCACCATTGCCGTGGGCGCGCGCCGGGCCACGAGGTCGGCGACAGCTGGTACCAATGGCAGCGTTGCACGGGTTCCACCGTGACCACCGGCCTCGGTGCCCTGGGCGACAATGATCTCGGCGCCCGCGTCGAGTGCCTGCAGCGCGTGATCGCGGCATTGTACCTGACAGATGAGAATGGCCGCCGCTGCGTGGATGCGCGTGGCAAACGGCTGCGGATCGCCGAACGAGAGCATCAGCGCGGCTGGGCGGTGGGCAAGCGCGACATCGAGCAGACCCGGCTGGTTGGCCAGAGACCAAGTGATGAAGCCACAGCCGACGCGCTGGTTGCCCGCTGCCGCAAATTCCTGTTCGAGCCAGTTTCTTTCCCCATAGCCGCCGCCGATCAGCCCGAGACCGCCCGCCTCGCTCACCGCGCCAGCCAAACGTCCACCGGCAATGCTACCCATGGGTGCCAGCAGAACTGGATGCTTGATGCCAAGTTTTTCGGTAAGGCGCGTACGCAGGGTCACAATCGCATTCTCCGCTCGAAAAGATCAGTAGCGCAAGCCGGCTCGGAAACCTTGCGGCATGTTCTCGTTTCGATGGCTGAGCGCATGGGCCGAACGTGTCGAAGAAAGGCTGCCAGGGAAAGTTCGGAATTGCGATAGGGCACCCGACCGGATTTTCGGGCAAGCTCTCTAATCTCGTTGGCTGCCGCAGGCGCATCGAACGCGCAAGGTCAATGATGGTTCCGGCCATTACGCCTGGATTTTGAGCAGAACCGTCGTTTCGTTCACGCGTTTTCTTCTGAAGCACGCGCCCAGTACGAGGGAACAAGGCGCACCAGCCGAAAACAAGGCGCACCAGCCGAAACCGAAGAGGTGGACTATGAGACGAATTGCTATTGCAGCCGCAGTTCTTGCGACGACAGCTCTTGGAACTATCGGAGCGGCTCAGGCCATAGACGTTGATGTGGGTCCGCGCGGTGTTTACGTCGGTCCAAGGCATCACCAGTGGCGAGAGGATTATGGTTATGCGAGTCGCTGCCGGGTTGTCGAACGGGATCACATCAACCGTTACGGTGAGCACGTCTCGGTGAGACGGCGCATCTGCGACTAGGTTGGGACAAAGTACTACGGACTGCTGTACTGAGTGCATCGCCTGACTTGAGCCAATGCATCCCTAGCGGGGTTACCGCATAGCGGATTGGCGAGGTTCAAGTCAGGCTTGCCTCCGAGCGGCCATGTTGCCGCGTCCGCTTACCTGCCGACCGGCTTCGTCGCGCCGTGCTTCCTAAAGCAGCCCCCGGCAGCCGCCTTCAGGCGCGGCCTGGCTGCACGAGATCAAGTATCGCATCACCACCGGCGCCAGTGCACCTAAATCATTCGGTTTCGGCCGAAGCGTGCAACCTCGCGCAGCGGCTAGCGTTGTGGCCATAGCTTCGCTGGTTGCCGGAGTTCCACCATGGACGAAAATCAACGGCCACATAATCGCGCTTTCTTGGCCGATTGCGAGCGCATTCATCGGGAATGGCACGAGCGGGCAAAGGCGCGCGATAGCGATGGTCTGCTCGCCCTCTACGCCGAGGACGCGGTGCTGGAAACTCCGCTCGCGCAGGCCATTTTCGACGGGCGGCCTAGCGGAACCTTGCGTGGACATCGTGAAATCCGTCCGTTCTTCGTTGAAGGCGCGCGGCGTCTGTCAACCGAGTTAGCGCGCTGGTTTAGAACCGGCCGGTGGCTCACCGACGGAGAGCGATTGCTTGTTTGGGAGTATCCGCGCGCGGCGCCGGACGGCGATCAAGTGGACCTTGTCGAGGTCATGGAGATTGCCGATGGCCTCATTCAATATCACCGAATTTATTGGGGCTGGTTCGGAACCGCCTTGCTGACACGCAGTGCAGTCGATAAGGCCAGAAAAGCAGCTTAAGGAGCCCGACCGTCGTCGGTGGAAGGTAAATCTCGGCTGTAACGGCCGAGGCATCTCAGCCTTGAACCGGCGTCCGCTTTCCGACCAATCCTGAAATGAGCGAGCCGCTATCGACGCCGCCGTCGGCCGGCTCTCCCCGCATGGCCGCCCTTCGTTTCGTCATGCGGTGAGGCTTGCCCCCTCCAAGCCGAAAGGGCGGCCTCGACGAGCTTCCTGCCTTCGCCGTTACCGCCGCGCTCTGGTTTACCTCGAAGCGTTGCTTTGCAACCGGAGCGGCACCGTCAGCGTTTAGAACTTATGAATAGTTGGCCCCGCAATCGGCTGCTGCTCGCTTTACCGTCCCGGAATCTCAAGCAGCTTTTGCCGGCCGTCGAGCACATTCACTGCCAGCGTGAGCAAATTTTAATGGAAGCCGATGGTCAGCTCGATCATGTATACTTCCCCGACAACGGGGTCATTTCTGTGCTGGCAGTTTATGCAGACGGCAGTGCTATTGAGATGGCAACGATCGGCAGGGAGGGTTGCACCGGTGTGCAAGCCATCTTCGGTGCCAAGATTTCCTCCATGCGTTTTTTCGTCCAAATTTCGGGCAGTGCAGCAAAGATGTCCCGCCCAGCCTTCGTGCGGGCTATGGCATCGATGCCGTCTTTCCGAACCCTCATGAACGCTTACGTTCAGGCCTTTCTCGAACAGGTCATGGTATCAGTTGCTTGCAACGGCGCGCACCGGCTCAAGCAGCGGCTGGCGCGTTGGCTGCTCACGATGCATGATCGCAGCGACGATGACGCATTGCCCGTTAGTCAAAACCTTCTCGCCGACATGCTGGGCGTGGAGAGGCCGACCATTACCAATGCGGCCGGCGAGCTGGAACGCAGCGGCTTCATTACGCGCGGCAGACAACAAATCACGATCCGTGATCGGAAAGGCCTCATGGAGGCATCTTGCGAATGCTATCAGTTAGTGCGCCAGCGCATCACTTTTCATCTGCCCAAAACATATACGATTGTTTTGGCACGTCCGTAATATACATTACCGACAGCGTGCTCCGTCCCAGGGTAAGATTAGCAGCATTAACACCGCGATTGCTGCCTAATGCCCGCTTCCTTCATCAATGACCCCGAGCATTGGCGCCACCGTGCTGAGGAGATACGCACCCTGGCCGATGATATGAAAGACGAGATATCCAAGCAAATGATGCTTAGGATTGCGCAGGACTATGAGCGCCTCGCGCAACGAGCGGAAGAGCGGGCAAAGCGTTCGTCATAAATCAATTAGCAACTCTCGGAGGATTTCTGCTCATGCTCGCGCAGCCGCGCGCTCGAAATGCTTTCCTGTCCGCACTTTCCGACCCGGAACTTGCACTCATCCGGTCACATCTGACGCCTTTCGATCTGCCTCTCGGCAATGCTCTCCACCGCGTCGGCGACGAGATCGAGGGCGTCATCTTCCCCCATTCCGGGCTGGTGGCAATGATTCTGCCGTCGAAGGAGGGAGGTAGCGCAACGAGCATTCTGGTCGGCAGGGACGGCATTGTCGGAGGTTTTGGGGCGGCAGCCTCGGCGGCGGCGGTCTGCGAGGCTCGGGTGCTTATGGCCGGAGAGGCCGCGCGCGTGTCAGCATCGGCTTTTCGCCATCTCCTCGACCAGAGCCCGTCCATTTGGCAGCATGCGGCGCGCTTCGACAACATCATGCTGGCCCAGGCGCAGCAGACCGCGCTCTGCAACGCCGTGCATCCGGTCGAGAGCCGCGTCTGCCGTTGGCTCCTTGAGGTTCAGGACCGCTGCGGCAGTAAGATTCCGCTGACGCAAAGCACGATCGCGCAGATGCTTGGCGTCAGGCGGACCACGGTCACGCTGATTGCTGGCCGGCTAGAGGGGGCAGGCATCATCGACGGTCGCCGCGGGTATCTGGATATCATCAATCGCGAGGAACTCGAACGGCACAGCTGCGAGTGCTACCGGCAAGTACGCAGCTATGTGACCGGGCTGTTAGCAAGCTTCAGCACGACGGCGGCAGCAGATTGAGCCGGCGGCGATAGACGCATCGGCGCGCCGAGACTTAATCTTAGTGCCTGGCGACTGCCATCCAGTGCCGAGCCAATTGCAGATCGTACCCGGCCTGCCATGACGCATCGCGCATCCCGCTGACCGCAGAGCCGCGCCATGCTACAATTGCGCCGCGCCCGCGTGCAGGAGGGACCCATGACCATTGCACGACGGAAATTGCTTGCGGCGTTTGGCGGCGCGGCCGTTTGGCCGTTCGTGGCGCGCGCGCAGCAGACGGCGATGCCGGTGATTGGGTTTCTCAGCAGCGCGTCGCGGGATTTCGATGAGGTTTCCCGCGTCTCCCCCTTCCGGCAGGGTCTGAAGGTGGCCGGCTATACCGAAGGCCAAAATGTTGCGATCGAATATCGCGGGGCAGACTATCAACTCGATCGCCTGCCAGCCCTGGCCGCCGATCTGGTTCAGCGCAGGGTATCGGTCATCGCGGCGGGCGGCAGCCCGGCCTCCGCACTGGCGGCGAAATCGGCCACCACGATAATTCCAATTGTCTTCACTAACGCGGCCGATCCGGTGCAGATCGGCTTGGTTGCGAGCCTCAACCGGCCGGGCGGAAACGTCACAGGCTTCACTCAGCTTGGCGCCGATCTCGGGGCAAAGCGGCTGGGGCTGCTGCATGAGCTGTTGCCTTCCGTGATATCAATTGCCGTTCTTGTGAATCCAGCCAGGCCGGGTGTCGATACGCAGGTGGCGCAGGCACAAGAAGCCGCGCGGGCACTGGGGCGTGAGCTTCACATTTTGAACGCAAGCAGCGAAGGCGACTTCGATGCGGCTTTCATGACCCTGGGCCGATTGCGGGCCGGGGCGCTCGTGGTCTCCGCCGATGCCTTGTTCAACGACCGGCGCGAGCACATTATCGCCCTGGCAAGACGCCATGCGGTTGCCGCCATTTACGAATGGCGCGATGCCGTCGCGGCGGGCGGCTTGATCAGCTATGGCACCAGAAGGCTGGAGGGGTACCACCAAATTGGAATCCTCGCCGGCCGGATTCTCAAGGGGGAGAAGCCCGCCGATCTGCCGGTTCTGCAACCGACAGACTTCGAGCTGGCCATCAATCTGAAGACCGCCACGGCGCTCGGCATCACCATCCCGCCGGGGGTACTCGCCATCGCCGATGAGGTCATCGAATGAGTGCGCCAGGCAAAGCTGGTGCGAGCATCATCGACGGCGAGGTCGTCTGCTGCGGCGTTCGAGACTGCTTTAGTGGCTGAGCGCTCCCCGGTAGATCGGGGGGCAGCCAGGGCAGCGTTGAACACGTCGTGCGAAGCGAGCCTACCTGTTGTTGAAATTGTAGCGAATGTAGGCGTCGCGATCGGTGGGATTGTTCCCCAGGCCCTTGTTGAACTGGAAGGACTGATTGTACTGCGAAATCTCCGCGCTCGGGTTTCTGATTGGAGGCGGATTGTAGGGAGCAGTAGCCGGTGCCTGCCCGATTAATGGTGTTCGCGGTAGAGGAGCCTGCGAGGAAATCGGCGGAATGAACCCCGGGCTGCCGTGCGGGATATGGACGTAGCGCTCGGACTCCTTGGTGGCCTCTTTGGTCGCCTTCCGCCTCCTCGTGACGACTCTCCTTGCCGGCTTCAGCCCCTGCATGATGATGGGCGTTCCGGTGTCATCCACAACCATGCTCGGCACAGGTTGAGCGCTATGCCTCTTGGACCTCGCAAAGGCCTGCTCTGCCCCGGAATCGCAAAAAGCAAGAACCAGCGCAAAAGCGAAAGACGCGGAGAGGTATGATCTCATAACAGTGACGTGGATATTTGTCGGGGGCATAATAAGTACCAGCGGGTGCGGCCGTCACATCACAATGGCG
>Ga0306926_10001017_pt1 | contig 27472 bp, 19 predicted proteins | sample flu12Cox44000178_FD_203759 | JGI IMG/M metagenome (GOLD analysis project Ga0306926, IMG submission 203759) | Lab enrichment of tropical soil microbial communities from Luquillo Experimental Forest, Puerto Rico - flux8day.12C.oxic.44.000.178 (v2)... | ecosystem: Environmental > Terrestrial >...
TTTCGCGGCTATCCCACTCCATCAGACTGAGGTTCAGGACCCGATGCCCGTCGAGAATGCTGACTCCACCGGCGCGCGTGCTGAAACCGTGCACCAACCAAGGAAGCCGTTTGAACGGTGCTAGTTCGAGGATTCGAAGGCCGTTCGAGCGGCGAATAGACCAAGGTGGGGAAATCGACTTCGAGTGAACTGCCCTCCCACGGCGCCGTCGTCGGCGCGGGTGGCTCTGCTTCCAGGATGTTTTCGTGCTCGCCAAGGTTTGAACAGTATAATCGCAACGTGCAGGCGCACGAAAACTACGCCCGCGGTTCAGGACCGGAAACATTTTGCGGGTCAGGTGAATCGTGATCGTTGGTATAGGAATTGATGTCGCTGAAGTGAAGCGCATCCGGGCGGTGATCGAATCGCAAGGGGAGCGGTTCCTGCGGCGTGTGTTCACTCTGGAGGAAGTGGCGTATTGCGAGAAGTTCAAGAACAAGTACGAACGTTATGCGGGACGCTTTGCGGCGAAGGAAGCAGCGATGAAGGCGCTCGGCACCGGCTGGAGCCGGGGCGTGCGCTGGGTCGATGTGGAAGTCGTGCGCACTCGCGGCGGGCGGCCGATTCTAGAATTAAAGGGTGAGGCTAGAAAAGTCGCCGATCGACTCGGCGTGAAAAATATCGCGCTCAGCATGACTCATACCGTGGAGCAAGCCATCGCTCAAGTCATCTTCGAAGGTTAGACACAAACCTCGCTCGGGACGCGACATTCCATTCACTTCACGAGAAAGAACGGGCCCAGAGCCAGGGCGTCAACACCAGCACAGTAAAAGCTTCGCACCGCGCCGCGCGGATCCGTCACCAAGGGTTCGCCAAACAGGTTGAACGAGGTATTCACGAGCATCGGCGCCGGGGCACTTTCGCCGAATTTGTGGAGCAACTTCCAAAAACGCGGATTGGCGCTCTTTTCCACAACGTGGACCCGCATGGAGTTGCCGTGAAATGCAAATCGATCGAGACCGGCGACCGGTTCCGTCAGCGTGGCGAGTGACGCCAAAAAACGGCAATTCGGCGAAGCGTCAAAGTATTGCCCGGCACGTTCGGCGGGAACCGAAAGCGCGAAAGGATGGAAGCCCTCGCGATGTTTGATGAACTGGTTTACGTTCTCGACCACGTATTCGCTGAACGGCGATGCCAATAAACTGCGGTTGCCTAGGGCGCGATGACCAAACTCGGAGCGGCCCTGGCACCACGCCACGATTTTGTCTCGAAGGAGCAGCTGAACGGCTTCCTCGATCGTCTGGTCTTCGCCGGAGAAGTAGCGGTAGGAGATCTTGCAGTTATCCAAAACCGCCTTGATTTCATCTGAGCTCGCCTGCATGCCCAGGGCGAGGCTTGCAAGCGGTGCGCGGCCCGAGAATCCCAAGATTTTCTTCCGCGAAAGATACGCGGCGCCCAGTGCCGTACCAGCATTGTCGGGCACGGGCTGGACGTACACCTGTTCAAAAGGGCCGCGGGTCTCGAGGGCGCGAACCAGGAAAGCATTCTGAAATACGCCGCCGGCCAAGCAGAGATTACGCGCGCCGGTATGTTCGTGGAAACTGGCTGCAAGCTGCAGAACAAGCTCTTCGAGAAGCTCCTGGGCGCTGCGCGCCAGGTTCGCCCGGACGACGGGATTCGGCGAATGATCGCGAGAAGATAAACCAAGTTCGCGATAAAAGCGCGGCGCAAAAACTCCGCGACGATCGGGGCCCGGAGCAAAGTAACGTCGGTTGAGCGTCACGGCTCGATTCGACTTCCACGAAAATACCTTGCGCAACGGCTCCAGGTATTCAGGCTCGCCATCCTTGCTGAGCCACTGCAGTTTGTGTTCGTCGCGGTGCGGCTGGAGCCCGGCAAGTTCCGTGACGCGGGAATAAAACCAGCCGAGAGAATCGGGAAATTTCGTCGCGTGCAACGAACGGATTTCGTCACCGTCTCCGAGGGCAATCAAGCCGGACTGCGCCAGGGGACCTTCGTCGAAGGAAAAGATGAGAGAGCGGTCAAAGCCGGAAGTGTAGTAGGCGCTGGCCGCGTGGCACAGATGATGGTCAAAATGAGTCGGCCGAGGGCCGTCGTCGAGCAGGTCGAGGAGCTGTTGCTGGGCGGCGGAGCGCTCCGGGCGCTTCCTCGGTTTGCGCGAACTTGCCTTTCCCGCTTGCCGTTCGGCGAGAGCGATGGTGCGGCAATCGGAAAGCTTCAGGCGGTTTTCGTGCAGGCAGCGGTCCAGGGCAAGGCGCGGAATTTCCGAACCCTCTTGCAGACGGCTGAGCTTCTCCTCTTCGATGGCAAAAAGAATGCTGTGCTCATCGATAAGCGCGACCGCTGTGCTGTGACCTAAAGTGGAAACGCCGAGTATGCGCATGGGAGGCCGGTCAGGCAGCTCCTGAGGCCGCGGGCCGCGAGGCGTCGGGCGGTGAAGCTAAGAGTTTGCCGCCATCGAAACGGGAGGCGACCACCGTCAAAAATTCGTTGGGCGGCCACGGCTGCAAGACTTTGACAGGCACATAGTTTTCCGCCAGCGCCGGTGTCTCGTGCGGGGCGTCTTCCTTATCGCGCCGCAGCGTAAGAACGCGCAACCTCCGGCCAATTTGAGAACGACGGAACGCCTCTGCCTTCCTTTCTCCCAACGCCCGAATCTCGCGGGCACGGCGCTTGATCACGTGGCCGGGATTGTGTCCGGGCAGCCAGGCCGCTTTCGTGCCGGGCCGCACCGAATAAGAAAACACATGCAAATACGTGAAAGAACGTTCCTCGATGAAACGCAATGTGGCATCGTGCTCTACTTCGGTTTCGCCGGGGAAACCGCAGATTACGTCGGCCCCGAGTGCCGCGTTTGGAAGGCGTTCGCGAATGAGCTCGACCCGGCGGGCATAATGTTCGGCACGATACCAGCGATGCATCGCGGCGAGAATGCGGTCCGAGCCCGATTGCAATGGCATGTGAAAATGAGGCGCGATACGTTCCGTGGAGGCAAAGAGGCTGATGAGGTCCTGCGAGACGTCGAGCGGCTCGATGGAGCTGATGCGCAAGCGCTCGACGGATGTTTCGCCGAGAATCCGGCGAAGCAACTCCCGGAATTCCATGCGAGGCGAGAGATCGCGTCCGTAAGTGCCCAGATTGATTCCGCTCAGCACGATTTCCCGGAATCCCGAATCCGCCAGGCGCTGTAGCTCGGAGATTACGGTTGCTGCGGGAAGGCTGCGGGAGCGGCCACGCACGAAGGGAATCACACAGAAAGAGCACCGCGAATTGCACCCGTCCTGAATTTTCAGCGTTGGCCTCGTGTGATTCCCTTCCCCACCTAAGACCGGCGCAACCAAGACATCAGTGAGCTCGAAGACATCGCCAGTCAGAATTTGGGCGGTCGCATCCCCGGGAGCCGTTGCCGCCGAGCCCAACCTCTCGACCGGGAGGAACTCCAAACGCGATGAAAGCTCGCACCCGGTCGGCATGCGGTTCAGGAGCCACGGGATCTGAGGCTTGTGTGAATTACCAACAACAAACGACACGCCGGGAAGCGCCGCAAGTTCTTCGGGGGCGCGCTGGGCATAGCAGCCGGTGACAATGATACGCGAGCCTGGATTTGCGGCATGGATTTTGCGGATCGCGTCGCGCGCCTGCGTGTCTGCCGCAGCCGTCACGGTGCAAGTGTTTAGGATGACGACGTCAGCGGCGGCTCGATTCTCTTCAGCGTGGAATCCCCGCTCGCGTAACTGACGTTCGATCGCGGCGCCGTCGGCCTGCGTGGCCCGGCATCCGAACTGTTCGATGTAAAACGTGGTCATGAAACGCGAGATCTCAACTGTTTATTTAACCACAGAGGGCACTCCGCCCGCATGAAAGCAAGCTCGTCTGCTTTACTGCGGCTGGCACGCCTTATACAATTTCGTGACCATATATGGCGCATTCGCGACGGCACCCCGGAGCCTTGTCCGATCCCAAGCTCTCGATTGTTATTCCCGTCTTCAACGAAAAAGACACTATCTTTGAGATTCTCCGCCGCGTGCTCGATGTTTCGATTCGCAAGGAAGTCATCGTTATAGACGACTGCTCGAGTGACGGAACGCGCGAGATTCTCGAAGACCTCGCCGGGCGGCAGACGAAGGGCGCGAGTCAAGCTCCGGCCGTCGACGGCGGCGATGCACTCGAACTCACAGACATCCGTTTTCTTTTCCAGGGCAAGAATCAGGGCAAGGGGGCGGCGTTGCGCCGGGGCTTCGCCGCGGCCACCGGCGATATTGTGCTGGTCCAAGACGCCGACCTGGAGTACGACCCGCGCGACTACCCGAAATTACTCGAGCCCATCCTGGATGGACGCGCCGATGTGGTCTACGGTTCGCGGTTTCTCGGCGGACCGCAGCGTGTCCACTACTTCTGGCACTACGTCGCCAACAAAACGCTGACGCTGCTTTCGGACATGGCGACAAACCTGAAGCTCACCGACATGGAGACTTGTTACAAGATGTTTCGCCGCGAGGTCCTGAAGGACATTCAGATTAAGTCGGACCGCTTCGGTTTCGAGCCGGAGATTACGGCCAAGGTGGCCAAAGGCAACTGGCGAGTCTACGAGGTCCCCATCAGCTACGCCGGACGGACCTACGAAGAGGGAAAGAAAATCACCTGGAAAGACGGAGTTCAAGCACTGTGGTGCATCATCCGGTACAAGGTTCGGGACTGAAGGTGGATTAGACCTGGGATGCCAAGCGGCGCTGGAACGTCAAAAGAATCAAATCCGCCCGCCGGCGAACGCCAAACTTATTCAGAAGATTGGAGACGTGGAACTTCACCGTCCGTTCGGCGATGTTAAGTTTGCTGGCGATTTCCTTGTTGGACAGGTTCTCGAGGAGCGAATCGAGAACCTCTTGCTCGCGACGACTCAGATTGGTCACGGAGTCCGTCTTCAGGCGGCGCCCCTGGTTCGTCAGAATCGAATCGACAAACCCGGAAAGCACCGAACGGGGCACCCAGAATCCGCCATTCGATACGAGGGGAAGAGCGCGGGCAAGCTGGTCGCGCGCTTCAGCGTAGGTAAGGATGCCTTTGACGCCAAGGCGAAGCAGCGAAAAGCTGTTGGCCTCGTTGATGGCGTCGCCGACAACAATCAGGCGCGCATCGCTGTAGCGCTCGAGAATGTTGGTCAGCAGCGCTCCGGTAGCTTGGCGAGCCGCGTGCGCGTCTATCACATAAACCTGGGCGCGCGGGGGCTCCAAGCTGCGCAAATCGGGCGCGAGCGTGGATTCCAGTTGCTTGGAGATGACCTTGAATTGGGATGCCTTGGATAGTAGGCGTTCGAATTCGCTCAGCACCAGGGGGTGCGGCGAGAGGAGACACACTGTAAGTTTCGAGGGCATGCTTTTGTTCGCCACTGTACTCGAGGGTAGTGAATGCCGGGAAAACGGGCAAGGACCTTGCGGACAGATGTTCACGAGTTGTTACTGACTTATTAGGACGAGTTGGCAAGCTCCCGGCAGTCCAATTTGCCCGCCGGCCTTCAGAGCGCACCCTGGTTGAGGGTTCGATTCCGACGGCAAAGGCACGTAAACTATTAACGCCAGGGGAGCGGGGCAAATGGCTGGGAAGATCGCGCCGACTGAGGAATTGAAGGATAGGTCCCGGATGAGGAACCTGAAGGAAGCAGAGCGGGCTCTGCGAGGGCTTTTGGCGGAGCGCATGCTGGTTCTGGACGGCGCGATGGGTACCATGCTGCAGCAGCGCAACCTCTCGGCTGCGGATTTTGGTGGGGTTTCCCTCGAAGGCTGTAACGAAAACCTCGTGCGCACCCGGCCCGACGTGGTGCTGGATGTCCACCGGAAGTACTTTGAGGCCGGTTCTGACATCGTCGAAACCAATAGTTTTGGCGGCACACCCCTGGTACTCGGTGAATATGGGCTGGCGGCAGATGCACAAGCGCTGAACAAACAGGCGGCCGCGCTCGCTCGACGGGCGGCCGAAGAATTTTCTACGCCCGGGAAGCCGCGCTTTGTGGCCGGTTCCATGGGCCCAACCACGAAGGCTATCACCGTGACCGGTGGCGTGACCTTCGAGGGATTGCAGGACTCCTACTACATCCAGGCAAAGGGCCTCCTGGAAGGCGGGGTTGACCTCCTGCTGGTCGAGACCTGCCAGGACACGCGAAACATTAAGGCGGCCGTCCTCGCCATCGAGAAGCTGTCGCGAGAAATCGGAACCCCGATTCCCTTCGTCGTCTCCGTGACCATCGAGCCGATGGGCACGATGCTTGGCGGACAATCCGTGGAAGCCATGTGGGCCTCGCTGAGGCACGCCCATCCCTTGGCCTTTGGAATGAATTGCTCGACGGGACCGGAGTTCATGACCGACCACATCCGTACGCTTAGCACGCTCACCGGCGAATTCGTTTCATGTTACCCAAACGCCGGGTTACCGGATGAGGACGGCAAATACCTGGAAACGCCGACCTCGCTTGCAGCGCAACTCGAGAAATTCGCGAATCACGGCTGGTTGAATATCGTCGGAGGCTGCTGCGGCACGACCGAACACCACATCCGAGCGATTGCGGAGATGGTCGAAGGCAAGAAACCGCGTGCCCGGCCCGCGGAACCGCACCGCGCCGTGTATTCCGGCATTGAGACGATCGAAGCGGAAGAGAGCACCCGACCACTGCTGGTTGGCGAACGCACGAATGTCATCGGATCGCGGCTGTTCAAGAACTTGGTTGCGGAAGAAAAGTGGGAAGAAGCCACCGAGATTGCACGCAGGCAGGTGAAAGGCGGCGCCCACATTGTGGATGTGTGCCTGCAAAGCACGGAGCGGGACGAGAAGAAAGACATCCCGCCGTTCTATGAAAAGCTGATTCGCAAGATTAAGACGCCGGTCATGATCGATACCACGGATCCGCTAGCCGTGCGGCAGGCGCTCACCTATTGCCAGGGCAAAGCAATCATCAATTCTATTAATCTGGAAGATGGTGAGGAAAAATTCGAGAAGATTGTGCCAGTGGCACACAGCTTCGGCGCAGCGGTTGTTGTCGGCTGCATTGACGAAGATCCCGTGCAGGCCCAGGCATTCGCGCGCGAACGAAAACTCGAGATTGCCCGGCGCTCCTACAAACTGCTCACCGAGAAATACGGTATGGCTCCCGAAGACATCATCTTCGACCCGCTCGTGTTTCCCTGTGCCACAGGTGATGAAAACTATATCGGCGGAGCGGTGGAGACGATGGAGGGCATCCGGTTGATCAAGGAAGCCTTGCCGGATACGCGCACCATCCTGGGGATTTCGAACGTGTCTTTCGGCTTGCCCACCGGAGCGCGCGAAGTGGTGAACTCGGTATTTCTCTATTACTGCACGAAGGCCGGGCTGGACCTCGCCATCGTGAACACCGAGAAACTCGAGCGTTTTGCATCCCTTCCCGAGCAGGAGCGGCGGCTGGCCGAAGATTTGCTGTTCCAGCATCCGCCGAAGGAAGTTCCCGCGAGCCACTCGAATGCGCATCTGCTGCGGAACGTCCCGGCCGACTGGCGTCAGCAAAGCAAGCCGCAGAAGGCGGCGATCAACCAGTTTCATATTGCGGCCACGACCGAGCACTTCCGCACCACGAAAAAGAAGGAGAAGCAGAAGAAGGAGAACCTGCCGCTCGACCAGCGCCTTGCGAACTACATCATCGAAGGCACGCGCGATGGCTTAGTGGAGGACTTGGACCGCAAACGCGATGAGGGTGTCGCGCCGCTCGACATTATCAATGGCCCACTGATGGACGGGATGGCAGAAGTAGGAAGACTTTTCAATGCAAACGAACTGATCGTGGCCGAGGTTCTGCAATCCGCCGAGGCCATGAAAGCCGCTGTAGGCCACCTGGAGCAGTTCATGGAAAAGGCCGAAAGCGCAAAGCGCGGTCGAGTCGTCCTGGCCACGGTGAAGGGCGACGTGCATGACATTGGCAAGAATCTGGTGGAGATCATCCTGAAAAACAATGGGTTCGATGTGGTGAACCTGGGGATCAAGGTTCCGCCGGAAGAACTGATCAAGGCGTTCGAAGCGCACAAACCGGATGCCATCGGACTTTCCGGCCTGCTGGTGAAAAGCGCGCAACAGATGGTGACCACGGCGAGCGATCTCAAGGACGCGGGTATCGGCATACCTTTGCTGGTCGGCGGCGCGGCACTCAGCGCGAAATTCACGAAGCAGAAAATCGCCCCGAGCTATGGTGGCGCAGTGTGCTACGCAAAAGATGCCATGACCGGGTTGCGCCTGATGAACGAATTGATGGACCCGGCCACGCGAGAACGCCTCCTGAGCGAGCATACCAGCTCTGGAAACGGCGTGAGCGTAGCGACCACGGTAAAGATTCGGGAGAAGCCGGTGGACCGGCACTCGCCGAAAGTGCGCACCGATTTGCCGATTCCGCCGGTGCCGACTCTGGACCGCAAACTGCGCCTGGTTCCCGACTTGCGTGAGGTGTGGAGTTACATCAACCCGTTCATGTTGTTCGGGCGGCACCTCGGCTATCGCGGGGATTTTGAGAAGCATCTGGCTCGGCGAGAGGCGAAAGCGGTCGAGCTTTACAACGAAATGGAAGAGGTGAAGAACGAGGCGGCAACGTTCCTGAAGGTTCGCGCGGTTTGGCAGTTCTTTGAGGCCGAGGCCGATGGCGAGGCGTTGCAACTGTTCTCTCCAGGCCAAAAGGAACCGTTGCACACCTGGCGATTCAAGCGCCAGAAGACCGGAGACCAATTGTGCCTGAGCGATTATGTGCTGGCGCCGCAGGACGGGAGGCGCGATCATTTTGCACTTTTCGTTGTCACAGCGGGAGAAGGGGTCCGGGAGCGTTCGGAAAAAGCCAAGCAGGACGGCTATTATTTCAAGTCGCACGGCCTGCAAGCGCTGGCGATCGAATCGGCCGAAGCCTGCGCGGAGTGGCTGCACCGGCGGATTCGTGAGGATTGGGGCTTCCCGGACCCCGCGGAGATGACCATGGCGCAGCGGTTCACGTCACGATATCGCGGCAAGCGCTACAGCTTTGGGTATCCGGCGTGTCCCGATCTCGAAGACCAGGCGGGCATCTGGAAGTTGCTGCGGCCAGAAGAAATCGGCGTGCAATTGACGGAGGGGTTCATGATGGATCCCGAGGCCAGTGTGAGTGCCCTGGTATTCCACCATCCAGACTGCACCTATTTTAGCGTGGGCGAAGCCGGCGAGAATTCCTGAGCGACGCTTGACCCCGGCTCTGAAGCCGGAAAAATATTTCCTTAACAAAACCAAACATTCGTGGGGAACCTTCGCCCCGTTCTGAGGGAATTTCTGAAAGGCGCTTGCTGAAGGTACGTTTGCGAGCAAGGTTACCCGGGCGCCGGCTGGCGCGTCTCAATAAGGACCAGGTCAGAAGGGGGCGGCACGTGGATATTCGGACCAGAGCCGTAGGAATGACAGCTTTAGGCATTTGGGCGGTGTTGTGTCTCTCCACAGGGAGCGCGCAAGATGCACCCCCAACAAACCCGGGTGCCCCCGCAACACAGCCCCGTCAAGGGCACGCCGGAAGCGATTTCGAAGGCGGACCAAGACCGTTGCTCGGCAAGATCACGGCGGTACATGAACAGTCGATGGAGATTACAAAGGCGGATGGTGGGGTGGTTGTCGTTAAACTTACGAATCAAACGATGTACCGGAAAGACCGCGCGGACGCAAAGATTACCGACTTCAAGGTCGGTGACGTCGTGATGGTGCGCGGCGACCAAAACCCGGACCACAGCGTCACCGCAAAACTTGTTGGCGGACGAACCGGCGGCCCAGGCGCAGGGATGATGTGGGCGAGCGGCGGCACCCTCGGCAAAGACTATGTTGTTGGAGAGGTGAAAGCAGTTGCCCCCCCGAAATTGACCGTGCTGCGCACCGACGGCGTCACGCAAACCTTGGAACTGAACGAAAATTCTTCGCTTCACCGGGGAAGAGAGAGCATCACCATCGCGGATATTCAGGTAGGCGATCATCTGATGGCGCGCGGCGCACCCGAGAACGACATGTTTGTGCCGAAGGACGTGGTGGTTGTGAGCGCGGAACAGTGGAAGCGGATGCAAGAAATGGGGGCACAGTTCAATGGGCCAAAAACTGCGGGCTCGGAGGCCTCAGCGCCAAAGCCGCAGGAGCAGCCACATTGAAAGAAGTAGTACGCGGGATTGTGGTAGCGGTTTGCATGGTGCTGATTTGCGCCGTCGTATTTGTTTGTCTGGCTTGCTCGCAAGAGTTGGCTGGTCCAGCGGCAAACGGTTTCCAAATTACGGGCACAGTGAAGAATGGAAAGACGGCGCTACCCGGAGTGACAATTACGGCAGCAAATACCCTCACTGGCAAAAAAAACAGCGTGGTAACTGGCCTCGATGGGTCATTCACAATCAGGGGACTCGCGCGAGGCCGGTACGTGGTAAAGATTGAGTTCATGGGATTTGCGCCTTCTACCCAGGAAGTGGTGCTTAACCCGGAGAATCCGGCCGGGAAAGTAGAAGCCGAGATGATGCTGGCGTCTCGGCAGCAGGAAGAGCAGGCCAACCGCACGAACAACGCAATTGCGGCGAGCCGGGGGTTTCAGAACCTTGGCGTCGAGGGCATGCTGTCCAGTCTCGGCGGGGGTGCGAACGGCAGCGCCTCGGTCAGTCCGAGCGACCTTTCGAGCCTGCCGATGAATGGCGCGGGCGCCGATGCGGCGACAGAATCCGTGAGCATTTCCGGAGCGCAGGGGAGAAGCCAGGATTTTGGTGCCGGCAGCGAAGACGAACTGCAGCAGAGAATTCAGGATTTCCGCGAGCGCATGCAACGGGAAGGCAGCGGACCGTTCGGCGTACCTGCCGGGGGACCTGGGGCCGGCGCAGGCGGCCAGGGCGGACCCGGCGCGGGGGCCCCGATGATGATTGGCCGGCTAGGCGGCCGCGGATTCAACATCAACCAGCCGCATGGTTTTTTGTACTTCCAGGACGACAATTCCGGTCTGGACGCGAGGCCCTATTCGCTAAGCGGGCAGGAAGCCGGCAAGGCAAGCTACAACCAGATAAAGTTCGGCGCGTTCGTCGGCGGGCCGCTGAAGATTCCCGGGCTGTTCGACTGGAGCAAGACCACGTTTTTTTCTGGGGGCTGGAACGGAACCCGCGGTGCCACGCCGTACGATGCGTTCAGCACCGTACCAACAGAGGCCGAGCGAAGCGGCAACTTCTCGGGACTGACCGACAAGAACGGCAATTTCATTCCTATCTTCAACCCGCAGAACGGGCAGCCCTTCACGAACAACACGATTGATCCGGGCTTGTTGAGCTCTGCCGCTGTCTCGCTACTGAACTACATGCCTTTGCCCAATCTGCCGGGAACAACACAAAATTTCCATTACATCACGTCGGCCGAGAGCGATACAGATTCGATCAGCTTCCGGATCATCCACAACTTCACGGCGAGCGGCGGACCCGGAAGCCCGATCGCGTTTGGCGGACCGCTTGGCGGTGGACCCGTTGGCGTACTAAGCGCAGGACCAGGCGGCCGCGGGAGGCGGGGCCCGCGGAACAATTTGAGCGCGGGATTCAACTGGTCGCGAACGAAAAGCCAAATCGTGAATCCATTCCCTTCGCTCGCGGGCAGCACCAACACGCAAGGATGGAACGGGAATGTACGCTGGACTTACGGCAAGGGACCGATCACCAATACTTTGGGATTGACCTATAATCACAACCGCATTTCGACAACAAACTTGTATTCGGGTGTTCTGGATGTCGCCGGCACCGCCGGCATTACCGGAATTTCCACCAACCCATTCGACTGGGGCCTCCCCGGTATTTCGTTCAACACTTTCGAAGGATTCAGCGCACCGATCCCGAGCCGGGAGCTCGATCAAACCTACACTTTTTCCGAGATGGTGTTCTGGAACCAGGGAAAGCATAACCTAAGGTTTGGGGGAGACTACCGGCGCATCCTGCAGAGTTTCCGTTCGGCAAGAAATGCGGAAGGCAGTTTTGTGTTTACGGGATTTGCCACCGCCCAGTATCTGCCCGGGAGCACACAAGCCGTTCCCGGAACTGGAAACGACTTTGCGGATTTTTTGCTGGGATTGCCGCAACAGACGAGCCTGCAATCGGGAACCACTTCGTATGACTTCAGCGCGAATGCGCTTGATTTTTATGTCCAGGATGACTGGCGCATCTTCGCAAACCTATCCGTGAATCTCGGTCTGCGCTACGAATACAACGGCCCCTACACCGAGGCGGAGAATCGAATCGCGAATCTGGATGTCACTTTTAGCCCCGAGCTCATCAATGCGCTTCGCACTCTGCCGGGTGAAACAGGGCCGTATACAGGGATTTTTCCTCCCTCGCTCGTGCGGCCGGACAAGGATGATTTCGCGCCACGGGTGGGAATAGCCTGGAGAGTGAGAAACAAGACGGTCGTGCGCGCCGGCTACGGGATCAATTACAACCTCGCACAGTATGGAATCTTCATCCGGAACCTGGCATTTCAGCCACCGTTTGCCATAACGGCCACCAATGTCAGCCCGTATGGAAGCTTCCTGACGCTCGAGAATGGATTCCCCTCGACTTCGCAAACGGCGGTTACCAATAACTACGCAGTCGACCCGAACTACCGCATCGGCTACGTACAAATCTGGAATCTAGACATCCAGCGGCAGCTTCCGGGTAACGTCCAACTGAATCTCGGGTACAACGGAGCGAAAGGAACCCGCCTTGACACAGAGCGCGCACTGGTGCCGAGCTGTCAGACCGTCGATTGCCAGTCGTCTCTGCTGCAGGCGACCGCCCCGTTTATCTATGAATCTTCCGAAGGCAATTCCATTCTGCATGCCGGGTCGGTGCGAATAAGAAAGAGGTTTTCGAAAGGGTTGGGGATCAGCGCGATGTACGTCTACGCGAAGTCGATCGACGACGCAGCTTCGATCGGCGGAGGAACAGCGGTGGTCGCGCAGAATCCCTTCGACATTTCCGCGGACCGCGGACTCTCGAATTTCGACCAAACACACAAATTCACCGGGAACTGGATCTACGACCTGCCGTTCGGGGATGGACGGCGGTTTGTAACGCGCGGACCGCTGTCGCATGCGCTCGGAGGATGGCAGTGGAGCGGCGATTTTACAATCGCCTCGGGGTTCTATTACACCCCGAGGGTTCTGGGGGCCACGCTGGACATCACGCGCGGCGTGAGCGGAACGCTGCGGGCAAACCTGATCCCCGGCTCGTCGATCGGAGTGGCGAATCCGACGACCGCGGAGTGGTTTAACACCGCGGGGTTTTGCGCGCCGGGGCCGGGTTGCATCGGCACGGCGGGGCCCGGTTACGGCGACTCGGGGCGCAATATCATCGAGGGTCCTGCCCAGTTCACGTTCGATATGGCGCTCAGCAAGACGATTACAATCCGAGAATCGCGGGCGCTGGAATTGCGGTTGCAGGCAAACAACATTTTTAATACGCCATATTTTTCGAACATCAATACGGTGGTGAATTCATTGACGTTCGGGCAGGTGACCAGTGTCTCGAACATGCGCCGGCTCACGATGGTAATGCGATTCCGGTTCTGAACGGCGCGAAAAACGGAGTCTGCGGAGTGACCAATCCCGCTCTCCCGGTATCGATCCAGGGCGATTCTTCGCTTCGCGCGGAATCACAACCAATGCGCTTTGCGAGGACGGTATTGTGACGGTTTCGGCAATTCGTGCGGGTATTTGCTGACGGAACATGCAGACGAAGACAAAACTCGGGAGCGTGGCGGCGGCGACGCTGCTGGCGTGGCTCGCGGTGGTCAGTCTTTTGGCGCAACAGCCGCAGAAGCCGAGCCAGCCGGGATACGTCGTCCATGTAGCCACCGAAGTCGTGCTGGTGAACGTGATCGCGCGCGACAAGAAGGGCAATTTGATCCGCGATTTGAAGAAAGAGGACTTCACGGTCTTCGAGGACGGTCAGAAACAGCAGCTGTCCAGCTTCGATTTTGAGAATGTCGACGAGCTGGCGACGGCTGGAGCCGCCGGAACAACCGTAACCGGTAGGGCGGGCCCGGGTGGGTTGCTCAGCAGCGGGCTAACCGAAACACTCGAGGCGCGCGACCGGCGGCTGATGCTGCTGTTTTTTGATTTTTCCGCGATGGAACCGGACGAAATTGACCGCGCAGTGGATGCGGGGAAAAAGTATGTGCAGGCAAACATGCAGCCGGCAGACATGTTGGCGCTGGTGTCGCTCGTGACGAATATGCGTCTGGATCTGGATTTCACCGACAACAAAGCCAAAATTCTCTCGACGCTCTCGCGGTACAACGACTCGGAGGGACAAGGATTTGAGAATGGAACAGCCGGAAGCGCCGAGGGAGTAGCTGAAACCAGCGGAGCCTATACGCCGGACGACACGGACTACAACACGTTCAGCGCTGATAGAAAGCTGCTCGCGTTGCAATCGATCCTGCAGGCGATGGGCAAGATCCCGCAGAAGAAGAGCCTCGTTTACTTCAGCAACGGCATCAGCCAATCGGGCGTAGATAATCAGTCGGCTCTACGGGCGGCGACGGCGGCCGCGGTGAAGGCCAACGTTTCAATTTATCCGGTAGACGTTCGCGGGCTGACGGCATTTCCGCCGGGCGGACAAGCACAGGCAGCGAGCTTGCACGGGCAGTCGGCTTATAGCGGTGCGTCTGTACTGAACGATCTGAACGGGAACGCGGCGTCGCAGGAAACCTTGTACACGCTCGCGGCAGACACGGGCGGCAAGGCATTCATGGATACCAATGATTTCAGCGGCGTCTTCCGGCAAGTGCAGAAAGACACTTCGGCGTATTACGTTCTGGGATACACCAGCACGAACCATCTGAAGGATGGTCATTTCCGGCGGTTGAAGGTGCAGGTGAACCGCGCGGACGTGAAGCTCGAGTACCGGTCCGGATACTATGCCGACCGCGATTTTCAACACATGAAGCAGGTCGACCGCGAGCAGCAGCTTGAAGACGAACTCGTGGCGGACTTGCCGCAGACCGACGTGGCGGTCTACGCGGGCACCGCGTATTTCCGGCAGGATGACTCGCACTATTATCTTGCCGTGTCGCTGGTCGTGCCCGGATCGCAAATTCCGTTCGTGCAGGAAAAGGATAAAGACAACGCGACGATCGATATTATCGGCCAGGTGCAGGAGGGCGGAAAATTCCCAGTCGGGCGCCTGCGCGACACGGTGAAGTTGGCAGTCGATAGCGCGCAGCAGGTGCGGCGAAAGAATGTGCAGTACAACACGGGTTTTGTCCTGGCGCCGGGAAACTATCACCTGAAATTCATCGTGCGAGAGAACCGCACAGGACGAATGGGGTCTTTTGAAACGGATGCGCGGGTCCCCGATTTGCGGAAGGCGCCACTCCGGATGAGCAGCGTAGTGTTGAGCAGCCAGCGCGTGCCGGCGTCCCAGAAGAAAAAGGCGTTCCAGCCGCTTATCAGCGAGCAGACGGAGCTGGTACCAAGCGTGACGCACGTGTTCACGCAAGACCAGAAGCTATACCTGCAATACGAAATTTATGACGCAGCAAAAGCGAAGCCGTCAGCAACCGCGAATGGCGGCACCGAAAGCAAGAACGGCCACCAGACCGTACGAGTCCTGACGAGCATAGAGTTTCTGCAGGGCGACAGCAAGGTGTACGAGACGAAGCCGATTGTGGCGCAGGAAATCACAGCGCCCGACCGTAAAGCGGTTGTATTTCAGATGGAAATTCCCCTGCAGTCGCTGAAGCCGGGGTTCTACACCTGCCAGATCAATGTGATTGACGATGTAGGAGGAAACTACGCATTCCCGCGCTGGCCGATTCTGATTAAAACCCTCGCACCGACATCCACCGATTCCCGTGAAGGAAGGTAACTGTACCAATGTCTGGCCCTGATGCCACCCGTTTTTCACAGAGTCAATCGCGGTCGGACACTGCATTCCTCCGTACCAAGTCATCCGCGCAAGAAGGCAGCAGCCGTCTTCTGAAAGTCAGGCCATTTTTCACCGAAGACGGGCCCGTGGCCTGCGTTCGGGAGGATCCAGAGTTGCGATTGAGGTATGGCCTTCGCCATTTCGACGGAGAGCTCGACGGGATAGAGCGGATCACGGTCGCCCTGCACGATGAAGTTCATGTCGTCGTAACTCGTGGCAAACGATCTCGTGCTTTCAAGGATAGCCCGAACCTGAGGATCCCCACCCGAATGACGACGGCGAAGAAATTCCCGCTGTTCCTCCGGGAGGCTGTCGGGATATTGGCTCATGATGGGACGCGCCGGTGCTGGAAAGTAAGGAGTGGCGCTGACCAACACCATCGCTTTGATGCGTTCCGGTTGCCTGGTGGCCAGGTGCAGGAGGACGTTACCGCCGCCGCTCACTCCGACTCCTTTGCAAGCGCCGATTTCCAGGTGGTCGAAGAGCGCGAACATGTCTGTCGCGGCGTCTTGATGGCGAAATGGCTTAGACAAGATGCTGGAGCGGCCGTGTCCCCGCAGGTCGGGCAAGATGAGCTGGAAGTCTGGACCCCAGGCGGCAGCCGTAGGAAGCCAGTCCTGGCCAGAGCCCGAGAAACCGTGAAGCAGCAAAAGCGGCTCACCGGTCCCGTGGATCTCGAAGTAGATTCGGACGCCGTTTAACGTTTCCGTTCGTCCCGTGGAAGGTGCAGCGAGCATGGCGACCGCTCCTGTGTTGCTTTCGTCAGATTTGAAGAAGATATCTGAGAAGAGGCACCAAAGGAATCAGGAGGAGGCGGCAGCGGTTTGTGGTTCGAGAGAAGCCCGTTCCAGTTGGCGTTCGCGCAGATAAAGGAAGAGTGGGAACGCGAGCGAGACGCCGACGGCGAGAACGGCGATGAAGGGCAGCCAGCGGGCGGGAATGCGGAGACGGGAATCTTCAAAACGGACGAAGAACAGAAGCGCGACCGCAGAAACGAGTACATCCATGCCAAAAAAGGCGCCAATGCGGTTGGTGAAAAGTTGTTGGAGGAAGAGCGAGAGATTCAGGCCGTTTGTGGCGACCCAAGGGAGAAACAGGCAGTAAGGGAGAGCGACCCCGAGAACACAGAGCAGGAGATAGATGTTCTTACGATTCATGAGCGAGTCCGCGACGAGAGCTTTGCCCGTGGAGGGTAAGGACGATAGCAAATGAGGAAAGGATTCGCATACGGACCACCGGTCCTCCGGATTAACAAACTTGGCGCCCACCTACACCCAGTGCCGGCAGTCCAACCCGTGCAGATAGAAGCTTCATTTTCTTGCGGTCTAGCAACTGGGATCTCAGGGGGACAACTAACTAACGCTGCGCTCACGATGCAAACCGCGCAGCCTGGTGACGAGCGAAGCCAAGTGCCGGGCGTCTTCAACATTCACCGCCGTGAATTTGAGCCCCTGACCGATACCGGCACTCGCGTGGCGGACAACGGCGTCGGCGCGAATTTGCCCATCCTGGACGAGAAAATGAAGGCTCGTAGAAGCACCCTTGATCATCGGCTTGGGGGTCTCGATGAAGAGACCATGCATGCTAATGTCGCGAACCCGAGAAATGTCGCGACGATTGCCACACTCCCAGTATACCCAAACGTCGCCAATGGGAATCGGAAGCGTCGGAACCCTAGACGAAAATCTCCGTGAAGGCGCATTGCCGGGCATCACGAACTCCCCTCATGCCATAGCCGTCACCGCCGCGCGCTAGAGTAAAGACCCAGGAGCCGGAAGCCTACGGAGGATCTCACCCAAGGCCCGGACAAGGAGGACGACCAACTCTCTCTGGCGTTGGCTGGGGACCAACCAGAGAGGGGGGAGATAGTAGTCAGGTGGGGGAGAAAGTGCAAGTAAAATTTGTTAAGCCGAGGCAGGTTGTGACCCGCATCCCCCTAAATTTATGCCTGATTTAGCTGAAGTGGCTCTTTGCGGGACCCCCCTTGTGCGAAGGGTCGTTGGCCGGAGACGGCAAAAAACGACGCCAATGCCAGCCTGCTCTGTCGGCAGTAACGGTAACTCAGGCCCAAGAAAAACCGTGCTTGGCAAGCGGGAGCGAGCGGACGCGCTTGCCTGTGGCCGAAAAAATCGCGTTGCATACGGCCGGAAGCACCGGGGGCAGCGCAGGCTCACCGAGGCCGGTAGGAGGATTTTCGGTCTTCAAGAAATAGACTTCGATGACCGGAGGAACTTGGTTCATGCGCACCGGCTCGTATTCATGGAAGTTGCTTTGCACGACGCGCCCTTTGTCGATGGTGATTTCGTAGCTCATGACCGAGCTGAGTCCTTCAACGACGGCACCCCGCACTTCGTTCTCGGCCGCACCAGGATTGATGATCTGGCTGCCGACGTCTCCCGCGACCCATACCTTTTGCACCTTGACCTGATTTTTTGCGTCGACGCTTAGTTCCACCACTTCCGCGAAGTGACCGCGATGCGAGAACTGAAAAGCGACCCCCATGCCCGATCCCGGAGGAAGCTGACGGCCACCCCAACCGGATTTTTCAGCAACGAGTTTGAGAACGCCTTGCATGCGCGCAGCCTCAAGTTCCGGGCCTTCCGATTTCACGTCGGGATTCGAGATGCGCGGAAGACTCAGCAGGTCGAGGCGGAACTGCACCGGGTCCTTCCCGGCTGCGTGGGCGAGTTCGTCGAGAAAAGACTGGAAAACCCAGGAAAAAGCGTTGCTGCGCGGCGCGCGAAGTGCGTATGTGGGGACGCCGAGGGGCATGAGCGACGCACCGAAGGAATAATTGGGCAAGAAAGTGCCGGGAAATTCGTTCGGGGGAATGTTGGCGGAGGGCGCGAACTTTTCGCCTTCGCCGAAACTGACGAAGTGATTCTGCCACGCGACGAGTTTCCCGGAAGAATCGAGCCCGCCTTGAAGAAAATGGAAGCCGGCGGGACGGTAGTGATCGTGATGGAAGTCGTCCTCGCGGGTCCAGAGGAGCTTCACGGGAACGCCAACCTGCTTGGCGATGGCCGCGGCTTCGAGCATGTAGTCATTTGTGAGACGGCGACCGAAGCCGCCGCCGGCGCGCTTCATGTGCACGATGATGTTGCCGGGAGGAATGTCGAGGACTTTAGCGACGATCTGGCGGCCGGACTCCGGCGTTTGGGAAGGAGACCAGAATTCGAGCTTGCCATCGTGAAAGTGGGCGAGGCAATTCTGAGGCTCCATGGGAGCGTGCGCCAGGAAGGGATAATCGTAGGCTGCCTGGATGGTTTTTGCGGCGGATTGAATTGCGGCGGCCGTGTCGCCGTCCTTGCGAAGAGTGAGAGCCGGCGATTGTTTCGAAAGTTCCTGAGCCCGATGCAGGAAACCGTCGCTGCTCTGCTGGGCGGTCGGACCCTCATCCCAGGTGACACGAAGCTTTTGCCGCGCCGAATTGGCCTGCCACCAGGTGTCGGCGACGACCGCAATTCCGCAGTGGAGACCGAGCAGATCGGTGGTACCCGCAATGGCAAAGGCGTGGCGGACGCCGGGTTCCTTTTTGACCTCGTCGAAGTTGGCGTTGACGATTTTGCCAGCGAATACGGGACATTTCTCGTAGACGGCCCAGAGCATGTTGGGGACGCGGAAATCGATGCTGTATAGATTCTTGCCAGTGACAATCGAGAGACTATCGACGCCCGGAGTGGTGTGACCGATGATTTTGTAGTCTTTCGGGTCCTTCAGCTGGACGGATTTCAGATCCGGGGGAGTGAGGGTAGCGGCTTTGGCGGACAGCGAGCCGTAGGAGACGCTACGATTCGTGGAAGCATGGAAAACGCGGCCGGAACTGGTTTGACACTCGGATTCGGGGACCGACCATGTTTGGGCGGCAGCGGTGACGAAAAGCTGGCGGCATGCGGCACCCACGCGGCGCAAAGGATCCCAGTTGACGGGCGTAGCCGTGCTGCCGCCGGCGCGCTGCGGCCCGTAGAGGGATTCGTCCAAATCGGCTTGCTCGATGCGAACATCCTTCCAATCGACGTCCAGTTCTTCGGCGATCAGCATGGGGAGAGAAGTCTTCACGCCTTGACCGATTTCCGGATTTTTCGACGTGATGGTCACAAGACCATCGGGATGGACGTGGACGAAGGCCGTTGGCGAAAAGGATTGGTTCGTGGCGGGCGGCGCCTGCCCCAAAGCGCGCGAAACGGGATCGGCATAGTAGCTGAGTAAGAGGCCGCCGGCGGCCGTGGCGCTGACGCGAAGGAAGGATCGGCGGTCGACCAGATAAGAATTCATCGTCACCCCCCGGCCGGGCACGAAACCTTATTGTAGCGCCGAGGGGGCGCAGGAAGGCAAGTTAGGCAGCTGGCAGGGCTGGCAGGTAGCCGCGACCCGTTCGACCCTTTACGCGTCGGGGCCGGCTTCGAGCTGCGAAATCCGGTCTAGACTCCTGCTCGCGGCCTAAAACTCAACGCACCTTCATCAATTCATGCGCCGCTTCGAATAAAGACGGCGCCGACAGGTCAGCCGTGATTTCCGGCGATACGCCGTTTCTCAGAATGCGCAGGGTGCGACAGCCGGCTGTCTTGCCTGCTTGAATGTCGATATCCGAGTCGCCCACCATCCAGGAATCCGCTAAATCGATGGCGTGCTCCGTGGCCGCTTGCAAAAGCATTCCTGGCGCGGGCTTCCGGCAGAAACAAGAAGAGTGGTTGTCGTGCGGGCAGTAATAGACCCCAGCGAGCGGGGCGTTGGAAGCTGCGAGTTGAGCGAGCATGCGGTCGTGAATCGATTCGAGTTCAGCGATGGTGAGAAGGCCTTTGGCGACGCATCTCTGGTTACTGACAACAATGGCCGAAAAGCCTGTGTGGTTGAGCAGCGTGATGGCCTCAGCTACCCGGGGGAGAAATTGAAAGTCCTCCCAACGCGTAATGTATTGGCCTTCGGGGGCTTTCCGGTTGATTACGCCGTCACGATCGAGAAACGCGGCTCTGCTCATGAAAGAGTTCCTTTTCCACCAACTCGGAAACAATGTGGCCGATCAGGATATGGCATTCCTGAATGCGAGGCGTATCGCTCGATGGAACGCAAAGGCAGTGATCGACATCGGCTGCTTGCTTGAGTTTGCCCCCTGGCGTGCCGGTGAGTGCAATGGTATGTAAACCAATTTTTTTGGCCGTAGAAATACCATGGAGTACGTTCGGCGAATTACCGCTGGTGGAAAGCCCGATGGCGACGTCTCCGGAACGTGCCAGAGCTTCGAGCTGGCGAGCGAAAACCTGGTCGAAGCCGTAGTCGTTCCCAATCGCCGTGACGCACGAGGTGTTCACAGAAAGAGCCAAAGCCGGCAATGCCGGGCGATCAAATGCAAAACGGCCGACGAATTCTGCGGCCAGGTGTTGAGCGTCGGCAGCGCTTCCACCATTCCCAAAGAGCAGCAGCTTGTTTCCACGCTTTAGGGCGGCGAATAAGACTTCGCTAACCCTAGCAATCGATGAGATTAGGGCGGTGTCCCGTAGAAGGCTTTGCTTGACCGCGATAGAGGCCTCAATGGATTTCGCTGCACTGCGCTCGAAGTCAGCGGTTAGGCTCATGGAGCTACCGGATTTAGGATTGCCATCTAAGTCAGTATAACCCGAGATGACGACACTTCTCACACCGCCAGGAGGCCGCCCCGCTCACGGCGGGTAAGGCCAAGTCTGGTAGGCGCAACCTGAAGGGCTTTTTGATCTACCGTCTTTCTTTTGTCGTGGTGGGCGGATCCATGCGGAAGCGCGACAAAGCCTCACCGAGATTCTGCAGAAAAGACTCCGAGTGGAAAACGTCGATGGGGGCGGGGTTCGACGCGATGGGCTCCACTTCATCCAGTTGGAATTCATGGGCTACTTCTTCGATCGTCCTGGGCAGGATCGGGCGTCGTTGTTCGGCATAGGCATTGACCAAAGCGTGCTCACACAAGAGATTGATCACCCGGGGGATTCCGAGAGAGTAAAGATAGATGACGTCCACCGCCTCGCGACTAAAGATGGGCTGACTGTCTGCCCCCGCGATGCGTAGCCGCTCGACGATATACTCGTGGGTTTGTTCCTTCGTGAATGCGGCCGTCTTGCAACGCAGCATGATCCGTTGACGCAACTGCCTGAGCTGGGGCAGTCTCAGTTTGTCTTCAAGTTCCGGCTGCCCGGACAAAACAATCTGCAGAAGCTTGTCGGTGGAGGTCTCGAGGTTCGTCAGCAGCCGGACTTCCTCGAGTACCGGGAAGGTAAGATTCTGGGCTTCGTCAATAATCAGCACGGCCGTTTCGCCCGCACGGTAGCGGTCCAGCAGCCAGTGGTTGAGGCTCATCAACTGCTGGCTCTTTGATCGGGAATCGCAAGGGATATCGAACTCCGCGAGGATAAAATCAAAGAGCTGATTGGTATTTATCCGTGAGTTAAACAGAAACGCAGTTTTAGCACGCTTGTGATGCAGCCAGTCGAGCAACCGGTTCACGAGCGTTGTCTTCCCGGTTCCCACCTCTCCGGTAAGGGTGATAAATCCCTTACGGGTCTGGATTCCGTACATCAGCCCGGTGAGCGCTTCCTCAATCTCGTTGGTGATCACGAGATAACGCGGGTCAGGATTGACGTTAAACGGGCTTTCTCTCAGCTGGAAAAAGCTTTTGTACATTAGGCGATGTCCTTCATTCCCGATCCTGCATCATTCTACCTGCTCTTTCCCTGCAAACGACTCACGGCAAAACGAAGGGGCGGGGATGCCACTGGAAATTGAGGGTGATCGTGCTGTAGCTGTTCGAAGTGCTGCAGCCCGCACCCGTACAGCCCGCTCCAGCATAGCTGCCAATGTTCGCCGAGTAGGCGACCGCAAAGTTGAAATCCCGTCCAATGGGGCGACCCGCAGAGCAACCCACATACCAGTCGCTATAGGCCGGGCCGGCCGTCGGAGTAGCCACCACGGGGCTGTTGTGCGAGTAACTAAAATTAAAGCTTCCCGTCCATTGGCGGGTCAAATATCGGGAAACGGTGCTGCTGAACAGATCCAGGTTGGAGCCAATCAACACCCCACTGCCGGCCGACAAACCGTGGATGTACCCGAATGTGAGGGCGCCTCGATGGAAAGCATAGGTCAAGTCTGCCGCGGCCGAGAAGCCTGTTTTTTGCGAGGTGTTGCCAACCGGAATGCGAAAATTCGTAATTTCGGGTCCGATGAACACCCGCATGGCCAGTCTACCCGTAAGTTTCCGACCGAACGCGGCACTCACGACGTTGTCAGAATAGGCCTGAGGGTTGCCGGGATACTGGTAGGAGCTGAAACGATAGAGCAGACCGACCGTGTTGTTGCGACTGAGTTGGTAGTTGTAGCCGATACTCCCGACCAGGGTGTTGGAATCGGGATTACCCGGCTCATCAAAGCGCAACAAGCCATAGGAACCGGCCAGCGTTATGGAGCTGCGGCGCGAGAGTTCATAGGTGGCTTGCAGGGCGGAAACGTTGTTCGTGTAAGGGCCGATCCCGTAGATCGTTTGGTTCGGGATATAGTTGCCGCCGAGACCAGGAATGGTGCCCCCGAGCGATCCACTGACACCGGGAATGCCCAGATTCGTGCCGCCGCCGAAGCCGAAGGCGCTTTGCGGGATGTGAGCGAACACATCGACGAACTGTATAAGCCAGCGTTCGGTGTGGAGACTCTGAGCAAGGGCCAGCTGCTGATAATAACCACCGCCCTGCTGGGAGTTGCTTGAGACGTATCCGCCGCCTGAATAGTTGACCGCCAAGAGGGCGTGACTCCAGGCTTCGAGCAAACTGAGATTCCCGAGGAAATAATTATCGGACGTCCAACTAGAGCCGGAATTGGAATATTCGTTGGAGCTAAACTGTATGCCGGGAACCCAATAACTGTGGCGGTATTCGGGTACACCCAAAGTAGGAGCTTGCATGCCCGTAAGAGGCGAAATATCCGGGTCGAGTTCTCCCTCTTGTTGCCCCAGCCCGACACCGGGAAACGAATAGCCCGCCGGCTTTGGGGGAGCGCCGGGCGCAGGCTCGGGCTCATCCTGCGCACGGCAAGCCAAGACTCCAAAGGACAGCGTAAGAACGAAAAACCAAGCTGCTAAAATGACTGTACGACAATTCATCGGTCAACCCTTACGGCACCACTATAACGTCTCCCGGTTGCAGTACGATATCTTCCTGCCGGCCCTTCAGAACATCCCTATAACTATAGGGCAGCTTCACTTGCTTTCCTCTTTCTGTCCGCAGAATGTAGATGCCCTTTTCCCTGGCAAATTGGGTGAAACCGCCCGAACTCGAAAGCGCTTGCAGGGCCGTCATGCCCGGAAGAAGAGGGAGAGCACCAGATTTTACAACCTCACCCGTGACGTAGACGCGACGGCTGTTGATCTGCGTAACGGTAACCGTGACCTGCGGATTGGTAAGATACTTGGTCAGACCCTCACGGATCTTGCCTGCAAGTTCCATGGCAGTGAGTCCGGCAGCTTGCACATCATTCAAGAGAGGCAAGGAGATCTTCCCGTCCGGCCGCACCGGAATGGTCCTGGTAATTTCCGGCTCCTTCCAGACATCAATCTGCAACACGTCCTGCGGGCCGATCCTATATTCTGTTTCGTCCGCAGGTTTGGCAGTTTCCTCGGACGCTTTTGGGGCCGTTGCAGACGGAGGAGTCGGCGCACTGTTCAACGGCTTTTGGGCGAAAAGCGAAGAGGCCGCCAGCAACCCACCCCAAAACAGTGCATAGTTCTTTCTCATCGTTCGCCCTCTCATTTATGCGTTCCGCCCCCGGGTCATCCAATTTGCTTGAGCTTATAAAGCAGAGCCTTGTAGCTGATCTGTAACTCCCGTGCCGCGCGCTTTCGATTCCACTTTGTGCGTTCCAGCGCTTCGAGAATCAGTTCGCGTTCCTTTTCCCGAGAGGCCGCGCGCACAGCCGTCTTCAAAGAGAAGCTCATTTCTAATTTGCCCGAACCCGTCCGCTCCGTCCGATGGATTCGAATATCGTCTAGCGCCGACTCGGCATTTCCCAACGCTACCATTTTCCTCGCCAGGTTCTCCAGTTCGCGGATATTTCCAGGCCAATCATACGCCGCAAGGATCTCCAGGGATTCGGGACTTAACTTGGGCGCGGTTTTGTTCAAATCGAGCGCATGTATTTTCAGGAAATGCTCGAGCAGCGCACAGAGGTCTTCCTTGCGTTCGCGAAGCGGGGGCAGCCGCAGGCAAACGCCGTTGATTCGAAAATACAATTCCTTCCGAAAATGTCCTTTCTTAACATCCGCTTCGAGATCACGCGAACTCGTCGAAATGAGCCGGATAACACGATCCGTATTTTCCTTCTGATCTTCACGTTCCATAAGCAAAGAAAGAAGCACGCGTTGGCAGGCCGGGCCTAACTCGTCGATGCCATCGAGCAAGACCGCAGGGGAAAGGTGGCCGTCCGAGGAGCCGCGGGGGTCTGATTGCAACTGGTGTAACAATTGGGGAGGCTCGAGAAGCGAACAATTCACTCTCTTCAACGGTGCATCGGCTGAGCCCGAAAGCCGATGCACGAGTTTCGCATACACATCTTTTCCTGTCCCGCTCTCCCCGAGAATCAGTACCGGAATTTGTGTCCGCGCGATGTCTAAGATCGTCCCATTCAGCGACTCAACACTCCTAGCACGCCCAAGCACAAAACCACCCTCAAGGGCCTGTTCGACGGTGCGTGCGTGATCGCTCATGTCGCAGAGAGCCTGGGCGCGGAACGACAGCCGAGTCAGCAGGGCTGGGCCGCAGCGGCTCCTCAGGTCTTGAAAGTTGCAACTAACGCTCCACATTCGAGTCCACTCCCAAGTCCCTAGCGATTCCTTAAGACCATTAATTGTAATAACTTACGCAGCCAGCGGGCAGCACCGTGCCTTCCCTCGAGGTTGCTGCTTCCCCGGCTCTTTCCACAAAGTGGCAAAATATTCACCCTCTGCCCGAGCTATGCCGGAGATCGAGAGGGAACTCTCTGGCGCAGAAGTTGGCTGCGAGGTCCTGGAGCTAGGAACTTCGCCATTCTTTCGCCTGCTCGGTTGCAACAACGCACCAACCGAAAGACAAAGGCGCTCGCTCCGAGCTAGCGATGCGGTTGCGGCTCCCGCCCAGGGTCCGGCAACCTCCTGTTATCAAGGAAATAAAGATTCGATCGCAATCGTCCGCAGCTTAGAAGACGGAGCACACTGCCCCAAAACTGTACAAGAGTACAGCTCATTTCCGAATCCTCTACCACTAAATTAGGAGTGTTAAGAGCCTCGCATCCTTATTGCAGACGTGGCGCCAGACGCCTTAGAACGGTTCGGGGGAATGGCGTAAAGATCCTGGGGCTTAATTTCTCGAATTCGTCGGTGAAAAAATGGCGCCTCGACTTCCGCTCAAACTACTACTTCTATGTCTCTTTCCTATCTTTCTGGCAGGTTGCGCCGGGATAGCTGCCCCGTCTGGTCCCAGCGGGGGAGCTGCGAGCATGCCCGCAATCCTGACCGCGCCATCGAGTCAGACTGTCATCGCGGGGCAGTCGGCTACATTCAGCGTCGCAGCTAGTGGAGCGGCGCCGCTCAGCTACCAATGGCGGAGGAGCGGCACCAACATCGTGGGCGCCGCGGCAGCCAGCTACACCACCCCAGCCACGAGCTCTTCCGACGACGGCTCGAGCTTCGATGTCGTGGTCAGTAACTCCAAGGGCAGCGTCACCAGCAGCACGGCGACACTGAACGTCAGCGCGGCCGCAGTAGCTCCGACCGTCACGACCCAGCCGGCCAGCCAAACGGCTGCCCCAGGTGCGACCGTGACGTTCTCCGTCACTGCGAGCGGCACAGCGCCACTCAGCTACCAATGGCGACGGAACAGCGCCAACATCAGCGGGGCCACGTCCGCCAGCTACACCACCCCGGCCACAACCACTTCCGACAACGGCTCGAGCTTCGATGTCGTGGTCAGTAACTCCAAGGGCAGCGTCACCAGCAGCGCGGCCACGCTGACAGTGAGTGCCGCGCTTGTGGCGCCGACGATCACCACCCAACCAGCCAGCCAAATGATTGCCCCAGGTGCGACCGCGACGTTCTCCGTCACAGCGAGCGGCACAGCACCACTCAGCTACCAATGGCGACGGAACAGCGCCAACATCAGCGGCGCCACGTCCACCAGCTACACCACCCCGGCTACCACCACCGCAGATAATGGCTCGATCTTCGATGTCATGATCAGCAACTCCAAGGGCAGCGTGACCAGCAGCACAGCCACGCTGACGGTTAGCGCTACTGCGGTGCCGCCGACGATTACCACCCAGCCGGCCAGCCTAACGGCGGTGACTGCAGGGCAAACGGCAACATTCGCGGTCGTGGCCAGCGGGACCGCCCCGCTCAGCTATCAGTGGCAGAAGAACGGCACTAACATCAGCGGGGCCACATCGCCCAGTTACACCACACCGGCCACTACTACCGCAGATAACGGCTCGATCTTCGATGTCATGATCAGCAACTCCAAGGGCAGCGTGACCAGCAGCACAGCCACGCTGACGGTTAGCGCTACTGCGGT
>Ga0306926_10001018_pt1 | contig 27455 bp, 23 predicted proteins | sample flu12Cox44000178_FD_203759 | JGI IMG/M metagenome (GOLD analysis project Ga0306926, IMG submission 203759) | Lab enrichment of tropical soil microbial communities from Luquillo Experimental Forest, Puerto Rico - flux8day.12C.oxic.44.000.178 (v2)... | ecosystem: Environmental > Terrestrial >...
GGCGATCGATGCGCGCCGCCAGGAGCGCGTCAATGGTAGGGGGCACGAAGTCGGCCGGCAGCGTACCTACCAGACGCCATTGACCGGATGCTTGATCCAGCGCGCCGACTTCGATCAAGCTCCGCACACTCTCCTCGAGAAACAGAGGGTTACCCTGTGTGGCCTCGATCAGCCTTTGCTTGATCGGAAGAAGTTCTGGGCTGGAACCCACCAGCTTATCCAGCAGTTCGTCGGCGCTAGCGACGCTCAGCGGATCAATTCGCAACTGCGAAAGGTAACTCTTACCGGCCCAGCGATTTTGGTATTCCGGCCGATAGTTCACGAGCATGAGTATCCGTGCGGCGGGGATACTCTCCAGCAGCATTTCGAGGAACGTTTGAGTTTCCGCGTCGATCCAGTGCAGGTCCTCGAAGATGAGACAGAGTGGCTGGTGTTGTGACTCCCGGATCAGCAGACGCTTGAGAGCTTCAAACATAAGGCCTTGACGCTCGCGCGGCGTCAAGTTCGTCCAGGCATCATCACTCGCCCCGATTCCTAAGGCCCCGGCAAAGAGCGGAAGCTGTGCAAGCAACTTCTCATCACCCAGAGTCAGCAGTTTTCTGGAGATGCGTTCGCGAGCTCGCTGCTCGGTATCGCGGTCCTGAATCTCGAAGTAGCGATTCAGAAGGTTGACCAGCGGAAGATAAGACGTTGCCTTGCCATATGATACCGAGCCCCCCTCCAGAATGAGCCACCCCTGCATTTCGGGTGAACGGGTAAGCTCCAAGAAAATACGGGACTTGCCCACGCCGGCCTCGCCGACTAGCGCAACCACCTCGCCGTATCCCGCCTTCGCCCGCGCCGCCGCCTGGCCAAGACTCTCGATCTCTTCCTGACGCCCGACAAACTTAGACAGCCCACGCGCGGCGCGCGCGTTCAGGCGCATGCGGGTCTTGACGCCCTCGAGCTCGTATACCTCGACCTGGCCGGTAATACCTCTGAGTGGTACCGACCCGACGGTCTTCACTCGAAAAAATCCTTCCGCCAGATTGAGCGTGTCGCGTGTCAACAGGATCGTGCCAGGCGCTGCAAGCGACTCCACTCTGTTCGCAATGTGCGTCGGCATGCCGTCCACACGAAAGTCGATAAAATCTTCCCCCTGGTGCTTGACGGTAACGACGACCGGGCCTGAATTGATTCCGATCCGGACTTCGAAAAGCATGCCGAACTCGCGCCGAACCTCGGCTGCATGAACGCGTGAGGCCTCGTGCATGTCGAGCGCCGCGTAGCAGGCTCTTACCGCATGGTCTTCCAGGGCAATCGGTGCCCCAAAGCTGGCCATGATCCCGTCGCCTTGTTCGCGGGTAATCCCCTCATAGAGGTGAACGATGTCGACCATGGCATCGACGGTCGGTTTCAGAATCCTGCGAGCGTCCTCCGCGTCGTGCTCCCCAATCAGCGCCGTCGAACTTGCAATGTCGGCGAACAGAACGGTCGCAATTTTCCGTTCACCGTCCTGCGTTCCTCGAACCCGCTCCATGAGATGCTGCGGGGTCTGGATTTGGGGCCAGCCATCGGGGGTCGCCCTTAGTCGGCGACCGCAGTCGCTACAATAATTCTGGCTTGATCGTACAAGTGCGTGGCACTGGGGACAGCGAGGAAGCAAGCTGGCTCCGCACGAGACGCAGTATTCCCGCGGATCTTCGTTCATAAATCCGCATCTAGCGCACTGCTGCTCCGTACTGCTCGGCATCGGACGGACTACATTTTCGTGATCGCCCCACAAGAGTCGGCAATTCCGGCGTCGACCGTCAGACGGGCGAACTCCGTCGCAATCTCAGCGATGCTTTGCGGACGTCCTTTTGACCAGCGACATTCAATCGCGGTGGCACGACCCTCGATCTGACCGAACTCGTGCAGTCGCTGCACAATTGCGGCGACCCAAAGACCCGATGCCGAAGGCGTGGAAGCGCCAAGGAAACCGACTGTCGGCGACCTGCCTGCGCGCCGCGTGCTAGCCGCAAGCGGCCACGCTGCCGCACCGCAGAGCGTGGCTGTCAATTCCCGCCGTCTGGTAATGATTGGCATCTGCCCCTCCCGGGCGAGGGCTGCCAAGTGAAGAAATGATATCACGCTGCGCGCATGCGGTCTTCACGTTTAGGAAGGGCACGCTGTTGAAAAAGAGCTAATGAACCCGGCCAGCCCCTTTAATTCGGGCACTAGGGTCTGTTTCTGTCTGGTCCTCCTTTCCTTCCGACAGTCATAGAGAAGCAGAGGCGCGGTCCTGTCGCATCTCTCACGCCGCGGGCTTCTCCATGATCAGATTTCCCTCGTCATCCACGCTCAGCCCGGTCTTCCTTGCCTCTGCGAGCACGGAAGGATGCCAGTCGACCTTGCCCGCGTCCGGACCGCCGACGATCGCCATCAGGAGGGCGTCGGGTGCATCGGTGAGGCTCCGGAAGCCGCGATAGATGCCGATCGGCACGTTGACCACGTCGCCCTCGTCGAGGTCGAGCGAGCGCTCGGCCTCGCCCTCCAGCCAGAACACCTGCCAGCGCCCCTTCACCGGGATGAACACCTCCTCGGTTGCGTGCCGGTGCAGCGCCGCGCCCTTGCCGCTCTTGGCGCGCACATAGGTCACCGAGAAGCCCGCCGCACCTTCCTTGACGTTGGGCTTGAGCGCGGCGTTCTCGGTAACGCCCATGCCCACCATGTTGATGATGTCGCGCTCGTAGCGGGCAATGCGCTGGTCGAGGAACGCCACGTCCAGCGCCTTGACGTTCTTGACGCGCGCGGCGCACTCGCGCTCCATCTTATCCTTCGAGATGCGGGGAACGGGCTTCCCGGCAATGCGCGGATCGACAACCGGCATGGTCTCCTCCTTTATGCTGTCAGGCGGCGACCTCGAACTTGTCGCGCGTGATCCTGGTCAGGTCGGTACCTTCGATTCGGATCAGGCGCGTGTCGCCCTCGCGCCGCGGCGAGTGCAGATCCCCCTCGTTGTAGAGATACGCGGTCCCGGGGGTGAGCTCGTAGGTCCGGACCTTCTCGACCTTGCCGGGCTCTCCGTTCGCAGGCTTCTGCACGAGGCGCCAGTCGGTCATCTCGGTCACCCCGGCCACCTGGCTGTAGACCGCCCAGCTCGGGCCGTGGTCATGCGGCGCGCTGTGCCTCGCTCCGCGATAGACGTGGGCGAGAATGCAGAAGTGCAGGTCGGGGTCCTCGTAGAGAATCCTGCGGTCCGAATCCGCATCGGGGGCGAGATATTTCGCGACAAAGTCCGGATCAGTGCTTGCTCTTGCCGTGTACTGGCGAACCAGCTCGCGGCCGCCCGGGCCCGGGTCCTTCAGCAGGGCGGCGCGGCAGTCCGCCGAAAATTGTTCAAGCGTGTAGCTCATGGCAGAATCTCCTGCTTTGAAAGCTGGCCGGACCGGGAGGCTGATCTTATAGCACGCCGGCCGCAGCTGTTCGATAGGCGAGGAACGACCCATGAAGCTGCCCAGCCGGATGCTTGATCTTTCGGTTCCGCTCGACAACGAAACCGTGCTCGATCCGCCCATCATGCGGCCGAGGATCGACTACAAGACCAACAAGGAAAATGCCTGGATGCTGCTCCAGACTTTCCCCGGGCTGCGCACCGAGGATCTGCCGGACGGCGAAGGCTGGGCCATCGAGCAGGTCGCGTTCACGACTCACAATGGCACGCACATGGACGCGCCGTATCATTTCCAGTCCAAAACAATTCGCGGCGAGCCGATGATGACCATCGACCAGGTGCCGCTCGACTGGTTCCTTCGCCCGGGCGTGAAGCTCGATTTCCGCTCACTGCCGGATGGCCACGTGGTGACCGCCGCGCAGCTGGAGGCGGAGCTCAAGCGCATCGAATACGTTCTGCAGCCCTTCGACATCGTGCTGGTCAATACGCGAGCCGCGAGCTGCATCGGAACCGACGAATACATGTCGGCAGGCTGCGGCATGGGCCGCGAGGCAACGCTCTATCTCACCTCGCGCGGCGTTCGCGTCTGCGGCATCGACGCGTGGGGCTGGGATGCGCCGTTCGTGCACACGCGCAAGCGCTGGGAAGAGACGCACGATCCGTCGATCATCTGGGAGGGTCACAAGGCCGGCCGCGAAATTCCGTATTGCCACATGGAGAAGCTGTGCAACCTGGAGCAGCTGCCGCCGTACGGCTTTACGGTTTCCTGCTTTCCCCACAAGGTGAAGGGCGGCTCAGGCGGCTGGACACGGGCGGTTGCGTTTTTCGACTGAATGTCGCGGCGCCGCCGGTCTCTTGCCAGCAAGATGATTGATCCGGCATCGGAGGCGCTGTTATTCCGCCGCCGCCCAGGCCGGCGTCATCGCATCGTAGTTGAGCACCGGTGCCAGCCACTTCTCCGCCTCCGCTACGCTCCAACCCTTGCGGGCCGCATAGTCCGCGACCTGGTCGCGCTCGATCTTGCCGACGCCGAAATAGTGGCTCTCGGGGTGGCTGAAATAGAGCCCGCACACCGATGCGGGAGGCCACATTGCAAAGCTTTCGGTAAGTGATATTCCGGTGCGCCCGTTCGGGTCGAGCAATGCAAACATGGTTGCCTTCTCGCTGTGGTCGGGTTGCGCGGGATACCCTGGCGCCGGGCGGATGCCGCGATAGTTCTCTGCAATGAGATCGGCGGCGCTCGCGGTCTCCTCCGCGGCATAAGCCCAGAACTCCTTGCGCACGCGCTGGTGCAGCCGTTCGGCAAACGCCTCGGCGAGACGGTCGGCGAGCGCCTTGGCCATGATTGCCGAGTAATCGTCGCCGGCCTCCTTGAACTGCTCCGCAATTTCCTCCGCGCCCAGCCCGGCGGTGACCATGAACGCGCCGAGATAATCGGCAACGCCCGACGCGCGCGGCGCAACGAAATCGGCGAGCGCGACGTTGGCGCGCCCCGCCCGCCGGACGAGCTGCTGGCGAAGCGTGTGGAGCACGGCGCTGGGCGCGGTACGATGCTCGTCGGCGAACAGCAGGATGTCATCACCCTCGCTATTCGCCGGCCAGAAGCCGAACGCCGCGCTCGCGCGGAGCGAGTTGCCGGCCACGATGCGATCGAGCATCGCCTGCGCATCCGCGAACAGGCTGCGAGCCGCCGGCCCGAATTTCGCGTCGTCCAGGATTGCCGGAAACTTGCCCGTGAGCTCCCAGGTGGCGAAGAATGGCGACCAGTCGATCAGTTCGCACAACTCCGCCAGCGGGAATTGCTCGAACGTTCGCACGCCCAGAAAATGCGGGGGGTGCGGTCGATAGCTGCCGGACCAGTCGAGCTTGAGGGCATTGGCGCGCGCATCAACGAGAGACAGCCGCTGCTTGCTTTCCTCGCCGCGCGCATGCGCGGCCGAGATCCGAACATATTCCTCGCGAATGCGCCCGACATAGCCAGGGCGCGCCTCCTGCGACATCAGGCTGCCGACAACCGCCACCGCGCGGCTTGCATCGTTGACGTGTACCGCCTGCCCGCGCCGATAGTTCGGATGAATCTTCACCGCGGTGTGCACGCGGCTGGTGGTAGCGCCGCCGATGAGCAGCGGCAGATCGAAGCCCTGCCGCTCCATCTCGGCGGCGACCAGGCACATCTCATCGAGCGAAGGCGTGATGAGACCGGAGAGCCCGACCATGTCCGCCTTCTCGTGGCGCGCGGTTTCCAGGATTTTGGCGGCCGGCACCATCACGCCGAGATCGACAACCTCATAGTTATTGCATTGAAGGACGACGCCGACGATGTTCTTGCCGATATCGTGGACGTCGCCTTTGACGGTCGCGAGCACGATCTTGCCATTCGAGCTGCGCGCATCGATCCCCCGCTCCCTCTTCTCCTGCTCCATGAACGGCATCAGGTGAGCGACCGCCTGCTTCATCACGCGCGCCGATTTCACCACCTGCGGCAGGAACATGCGGCCCGAGCCGAACAGGTCGCCGACGACGTTCATGCCGTCCATCAGCGGGCCCTCGATGACGTGCAGCGGCCGCTCGGCCTTGCGCCGCGCCTCCTCCACGTCGGCCGCGATGAAATCGGCAATCCCGTGCACCAGAGCATGCGCAAGCCGCTGCTCCACCGGTCGCTCACGCCAGGCCAGATCGGCTTCCTTCTTTTCCCTGCCGTGCCCACGATAGCGCTCGGCAAGCGCAAGCAGGCGCTCGGCGGCGTCGGGACGCCGGTTGAGCACGACATCCTCGCAGGCATCGCGCAGCTCGGGCTCGAGATCGTCATAGACCGCGATCTGCCCGGCATTCACGATGCCCATGTCCATGCCGGCCTTGATCGCGTGGTAGAGAAAAACCGAATGCATCGCCTCGCGCACGCGCTCGTTGCCGCGAAACGAGAATGACAGGTTGGAGACACCGCCCGAGACGTGGACATGCGGCAAGTCTTTGCGGATGGCGTGCGCGGCCTCGATGAACGCAACACCATAGCCGTTGTGCTCTTCCATCCCGGTCGCTACCGCGAAGATATTGGGATCGAAGATGATGTCCTCCGGGGCAAACCCCACGCGGTCGACCAGGATGCCGTAGGCGCGCCGCGCAATCGCGCATTTGCGCTCGAGCGTGTCAGCCTGGCCCTGCTCGTCGAACGCCATGACCACGACGGCGGCGCCATAGCGCTTGACAACATTGGCATGCGCGATGAATGGCGCCTCGCCCTCCTTGAGCGATATGGAGTTCACGACCGCCTTGCCTTGCAGACATTTCAGACCGGCCTCGATCACGGAGAACTTCGACGAGTCTACCATGACCGGCACACGCGCGATGTCGGGCTCGGCCGCAATGAGGTTGAGAAACGTGGTCATCGCCCGCTCGGAATCGAGCAGGCCCTCGTCCATGTTCACGTCGATGATCTGTGCGCCGTTCTCGACCTGCTCGCGCGCAATGGCGAGCGCGCCCGCGTAGTCGCCGTCCGTGACCAGCTTGCGGAATTTGGCCGAGCCGGTGACGTTGGTGCGCTCGCCTACATTGACGAACGGAATCTCGGGCGTGAGCGCAAACGCCTCGAGGCCGGAAAGTCGCAGCTGCCGCGGCAGCGACGGCAGAGCGCGCGGCTTCCTGCCGGCAACCGCGCGCGCGATGGCGCCGATATGCTCAGGCGTGGTGCCGCAGCAGCCGCCGACGACATTGACCAGGCCGGCCTGCGCGAACTCGCCCAGCAGCGAAGCCATCAAGGCCGGGCCTTCGTCGTAGCCGCCGAACTCGTTCGGCAACCCAGCGTTCGGATAGGCGCAGACGAACGTATCGGCGACCCGCGCGATCTCGGCAACGTGGGCGCGCATCTCGCCCGCGCCGAGGGCGCAATTGAGCCCGATCGAGAACGGCGCCGCATGGCGCACCGAGTTCCAGAACGCCGCCGGCGTCTGCCCGGAGAGAAGTCGTCCGGAACGGTCGGTGATGGTCCCCGAGATCATCACCGGCCGCGGGACGCCGCCGGCTTCCACAACGTCGGCGATGGCCGCAATCGCGGCCTTGGCGTTGAGCGTGTCGAAAATGGTCTCGACCAGCAGGAGATCGGCGCCACCGTCGATCAGGCCGGCAACCTGCTCGGCATAGGCAGCGCGCAGCTCATCGAAGGTGATGGCGCGAAAGCCGGGATTGGCCACATCGGGCGAGATCGAGGCGGTGCGGTTGGTGGGACCGATGGCACCGGCGACGAAACGCGGGCGGCCGTCCTCGCGCTGCGCCTGATCGGCCGCGGCGCGGGCGAGCTTTGCGCCCTCGCGGTTCAATTCAATCGCGATGCCCGACATGCCGTAGTCGGCTTGCGCAATGCGGGTCGAGGAGAACGTATTGGTTGACACGATATCCGCGCCGGCACGGAAATACGCGAGATGAATTTCGCGGATCTTCTCGGGTTGGCTGAGGTTGAGCAGATCGTTGTTGCCGCGCACCTCCCGGTTCCAGGCGTCGAAGCGCGCTCCCCGGTAAGCCTCCTCGTCGAGCCCGAGCGCTTGGATCATGGTGCCCATGGCGCCATCGAGCACGAGAATGCGCTCGCGTGCGAGCTCGCGCAGCAATCGCTCGGCACCGGACATGCGTTGTGACATCACGCTGATCCAAGTAGGGGCGAGGCATGCCTCGCACCAACCGATTCCTGTCCCAGCGAATTCTTGCCGGGCAAAATCTCAACTTTCTCTGCGCTCGGCCGCAGGCCCAGCAAATGACACACCGCATAGACCAGGTCAGCGCGGTTCATGGTATAAAAGTGAAAGTCGGTCACTCCGCGATCGACGAGATCGAGCACCTGCTCGGCGGCAACCGCTGCCGCGATCAGCTTGCGGGTCGCCGCATCCTCGTCGAGCCCGTCGAACCGCCGCGCCAGCCATTCCGGAACCGAAGCGCCGCACCGCGCAGCAAAGCTTTTGGTTTGCTTGAAGTTCTGCACCGGCAGAATGCCCGGCACCACCGGTACATTGATGCCGCGCGCCCGCACCCGATCGAGATAATCGAAATAGCGGTCGTTCTCGAAGAAGAACTGGGTAATGGCGCGGGTTGCACCCGCGTCGACTTTGGCCGCCAGCATGTCGAGATCGGCTTCGACCGTCGGGCTCTCCGGATGCTTTTCGGGATAGGCCGCTACCGACACTTCGACATCGGCAAGACGCTTGATGCCGGCAACGAGGTCAGCGGCATTACGATAACCTCCGGGATGCGGCGCATAACGCTCGCCCACCCCACCGATCGGATCTCCGCGCAGCGCTACGATGTGGCGCACTCCGGCAGCGCAATAGTTGCGAATCACGGCATCGACCTCCTCGCAGGAGGCAGCGACACAGGTGAGGTGGGCGGCGGGCTCAAGCGATGTCTCGGCCAGAATCCGGTTGACGGTGCCGTGGGTTCGCTCGCGCGTGGAGCCGCCGGCGCCATAGGTCACCGACACGAAATTGGGCCGCAGCGGCGCGAGCCGCGTGATCGATTCCCAGAGCGCGCGTTCCATCTCCTCGGTCTTCGGCGGAAAGAACTCGAACGATACCCGGATGCGACGCGCGTCCGGCGCATGCGCAAACCTGCTCGCGCGCGCCCCCGGTTGGGATGAAACTGTCATTCAGCGATAATGGGTGCCGTAGGAAACGACGATTGCGTACCGTGAGGCCCTTCCGCTTCGACACTGACTGGACGAAGTCCATGCATTATATGGGGTTTCTTTATACGCCTGCACGGCGATTTCAAGGCCGGGGCCGCGGCAGGTTCCATTTGCAGGGCGCGTCCCCAGACGCGCCGAACCCCCCTCGTGAGCGCAAGGAGCGATCGTGACCGAGAATGCTTTCGGAATCCGGGAAGGTGAGACGGCGGTCGAGCTGCCCAAGCAATTCGACGCTTCGCTGTATTTTATCGGCGATATCCGAACGCCTTGGACGGACCCGAAGAGTTGCCCGAAGAATGCGCGCGAATCGGATGCGGTATGCACGCTCGATCTCAATCCTCGCTGGGCGGCGGCCCTGCAAGGGGTCGAGAGCTGCACACATCTCATTGTGCTCTACTGGATGGGCCGGTCGCGGCGCGATCTGGTTGTACAGGTACCAGGGCACTACGGCGTCGGCCGGGGCACGTTTGCCCTGCGCTCACCGGCGCGCCCCAATCCCATTGCCCTGAGCGTAGTGCGGCTTTTGAAGGTGGAGGGGACGCGCCTTTCGGTGGTCTGGCTCGATTGCCTCGACCACACTCCTCTCCTTGATATCAAGCCTTATTTTGCCTCGACCGATGCCATCAATGAGGCGGTGGTCGGTTGGCATGCGGCCCGCAAGGCTCAACAGCAATAAGCCGTTGTCTTTTGAGAGGAAATCTTCCACAAATCAGTATCTTACCGATTCCCTGATTGGAACCCCCCTCGGTCAAGAACCGCTGCATGTGCCTGTCGCAATGGTGGTCTGCCCTCTCAGCGGCAGGGAGCGGGCAGCGTTGACACCCCTGCGCGTCGGCCTAGATTAGTCGCGTTCCGAGGGGAGCTCCGGTTAGGGAGCTGAGAGTTCGCCGATCCGACCGCGGATGCCGCGAAAGACCCTTTGAACCTGATCCGGGTCATGCCGGCGAAGGGACAGGATCGTTCATGCCTGCATCGACGTTCCAAGCGCAACTGAGCACACTCGGCCTGCGCGCCCGGCGAGCAGCCGGTATTTATGGATTCGCATGAACGAGTTCGGTCAAGGCCCTATGGGAGCAAGAAAATGAACATCCACGATCCCAACCTCGCAACCCCCAAGGTGACCACTGGTCCCCTGCCCGCCTCGCGCAAGACCTACGCCAGACCCGATGCTGCGCCTGACCTGCGCGTCCCGGTGCGCGAGATCCTGCTCACGGAGGCAGCAGGCGAACCGGCTTTGCCCGTCTACGACACGACCGGTCCCTATACCGATCCCGATGCGACCATCGACGTCGAGAACGGCCTTGCACGCAACCGCACGACGTGGGTGCGCGAGCGCGGCGGCGTGGAGGAGTATGCCGGGCGCCGCATCAAGGATGAGGACAACGGCAGCGTAAGCGGCGCCCATCTCGCGCGCGGCTTTCCCGAAAGCCACCGACCGCTGCGCGCCATCAACGGCAAGCCGCTGACCCAGCTCGAATGGGCGCGCGCCGGCGTGGTCACCAAGGAGATGGTCTACATCGCCGAGCGCGAAAATCTCGGCCGCAAGAGCGTGCTGGAGCGGGCCGCGGTGGCACTCGCCGACGGGGAGAGCTTCGGTGCGTCAGTCCCTGCATTCGTCACGCCGGAATTCGTGCGCTCCGAAGTGGCGCGCGGGCGCGCCATCATCCCCTCCAACATCAACCACGCCGAGCTGGAGCCGATGATCATCGGACGCAACTTCCTGACCAAGATCAACGCCAATATCGGCAACTCGGCGGTCACCTCGTCGGTGGAGGAGGAGGTGGAGAAGATGGTGTGGGCGATCCGCTGGGGTGCCGACACCGTCATGGATCTTTCCACCGGCCGCAACATTCACAACACGCGCGAATGGATCATCCGCAATGCGCCGGTTCCGATCGGCACCGTGCCGATCTATCAGGCGCTGGAGAAGGTCCACGGCGATCCCGTCAAGCTCGACTGGGAATGCTACAAGGACACCCTGATCGAGCAATGTGAGCAGGGCGTCGACTATTTCACCATCCACGCCGGCGTGCGCCTCGGCTACATCCACCTCACCGCCAACCGGGTCACCGGCATAGTCTCGCGCGGCGGCTCCATCATGGCGAAATGGTGCCTGTCCCGCCACAAGGAGAGCTTCCTGTTCGAGCGCTTCGACGAGATCTGCGATCTCATGCGCAAGTACGACGTGAGCTTCTCGCTCGGCGACGGGCTGCGTCCAGGCTCCATTGCCGATGCCAACGACCGCGCCCAGTTCGCGGAGCTCGAGACGCTCGGCGAGCTGACCAGAATCGCCTGGGACAAGGGCTGCCAGGTGATGATTGAGGGCCCCGGCCATGTGCCGATGCACAAGATCAAGATCAATGTCGAGAAGCAGCTCAAGGAATGCGGCGAGGCTCCGTTCTATACTCTGGGGCCCGTCACCACCGACATTGCGCCGGGCTACGATCACATCACCTCCGCGATCGGCGCCGCCATGATCGGCTGGTTCGGCACCGCCATGCTCTGCTACGTCACGCCCAAGGAGCATCTCGGGCTCCCCGACCGCGACGACGTGAAAGAGGGCGTCATCGCCTACAAGATCGCGGCACACGCCGCCGATCTCGCCAAGGGTCATCCGGCGGCGCAGCTGCGCGATGATGCGCTCTCGCGCGCGCGCTTCGAGTTCCGCTGGGTCGACCAGTTCAATCTTTCGCTCGATCCCGAGACCGCGCGCGAGTACCACGACGAGACGCTGCCGAAGGAAGCGCACAAGGTGGCGCATTTCTGCTCCATGTGCGGGCCCAAATTCTGCTCCATGAAGATCACGCAGGATGTGCGTGACTATGCGGCGTCCTTGAACGACCGGGAGCAGGGAATGGCACAGATGAGCCAGAAGTTCCGCGACCTGGGCAACGAGGTCTACGTGGACGCGCAGGCCGTGAAGGAGAGCAATCGGTCGCTGTGAGGCAGCGCCGGCGGAATGGCAGGTCAGCTGCTGTAAAAATCGGCGACGGCAACCTCGATCTCGGGCGGATCGAGAGCGATGCGGCCATTGCGCAGAATGCGGGTCGCCACCACATCGCCTTCACTGCGCGCGTGGTGAATGACCAAGCGCTGATGCGGATCGACGATGAGGTAATGCTGCACGGCGGGCACGCGGAAATAGCCGGCGAGCTTGGCCGACGCGTCGATGTGGCGGGTCGACGGTGAGAGAACCTCGACCACGATCACGGGGCTGGAAACCTCCACCGCCATGTCGGAAATCTCCTGCCCGCAATAGACCAGAGCGTCGGGCTCGTGCGCAGTATGAGCATCGATGCGCACCGTCATGCCGTCGGGCAGCATATGGCAGGCAATGCCGGCCCGCCGGATCGCCTCGCGAAGCGCCGTCTGCACCGCGTACTTGACCTTGGCATGCCCCGCCCGTTCAGGCGTCATGGCATAGACCGTGCCGGCATAGAGCTCGAAGCGCCCCGGCTTGTCCTCGGCCCACGCAAGATACTCGTCCACGGTCATTCTGTGTTTCGGCAACGCGGTCATGGGATGAGGTCGCGAACCTGCAGCTCTATCCCAGGTGGATCAAGGCTGATGCTGCCTTCGCTGATAAAGCGCGTCGCCACGACATCGGCTTCTCCCCGCGCATGGTGAATGACCAGCCGCTTGTCGGGGTCGACGATCAGATAGTGCTGCACGCTCGGCACGCGAAAGTAGCCTTGCAGCTTGTCGCGCAGATCGGTTGCTGCATTCCCGGGGGAAAGGACTTCGAGCACGACAACCGGGTGGGGAATTTCGAGCGCATCCGGAGAAACCGGCTCGCCGCAATAAACGAGTGCGTCGGGTTGATAAAGGCTGCGTGTATCAATGGGTACCGCCGCGCTGTCGAGCACGAACCGGCATGGCATATTGGCTTTTGCAATGGCGGTATCGAGCGCGCGTGCGACGCGATATTCGACATCGCCGTGCACGACACGCGCGGGCCACACCGCGACGGGGAGCCCATCAAGCAGCTCCCAACGGTCGGGCTGCTGCCTCGCCCACGTCACGAACTCATCGACGGACATCTGCTGCTTTTGAAGCGCAGTCATCCTTGCAAGATATACCGTCTGCAGGCGCTGCGCCAACGCAGACGCCGAGGGCCTGCGGCCCCCTTCCAAGCGCGTGACGATCACATGCTCGCAGCCGTACCCCGTACGATGGGTAATCCCGCTTGCCATCATTCAGTCTTTCTTCAGCAGCGGCGTGCCACAATGCAACAAGGGTGACCTTGAGGGTTGTCATGAGGAAGGCTGTAACCGCGCTCGCGGCCGCGGCAACGATTTCTGCTGCGACGATTGAGACCCCAACCACGGCCGCCGCCGGCAATGGCTGGTGGGGAGGCGCCGTCATTGGCGGCTTTGCGGCTGGAGCCATGATCGCAAGCGCATATGCAAGGCCGCATCCGTTTGCGTACGGCTACTACCCGCCGGGTCCGGTCTACTATGAGTACTATGTGCCCGAGCCGGCATATTACGGCTTTTACGGACCACAGCCGTACTACGGCTGCCGGCAATACCGTCATCGGGCCTGCTGATCTGCGGCAGCCTTCTCGCAGTAAGGCACACTTCTCCGGTGTGCCAGCGTCGCAGCCGGCGCTCTAGCTTTGCGCAATTCAGACGAAATTCCGTCAAATTGGCTCGGCTTATTCGGCATGACTCAAACGGGGGTTCTGGGTCATTCGGGGCTATCTCACATCGCAATCATGGGCGCGCTCGACTGCGATCCGGCGCGCAGGGGAGACTCTGATGAAGACGACGCTTACAGTTTTGCTTGCAGCATCGACTCTGGGGCTTGCCACCCTCGCTTCACCGATGCCCGCGGCCGCGGGATGCTATGGCTGCGGGGTCGGCGCCGGCCTGGTCGGCGGTTTCGTCGCCGGCGCCATTGTCGGCAGCGCGCTTGCCGCTCCGCGACCCGCATATGTGGTAGGACCCGCCCCCGGCTATGTGGCCTATGCCGGTTATGCCGCTCCGCTCCCGGGCCCGTCCTGCTACTGGACACGCAGGCCGGTCTATGACGCGTACGGAAACGTGATCGGCTGGCGCGGCCGCCCCGTGGCGGTCTGCCCGTAAGCACGCGCCGCGATCGTCGCAAGCGCAATCCAACAACCCGGCGAGCATGACGCGCGCCGGGTCGGTCGGTGCTTTACCTCGCCGCTCTCCTCTGCATGTCCTCGAGCACGGCGGCCGTCGGCCAGCAGTCAAGCTTCAAACGATTGGCCTTCTGATAGGCTCCCAGCGCTGCGCGCGTCAGCATTCCGGCCTTGCCGTCGATCTTGTCCTTGTAAAGCCCGAGCCTGGTGAGAGTTCGTTGCATGGTCTCGACCTGCGCGGTGCGCAATTGGGAGTTCTTGCTCCACGGCGTCTCGAACGGGCGCGGGTCGTTGATGCGATCGCTAAGGTGACCGACAAACAGCACGTAGAGATCGGAGAAATTGTATTCCTTGATCACAAAATAGTTCTTGAGCGTGAGAAATGCCGGGCCGTAGGTCCCCTCCGGCAGCAGCAGCGATGCGGGCTCCGCGACATCCGCGGGGCTCGGCTTGCGCCCATAGGCCAGCGTGTAGCCCTGGTGCAGCCACTCGCCCAGCGGCCGGGTGTACTCGGGAACGCCGAGCGTGCAATCGATTCCCTGCGGCGGGTGCGCCTCATAGGCCCAGTGAATGCCGCGCTGCCAGCCTTTACCGACGAGCTGCTGCGCGGCCGACGCCAGCGCATCCGGCACCGAATGCCATATGTCCTTCTTGCCGTCGCCGTCGAAATCGACCGCGTATTTGTAGAATTCCGAGGGCAGGAACTGCGTCATGCCCATGGCCCCACCCCAGGAGCTGCGCATGTCGGCGAGCGTGACCTGCCCCTCTTCCAGCATCTTGAAGGCATAGAGCAGCTCCTGCCGGAAGAGTTCCTTGCGCCGCCCGTAATAGCCCTGGGTAGCAAGCACGGTGATGGCATTCTTCGGCAGCCGGTAATTCCCGAAGTCGGTCTCGCGCCCCCAGATTGCCAGCAGAACATTGCCCGGCACGCCGAGCTTCTGCTCAATCGCCGCGAGCGTCCGGCTGTTCTCCGCCGCAAGCCGCTTTGCGCGCTCGGCCAGGCGCGCGATGTTCGCCTCCTTGACGTAGTCAGCCGGCGTCTGCACGAATTCCGCCTGTCCGCGCGCCGGCGCGCCCTCGCGGCCCGGAATGTCGAGATCGGGTAGCGTGAGATCGGGTTCCACCCCCTGCGTTGCCGCTTCGAAGGTCCTGCGCGAGACACCGAGTGCCTGGGCCTGCGGCCACAATCCCTGCAGCCAGCTCTGAAAGGCGGGATCCGCCGCCGCGTGTGCGCAACTCGTACCAGCTGCGGCGAAAAGGACGCAGAGATAGAAATGGAGAACCGCATAAGCGCGCAATGGACGCATGTTTCCTGGCTCCTTCGGCCGCCTGCTGGAGCCGCAACAGCCCGCGCAGCAAACCTAGTGCGGCCTTTAATGCGCCAAAAGCGCCAAAGGTATGGACATTTCCGAGGTCAGCGGCTGAACTTCTTGTACTTGATGCGGTGCGGGATTGCCGAGTCCGTTCCCAGCCGCCGCATCTTGTCCTTCTCGTAGTCCTGGAAATTGCCCTCGAACCACTCGACGTGGCTTTCGCCCTCGAACGCCAGGATATGGGTTGCAATGCGGTCGAGGAACCAGCGGTCATGGCTGATGATGACGGCGCAGCCGGCAAAATCCTCGAGCGCCTCCTCCAGAGCGCGCAGCGTATCGACGTCGAGATCGTTGGTGGGCTCGTCGAGCAGCAGCACGTTGGCGCCCGACTTGAGCATCTTGGCGAGATGCACGCGATTGCGCTCACCGCCCGAAAGCTGGCCGACTTTCTTCTGCTGGTCCGCGCCCCTGAAGTTGAACGCCGCGCAGTAGGCACGCGAATTCATCTCGCGCTTGCCCAAGAGCACGATATCGTTGCCGCCCGAGATTTCCTCCCAGACGTTCTTCTTGCCCTCCAGCGAATCACGGGACTGGTCGACATATCCAAGATGCACCGAATCGCCGACCCTGATCGTGCCGGAATCCGGCTTTTCCTGCCCGGCAATCATGCGGAACAACGTCGTCTTGCCCGCGCCATTGGGACCGATGACGCCGACAATGCCGCCCGGCGGCAGCTTGAAGGTGAGATCATCCATCAGCAGATTTTCGCCATAGCCTTTGCGCAGATGCTGGAAATCGACGACGTTCTGTCCAAGCCGCTCCGCTACCGGAATGATGATCTGCGCGGTCTGGGTCGACTTCTCGGCGGCGTTCTTCACCAGCTCCTCATAACGCTGGTATCGCGCCTTGGATTTGGCCTGTCGCGCGCGCGGAGATGCGGCAATCCATTCCTGCTCGCGCGCGAGCGTGCGCTGGCGTGCCTCTTCCTCGCGGCCTTCCTGCTCAAGCCGCTTCTGCTTCTGCGACAGCCACGCGGTATAGTTGCCCTCGTACGGAATGCCGCGGCCGCGATCGAGCTCCAGAATCCAGCCGGTCACATGGTCGAGAAAATAACGATCATGGGTGACGATCAGGATCGCGCCCGGATAGTTGCGCAGATGGCTTTCGAGCCAGCTCACCGATTCGGCGTCGAGATGGTTGGTCGGCTCGTCGAGCAGGAGAAGGTCGGGACCCTCCAGCAACAACCGGCAGAGCGCAACCCGCCGCCTCTCCCCGCCCGAGAGCGTCCCCACATCGGCATCATCCGGCGCGCAGCGCAGCGCCTCCATGGCCTGATCGACCTTGGCGTCGAGGTCCCACAGGCCCTTGGCCTCGATCTCGTCCTGCAGCCTGGTCATCTCGTCCGCGGTCTCGTCCGAGTAGTTCAGGGCAAGCTCGTTGTAACGGTTGAGGATCGCCTGCTGCGGCGCGACGCCCTCCATCACATTTGCGCGCACATTTTTTGACGCATCGAGCGCCGGCTCCTGCTCCAGGTAGCCGACGCTTGCGCCCTCGGCAGCCCATGCCTCGCCGGCGAACTCCTTGTCGAGCCCGGCCATGATGCGCAGCAGCGTCGACTTGCCGGAGCCGTTGACGCCGAGCACGCCGATCTTGGCGTCGGGATAGAAGGAGAGATTGATGTTCTCCAGGACCTTCCGATTGCCGGGATAGGTCTTGGAGAGGCCTTGCATGTGATAGATGAATTGACGGGCCATGACGGCGCCCCGATCTCGTTCCGGTTGGGCACGCGCCCACCAAGCTGCGCAAACCGCGCGCTGCTGCGGATCGCCGGCTCAGGGGGAATTCGCCGCTGATGTAACGAGGCAGGCCGCTTGCGACAAGTCCGTCGGGGCCCTGCGCCGTTACGCAACCGATTCGCGTTGTTCCACCCGTCGCGGACGCGAGCGCGCTCTGAATTTGTTTGGTCAAAAAACACTAATAGATTGCAATATCATAATATAACGTTTGGAAAGTTGTAAATGTGACTAAAGACCATCGGCTGTTAACCGTTACCGTAACTTATTTGCAACTATCTCGGACAAAGTTGAAATCAAAAGAGAATTCGTAATGATTTTTAACAAATTTGGTCCGATGATGGTGCCCGTAGGCTGGTGCTCTGCGCAACTAGCTCGGAGCAAGCAGTCTGCCGGTCAACAAGAAGGCACCGGAGGGGGGCCATGGCCAGAAACGCAATCGCTCGTTCCACCCGCAGCAAGGGTCCGGGCCTATTTACCGATTTAGCCAACCTTTTCCATGGGTTGCTCAGAGACCTGGCCGACCCTTACCGGCCGGAGCTGCACTATATGCGCGGACCCGGCCCCCGCTGGCACGCCAAGCATGACGACGCCTCCCAGGAACTGCGGATGATGCCGGCGCTCGTGCGCGTGCGCGTCAAACGCTGAACGGCGCGACCCTCCTCCATCCACGATTTGCTTTCGCGGCAATGGCTGCCTGAGGCAGCGCACGTCCGGCCGTGCTATAGCGTGGGCGACACCTTGCGTCCCGCCGATTTCCCGACCGAGCACGGACACCTGCAATGCCTCGCCATCGCTGCGCGATTCTCGACGACTATCAAAACGTTGCGCTCAAATCCGCCGATTGGTCGAAGGTCGCGGACGATCTCGACTGCAAGGTTTTCAACGAGCACCTCGGCGGGCAGGAGAACGTCATCAAGGCGCTGCAAGGTTTTGAGATCGTCTGCGCCATGCGCGAGCGCACGGCATTTCCCCGTGGCGTGATCGAGAAGCTTCCCGACCTCAAGCTCCTGATCACAACGGGGATGCGCAACGCCTCGATCGACGTCGCCGCTGCCAAGGAGCGTGCGGTCGTGGTGTGCGGCACCCCGGCAACGGGAAATCCCACCTCCGGAATTGCCGTCGGTCTCATGCTCGAGCTCACCCGGCGGATCGGCTACGAGAATGCCCGCATGAAGGCTGGCGTCCCGTGGCAGAGCACCATCGGGCTCGACCTCGAAGGTCTCACCCTCGGCGTCATCGGTCTGGGCAAGCTCGGTACCCGCACCTCGCGCATCGCGCGCGCGTTCGGAATGAAGGTCATGGCGTGGAGCCAGAACCTCACGGCGGAGAAATGCAAGGAAGCCGGCGTCGACTATGCGGGAAAGGACGAGCTCTTTCGCCAATCCGATTTCATCACGATCCACGTCGTCCTGTCGCAGCGCACGCGGGGCCTCGTGGGGGCAAGAGAGCTCGCGCTCATGAAGCCGTCGGCCTATATCATCAACACGTCGCGGGGGCCGATCATCGATGAGGCAGCGCTGCTGGCGGTGCTGCGCGAGAAGAAGATTGCGGGCGCAGGTCTCGACGTATTCGATATCGAGCCGCTCCCTATCGATCATCCTTTGCGCAAGCTCGACAACGTCGTGCTCACGCCGCATCTCGGCTACGTTTCGGTGCAGAATTATCGCGCGTATTTTGCCGGCGTCGTGGACGACATCCGCGCGTTCCTGGACGGCAAGCCTGTGCGCGTGCTGGACTGACGCAGCAGCCGGTCAGCGCGCCAATGCCGTCGGCGGCGGGGGAAGCGGCGAGGCGGCGACGGGCGGTCCGCTCGGCCTGATGACCGCAGCGGGCCCCATCGGCTGGACTACCGGCGGCCCTACCGGCTGGACTGCCGGACCAACCGGCGTCGCAGCCGCGGTTGCCGGCGGTCTGCCCGGCAACACCACCACGCGCGTTCCGACCTTCACCCGGCCGTACAGGTCCATGACATCGTCGTTGGTAAGCCGGATGCATCCCGAGGACACGAAGGTCCCGATGGTGGACGGCTGATTGGTGCCATGGATGCGGTAGATCGTCTGACCAAGATAGAGCGCGCGCGCGCCGAGCGGATTGCCGGGCCCCCCGGCCATGAAGCGCGGCAGGTACGGCTGGCGGTCAATCATCTCTTCCGGCGGATGCCAATCGGGCCACTCGGCCATGCGCGAGACCTTTTCGGTTCCATTCCAGGTGAACCCCTCGCGGCCCACGCCGATGCCGTAGCGAAGCGCCTTGCCGTTGCCGAGCACGAGATAGAGGTAGGTGTTCTGCGTATCGACGATGAGCGTGCCGGCGGGTTCCTTGGTGCGGAAATCGACTTGCGTGCGGCGGAACTGGGGAGGCAATTCCTTCGCCGGTCCGGTTTCGGGCCGCACGTCGGGAGGCAACGCCGCGAAGCGCGCATCGCCTCTGTTCAAACCTGGGGAGCCGGGCTCCACTTGCGGCGGCCCGATCTGCATGGGCGGGCGCACCGCATCCTGCTCCGCGGGCAGCGGCGCTGCGGGCGAAGCGGCGACCGCAGGCGGCGCGCCGACAGGCGCTGCGTAGCCGGGACGCGCGTTGCGCGCGTTGGGATCAGACGAGAGATCGTAACCGCGCGGCCCCTCGCGATAGACATAGCCGGGAGGCGGCGGCAACGGCTCGATCTCGTTGTCGGGATCTACCGGCACGCCGCGCGCAGGACGCACGCCTGCTCCGGCTTGCCCGCCGGCAGCCTGCTGCGTTGCGAGCGGCGGCAGCGGGCTTTGCTGCACCATTGGAGGATCGTAGAACGGCGCATCATCGTCATCGATGGGCGCCGGCCTATAAGACGGATAGCTGCGAGCGGGCGGATAGGCCTGCGGCGGCGGATAGGCTTGCGGCGGCGGATAAGCTTGCGGTGGCGGGTAGGCTTGGGACGGCGGGTAATATTGCGCCCCCGCTTGATTTGCGAGACCCGCAAGAGCGAGCAACAGGATGGCTGCGGTACCCGCGCCGGCACCGGCTGTGCGGAAGTTCATCCCCCCTCCCCTCAACGCCCCAGTACTGCAACGAGAGGCAATCGCCCATGAACAAGGCGCATTCAAGACCATAGGGCGGAAAAGTCACTAACCTGTTGACGACGACGACGACGGGAACCCCTTTCAATTCAGTTGCTTACACGGGAGGAGGCGGCCGGCTTCCATCGTGGTGGCACTGCGGCGCAAACGCCGGGGACATGCGCCGACTTGGCTCAAGTCTCACCCTTTCTTGGCCTCGCCCAGAACGGCTTTCGCGATGCGGAAGCAATCGACGCCGACCGGTACGCCGCAATAGACGGCGATCTGCGTGAGCACCGCGCGAATCTCGTTGGGGGTCAGCCCGTTGCGCAGCGCTCCGCGCACATGAGTTGCGAATTCCTCCATCTTCCCGAGCGAGGCGATCATACCGAGATTGAGAATTGAGCGCTCGCGCGCCGTGAGCGTATCGTCGCCCCACGCCTCACCCCAGCAATACTGGGTGACAATGCGCTGAAAGTCGCGATTGAAATCGTCGGCGCTCTTGAGCGCGCGATCGACATATTCCTCTCCCAGCACCTTGCGGCGCATGGTGAGACCGCGATCGTAAGTATCCTTGTCCATCGTGATTTCTCCCTGCGGCGTTCAAGCCGATTGTGAGCACTATCGTTTCTTGCGGTAAGATTCCATGACGCTGCGGATTTTTGCGTCTGCGCATGGTGTTACGCGCGCAGTGCGGCAAGCACGGTCTCGACGGCATCCGCCGGAAAAGTCGCACGCACGGCGGCAGCATAGCTTGCGACATTGGCCTGTGCGGCCTCCCGCGTCGAAGCGACCTCGCGTCCGAGCGCAGACGCGCGCGCAAGCTCGAACATCGCCTCCTGCTGGAGGCGCTCGGCTTCGAGCTCGACCGCCTTGATCCGGGTGCGAAAGAGCTCGGCCGCGGCAGGCGCGACAAGCGCCGGCGGCGATCGCAACGCGCGCCGCACGGCGCGCAGGGCAATGACGGTTGCCTCCCGCCAGGGCGCGATGCGTTGCTCGATGGCCTCGACCTCGGCCATGGAAAGCGCCCGCTTGTGTGTCGCCTGCCACAGCAGAAAGAGAAGAAGATTGACATCGACGCCGGCCCGGTCCTGGAGCGCGATGCATGCCTCGGCGACGCCGGGTTGACGATAAAGGCGCAGCGAGAACCGCCAGAACGGCGATGCTTCGGGCGGCGATGACCCGGGCGCCCCATCACTCACGGGAGAGCGCCCATGGTATGGCACGAGTGCCGGGACACAGAGCCTTGTGCTTCGAGACGGCAAGCACGAGGCTTCGCCAGCCTCAGCACTCCGCGACTGCAAGCTCCAACGGAAAATTGTCGACGCATTCGTGCCCGTCCGGAGTTACGATGAAGGTGTGGCCGAGGAATATGCCGAACATGCCGTCGGCCGTGATCGGATTGGGCTCGGCCATGATGATCATGCCCGGCTTGAGGATGCTGTCGGTCTCGTCGGCCTCGGTGCGCTCGGCGAACACGTGCGGCTTGTCGGTCACGATGTCGATGCCGTGCACCTGGGTGGGGCGCGACTGCACGCCCTTGTCGCGGAAGAATCTGCTCGCCAGGCGCATGTTGTCGGTGGCGTTGCCCGGCCTGATCTCGGCAATGATCTTGCGGTAGCCGGGCAGCGTGATCTCCTCCCAGAAGCGGCGCACCATGCCGCTCGGCGCACCAAGCGTGACGGGCGAGCCGATCTGCGCCGAGAGCCCGTTGTAGCCGGCGGCCAGCTCCATGTTGATGATGTCTCCTTTCCTTAGCTTGCGGTGCGAGGGGCGCGGGTTGCCAAACACCATCGCCGGGTTGTCCATCGGCGTCGTCCCGATGATCAGAAAGTCGATATCCCCGCCGCCGTCGAGGATGGCGGCGCCGGCAGCCGCGCGCAGCTCGTATTCAGGCACGCCGGGCCTTGCGCGCGCGACGATTGCCGCCATGGCGCGTTCGCACAGCACGCCGGCCTTGCGCACGCAGGCGAGCTCCTCCTCGCTGTGGATCACCAGGAGCTCGTGCAGCAGCCCGCTGGTGAAGACCAGCTCGGCCTGCGGCAGGCTCGCGCGCAGCACGTCGTACTGGTTGACCGGCAGATAATCCTTGTGGCGCGCGTCGACCTCGACGAGGCCGATGCGTCCGCGCTCGAGCTTGAGCTCCCTGATGCGCTCGACCATGACCTCGGCGTATCGGCCGTTGCGGCTGTGCCGCACATCGGCGAGCGCGTTGGCGCATTCGCGCCGGCAGGCTTCCGCGTGGGTGCCGCCCATGGAGAAGACGAGCGTCGGCTCGCCCGAAAGCGGCATCACGACATAGGAGGCAAGCGCGTGCCATTCCCAATGACCGGTGAGCCATTGCATGCCGCCGCCGAAGCTCCAATGGCTCGGGCCGCCGGGCACGATGACGCAGTCGAGCTTGTGCTCGCGCATCTTGGCGCGCAGCGCATCGTGCCGGCGCGCATATTCGGCTTTCGAGAAATGGTCGTACACCGCGTCACGGTAATACGGCGTGTTGACCATGTTCGAGAACGGCGCATTCTGGTCGAGGCGCGTGCGTACCTCGCTCCAGTCTTGATGTTTCGCGGCCGGCAGCGTCTGGATGTTCATTGAACGGGATTCCACCTTCTTGTCGGGTCCAATGTTAGGAAAGGCAGGGGCGCATGACCATAGCGCATTTCACCGTGGAATCTGCCGCGTGTAGGATGACTGCGGCGCATCAGCTGGGCCACCGCCTTCGGCGCCTTGCGGCATGCGCGCTCGCGATTGCCGGAATGCTGACCGGCTCGTCGCTCAGCGGCGCCGAGGACAAGGTTTCCATATCGAGGAGCGAGAGCACCATGCCATCCGACATCGATCCGCAATCGGGTTTCCGCCTGCCGCTGCCCAGGCGGGAAGATTTGGATGATGCCGGCAAGGCGGCCTACGACCGGGGAGCAACTCCCGGCGCGAACATCGCCGGGCTGCAAGGTCCCGCCGGCGTCCAGCTCTGGAGCACCCGCACGGCGCCGCATCTCAATGCCATCAACCGGTATCTGCGCTTCGAAGCGGGGTTTACCCCGCGCCTGCGCGAGATTGCCATCCTCACCACGGCGCGCGAGATGGACAGCCAGTTCGAGTGGGTCGCGCACGAAGGCGAAGCGCTCAAGGAAGGAGTGCACCCGGACGTGATTGATGTGATCAAGCACCGCAGGAGCACGGCCGGCCTCGACACCATCGATGCCACGGTCATCGAGCTCGGCCGGCAGATCTGGCGCGATCACAAGGTGACCTCGGAGCTGTTTGCGAAGGCGAAGGCGCTGCTGGGGCCGCACAAGCTCATCGATCTTGTCCTGCTGATGGGCAACTACGCCGGCACGGCGGCGCTGCTCACCGCCGTCGACATGCAGCTGCACAAGGGCAAGGAGCCGCTGTTGCCGATTCCGTAGCCCGGGTCCTTCCCGGATTGCGTTACACGCAATCCGGGCTACGAATCAGCGCGCTAGTAGGCTGCTTCGCTCAAACGAAAGGGTGCCTTCCTGAATCGATCTCCCAGGTTTTGCGCTCCCTCCAAAACCTCGACCCCTTCACTTTGACTGAATCGCTAGCGTCACCTCTCCCCGGTTTCTATCTGATCCAAAATATGTAGCTTTTATAAATACTTATTGAACTGATCAGGTGCCGCTTGCCAGCCCAGGATGCATATAGGTAGCAGCAGGGGGTCTCGATAGAGGCTACGAATCTCATGACGGAATCAAGAGCCAGTTCGCGATTTAGCGGCAGATCGCTTTCTCAGAATCCCAGTTCTGGCCTGCAGGCTCGAGGGTTGCGACAGAAATGTCTGCTGACTGAGGTGAAGCAGACACCAGTATTGCAATGCGGTAACCGTCGGTTTTGGCACTACCCGCCCCTAAGCCCATGCGACCGCATGTCCGCAGCTGGCCAGAGCTGACATAAGAGCCCTAGAAGGCTAATTCCGGGTTTGACCCTGAGCTGACTTAGGCCGGTTCGAAATGCCGCACTGCGGCAACCCTGTTTGATGCTCGCCAATCCGGTATGCTGTCACTCCTGGCTGGTGGGCTGCGGATGCAATTTGCTCAACTGAAGCGTCGCGATTTCATCAGGCTGGTGGGCGGCGCGGCGGCGTGGCCGCTTGCAGCGCGCGGGCAGCAGCAGGTGGTCCACCCACTGATCGGCGTTCTCTCTCCCCTCTCCGCCGCATCGGCGGCGCGCAACATTGCGGGGTTTCGATCCGGCCTGCGCGATCTCGGGTATCTGGAAGGACGCAGTGTGACGCTGGCGCTTCGCTATGCCGACGGCGCGCCCGAACGCATGGTCCCGCTGGCGCAGGAACTGGTTGGGCTCAAGCCAGACGTGCTGATGGCGGGTTCGATGTCCGGCGTCCTGGCCGCCAAGGCCGCAACGCAGACGATCCCGACTGTCATTATCACGGCCGCCGACCCGGTTGCATTGGGATTTGCGCGCAGCATCGCTAGGCCCGGCGGCCATATCACAGGGATGTGGTTCGACTATGACGCGCTGGTCGACAAACGGCTCGAATTTCTCAAGCTCGCGGTTCCGGCCGTCGAGCGCGTCGGGCTTATCGTCAATCCGGACGATCCAACCGACGAGGTAACGATCCGGCGACTGAAAACGGCAACTCGTGCCTTGGGTATGACGCTACAGCAGTTCGACGTCCGCGATGTGACTAAGCTCGATGTCACGGCCGCCACGATCGGACGTGCGGGTGTTGAGGCGTTGTTCATCGGCGATGGACCGACGATCCTCTCCGCCCGCGCGGATATTATCGCGATGGTGGCGCGCCTGCGGTTGCCGGCTATGTATGGGTTCCGCGAATTTGCAGACGCCGGCGGTCTGATGTCCTACGGGTACAACCTGCCGGATGCATATCGGCAGATGGCCAGACTGGTGGTCAAGATTCTGAAAGGCGATCGTCCAGGCGATCTGCCGTTCGAGCTACCGACCCGCTACGAGTTGATCATCAACCTCAAAACCGCCAAGACGATCGATCTTACGATCTCGGATTCATTCGTGCTGCTTGCCGACGAGGTCATCGAATGAAGCGGCGCAAATTCATCACCCTGCTCGGCGGCGCGGCGGCCGCGTGGCCGTTCGCGGTACGCGCGCAACAGCCGGCGGTGCCGGTGATCGGGATGCTCGACAGCTTCGGGGATTCAGCTGTATTGCCCGCGTTTCGCAATGGTCTGAGCGAGGAGGGTTACACAGTTGGACGTAATAATTCGAGCAGCCGCTCGCGTGTGTTCTCGTCATCCAGAGTCGTGTTAAGTGTATCGGTAAGTTTGTCGAGAAGCGACCTGTGACGTTGGAGCATGGGAGCGTCGCAAATGATAGACGATAACCTCAGCAGGCGTGGGCTCATGCAGGGAGCGGCTGCGTTAGGAATAGGAGCGCTCGTGCCTCAAGAGCTTCTGGCGCAACAGGCCCCACGCACGGGCGGGTCGTTACCGGCACGCGGAGAACTGCTTATCCGCGGCGCCACCGTGCTCACGATGGATCCTGCCGTGCCCGACCTCGCAGTCGGCGACGTGCATGTCCGAGACGGGACCATCCTTGCGGTCGCCCCGAAGATCGAGACGCGCTCCGCGCAGGCCATCGACGGCTCGGGCATGATCTGCATCCCTGGCTTCGTCGATACGCATTTCCACCTGTGGAACAGCATGCTCCGCCTTTACGTCCGTGCCGACGTTCCCTCACTCGGCTACTTCCCCGTGACCGCGCGCCTTGGCCCATTGATGGGTCCTGAGGACAGCTATCGCTCCGTTCGTCTCGGCGCTTCCGAGGCGCTCGCCGCCGGCGTCACCACGCTGCACAACTGGGCGCACAACACGCGCAGCCCCGAGCACGCCGACGCCGAACTGTCGGCCATGCGCGACATGGGCGTCCGCGGACGTTTCGCCTACGGCACGCCTGTTGGCATGTCCGACGATGCGCCGATGGATTTCGCCGGCTTGGCGCGTGTCAAAAAGGACTGGATGCCCGATAAGGAAAACCTGCTAACCCTCGGCATCTGTTCGCGCAATCTCGGCGCCCTGACAATTGGCGGCTCGGCGGCCGCGACATCCCGCGGCGTGTTGACGGTTGAACAAATCAAGCGCGACTGGGACGGCGCCCGTGCGCTCGACCTGCCAATCACCATGCACACGTCGGGCGCTAGCCCAATCATGGAGCTGGAGCGGGCCGGGCTGCTCGGTCCCGACGTGCAGCTCGTCCATCCGCTACTGACCACGACCGAAGAGCGGGTGATCCTCAAGGCGCGTGGCGTCAGCTACTCGACCTCGCCCCAGCTCGAGGCGCGCCGGTCATCGCAACTTGGCGTCATCCAGCTCGGCGAGCTCCTAGAGGCCGGGGTCAAGGTTAGCTTGTCGACCGACCACATAGCCTCCATCAGCTGCGATCCGTTCAGCTCGATGCGCATGCTATTCGCGCTACACTCGCACCGCATTGGCGGGAAGGTACCACTCACCCTAAAACGGCTGCTGCAGTTGGCGACGATCGATGGCGCCGTCGACCTCGGCATCGCCGACCGCACGGGTTCAATCACGCCCGGCAAACGCGCCGACCTCGTACTGGTCCGCACCACGGACATAAATTTGGCGCCCGCCGGCGACCCCTACGAGGCGATCGTGTCGCTGGCTATGCCGACGAACGTGGATACTGTGATCGTCGATGGTCGCGTCCTGCGTCGTGCCGGCGGGTTCACTGCGTTCGATCACGCGAAGGTCGTCGCAGAGGCGCGCCAAGCGGCTATGGGGCTGCGGAACGAGGCCAAATGGCCGACCTGAGCGTACGCTAAATTAGCGAGATGGTCTCGGCGCGATAATTGTCCATGAAGGCATCTGGCATCACGATAACACCGCCATTCGGCAGAACGCGAACCTCCCTTGAGGTTGGCATGTAAGCTTTCGCCGGTCGCGGACATCGAAGCGAGGCTCACGCGCTTTCGGGCGTCGTGCTGTGTTGCCCCGCGCCCCCGGGGCGGCATACATGGGCGCAATGCCGATGCAGCGCCTTGCCGTCCTTGTAGCCTCTCTGTCCTTCGCCTTATCCGCGCTGGCACAGCCGGATGCCGCCGCGGACTATCCCAATCACCCCGTGCGGATCATCGTGAGCACATCGGC
>Ga0306926_10001019_pt1 | contig 27453 bp, 20 predicted proteins | sample flu12Cox44000178_FD_203759 | JGI IMG/M metagenome (GOLD analysis project Ga0306926, IMG submission 203759) | Lab enrichment of tropical soil microbial communities from Luquillo Experimental Forest, Puerto Rico - flux8day.12C.oxic.44.000.178 (v2)... | ecosystem: Environmental > Terrestrial >...
TGTCCGCCGCCGGGAAACTCCTGCAGCGGCTTCCTTTGATTCGTCACCCAGTCCACCACCTTGGGGATATCGAATCCGTTTTCGTTGTACAATCCGCCGCCGATGTCGGCAAGCCCGACAATCCTGTATCCGGCTTGCTGCATCAGGGCCGCTGCCATGGAACCCACGTTGCCGAATCCCTGGATGACGGTCCGGCTGCCTTCCTTTTTCATTTTCAGCTTGTCGATGGCCTGATCCACACAGATCATCACACCACGGCCGGTCGCCTCGCGGCGCCCGCGCGATCCGCCGAGCTCGATCGGCTTGCCGGTAACCACCGCCGTCGTGGCCATACCCACGTGCATCGAATAGGTGTCCATAACCCAGGCCATGGTCTGCTCATTGGTGCCCACATCCGGCGCGGGAACGTCGCGTTCCGGTCCGAGCCAGCTGCTCAGTTCCGCGGTGTAGCGCCGCGTCAGCCGCTCCAGTTCGCCGCGCGACATCTTGCGCGGATCGCAGATCACGCCGCCCTTGGCCCCGCCAAACGGAATGTCCACCACGGCGCACTTCCAGGTCATCCACGCCGCAAGCGCACGAACTTCGTCAATGCTCACATCCGGCGCGAAGCGAATGCCGCCCTTGCCCGGTCCGCGTACCGTCGAATGCAGTACCCGGTATCCGGTAAAGACTTCGAGCGTCCCGTTGTCCATGCCAACCGGAATGTACATGGTCACTTCCTTGTCGGGATATTTCAGATACTTGTAAACGCCCTGTTCGAGGCCGAGCTTTTTTGCGGCTTCTTCAAAACGCGCTTCCGCGTTCTGGTATACGTTCATCTCTTCCGGTGCTGGCGTCGCTTGCGACATTCTGGCCTCTCCGCGAGGAGCTCAGGGTCTTTTCGAGCGCAGCGCATTTCGCGCGACGGATCGCACACCCCGCCGCAAACTCATTTGCGGATTTTTCCTCGAATGACCCGGCAACAATGACTTTCAGCAGGCTACCCACCCGCTGGCCCCTTGCCGGGACGGAGTGCCAGTATACGAAGCCACGTCGCGTCGCCGCAAGCCGCGCTTCCGCTTGCTGGCGCCAACGCCGCAGCATTGCTGCGGCTCTCGTTCGTACCGAGTCGCGGCGACCTCGCATCCAATGCTGGCGCGCCCGCGGTTGGAGAACATCATGGCAAAAATGAAAGCGGTTCAGGTCGGGAAGGCCGGGGGCGACTTTGAAGTCGTCGAACGCGAGATTCCTGCGCCGGGCCGCGGCCAGGTTCGCATCAAGGTCGAGGCCTGCGGAATCTGCATGGGAGACGGCATCGTCAAGGAAGGCCATTGGCCCGGCCTGCGCTACCCGCGGGTTCCCGGCCATGAAGTCGCCGGCGTCATTGATGAACTTGGGCCCGGCGTCGCGCGATGGAAAACGGGTGACCGCGTCGGCGTGGGCTGGCACGGCGGGCATGACGGCAACTGCCCGGCCTGCCGCGAAGGTGATTTCATCAATTGCGAAAACGAAATGGTGAGCGGCATCAGCTTCGACGGGGGCTACGGGGAGTACATGGTCGCTCCCGTCGAAGCCCTCGCACGCACTCCCGACTCGCTCGATCCCGCCGATGCCGGCCCGCTTCTCTGCGCCGGCCTTACCACTTTCAACGCGTTGCGCCATAGCGGCGCCGAGCCCGGCGATCTGGTTGCCGTTCAAGGAGTCGGCGGCTTGGGTCATCTCGGCATTCAGTTTGCCAGCAAGTTTGGCTATCGCACCGTTGCGGTAGGTCGCGGACCAGAAAACGCTGCGCTCGCGAGAAAACTGGGCGCCCATGAATACATTGACAGCAAAGCAACCAACGCCGCCGAGGAACTGCGAAACCTCGGCGGAGCAAGAGTGATTCTTTCAACCGCTCCCAGCTCCAAAGCCATGTCGGAAATTTTCGGCGGACTCGGCCGCCGTGGCAAACTCCTGGTCATCGGCGCCGACGTATCGACGCCCTTAGAAATTCCCTCGGTCGGCCTGATCATGGGCAGCAAGACGGTGCAGGGCTCGGCCTCCGGCGTGCCCAGCGATTCCGAAGCAACGCTCAACTTCGCGGCGCTCGTGGGCGTTCGTCCCATGATCGAGAAATTCCCGCTGGAGAAGACAAAGGAGGCCTACGACCGCATGGCCAGCGGCCATGCGCAGTTCCGCGTGGTTCTGACGATGTAACGCCTTTCTTCGCGTATCCTTGCCAACGAAGCAAAGTACGGTCTCCATCGAGCGCTCGAGGAAGCGCTCTTCCGCTGCCGTCGTTTCGATGGGCTTATTGCAGCTTAAACTGAACAGTAACCGTCAGGTGGGTGGCAGTGGGCACGCCGTTCAGCGTGGCCGGTTGATACTTCCATTGCTTCAGGGCGTTTGTCGCGGCGTCGTGCAAAAGGGAAGGACCCGAGAGCACGCGAGTCGCGGTTACGCGTCCCGTAACGTCAATCAGCGCGTCAATCGTAACGTCGCCGCCTATCCGCTGCGCGCGGGCGATCTGCGGATAGACCGGTGGCACGGACGAGACCAGCTTTGCGACCTTCACGTCGCCGCCGACCGGCAGCGGCGCGGCAGGGCCCTGGCCCTTGTTGGCCAGCATGCTGGCACCGCTTGAATCCGCCGCCGTCACACCGTTGACCAGCAATCCGGGATCGGCCGTACCATTTTCCGCGCTTGGGACGCGGCGCGTGATCTTGGGCGCGGCGAGTCGCACCTTGCCCAGGGTCGCTTTTTTCGCCGGCTCCGCGGCGGCAGCTTCCTCGGGCTGGTCCGGCAAATTCCTCGCGACCGCGTTGTTCAGTGGCGCACTGGCGTTTGCTAGCGTTCCGCTGACGGCCGTGGGCCGCGCGATGGGCGGCGTGGCCGAGGCTGGCTCGAGAGGCGCAGCAGGCAGGTTCTCTGAATTTGTTGTGCTGGGCCTTGGCGCCGGGTTGCTCATGTCCGGTACCGGAATGCTCGCGGGATTGCTCTCCGCCACGGTTCCAATCCCGCCAGCAGAGACCTTGGGGGCCTGATTCACAAACCAGTACCAGGCCGCAGCTGCCGCCACCACCAGCGCCGCAATTGCCAGGGCGATCTTCAATCCCTTGCCCGAACGTGCCGCACCGTCGGTCGAACCGAGAGCCAGCGACGAGCCAAAATTAGGCGTGTGACCCTCGCCCGCAAGTACCGGCGCGGCTTCGTGCGCTTCGACCGGCTCGCTCAGCCCGCCGGTCGGAACTTTGCCGTCCACGTGCAATTCGACGGTGGATGCAGCGCTGACACCGGCCTCATTTGCCTTGTCGTCTGCGGGCTTGCTCTCGACGGCGGCGGTGTTGCGCGCCAGGGGCTCGAGCCACGCCGGAATCTTCACTTCTTCGGCGGGCAGGTCAGCCGACAGATCGATCGAAGCCGATCCTGGTGCCGGACCCTGGCTCACGCCAAGCGCCGCGCTCAGCGAGCGCTTGTTCTCGAGTTCGGCCGGAACTTGCGGCAGCGCAGGAGCAACGCTTACCGGCTTTGCCGCTGCCGGCACGGTCGTCGCGCTCTCGCGCTTTTCGATTCCCGCGGTTGGCTGGCGGTCCCGGGCTTTTAGCTCCAGCCCGTTCGACCCGTGCGTCAAAAATTCCGAAAGCGTGGGAACCGCTTGAATCGGAGCGGACTCTGCGCGGACGGTCGGTACGGCCTGAACTTTCTTGACCTGCGCAACCGGTTGAGCCACGGGGGGTACAGTCGGCGTTTGAACCGCTGGCGGCGTGGAATTCGCGAGCGGACTCGGTTCTGTCGCAGCAGGCGTTGCGCTTTTGCTGTCCAGCGATTTCGTCGGCGCTCCCACGGCTCCGACAGTTGGCGCTGCCGGAGCCGCCGCTCCGGCGCCACTTCCCGGCGTACGAATTCCCCAGAAGTCCGTGGTGGCTTCGGTAAACTTCAACTCCACGTAGCCGACCGCGTTTCCGTTCTGCTTCGTCTTGACCACTTGGCAGACGACTTCCTGCTTTGATTTTTCATTGGTTACAAACAGCAACTGTCCCGGTCCAACCGCCGCGGCCAACCGAATGACCGCTCCGCTTCCAAAGACCAGCACGGTCTGTGTGGTTTCCGAAAATGGCTGGCGTTTCTCGCTGCCCGCCACGGTACTCGCGCCGTTCACCGTAACAGGAATTTCTATCGCCACCGGCTGGGCTTTCACCCCGCCCGGCGCGGCCGTGCTCACTTGTCCTATCGTCTCGGATGCCATCTCGTACCTGCTTGCTAATGCAGAAATTGTCGGAGGGTCCGGCGCGGATTGAGCGCCGACGGTCCTTATATAGGCTGCTGGTACTCGAAGTAGCCCGACGATAGTACGCGCGTACTACAGTGGAAACACCTGTCCTGAAGTACAGGCCCATCGGGCGAGCACGGCCGGCCCCAGCTTGCCTGTCCCGGGCCGGGCAGGCGCTTGTTTCTTGCCGCGCAAGTTTGGCGAAAAGCAATGCTCGCCGACTGTGGTCCAAGTCCTGGCGGACTATTTACGCAACGCCAAATGGCAGCTCAAACTGTTGGTCGATCTCCACGCGATAACCGGTTACGAGCTTATTGGTCTCCGCCGCCATTCCAATCACCGCCTGCAATTCCTTGAACATCTCCGGCGTCATTCCTTTCTTCACCGCCGACGCCGTGTGCGACGCGATGCAGTAGGAGCAATTGTTGGCCACGCTGACCGCTACGTAGATCAACTCCTTGGTCAGCGGATCGAGCGCCCCCGGCCCCATGATCTGCTTGATGCTCTCCCAGGTCCTTTTAAGCGTCACCGGATCGTGCGCGATCGCTTTCCAGAAATTGTTGATCCAGTCCGTCTTCCGCGTGGCCATGATGTCGTCATACACCGCGCGCACTTCCGGGCTCGCATGGTCGTACTCGATGAATCCAAACGTGGACATACCCCATCCCTCAAAATGATTTTTCGCCGAACTTGCGCCGGACCAGCGTCCCGCAGCCGAGACGCACAGGAAAATGTTACATCAGGGAGGTAATGAGGCCGGTCGCAACGAGCGCTACCGCCCACACCGTATCTACGTTGAACCACGTCTTGCGAAGAATCCCGAGCCCCACCTTGCGATAGACAATCCACGCAATCAGCCCGGTAACCGCAAGATAGGCCGCGGTGTGAATGGCGGCAGCGAGAAATCCCGCAAGGGGACTGGACGCGCCGCCCATATGCGCGTGATCGTGGCCCGCCCTGCCGCCGTAAGCCTCGGCGCCGCTCCCGCCGAGCAGCACCGGCACCACCATCAGTCCCGCGCCGTGCGCCGTCGCCATCAAGAACGACCAAAGCGTCAAATCAGCGAAGCCGACCCGCATCCGCACCCACCGCGGATGCCAGTGCTTCCACAGAAAAACCAGGCCCAGCCCGACAAGGATGGCCGCCATCAGGTTGCGCAGGAGCGGCAGCGGCAGCGACACGCCGAGCAACAGCGCGAGGGCGACCGCTCCGCCCACCGCCAGCCCGTGGCCCAGCGCAATCGGCACCAGCGAAAGCGCAACGGTCCTCGATTTCTGCTCCTGCATCCCCAACGCCACCGCGAAAAGCCATCCCATCCCGGGATTGAGCCCGTGGTACGCGCCAAGCAACAGCAGGATCCACATTGCCGCGGCACTCGGATCGTTCACATGGCTCATTGCGGGTCCGAGTAGCAATAGGAATCCGACGAAGCGTCGCCGCCCTCGAGCCTCAACTGATGCGCGCGCAGCCCGTCGAACTCCAGGAAAAACTTCTCATCGAGGGCCATCCCGCCGGAGGGATTGGCGTCAATCTTCACCATCCAGCTCTTCACGCCGTCGGGATAGAACTGCTGGTCCCACGGCGAATAGAGCGAATTCGTAAAGTAAACACGCTGCCCGTCGCGGCTGATTTCCACCATCTGCGGTCCCCCGTTGAGCGCCTGCTTCGGCTTGCGGGGATGCGCCGCCCGCCGGACAATTCCCCCGGTATGAATCGAACCGGTTTTCTTCGGATTCGCCGGATCGCTCACGTCATACTGCAGAAACTCTCCGGTTCCCCAGCAGGACACGTACAGGAATTTGTCATCCAGCGATAAATTAATGTCCGTGATCAGCGGCGGTACGGCCTTAAATCCCTTCAGCAGCGGCGGCAAATCGTCTGCTTCGGCGGCTTCGGCGGGAATCTCGATCACCTTCTTCGCCGCCCACTTGCCGTTTCTTCCGTTGCCCTCGCGGTGCCACAACCAGATCGAGCCCGACAAATCCTTGAGCGACAGCACCACACCGCAGAATCCATAAGCCTTGTTCGGATCATGCGAGGGCCGCAGCTCCAGCACCATCTGCTGTTCCGCGCCGAGATCGATCTCCTGAGAGTGCGTCCGCTTGTCCAGGTTCCACACGTGCAGCTTGTGGCCGTATTTCCCGCCGAGCAGCAGTTCCGGATTCACGCCATCCTTCACCATGTTTGGCGTGCCCCACTCCGATGTCACCATCGCGTCATGCCCGAGATGCCACCAGAAGTCATACGCCAGATGCTGCGGACCGCGTTCCTGCTCCCACTTCCCCTTGAGCTCAAACGTCTCCGCATCCATCAGAAAAATTCCGCCCGGCCCGTCGCCGCTGGGCGAGCCAAGCGCGCTGCCATAGATTCCATCCGGCCCGCAATGAATCGTGTGCGGCGACGTGTAGCCGGTCTTTTGGATGAATTCTTGCGGTTCGATCACCTCCACGATCGCGGGCTGTCGCGGATTCACCTTGGTGTCGAGGATATGCAAGCGCGATGAACCGATGCCCGGCACCACCAGATAGCGCCGCTCCATGTGCGGATGGGGATTCTGCGGGCAAAGGCAGGCGCTGCAGGCATTCCACCCAAAATGGTGAAGTTCATTGTCGTTCCCCGGCAAATCGGTCTGCCCCACAAGCTGTCCGTAGCTTTTCGAACCAGGATCGAGGTCCACCACGCCCATCGCGTCGCGCTTCCCGTTTTTGCTTACGTTCAGCAACGCAACATACGCCAGCCGTTCCGGCAGCGCCCGCATGGCCATTTTTGGAGAGGGATAGAAAGTGGGATCCGGCCTGAGAGCCATTGACAATTCTCCTTTTGCAAAGTCAGGCGGAGGGTTTGCACCAGAGGATGTTGTTCCGACGGGCCGCAGGAAGGGACCCAGTTCCTTCCCGGCCGCGGAGCCGGACAACGCAAGCGAACCTACGTCTGCAAGCGCTACGTCCGCATACGGCACGTGCGCCTAGGTTCGCTGAGCATAGCGCGGAATGCCCGGCGCGGCCACCATTTCATCGCCAGCGCCAGCTCCGTCTCTGGCGCGTTCGAGGCCCGCACCGTTTCGCGTGCGTCTTAGACTAGCCGGACACCCGGACCTGATGTTCATCCGCGTGTCGGGTGACGGTAAATTTTCCCCGGAGAGCGCTGGCGCAAGCCATCTCACACGTACACCCGCCGCAGCATCGCCGCCGCGCTCTCATCGAGCAACTCCGCGCGCCGCACCTCTTCAAACCGCGCCATCAGATCGTCCGGGCGCAGTCGCTTCTTGTCGGCTCCCGCGAAATCCTGCACCACCTGCCCGCGATGCATCATGATCAGGCGGTCGCCAAGGCTTGCCGCCTGCTGCATCGAATGCGTCACCATCAGCGTTGTGAGCTGGTCGCGCTTCACGATCCGGTCGGTGAGCGCGATCACCTGGTCGGCGCTCTTCGGATCGAGCGCCGCGGTGTGCTCGTCGAGCAACAGTACTTTCGGACGCGACCAGGTCGCCATCAGCAGCGTGAGCGCCTGGCGCTGCCCGCCCGAGAGCGACCCCATGGCATTCTTCAGCCGGTCCTCCAGCCCCATATTCAACTCGCGCACCTGCTCGTGCATCCTGCCCAGCAGCGTTCCTTCCAGCAGCCAGCCCAAACCGCGCGGCCTTCCGCGATGCGCCGCCAGCGCAAGATTTTCCGCAATCGACATGTTTGCCGCTGTGCCGCTGAACGGATTCTGAAACACCCGTCCGATGAATTTCGCACGGCGCGATTCCGGCCACTTGGTGATGTCGGAGCCGTCGACCTTGACCGCACCTGAATCCACAAAAAACGATCCGGCCACCGCATTGAGGAGCGTGGATTTCCCCGATCCGTTGGTTCCGATGATGATGACGAACGAACGATCTTGGACGTTCAGCCGAACGCCCTGCAGGGCGCGCAGCTCGTTCGCCGTTCCGGCGTTGAAGGTCTTACTGATCCCCGCGACCTCAAGCATGGGATGTCTCCGCGGACGATTTCTGCCGCAAGGATCCCATCCGCTTCAGCAGCGAAGGCGTAATCAAGGCCAGGAACACGAACACCGCGGTCGCCAGTTTCAGGTCGTTGGGGTTGAGTCCCATGCGCAAGGCGATCGCCACCAACAACCGGAACAATACCGAGCCCATGACCGCGCCCGTAATGCTCAGCCCAAGCGACCGCGTTCCGACCAGCGCCTCGCCGATGATCACGCTCGCAAGGCCCCACACCACCATGCCGATTCCCATCTGCACGTCGGCAAATCCCTGATACTGCGCCAGCAGAGCCCCGCCCAAAGCCACCAGCGCATTCGACACCGCCAGCCCCAGAATGATCATGTGGTCGTCATTGACCCCGAGCGCTCGAACCATCTGGGCGTTGTCGCCCGTCGCCCGCATGGCCGTTCCGAGGTTGGTCTGGAAGAAGAGATACATCACCGCGCCCGCCAACACGATGAACACCGCCGCCGCCAATAGCATCGAGGCTTCCCGCGGCGTAACTTCCCAACCCAGCACACTGAGCGTCGCGCTGCCGAGCACCGCCCGGCCCGCCCGCTCCGCGGAGAGCGCGAAGGTCGCAGCACCCAGCAGCGAGACGTTGCTTCGCCCCATGATGCGCAAGTTGACCGAGTACAAGGCGGTCATCACCAAGATCCCGGAAAGCAGACCGTTGATGCGAAACTTGGTGGCCAGAGCTCCGGTCAAGGCCCCCGCCAGAAAACCGCCCGCAAATCCTGCGGCGGTCGCGAGCGCCGGGTGGACATGGTTCACTAAAAGGATGGCGGCCAGTGCGGCTCCGAGCGTGCTCGATCCGTCGGCGGTGATGTCCGGAAACGAAAACACCCGAAAACTGATGAGCACGCCCAGTGCGATCAGAGAAAAAATAAATCCGAGCGTCAGCGCGCCGACGAGCAGGCTCATCCGCGCGCCTCTTCGCTATAGATCTTCGCAATCGGTGCGACCCAGCAAGCGCCTCGCACGAACTCGCTCTCGCGGCTGCCTTGGCCTCGCTCGTCGCTCAACACGTGAAGAATGCCCTCGAGCGATTGCCCTTCATAGAGCGCGCCTATCGACTGCTTGAGCTCGATCTTTCCCTTCGCCACCGGGCGGTAGGAAAATGCGGCCGCGTGCAGGTGTCCGGAAACCGAGGGTTTTTCCGTCGTGGCCCCGCAAAGCGGGCGCACCCAACCCGCCAGCCCTTCGCACTCGCCGCCGAGCGCCACACCCGCCAGCAGGACGGAGCTCTTGGTGTGCGCCGGCTCCGCCGTAAAGCTCAGCCATTCGCGGATATCGGGAAATGCAAAAAGGTCGCTTCCGGCCCGAGCACTCACCGGCGAACGCCGCAGGGCGGCTCCGACCAGTCCGGCCGACTCGGCGATGATGGCGACACCCGCTTGCCGCGTCTCCGCGATTTCGAGGCAGGCGTCGAGCAGAGAAGAAAGCGTGATGGTGTGATAGCCGGTCGCCGCTTCAAACCGAATCAGGTGAGCGAAGGGTTGTGCGTGGGTCCCCTGGCAGGCGATTGCATAACAGACTTGAGCTTCGGGCAGCGTGCTGCCGCCCGCCAAGAGAAAGTCGGGAGCGTTGGTTCCGTCGGTCGGAAGGTAGGCCACCGCACCGCCTACCGCGATGAACTCGCCGAATCGCTCCCCGCAATCCGCAAAACACTCACCGAGCGCCCCTAAGCCGATGGCGAACGTTCCGGCAGAAAATTTCACGGCCCGGCAATCCGCTTCGTTCCATCCTCGGCCGTTGAGCCTGCCGGCGTCTCCAATGGTTCGGCAATCCAGCTTGGCCCCGGCTTCGAGCGGAAAAACTTCGTAGACCGCCCCGTTCTTTTCGAAGCGCTTGGTTCGTTGCGGTGGCTCCGGCCGGACGGCCTGTTCTTCGGCCGCGGTTTTTGCCGGCGCATCGGTTTCCTTGGCAACCAGCAGATCCGCCAGGTTGGTGATCTCTAGCGACTTCAGGGCGGTCGGCGAGCAGTTGGTAACCCGGAACGAACCTTGAATGCTCTTGAATTCGTGATGCAATTTTACCAGCACGCCGATTCCTGCCGAGCTTAGATACGGCACGCGCGATAAATCGAGCCGAACGTGGTGCGAGCCCTGGCGCATCTCCTCGCGCACCGCTGCGGCCAGGTGCTCCGACCAATGCACGTCCATCCGCCCTTCGACCAGCAGGTCCACGATTCCTCCGCTTTGGCGTTTGCTGATTTCCATGGCGTTACTTTGTACCTGCCGGCTTGCTGCTGTGTACGCCCGCTTCGTCTACCACGGTGTTGGCGCGATCTAGGAGGCTTTTTGGAATCCGCCAGCCCTGCCGCAATCCGGCGAGTGCCGTGGTGTTCACTACAAAATAGGTGGGAACTTCGTTGCGGATGGGAATCTTCTTGGGGTCGGCGCCGCGCAAGATCTCCGCCGCCAGCGTGCCGGTCTGCCGCCCGATCTGGTAGAAGTCCGCTCCGTAATCGAACAGTGTCCCGCGATCCGGCCGCCCGGGCGTAATGGTAAAAACCGGAATACGCGCCCTCTTGCCCACCTCCACCACCGAATCGGTCGCCACGCTCACCGTAACGTCGCCTCCGACCCATAGCGCTTCCGCGCCGCGCGCCACCAGCGATTCCTCCGACTCCAGCACCGAATTCGAATTCTCGACGTTGGCTTCGAGGAGTTCGATGCCAACCTGTTGGCAGTATTCGCGGGCCTTTTCGACAAACGCCCGCGAGTTTGCTTCCGCCGGATTCCACGCCACGCCCACGCGCTTTAGCGCCGGGAACATTTCGCGCGCGACCTTGAACGCGTCTGGAACCGGAAGAAAGCTACCATAGCCCACCAGGTTGGCCGGGTGCTTCAGCGGATCTTCCCAGCTGATTCCGACTCCCGCAACCGCCGGATCGGCTACCAGCCCAAACACCTGAACCGTTTTCCCTCCGCGGTTGGCATTGGCCACGGCCTGCAGCGACAGCGTGCTCATGGTCACCAGCAGGTCATAGCGCGCCGCGACCATCTCCGCGGCGATGGAATTTCCGACCGCGATGTCGCCGTGCGCGTTGAACTGTTCGATGACGATGGACTTTCCGTCCACGAAGCCGCGCTCGGCCAGGGCGTCGATCGTTCCCCGCGTCCCGTCGTCCAGCAGCATGGTGGAAGCGTGCTGCAGCAATCCTAGGCGCGGCAGGCTGTGCGCTTTCATGCTGCGCCGGCCGAGATCGGAGAGCAGCAGGGCGGCCGATGCCGCGACGATCAGCAGCACGCCAAGAATCAGGCGCTTCAAAACAAATTTCATTCGCTAACCCGGCCCGGTCTTTTGGCCGTAGAGTCTATCACCGCGTCTCTCCGGCCTGTGTGTGAACATCGACTGTTTGTCTGGCGATGTCTTACGCATTTCGCTTGGCAACCGGCGAGATTCCGCGTACCTTCTTTTAGCCCGCTCGTTTCGCAGAGTTAAATCGAAATAATAAGGCCAATGGCTATGAAACCGTCCTGGCGAAGACTGATCCCCGCTTTTCTTTTCCTGGCATTCGGCAGCTCCTTGTTCGCGCAATCCATCACCGTGGATGTTTCCGCGGCCAAAGCCATCGCCTTTGACCCCGATAAGTCGCTGGGGTCCTCGCTCGATATTTTGCCCGCGAAGCATTTGGAAAAGGTCTTTTCGCCGGAAACCATCAAGCAATCACTTTCCGCGGGCTGGGGACCCATCACCTATCGTCAGAACACCGAGCTCAGCATCGGCGCCTGGCACTGGAATCCCAGTGGTTCGTGGAGCGACGCCCAGCACCAGAGCGGCTATTTCACGGGCCGTGCCGAACCCAAAGACGAAATCCGCATGTCCTACGGCTATCCGCTTCCGCATCGGGGCAATTCCCGCAACGGAGGCGCTTCGCACGGCTACTCCCGGCTGACCGACGGCGATCTGGCGACCTATTGGAAAAGCAATCCTTATCTGGCTTCGAAATTTACCGGCGAGGCCGACGCACTTCACCCGGCCTGGATCGTAATCGATTTCGGCACGCCGCAGGCGGTTGACGCCGTGCGCATCGCCTGGGCCGACCCCTACGCCACCAAATTCCTGGTGCAGTATTGGTCGGGCGGCGACAGCCCCATGGACCGGCCGCTTTCGGGCGTCTGGAACACCTTTCCGCGTGGCGAAATTTCACATGGCAAAGGCGGCTCGGACGTTCTGCGCGTCGCTGCTGTGCCCGTCAGGGCCCGCTTTCTGCGCATCGTGATGACCGAATCCTCAAACACCTGCGATTCGCACGGCTCCGCCGACCCCCGCAATTGCGTGGGCTACGCCGCGTTTGAAGTCTCGGCCGGCAATTATTCCAATAACGGCAAATTCATCGATTTGGTCAAACACCTGGCGGGTGAAAACCAAACCGCCACTCTTGTTTCTTCCATCGATCCGTGGCACTCGGAATCCGATCGCAATCCCCACTCCGTCCAGTCCGGTCTTGATCTCTTTTTTAAAAGCGGCTACACCAATCGCCTGCCCGCGATGATTCCCGTTTCCATGCTCTATGGCACGCCGGATGACGCGGCCGCCGAGCTGGCCTACCTGCAGAAGCGCGGCTACCCGATTTCGTACGTGGAAATGGGAGAAGAGCCGGACGGCCAGTACATGGCCCCGGAAGACTATGCCGCGCTCTATCTCGAGTGGGCCGCCGCGCTGCACAAAGTCGATCCCGCGCTAAAACTGGGCGGCCCGGTTTTTGAAGGGGTGAATGAGGACATCAAAGCCTGGCCGGATGCCGGCGGGAAAACCTCCTGGCTCGGACGTTTCGTGGACTATCTGAAATCGCACAACCGCTGGAACGACCTGACGTTCGTCTCGTTCGAGCACTACCCCATCTCGCCCTGCGAAATCAATTGGAGCGATCTCTACCGCGAACCGGAATTGACCCGCAATATCCTGCGCGCATGGCGCGAAGACGGCATCTCGGACGAGATTCCGCTCATGAACACCGAAAGCAATCTTTCCTGGGAGCTCACCGAACCGATGCAGGACGTTCTCGCGGCGCTCTGGCTGGCAGACAGCGTGGGCTCATTTTTGCAGTTCGCGGGACCGGGCGGGGTCTACTACCACTCGCCGATTCAGCCCGAGCCGCTGCGCCCCGGTTGCCGCGGCTATAGCACCTACGGAAACTTCGTCGCCGACGAGGATCTCAACATCAAGCAGTACGCCGCGCAATACTTTTCCAGCCGGTTGATCAATCTCCATTGGGTCAAGCACGGCGCGGGCATCCACCGCTTCTACCCGGCCGCCGCCGACGTGACCGACGATGCGGGGAACACGCTCCTTACCGCCTACGCTGCCGCGCGGCCGGACGGCGAATGGTCGCTCATGGTGATCAACAAAGACGCGAGCAATCCCCATTCCGTCAGAATCAGCTTCGCGGACGAAAAGTCGCAGCGCCATTTCGACGGGAAGATTTCGGTCGCGACGTTCGGCGCCGAACAGTATGTGTGGCACCCGGCCGGGGCCGGGAGTCATGCCGATCCCGACGGCCCGCCCGCGGAATCGTCGCTGGACGCGCACGCCGACAGCGAATTCACTCTGCCGCGCGCGTCGATCACGGTGCTGCGCGGACGGCTGCGCTAGCAATATCTGGGCGGAATTCAACCCCGCAAGGCGAATTCGTCGAGCAACACCCGCGCCAGGCGCGCGGAGTTGTGGCGGATCTTTTCGTGTTCTTCCAACAGGTCTTCGAGCAGAACCTTGACGCCCATGCGTCGCAGTTTGGCCGCGTCCAGGCTCACCGGCGCAGCGCCTTCGCGTTGGTAGCGCCACGCCACGGCCGGGGAGACCGGCTGCCGGTTGGCCACCACGAAATCCACAATGCGCGGCTTCACGTGCTCCTGGATGGCGCGCAGATGCTCCGCCACGGAGTAGTTGGTGGTTTCGCCGGGTTGCGTCATCAGGTTGGCGATGTATACGCGCGGCGCTCGCGACCGCGCGATCGAACGCGCAATATCCGGGATCAGCAGATTGGGCAGGATGCTGGTGTAGAGCGAGCCTGGTCCCATGAGAATCAGATCGGCCTTGCGGATCGCTTCGACCGCTTCATCGAGCGGGCGCGCGTTGGGTGGCGCGAGCCTCAATTTCTTGATGCGCGACCGGCTCGCGGTAATGCGCGTTTCGCCGTCGACGCGCTTGCCGTTTTCGAGCGTCGCTTTCAGCGTGACGTTGGATAGGGTGGATGGAAAAATCCGCCCGCGGATCGCCAGCACGCTGCTACTGACCCGCACCGCCTCGGCAAAATCCCCCGTGACGTGCGTGAGGGCGGCCAAAAACAGGTTTCCGAAATTGTGCCCGACCAGACCGTTGCCCGCGCTGAACCGGTACTGAAAGAGCCGGCTCATCAGCGCTTCGTCTTTCGAGAGCGCGACCATGCAGTTGCGGATGTCGCCTGGCGGCAGGATGCGGTTTTCGCGGCGCAGGCGGCCGGAGCTGCCCCCGTCATCGGTCACCGTGACGATGGCCGCGAGGTCGACGATAGGACGCTTGCGCGTGGGGTACGGGTCGTGGCGGGGGACGACGTGCAGTTTGAGGCCGCGCAGCAGGGCCGAGAGGCCGGTGCCGCCGCCAAGCGCTACGACACGAATCCCTCTTTCGAAAGACTGCGAACCGTTCGACGATGAACCGCGCGATGTGGGAGGGCGACGAATGGACCTTACTCTTTCTCCGGGTAGAGGAGTTCGGTGAAGCGCGGATCCTCCTGAAGGAACGCGAAGTCCTCGTCATTGCGCGCGTGGTAGCGATTGGCGCTATTGAGGCTGATGGCGATTTTCAGGTTGGCCATGGCCGCGTCGGCTTCGCCGGTGAGGCAGTCGAGGGCGGCAAGCGCATAGACGATGTGGTCGGCTTTGGCGGCGAGCTTTCTGGCTTTGTCCAGGCTCTCGCGGGCGTCGTCCCAACGACCCAGGTTCATCATGGCCACGCCGCGCTGATAGTGCTCTTCGGCGCTCCTCGGATTCTGTTCCTGCGAAGGCTTCATGCGCTGCTCGGCGATTTTCAGGTGCATGCGGGCGCGGTCGGCAAGTTCCTTGCTGGGTCCTTCGAGCACTTTCTCCAGCTCCTGCTTGGCCTTCGGAAACTTCTGCTGATGGAAAAGCGCCAGGGCATCATCGTAAAGCTTCATCTGGGCCTGAACGCGAGGATCGACCAGTTCGACACCGCCCCGCTGCGGAGGGTGGGGAGGAGCTAAAGGCTTGCGTTTCTGAGGCTTAGCAGCCTTACTGTGGGAGGACGGGGAGTGGGACTTTTTTGCCTTTACCATGCGGGGCACTCTAGCAGAGCCGAAAAGTAAGGTCAATCGAGAGAGAAATCGAGGTTTCTTCGAAGGCATAGAGAGGTTGCAGCGGAGCTCTGTAAGCGCTGGTTTATGAAAGGGTTTCGCAGCTCGGAACCCGCCGTAGCGACTCTTTCTTGTTGGCTACGGGAAACAAAGGAGTTAGAGCCCGAGCAGGCCCCAGCGCACCCGATGAACTGGCTCGGCTAGACCTGTGGGCGGTGACTACTTCAAGGCAAAGCGGAAGCGAGGATGTCGTCGAGTGTGGGATAGCGCGGGGACCAGTTGAGTTCGCGGCGGATCTTTTCCGAACTGGCGACGAGCGTCGGGGGATCGCCCGGTCTACGCGGAGAATCGATAAAGGGCACCTCCCGGCCCGTGACGCGGCGTGCCGCGGCGATGACTTCGCGAATACTGAACCCTGTGCCGTTGCCGACGTTGTAGGTACAGTGACCGAGGTGAGGAAGGGCACGGAGAACGAGAAGATGCGCCTGGGCGATGTCATAGATATGGATGTAGTCGCGGACGCAGGTGCCGTCAGGAGTCGGATAGTCGGTGCCAAAGACCTCGAGCGCCCCCGAGGAGCCTAGAGCGGCGCGCAGCACGTTGGGGACGAGATGAGATTCGGGATCGTGGCGTTCGCGGTGGCCGTCCCATGCGCCGGCGGCGTTGAAATAGCGCAGGACGGCGTAGCGGAGTCCGTGAATCTGGCGAAACCACTCCAGCATGATTTCCGTTTGCAGTTTGGATTGACCGTAAGGATTGACCGGGAGTTTGCGCGCGTCCTCGTTGATTGGGACGACTTCCGGGTATCCGAAAACGGAACAGGAGGAAGAGAAGACGAAACGGCTAATGTTGTGGCGCAGGCAAGCTTCGAGGAGCGAAAGCGTGGCGGCGGTGTTGTTGCGGAAGTAGAGAGCTGGCTTCTCTATGGACTCGGCAACCTCGGCGAAGGCGGCGAAGTGCATGACGGCGTGAACGGGCGAGGCTGTAAAAAGCTCATTGAGGAGCGCGGAGTCGGCGACATTGCCCACGATGAGACGGGCGGCGGAGGGGACAGAGTCGCGATGGCCGCGGGACAAGGTGTCCAGAACGGTGACCTGATAATCGTTTTGCAGGAGCAGCCGAACGGTGGCTCCTCCGATATAGCCAGCTCCGCCGGTGACTAAGATGTGTGGAGGCATGGGGATTCGTAAATTATGCCCCGGTACAAATAAAGGCACTATCTAGAGTTTTCTGCTTTTAGATTCCGCATTAGTCGCCCACCCTGCTAGCTAGCGCCAACGGAAACGGTGACCAGTTCGGCTGAGCTTACCCATAGGAAAGAAACGACGGTATGGTTCAAGGATTCCGCTTATCGGTTGCAATACCCGTTCACAACGAGGAAAGCGCTTTGCCGGAGCTGCTACGACGTCTCGGCAATGTTCTGTCAAGTTTGGGCGACGGCAAACACGAAATGATTTTCGTGGACGACGGCAGCATCGACCGAAGTTTGCAGATCCTCGAAGTTGCCTCAAAAAGCGATCCGCGCATTGTGGTGCTAGCGCTTTCTCGCAACTTCGGGCATCAAGCCGCAATCAGCGCCGCTTTGGACCAGGCCAAGGGAGACGCCGTTGTCGTGATGGACGGAGACTTGCAGGACCCTCCCGAAGTGATTCCGCGGTTTGTTGAAAAACACCTGCAAGGGTTTGACGTTGTATACGCCAAGAGAATCCGTCGCAAGGAGCCATGGCTGTTAAGGCTGTGCTACTACGTGTTCTACAGAGCGATGGCGAAGCTATCGGACATTCACTTGCCACTCGATTCGGGAGACTTTGGATTGATGTCGCGGACGGTAATCGAGCACCTGAATTCAATGCCTGAGCATCATCGGTATCTGCGCGGAATGCGAAGCTGGGTGGGATTCTCTCAGGTCGGAGTGGACGTCGAACGAGGAGCGCGACACTCCGGCAAAAGCAAATACAGCTTGAAACGGCTTTTGGGGCTGGCGTTTGACGGGCTTTTTGCATTCTCAATCGTGCCGATCCGAGCGGCTGCAATCATAGGGGCATCGGCAATTTCCATCTCGCTGCTTTATCTGCTTTACGCACTGTACGCGAAGCTGATCCTCCGAGAATCGCCGCAAGGATTTACTGCACTGGTTGTTGCAATAACATTCTTTTCCGGAATCTTACTTTTCTTTTTAGGCGTGATAGGCGAGTACGTCGGGCGAATCTACGAGGAAACGAAGCGCCGTCCGCAGTACATTGTCCGTCGAAGAATCAACTGTCCCGAGACGAATGAAGATAGACCCAAAATGAGTTGAGAAAAAAGGGTGCCGAAAACAATCGAATACTTGTCGCCGCCGGCCGCGGTCAGCATGGCTGATCAATGGTTTGAGATAGCCTCGATCGACCATTTTTGGATCCAACGACGTTTTCGTGTTCTGCAGATTGTGGCGGGCAAATGTATGCAAAGGGCTGGCGAGATGGCCGAAATTGGTTGCGGAAACGGCTTGTTACAAAAGCAGATCGAAATAGGATACCAACGGAGCGTAACGGGCCTGGATCTCAATGAATATGCGCTGCAGAGGAATGTCAGCACCAGGAGCAGAGTATGTTGTTACGACATTCTGGATCGAAATCCGAATCTGAAAGGTGCATTTGATCTGATTTTTCTGTTCGACGTCCTTGAGCACATCGAGAATGAAAGTGCTTTTCTCAACGCAGCGCTTTTTCATCTGGCTGCAGATGGGAAACTAGTGATCAATGTTCCTGCAGGACCCTGGGCCTTCTCTGCCTACGACCGAGCGGCGGGTCACCTACGACGGTACTTGGCGGGGTCGTTGGCAAACGCGGCTCAACAAAGCGCCCTGGATGTAATTAGCTGGACCTATTGGGGCCTGCCGCTGGTGCCAACTTTGGCCATTAGGAAGATTTGGTTGTCCTTGAGCCTCGACCAAAGCTCGACAATCCGCAAGGGATTCGATTCTCGTTCACCGTTCGTTAATCGAGCGTTTGCGACTCTGTCTAGACTCGAATCGATTCCTCAGAAGGTGCTGGGAACATCCTTGATGGCGGTCTTGAAAAGACGGACCGCCGGTGGCTCCAATGGGCGCTAGTGGAAAGCCACGTGAAGACAAACTGCGCACCCCGCCCAACTCGTTGATCACAGCGCTGCTGATCTTTTTACTCGCATACTGCTTGATGCGGCTCGGCGTCGCAGCCCGTTTAAACCCTTTTTGGTATGACGAAATCTTGACGCGAGCCGTCGCTGCTCAGACCAGTCTGGCGGGCGCGATGCGAGCACTTCTCGACGGCGTGGATTCGCACACGCCATTTTTCTACCTGATCGAGTTTTACGCGTTGCGGCTCTTTAAGAACGAAGAATTTGCGTTGCGGCTACCGTCGGTGCTGGCGTTTGCGATCGCGCTACTCTGCGTTTTTACGTATGCGAAACGTCGGTGGACAGAGGTTGGTGCGTTGGGCTGTGCTGCATGCCTTCTGGCTACAACGGCCTTTCAGAGGTACGCGACGGAGGCAAGGGCATACAGCATGTTGCTGGCATTTATCGCTCTGGCTTTAGTTTGTTACGACCGCCTTCCGTCGCGAATTTGGACCATTGGCCTTGGGTTGAGTTTGCTACTGGCAGAGGCGGTTCACTATTACGCGATTTTTTCCGTTTTGCCGTTCGTCTTTGCGGAACTTGGCCATATCTGGTTGACGCGAAGCGTACGCTGGCAGGTGTGGGCAGCGATTGCCTGCCCGATCCTGCCGCTGGCCGTTACATGGCGATTTCTCGCAACGATTAGAAGTGCATATGGCGGACATTTCTGGGTCCATACCGGGTTGGAGGCCGTGCCGCTCTCCTATGGAGAATTGCTTTCTGTAGGCCCCGTAATGGGAGGCGTGGTTGCCATCATTTTGATAGCGGTCCAGGGTTGGGAGGTCTTGCTATCCTGGCGGCGGAAAAGCGTGTCGAACACGTCGGAAGCGGTCCTGAGGACCGGCCTGCTGTCGCTGCCGCTGATTTCCTTGTTGGTCGCAGTTTTGCTCCACGTCCCGATGCTCTCTCGCTATGTAATTGCCACTACGCTAGCCGTGGCGCTAGTTATCGGCTCTTTCCGCATCGTTCCGAAAAGTATAGGCGTCATTGTGTTTTCGTTTTTGGCATTCAACGTTGGGATCAGCGAGGCGCTGTTTTGGAACTCGTTTCGTTCTCCGCTCGCCGCCCGCCAAACGGTGCTGACGGAAAGGTTTATCGAAAGAGCGGGCTACCCGGAGCTTCCAGTGGTTGTCGCTAACGGTCTGGCATTTCTGCCGCTTGCAAGATACGGCTCGCCGGAACTGCAGAGCAGGCTAGCGTATCTCGTAGATGTCCATAACGCGTTGGAATATTCGCGGACCGACAGCATCGATGAGAACCTCATCCGGTTACGCCGGTACACAGCGCTTCAAGCAATTGACTTTTCCAAGTTTGAGCGCAGCCATTCCGAGTTCCTATTGTTTGTGCTTAAACTAAAACCCGACCTGGATTGGTTGACACCCTATCTGGAAAAAAGGGCACGTTCAATGAAAGTATTGGCGGAAGGTCGCGAAGGAAAGGTGTATCTCGTATGTCTGTGAGAAGCTGGGACTCAAGTACCGAGAAGCACGGACCTTGGGAATTGCAGAACCGAATTTTCGCTAGATTTAAGGAGAATGCCGCGGACGGACGCAGCAATCTGTGGAACGAGGGGTCGTCGACTTCGAGTCCCAAACGGAGGCGCTTAACGCACTTCAAGGCCGCATAGAATCAGCCAGAGCCGAAGTCACAGATAAATGGTTCACGCCGGAAGAAATCGGCCACGCGAACCAGATACTGGATACGACGGCCGGACTAATTCGGGAAGCCATGATGGCGCAAACCGTTTCGAAACAGTCCCTCGACGCCTTCGCGAAGAAGCTCGGGCCGCTCATGTTGGCCAATGCGTGGGACGCCGGATGTGCCCAGATCAACGCCACGCACGCCCAGATGATGACTTGGAAGGATTCATCTTCCGCCGACGACTGGCGACAGCTGATCACCGTAAACCGCGCCAGACATCAAGCCCGCTACCGGAATGCGGCCACGCTATACTTCAGCTGGCTCTTCGACGTAAAGGGAACTTCGTGGTCGTACCCGGGCGAGAGCATGCGCGTCATCTACGTGGAATCGCTCGGCCCGGGCGAAGATGCCAGCGGCGAGCTTGCAACCGTGCTCCTCGAAGCCGACGCAAGTGAGGCATTCTTCGGAGATCGCTGGAGGCTCAGCGAGGATATCTTGAGCGACGGGGCCGCAGCATGCATTTCAAAAGTTATCGCCAGCGAGCCGCTTCGAAAACTGACCTCAAGGGATCTCGCAGTGCATGCTACAAACGGAAGTACATGCGAATCGCTTCGACCAAGCTTGCCGGATTCAGCTTCCGCGAGCCAAAGGTCGTCTTCAACCCGTCTCCGATCGCCTGCCACAGCTCCTTGTTCTCCACGGGAAAGACCGCAAGAAACTTCCGCAAATCCTCTTGAACCGCACCTGGAACCGCCGGTCCCGCTTCGCCAGGAAGAGTCGCTGCAATCCGAAAGACGTCGGTACGGTGCTTCGCGATTTCCTTACTCCTTCCAGTTTCTCCTTTCGCAGCGCGCTCCGTCAGATCGAGCCAAGCGCGCGCTTTGAGGGGAATGAGTGCCGCTGGGTTGGCGAACGGCAAGTTCTTCTCCTCGTTGTGCTGCTGTCGCACCAGTTCGTAATAATCGTCGTTCAGCAATATGGCCGAGAGACTGGCAGAATCCTCATCGAGCTTTATCGGGACGATGTGCTGTCCTTCAGCGAGATCGATCTTCGCGGGCTTTCTGCTGAAAATTTCGATCATCGCGGGATATCTCTCATCTTCCGGCTCCTCGAAACGGTACAGCTCCCGCCCGTCGCCAGGAGGACGTGGATGGCTCTCAGTTCGCACTTCCGCTTTGTAGCGGCCCTTGTACTTGCCCGCGTCTATGAATTCCCAGAATCGCTTCGCGAACGCGTCGTCCAGCGCTTCCACGATGAGCACCATGTCCACGTCCTTGGTGCCGCGAAATGCGAGGCCTTGTGTCGCCAGCCATTCGTGGCAGGCTACGCCGCCGATGAGCACGAACGCTTTCCGATACTCGGCGAAGTGTTCGCGGAACAGATCAAGCCCTCGAATCTGGAAGCCTCTCAATCAGCCCACGAAGCTCTTTCTGCACGCGCTCGTCCCCGGATTTCCGAAGGCTCAAGTACAAGGAACAAGCATCGGCCACGCCGTTCTCCGCGAGTACCCAAGGATCGTACTTCCAGGATTCCATGCATGCGTCGGCATCGTCGGCACCGCCGCACCCGACAAGCTCGCCTTTTTCGAGGGCCGACCCCAACTCCCGGTCACGCATGGCGTAGGTGGCCACCGCATCCTCCGCAAGCATCGAGAGCCGGCTCAGCGCCGTTGTCCCGGAAGCGACCGCGCGCGCGCGCGGCTGACCCCAGCGCACCCACTGCGTCCTGCGAACCGGACTCGCCATCAGCGGCTGTGTTTTTTCCCATAGGGCTTTGCCGCGCAGCTCGAACTCCAGGAAGACCATTTTCCCTGCGCGCCGCACATTGCACAGCTTCGCATCCTGCAACTCGTCTTGTGCAAAGCTCATCGCCTGCGGCGAATACGCGAGTCGCTCGCCGAGCTGCGCCAACGGAAGGCGCGCGTCCGGCCGTCTTAGGATCTGATAAATGACGACGAGCTGCGAAACTGGCGACAGTTTGTCCTGTATTCGAGACGCCGCTTTCGAGAAGTGCTCTCGAAGGTCGATCATCAACATCGGGAGAAACATCTGCGCTCCCGGCACGATGAACGGAACGCCTTCCCGAACGAGTCGGTTTCTCACATAGGACGGAAGTTTGGCTACGACCAACACGACGTCCTGCCCAATCCCTTGTCTCAGCATCGCCGCATTGCGGGCGTATTCGCTGGCCGAGAGTTCTTCGGGAGCCGCCTTTTCGAAGGCGAGCGGCACCCGTCGGCCGAACAGGTCCATCTCGGCGAATTCGTATTGCTCTCTCAGGAAGAGAGGCAGCGCCGCCGCCGGTGCCTCCTTCTGCAGCCTGGGCCTAAAACCGGTGACCTGCTCTACGTAATGGAGCAGAGCTTGTTCGTGACGGTTCATCACTACAAGAGAATAGCACACTACAAGTACTATTTGTAGTGAGCTGTATACTTGTAGTGTGTTGAAAATACTATCGTTAAATACTCTAACTTCAGGTCCGGCAACCGCTGGGGAACGGGAAGGGTCGCAAACTCATTATTACGATTATATTGGCAGCGCGGGACGGCCCTCGGACCTTCCTCTCACAATTCACCGATTTGCTGGCGCGGGCCGCAAAGAAAGCCGCATGAACTGGTCCGACGTTGGAATGCGTCTCGATCTACCAGGAAAGACTCGGTCCGCCGCCCATTCGGCCAGCCGCCCGCGAGCGCCGGACCTTTTTCCGGAAGGCATACTGTTCGCCAATTGCTGCTCCACCACTCGAAACCAATATCGACCCAGGCGCTTGCGCAGCCGGTTTATCAAACGATTGTGGCACCGGCCGACCCGCGTTCCGCTACCGCAGGGACACCGTTCCTTGTTTGCTTGCCGCTTTCTCATTGCGAGCAGCCTCACAAACGGCAAGACTTCAGACTGTCGCTTCAGTCCCAGCAACCGCCGCAGGTCCTCCGCAATGCCAGTCGGCCCATGCTCAAGGTCGTCAAACGGAGCCTCGCCGTACATTTTCAAATACGAATAGCGATACAGATACGGAATCACGCACCGCTCCACGAACCCCACAAGGGAAAGTCCTTCCGCAAGCATCAAACGGAGACGCGTTTCAGATCCTAAGCAGAGCGATCCATCTTGAAGGTGGTGGTAAGAAATCCGGATGCGGCCTCCCGTTTCGAACACAACGGGAATCCGTCGCGGGAACCTCTGGGAAATCCGAATCTCTACTTCATAGCAGTCACGGATCCGAGCTTTTCCGTCGATCTCAGCATTGAACGCCAGCCTGCCCGCGAGAACAAGATCGGAAACCTCGGGGATGATCCGCAGTCCGGGCTGCCGGACCAGAAGTTCCTCAAGCCGCCAACGCGTTGGAATATCAGAAGCGATGGCGATCTCCCCACGGCCGCGGCGTCGATACCGGAATCGCCAACACGGGGGAGCGCACAATGGCAGGGGCGCGGCTAGTACGGCCTCCTCCGAATGGCTGCAGCTGTTCTTCGCTAAGGACCACACCAAAGGTGTGGGCAATCAGATCACCCAACGTTTCATCGTTCACACAATCAGCGAGTTTCTTCAAATCGGCTCGAACCTGGGTGTGCCAACGCCAAAACGATCGTTCAAGGCTCGGATCCAGAGACCACTTATCGGCGTTGTCCTCGACGGGATTCGCAGGGTTTGGCACGTGCGGTTTCTCGGACCTCACAAAATGGGGCATCTTCTCCACTATGTTCGTCAGCGCAGCGAACAAGTCCGGTTCCCCCGCATAAGCGTGTGCGGCCAAGTTGGTAATGACCATGGATATAGGTGCAAGTCTGGGGCTCATTCGAAACATCATGTCGCGATGCCGTTTCAGAATCTGAATCGCCTGCTGCAGCGGAGTCTTGAACTCGTAGGCCGGCACATCTTCAACCGCGGCGTAGAGATTTCCTTTCACGAGTTCTTTCAGGCGAGGAAGAGCCCAGCTTCGCGCGCACTGTTCGAACCAGTCCGCGAACCTTCTCGGATTACTGCTGAAGAGGGCAGCGGAGACGCGGTCATAGTCCGGATGGCGCCTGTCGGTAATCGCCACGGCAAGCTGTGCAAGCTGCGGCGGCACCCCCACCGTTACGATCGCTTCCACTACGCGCCGATCTTCGGGCACACATGGGAGCGAATCCAAATGGAAGCTGAAAGCGTCGCTTTTTGGTGTTCGGCCTCAGCCAAAAACACCTGTCAATTTCTCTTGGAACTTGCATAGAACTTGCTGTGTTGCTGACAATCTTCTTGCCATCACCGACAGCGATTGGTTCTCATACTTTCGTCACAGAGCCCACTGCAGAAGTCTGTAAGGCGGGCGATTTGAACGTAGTTTGTGATTGCAGTTGCCATTACGATTTAGACAAGTTCTCGCTTTTATTCTGGCTCCAACGATGAAATCATCGGGACATGATGCAGCCCGGCGATTTTCGAAGGTACGCTTTTCTTGCCTTGATTAGCTTCGTCACTCTCTATCTTGAACTCGTAGTCATTCGCTGGCTCTCCTCTGAAGTCTTGATTTTCGCGTATTTCAAGAATTTCCCGTTGCTCGCGGCATTTTTCGGCACAGGCGTCGGATGCATTTTGGCCTGCAAAGGTCGGAATTATTTCCGCTTCGCGCCGATGCTCTTGCTCGCGGTTGTGGCGATCATCAGCTTATCTCGCTGGGGCGGCTATACGCACATCACTTTCATTGATCCCTTCGAAAATTACCTCCTGGGCGAATTTACCTTTGAGCATCCACTCATTCAAATGCTCAAAGGGATGGGCGCGGTACTGGGGATCTTTTGTTTGGTTGCCGCTCTATTTGTATCGCTGGGTGAAAAACTGGGAGAAGCTTTTCGAGGTCTTCCGCCGCTTCCGGCTTACAGCGTCAACGTCGGCTTCAGTCTGATCGGAATATTGGTCTTCGCACTGCTCTGCCGGGCGTCGAGTGGGCCGACAATCTGGGTCCTCTTCGCAATTGTGGCCTTGCTGCCATTTTTCTGGAAGTCCTGGTCGTCCGCCTGCTTCGCCGGCGTGCTCCTACTCCCGCTCTTGCTCACCCCGCAAACGGTGCTGTGGTCGCCTTATTACCGCGTAGAGGTCTCCCCTGTTGCAGTCCGCGGCCAGAATGGCACGTATTACCCGCTCGGCTACACTGTGACGTTGAATCACGATGGAATGGAAGGCGCTTACAATTACAACACGGAGTTTGTCCGCTCCCTCCCTTCCGACGTCCAGTACCAACTGACGGATTACTACAACGTTCCTTACCGAGTCTTCGGTCCGCGCTTCAATAAAATTCTGGTGTTGGGCGCTGGAGCAGGAAATGACGTCGCGGCTGCTCTTCGAAATGGCGTACAAACCATTGATGCTGTTGAGATCGACCCCAAAATCGTCGACGTTGGCAAACGCTACCATTCTGAAAAACCTTACTCCTCGCGGTTGGTGCGAACGCATGTCGCCGATGCTCGTGCCTTTCTTCGTGATCCACACAACCACGACTACGACATGATTGTATTCGGCGCAGTTGATAGCCACACAGCCTTCTCCTCGATGTCCAGTCTTCGTCTCGACAATTACGTCTATACGCTCGAGAGTTTTCAGGATGCTCTTCGCCGGCTTTCGCCGCACGGCATTCTGGCCGTCACGTTCTACTGCTACAAGACGTGGCAGATCGAGCGCGTGTTCAACGCTCTCTGGCGCGCCAACGGCGACAAGCCAGTAGTCGTCCATTCTCTCGGTTTTTGGCAGAACAATTTAGTAATGCTTGCGGGTCCCGGAGCCAACCGCGAGCAGCTCAGGACACTGCCCTACGTTAAAGAACAAGACGCCGATGATTTGGTTGGTCATGGTAGCGTCGAACCGACCTCGGATGATTGGCCGTTTCTTTATCTGCGCGAGCGCGGGTTCCCGTTTTCCTATCTGTCGATGCTCATTCTCATCCTTGGTTTCAGCTACGTCACCATAAAGCGGACACGCCAGGTCACATCCTCGAAATTCGACTGGGTCATGTTTTTCCTTGGTGCTGGTTTTATGCTCCTCGAAACCAAGGTCCTCGCCAAAGTCGCCTTGCTAACTGGCGCGACGTGGGTCGTCAACACCTACGTGATTATTACCGTGCTCATTATGATTATCCTTTCTAACGCCGCCGTCATGAAAGAATGGATAAGTAACATTCCCGCCAGTTTTGCGGCGCTTTTCGCCACGGTGCTTCTCGACTGGTATTTCCGCTTCAATACCCTCCGGTTGGTTAGTTCCCCTGCCATCAGCTTGACACTCGACCTGATTTTCCTTGCTCTGCCCATCTTTTTCGCCGGCGTCCTCTTCGCCACTTTTTTAGAGAGAGCAAGCTCTTCCTCTTCGGCACTTGGTTATAACCTGCTAGGCGTAATGGTCGGAGGAGTGCTCGAATACAGCTCTATGGCTTGGGGCATAAACAATTTGAACATGGTCTCTGTCGCCGTGTACGTGGCTGCAGCGTTCGTTGCCTATCGCGAATCCAAGCGAGCGTCTGTTCTGGGACCGATCGCACAGCCCACATCCTTCGGCAATTTCTAGCACACACGAACGGGAACATAAGTGCGGGGCTTTGCGTGCCTGAATCAGTCATAGGAAAATCGCAAATTCCCTCGCAAATTCTCTTCCCAGCGGCTTGATATTCCGATGAGCATTGACGTACTGAAAGCTGCCCAGCGCGCTGGATAGCATGATAAAGTCCCCTGTTAATTCCCTGATCCGAAGCCGTCACCGGGCGCTAACTTGCGCGAGGGTCTGATGGGTTACGCATTGGTGCCTGCGGTCCTGGTCAATTTGCAAACGGTAGCCCACATAACACAGCTACTGCGCAACCGAGGTTCATTCAGATGGGTGCTAATACTTGTTGGGCGGGACCCCAGGATGGCTCAAGTAAGGGGACATTTGGGGAGGTTTTTTATCCGGCTCTACGAGCCACACTTTCCGACTTCGATAGTAATCTAGCAGTGGGGCCGGGTCTAACCCCGGAATTTCCCGCGTCCAAATGATTTGTGACTCGTCGATGGCTGCCAAGTTGTAAACCCATTCGCGTGACACGTCGTGGTCGGGCCTATACCGTACGATAACAAGGTGTTTGCCCGGAATCGACCGCAACTGATCGGTGAAATGGGCGCGATCCCAATCGTAAAGGCAAGTAGTGCAGATACCGCCA
>Ga0306926_10001020_pt1 | contig 27435 bp, 25 predicted proteins | sample flu12Cox44000178_FD_203759 | JGI IMG/M metagenome (GOLD analysis project Ga0306926, IMG submission 203759) | Lab enrichment of tropical soil microbial communities from Luquillo Experimental Forest, Puerto Rico - flux8day.12C.oxic.44.000.178 (v2)... | ecosystem: Environmental > Terrestrial >...
GTGGCTCGCGCTGATTCCAACAACAGCCGCTGCAGCGGTCAGCCGCGGATCTCCCCGTACTGCGGAATCTCGGTGGTCTGATAGCCGCGGATCACGCGCTCCGAGCCGTAGCCCCAGTAATTGCGCAGTGTCTCGGGGCCGTGCAGCTTGGGATAGAGCGGAAATTCCTGATGCCATGGCCGCGGATCGAAGTAGCCGAGGTCCTCGTCCTTCATCTGGTCCATCTCGGTGAAAATCTCGACCCGCACCAGGTCGGAATTGCGGTGGTAGGTCGCGATGTTGTGGCCGATCACATGGCGGCCGGGGCCCCAGACCAGATGCACGTTGTGGTGGGCGAGATGATCGACGGCTTTATGGATCTCGGACCAGTCGTTCACCTCGAAGGCGATGTGATGCAGCTGCGGCGTCTCGTCGATGATGAAGTTGATGCTGTGGTGATCGGTGTTGCAGCGCAGGAACACGAAGAAATCACCGCGCCAGTCGGACACGCGGAAGCCGAGCACGTCGCTGTAGAATTTGGTGATCTTCTGCACGTCGCGCACGCGGTAGGCGACGTGGCCGAGCTTGATGATGTTGAACTTCGCGGGCTCTTCGTCGAGCTTGGCGAACTTGTATTCGGCGTAGAGATCGATCGGCGTGCCTTTGGGATCTTCGAAGCTCACCGCATGCGTCACGCCCGGTGAGATCCCCTGGCGCAACTCGCATTTGACGCCGTCCTTCTGCAGGGTTTTCGCGGCGTCCTTGAGATCGCTGCCGGGCGCGATCTGGAACGACAGGCGCTTGAGCTGGTTCGGCTCACCGCGGATAAGCTCGATCGCCTCGAATCCCTGCTTGCTGCCGAGGAACACCCGATCCTTGCCGCGCTCGATGACGCTGAGCCCGAGAATGCGGCTGTAGTAGTCGGTCTGCGCGTCCATGTCCGGCGTGGACAGCGTCGCGTGCCCAAGCCGCTTCACCTTGATCATTTCATTCACTCCGTCGCAGCGACGTTATGCTGGATGTGGCAAGCGATTCCATTCACATCGAGGGGACGCTATGCGCGGTCCAGCGCCGCCTTCACCCGCTCCGCAGTGAACGGCACGCGGCGCAGGCGCACGCCCGTTGCGTCGAACACCGCGTTGCCGATCGCGGCGGGCACCAGCCCCAGCGCCATTTCGCCGGCGCCCGACGGCGCCGCCTCCGGGCGCTCGATCAGCACGATCTCAATCGATTCCGGAATCGCGTTCATATGCAGCACCGGATAGCTCTGCCAGTCGGTGCTGGTGACCATGTTCGCGTCGAACGCGACTTCTTCGAACATCGCGCGGCTCAAGCCATAGACGAGCTGCCGGTCGATCACGTGCTTGAGCGTCTCCGGATTGACGATCATGCCGACGTCATGGCCGCAGACGAGGCGCGCGATCTCGATCTTGCCAGTCGTGCGGTGCACGCGTACCTCGGCGACCAGCGCGATGAAGGTCGAGAAGTGGCGGCGGAACGCGATGCCGCGGCCGACCGCGATGTCCTTGTCCTTCTGGTCGTTGCGCGGGGATGGCCGTTTCTCCCAGCCGTACGCCTGCGCCGCGATACGCACGGCGTCGCGGTCGCGCGGGTTCTGCAGATAGCGCAGCCGGAAATCGACCGGATCGGTTTGCGTGGCGGCCGCCAGCTCATCGATGAACGACTCGGAGCCGAACAAAATCGGCGGCCCGTAGGGATCGCGCAAATGCGTGGTGCGCAGCGGCGAAGCGCGGTCCATCAGCGGCGCGATGATTTCCCAGCCGAGCCGGCCGTGATCGAAGGTGTACGACGCAACCGGAATTTCGAAGCTCAAACCGGGCTGCAGCGGAAAGCCGAGGAGGTGCCCGGCCAAAACATCGGCGGCGCGGCTCTCGCGCGTGTTGGTGTCGGTGCGCGAGAAGCCCTTGCTGATGTTCTCATAGGCGATCACCTTGCCCGACGCATCGAGCCCGGCCTTGCTGCGGTTGACCGAGGGCGTGCCCTTGGGATCCCAGGCGAGCCCCTCGTCGCGCATGTACTGCACGCGCACCGGCCGGCCGAGGTGTTTCGATAACACCGCCGCGTCGGCGGTCGCGTCGCCCTGGTCGTTGCGGCCGTATGAGCCGGTGCCGAACATCCAGATCGCGCGCACCTTATCCGGCGGCAGGCCGAGAAGTTCGGCCACGCAGGTCGCGGAGTCATACGGCTTCTGCGTCGAGGTCCAGATCGTCGCCTCGCCTTCGCGCACGTCGGCGACGGCGCAGGCCGGCCCCATGCTGGCATGCGATTGGACGGGATATTCGTATTCGCCCTCGATGATGCGCGCTGCCTGCCGGAATCCCTCCTCGACCGAGCCGTTCTCACGCTGGATCGTGCGCTGGATCACCGGCGCGTTGCGGATGTAATCGTGCAGCTTGCCGTGGCCGGGGAAATTCGGCTTCGACTCCGACCAGGTCACCTTGAGCGCGCGCGCGGCCTTGACCGCGTTCCACTCTTTCTCGGCGACGACGGCGAGCAGGTCTTTGATCCAGACCACGCGCGCGCCCGGAATTTGCTTGATCGAATTCTCGTCGACCTTGACCGGCACCGCGCCGGCGACCGGCGGGCGGATCATGCGCGCGTGCAGCATGCCCGGGAGCCGCTTGTCGTTGACCATTTCCAGCGAGCCGAACACCTTGCCCGGCAGGTCGCGGCGGCGGAACGACTTGCCGATGACTTTGAACTCTGACGGCTGCTTGAGCGGCGTCTTCACCTCGACGCCGAGCGCGTTCGAGGTCTTGCCGTTCCAGTTGACCTTCGCGTCGAAATAGCGCCCGCCGATCAGCTCGGCATACGACACGCGCTTGCTCGGATCTGTCTTCGCCTGCACGAAGCCGTCGGCCGTGGCGAGTTGATCTGCTGGCACTCCGAGCGACGTTGCCGCGAGCTCAATGAGCAACCGCCGCGCCTCGGCGGCAGTGCGGCGCAGCACCATGCCGCCATGGGAGACGCCGATCGCGGCGCTCGCACCGCCCATGTCGAGGGTGAGCGCGCTGTCGCCCATCACGACGCGCACGCGCTCGAAGGGAACGTCGATCTCCTCCGCGACCATCTGCGCGATCGCGGTGCCGAGCCCCTGCCCGCCGTCGATCTTGCCGTAGTACGCGACGACCGTGCCGTCGGTTTCGATACTGATATAGGAAGAAAGCTGATCGCCGGTGAGCGGCGGCCGCGCGGCCGCGCCGTTTGCACTCGCGGCCCCCGCTGGAGCATCCGCAAGTGTGACGACCAGCGCGCCGCTTCCCGCGAGAAACGCGCGCCGGCTGAGCGATGATGTTTGCTGGCTGATCATGGCGCGCCTCATGCCGCTTGCGCCGCGCGCTTGACCGCGCGCAACGCGGCATTGTGGGTCCCGCAGCGGCAGACGAGATCGCCGAGCGCCTCCTTGATTTGGGCGTCCGTGGGATGCGGGTTGCGCGCGAGCAGCGCGGCGGCGGTCATGATCCAGCCATTGACGCAATAGGCGCACTGGCTCACCTGCTCCTCGATCCAGGCACGCTGGATGGGATGCGGCTGCTCCGGCGTGCCGAGCCCGGCGAGCGTGGTGATCCTGCGCGCGCCTACGGCCGACACCGGCGTCATGCACGAGCGCACCGCGACGCCGTCGATATGCACGGTGCAGGCGCCGCACTGGCCAAGCCCGCAGCCGAAACGCGGATTATTGAGCTTGAGCTCGTCGCGCAACGCGTAGAGCAGCGGCATATCGGGATCGTCGACCTCGACCACGCGGGCTGTGCCGTCGACCATTAAGGTGAGCGCCGCCATGGGTCCTCCGGATATTCTCGTTGGCTGCCTGAATTTAGCACGCGTCAGCAGCGGAGTGCGCATAAAATCTGCGCAACTGGCTTGATCTTGTGCTCCGCAACACGAGCGTTGCCAGGCTTCCTATTTTGCGTTCATAACTTCATTGAGATCCGTCACTACAAGCACGGGGAGAGAAACATGGCTGTGAAGAGATACGAGACGATCCTGGTAGAGAAGCAGAACGGCATCACGTGGGTGACGTTCAATCGTCCGGACAAGCGCAACGCCATGAGTCCGCAGATGCATCTTGATATGGATGACGTGCTCGACGAGCTTGCCAGCGATGAGGAGACGCAGGTGCTGGTGATCACCGGCGCCGGCGAATCGTTCTCCTCGGGCCAGGACATCCGTCTCTATTTCCGCGGCACCGAAACCGATCCCGTGATGCGGGCGAAGGCGCGCCGCGCGTCAAATCAGTGGCGCTGGCAAAAGCTCTCGACCTTCCCGAAGCCGACCATCGCCATGGTCAACGGCTTCTGCTTCGGCGGCGCCTTCACCCAGGTGTGCGCCTGCGATTTCGCCATTGCCGCGGACGAGGCGATGTTCGGGCTGTCCGAGGTGAACTGGGGCATCCTGCCGGGCGGCATCGTGTCGTGGAACGTGGCGCAGGTCATGAACTATCGCGACGCGTTGTATTACGCGATGACCGGCGACACGTTCGACGGCAAGAAGGCGAGGGAGATCGGCTTCGTCAACATGCACGTGCCGCGGACGAAGCTGAAGGAGGAGACGATCAAGTTCGCGAAGAAGCTCATGGAAAAGAGCCCAGCGGCGCTGCGCTACACCAAGGAGGCGATCCGGGCCGTGCGCTTCATGAACGAGCCGCAGGCGCAGGATTATCTCAACGCCAAGAGCGACGCGCTCAAGTTCAACGACAAGGAAGGCAGCCGCCAGGAAGGCATGCGCCAGTTCCTCGACGAGAAGAGCTATCGCCCCGGCTTCGAGCACTTCAAGCGCAAGAAGGTCGCGGCGAAGTAGCGCAAGCTGATCTGCCGTACGGGCAACGAAGCCCGCGGCGTAGCCGCGGCCGTGACTTGCAGGTCAAGGGCGCCTAGGATGCAGCAACAGGCGGGGAAACGTCATGCCGCGGAAATTGGCCGGCTTCCTCGTGAGTGGCGCGTTCGTCCTCGCAAGCGGCGCGGCGCTGGGTCACCACTCCTTCGCAATGTTCGACCAGCAAAATCTGATCGAGCTTGAGGGCGCGGTGAAGGAATTCCGTTATTCCGCTCCCCACGCCTTTATCATTCTCGATGTCAGGCAGGAGGACGGCACTACCGAAGCTTGGATCCTCGAAGGTGTCAGTCCGAGCGCGCTCACGCGCGAGGGATGGTCGCGCGAGACCATCAGCCCCGGCGATCAGGTAAAAATCAAGGTGGCTCCGTTGCGCAGCGGCGCGCCGGGTGGCTGGTGGACGATCGACAAGGTCAACTTTCGCGATGGAAGGCCGGTGCCGGGAAATCCATAAATCAAAGTGCCTGGCGACGGCCACGGGAGGAGAGTCATGCTTTACCGATGCTCGGCCGCTGCAGTCGCATTGGCAGCGGTGATCTTGGCTGCCGCGGTCGCCCAGGCGCACGACGAGACCAAATACCCGGACTTGCGCGGGCAATGGAGCCGCGGCAAGGGCGGCGCGCAATGGGACCAGAGCAAGCCGGGAGGGCTGCGCCAGGAGGTCCCACTCACGCCCGAGTATCGGGCCATCTACGAGGCCAACATCAAGGCCGAGTTCGCAGGCGGCGAAGCCTACAATCCGCAGGCGATCTGCATGCCGTCGGGAATGCCGCGCATGATGATTGCCTATGAGCCGTTGGAAATCATCGTAACCGCCGAGGTCACCTACGTCCGCGTCGATCACATGAGCGAGTTTCGCCGCATCTACACCGACGGCCGCGGTTGGCCCGACAAGATCGAGCCGACCTTCGCCGGCTATTCCATCGGCAAATGGATCGACGCGAACGGCGACGGCCGCTACGACGTGCTCGAGGTCGAGACCCGCGCGGTGCGCGGTCCGCACGCCTACGACCACAACGGCATTCCGTTCCACAAGGACAATCAGGTCGTCTTCAAGGAGCGCATCTACATCGACAAGGCCGATCCCGACATCCTGCGCGACGAGATCACGTCGATCGACAATGCGTTGACCCGCCCGTGGACGGTGACCCGGACCTACTACCGCGATCGCAACGCGTCCTGGTACGAGCACATCTGCGTCGAGGACAACCATCACGTCATCATCGGCAAGGAAAGCTACTTCCTGAGCCCCGATGGCCTCCTAATGCCCACCCGCAAGGATCAGCCGCCGCCAGATCTGAAGTTCTTCAATCAAGCGCGAAAGTAACAGAACCCATTCTACGCGATGCCGTCCTGACCTGGCTCAAATGCAATTCCATCAACTCAAGCGACGTGAGTTCATCGCACTTCTTTCCGGAGTGGCAGTGGCATCGTGCGGTCGGCCGCTCGCAGCCTTCGCCCAAACGCCGGCCAAGCGCCCGCGCATCGCCTTCCTGGGGGGAAGCGGCTCTAGGCCTAGCGCCAAGAGTGTCGCCGCCTTCATCGAAGCAATGCGCGCGCTCGGCTATAGCGAGGGCCGCGAGTTCGAAATGGAATATCGTTGGGCCGAAGGCTACCTGGAGCGCCTGCCGGCGCTCGCCGAAGAAGCGGTACGGCGCGGAAGCGACGTGATCGTGGCGGCCAACATTCAGGCGGTCGTTGCAGCGAGAGACGTCACGAAAACAATCCCGATCGTGGGCCTGCTGCTCGATGACCCGGTTGGGCTGGGCTTGATAAAAAGCGATGCCCGGCCAGGTGGCAACGTGACTGGGTTGTTGGCATCGGTGCCGGGGCTTCCCGCCAAGCAACTCGAATTGGCGCGCGACCTCATTCCTGGCGCCGCCAAAATCGGACTGCTAGTGAATCCAAGCAACGTCAGCGACGTGAACCAGCGCCAAGAAATGGAGACTGCAGGCGCAGCGATGGCCGTCACGCTCATACCCGTCGAAACCCGCACGCCCGAAGAGATCGATCCGGTCTTCCCTGCTCTGGCGAGGGAGCGGGTAGACGTCGTCATCGTGCTGCGAGACCCGCTGTTCTTTGCGCAACGCCGAACAATTGGCGCGGCGGCGTTGGCGGCAAGATTGCCCACGATCTTCGGGTTTCGCGAGAACGTCGATGACGGCGGTCTGATCAGCTACGGGATCAACCTTTCGCAAAATTTTGGCCGTGCAGCCGATTACGTGGTCAAGATTCTGAAGGGTGCGAAGCCCGGCGATCTGCCGGTGGAGTTCCCGACCAAACTCGAACTTGTGATCAATCTTCCAACCGCCAAGGCGATCGGCCTCGCCATTCCGCCGACCTTGCTCGCCCGCGCCGACGAGGTGATCGAGTGACGCGATGACGTCGGCCGGCAAAATCGCGGCGTGCCTGCTCGCCGCGGTCGCAACATCCGCGCCGGCCCACGCGCAAACGCCGCAGCCTTCTTCCGCTTGGCTTCTCCCGGAATTGCTGGCGGCGGCGAAAGCGGAAAGCAGCGCACTCGTCGTCTATGCCTCGATGAACGAGGAGGAGGCGCTGCCCTACTGGGCGGTGTTCGAGAGCGCGACCGGGATCAAAGTCGATTACGTGCGCCTCTCGGATTCTGCGATCCAGGCGCGCGTCGCCATCGAGCACCGCGCTCGCCAGCGCAGCTGGGACCTGGCGGTGACCACGACCGTCTATCGGATGCGCAGCGAGATTTTGGCTCCATTCGATCCGCCGCAGGCGCAGGAGATCATGACCCAGGCGCGCGATCCCAACCGCCGCTGGTATGGCGTGACCGGCAACTACAATGCGCCCGCCTACAACACCAACCTGGTCAAGCCGGCGGAGCTGCCGAACAGCTACGCGGAATTTGCCGAACGCAAGCAGTGGGCCGGCAAGGTCGCAATCGATGCGACCGATACCGAATGGCTCAGCGGCATGTTCGTCCATTACGGCGAGGCGCGCGGCAGAACGCTGTTGCGCGACATCGTCGCAGCACTCAAGCCGGTCGTAATCGACGGGCATCTCAATCTCGCGCGCCAGGTCGGCGCCGGCGAATATTGGGTTGCCCTGAACAATTACGTGCCGATGACGGTCAACCTGAAGCTCGCCAACGCGCCGACGGACTTTTGGGCGCTCGATCCCGTCACGCTGGTGTTCGGTGCCGTCGGCATGAACGCCCAGGCCCCGCATCCAAAGACGGCGTTGCTCGCGGCGAATTTCATGCTCAGCCGCGAGGCGCAATCCTTCCTGACCCGCAAGGGTCGCCTGCCCACGCGACCCGACGTCGCAAGTAATCCACCGGACGTCATGGATGCGCTGCGGCAAAAGACGATCGTCGTCGGCACTGCCTCGAGCGACGAGCAACGCAAGATGCAACAGGTGTTCAACGAGCTCTTCCGGCCTCGGTGATTTTCACTTGCGGGGATAGGCCTTTTTTACGGGTGGACAGCCAGATTTTCAGGGACAAACCGAGGCATACGTCCTGCTGTAATAATTTCCGTGTAAAAATTGACTCAACAAGGGCGCGGCAATTGGTTAAAAGGAGGTGAGCCATGGCGGTCGCGCTTTCGACCCCCACTGGCCCCCGCAGTCTTGGCCCCAGGGAGGACAATCATGAAAAGCTTCAAGTCACTGCCGACCGTCGCGCTCGCTGCGATGGTGGGAATAGCGGCTGCCGCGCTTGCTGCCTCACCCGCTGACGCCCAGAAAGCGAAGGCCAAGGCAAAATCGGCCTCGCCCGAGTCACGCGTGAAGATGTGCATGGACATGTACAAGGGGCAGTACCGGAATCAAGGCGAGGGATGGCTGTTCCAGCATGGCTATTGTCTCTCCAACGTTGCCGGCTGGGGTGGTGCTGCTCCGCAACCTTCTGCTAAGCCCGGCCGTGGCACCTACTACTACGGTGCTCCCAGCGCCCAATACGGTGGCACCGGTAGCTACGGCGCTTACTTCGGCCAGCCGGTCGGCGGCGGCGGCGGCCAAGCTTATGCCGGCGGCGGCTACTACGGCCCGCCTGGCTACTACAGGCGGTAGTAACTGAGTTTGAGCTGACGCCAGGAAAAACAAGTCTGACGACGGGTAACCTGTATCCCCGTCTGTTAGCATGACGGCTGGACCTGCTACGGGCCAGCCAGTCGGGTGAACGGGCTCGCCCCGCGATGCCGCGGCCGAGCCCGTCGCCCGCTTCCCTGCCAATGTGACTCGACTTTCGCCGGGTGCATGTTCCATTGGAATGGAACATGCGGTGGCGTCTGCGTTCCTTCCGATTTCGTCGAGCTCCTCCAATTGCCGATTTGCTCGCTTTGATCTGCCCCGCATGAACGCTACGCTTGCGCCCACGAAGCCGCGGCGGGAGAGGTCATGCCGACGCGACCCGACGGGGCGAGCAATCCACCGGGGGTCATGGAGGCGCTGCGGCAAAAGGCGATCGTCGTCGGCACTGCCTCGGGCGACCGGCGGCGCAAGATGCAACAGGCGTTCAACGAAATTTTTCGGCCGCGGTGAGAACTCTGCGGGTCAGTATTTGGTCACGACCGGCGCCGCGTAGCCGCCGAAACGGAGATTAAGGCCGGCACGCACGACGCTCTTGGTTTCTCTGATGTCGGCGAACGCCGGACCCAACCCCGCGACTTGCGGCGTGAACGCGATCGTGCGGGTGCCGAAGTCGTAATAGCTGTATTCGACGAAGCCGGACAGCAAATTGGTGAAGGCATATTCGCCGCCGACACCGATGGTCCATCCCGACCGCATCTCACGCGACGTATAGGCAGTCCCCAGGACGATCGTCGTGGCCCAGTAATCGTCGCGCTCCCAGGCGCCGCCGCCCCTGAGGTAGCCGAGGAAGCGATTCCAGGCGTAGCCGATCCGGCCCGTGACCGACGCCAGCGACTTGACCTTGCTGTGATAGGCAACGCCGATTTCGCGCGCGCTGTCATGGCTGCCCTCGGCATTGGCCCAGGCATAGTCGCCCTGGATGCCGATCACGAAGCCGCCGGCGAAGTGATAGTCGCAACCGGCCTGCGCGCCGCCGAGCCAGCCATCCGCCGAATGTTCGCCGAGCGACTGGCCGTAAAACGCGCCGCCGGGCGTGCGGACGATCCAATCCTTCGCCTTGGCCCACAGGCCGCCCGCGTGGCCACCCACGGAGCAGCCGGTCCAGCTCCAGACCGGGACGACGGGCGCTGCCTTGCGGATCGGAGTCTGCATGTCCGCCGACATCACCGGATTCGCCAGCGCAATCAACGCGGCCGTTCCGAGCAGGAATTTGCGCATGAGTCCGCCCTCGCGTTGCGGCGAAGTATGCAACGAGTCCGCGCGGAACCCTGTAGCTGATCAGCCACACCTGCGTGAATTTGCGAGAGCTTCTGTTTGCCTTGATCCGCCCGGCGTGAACGCTACGCTGGCGCTAACGGAGCCGAAATGAGAAATGCCATGACGCGATCACTTGCACATCTAGTTCTCGCCAGCGTAATCCTCGTTGCATGCGCGGGCCGGGCGACAAACGCGCAGCAGAAGATTTTTCAGCTATCGTCGACCACCTTCAAGGACGGCCAGATGCTGCCCGTTAAGGCTGCAAACAGTCGGGCGAACGATCCGCAAAATCCCAACTGCGTGGGTGAAAATATTTCTCCGCAATTGTCCTGGATCAATCCGCCGGCCGGGACAAAGAGCTTCGCGTTCCTGATGATCGATCCGGAAGGGCGCGGCGGCGCCGGCGTCAATCATTGGGTCGCCTACGGCATCCCGTCCGATATCACCGGCTTTGCCGAAGGCGAAGTCAGCAAGGAATCGGCGAAATACGTGGGCGGCAAGAGCCGGCAGGGCGTGGGCCGTTACTCCGGGCCGTGCACGCCGCGCAACGTGCAGCCGCGACACTACGTGTTCGTGCTGATCGCCACCGATCTCGAACCGAATGCGTTGCCGCCCAGCCTCACCAAGGATGACCTCACCGCCAAGATCGTGCCGAGCGGTTCGGAACCGCGCCATGACAAGGGTTCGGCGGGACTCGTCGGCCTGTTCGCACATCCGGGGAATTGAACTGTGCAGCTTCCACAAGAGCGAGGGGAGCGCACCGAGTATGCCGCTCTAGAATCCATAACCGGGAGGACAGTCGTGCTTCAGCGAACCTTATCCGGTGCCGTCGCGCTCGCGGCGACGCTGTGCCTGACGATTGCCGTGGCGCAGGCGTGGGATGACACGAAGTATCCCGACATCAATGGCCAATGGGTGCGCGCACATCCGCGCTCGCAGTGGGACCCGAGCAAGCCGCGCGGGCTCGGCCAGCAGGCGCCGCTGAGTCCAGAATATCAGGCAATCTTCGAGGCCAATCTGGCGGCGCTGCACTCCGGCAGCCTCGAGGTCGATCCGCAGGTGCAATGCCTCCCCTCGGGCATGCCGCGCATGATGATCGCCTACGAGCCGATCGAGATCATCGTCACGGGCAAGGCCACATACATCCGCACCGATCACCTCAGCGAGTTTCGCCGCATCTACACCGACGGCCGCGACTGGCCGGCGGAACTGCTACCCTCCTTCTGGGGCTATTCGATCGGCAAATGGATCGAGGCGGGCGGCGGCGGTCGCTACGATGCGCTCGAAGTCGAAACCCGCGGCTTTCGCGGGCCGCGCCTGTTCGATGCCGACGGGCTGCCGCTGCACAAGAACAATCGCACCATCGTCAAAGAGCGCATCTCTCTCGACAAGGCCGACCGCGACCTCCTGCACGACGAGATCACCACGATCGACGATGCGCTCACCCGCCCGTGGACGGTGACGCGCAGCTACAAGCGCGAGCGCAATCCGGTCTGGCCCGAATATCTCTGCACCGAGGACAACCACCACGTCCGCATCGGCAAGGAATTTTATTTCCAGAACGCGGACGGTTACTTGATGCCCACGCGCAAGGACCAGCCGCCGCCCGATCTGCGCTATTTCACGCCATCGCGGAAGTGATGGAGACGATTCGGCGTTGCGGCGACGGCCTTACTCGATCACTTCGTCGGCCAGCGCGATGAGCTTGCGCGGAATTTCCAGCCCGAGCGCCTTCGCCCTCTCGCGATTGATCACGAGCTCGAACCGGGACGCTTGATCGACCGGCAGGTCGCCGGGTGTAGCGCCCTTGAGGATCTTTGCGGCAAAGACGCCGACTTGACGATAGATATCGGACAGGATGGCGCCGTAGCTCATCAATCCGCCGTCGGCCACCCACTCGCGCAGCGTATACATCGCCGCAATCGCGTGCCGTGCCGTGAGCCCGAGAATCTGATCGCGCCGGTTCCAGGTGAAATAAGCGCTGGCGGTCACCAGCAACGCGCGAACCTGCCGCTGGGCCAAGGTGGCGAAGGCCGCGTCGATCTCCCGTTCGGAGTTGGCCGGGAGCATAACGAGCTTGATCCCGAGCGAGCGCGCCGCCTCCTGCACGTCCCTGCGTTCGCTTGCATAGGCAAGCGCCTTGGGATCGAGCAGCACGCCGATAGCTTGCGCGTTGGGCACCATGTCGCCCAGCAGCGCCAGCCGCTTCTCGTCAAGCGAGCTGCCGGAGCCGAAGAAGGCGACGCCGGTCACGTTGCTGTCCCGCCGGTTGAGGCTGGACACGAGCCCGAGCGGTACTGGCCCGCCGCGTGTGGCGAAAACGATGGGGATTGTCGCCGAGGCCTTGCGGGCTGCTACCGCGGCCATGCTATCGAGCGCCACCATCAGCACCACCTGACGGCGCACCAGCTCCGCCGCGAACGCCGGCAGTTGGTCGTATTGGCCGTCGGCCCAACGGAAATCGAACGCGACATTCTGGCCATCGACATATCCGGACGCATTGAGACCGCCGCGGAACGCCGCGACGATGTGCGCGGAGGTGTCGGCTGATAGGCCGCTCAGGACCCCGATCACCGGCCGCGCTGGCTGCTGTGCCTGCGCCAGCATCGGCCAAAGAAATGAAGCGCCTGCGGCTGCGCCGGCGAACGTGATGAACTCGCGCCGCTTCATGTCGAACTGGCGATATCCCTCAGCCACCTGACCAACTTAGCCTATCATTGAGTGGCTAGTCATATGACTTACGGCAATCCGGCCTTGGCCAGCCCTTCGGTGACACGGCGAAAATCAGCGGGATCCTTGTACGGCAGAACGCGCTCGCGCTGGGCCATCGAGAATCCTGGATTGACCTTGATCAGCTCGGCCCATGCCATGCGCGCGTCGTCGAGCTGGCCGAGATGGCCGTAGCATGCCGCCAGCATCATGCGGCTTGAATCGGTTCCGGGGGTGCGGGCAATGCGCTCGCGCAGATGCTGCGCGGCCGCCTCGTATTTTCCCAGGCTGAATTCCGCCTGCGCGAGGAAGTGCAGCACGATGCTGGGAAACTTCGGATCGAGCCGCATCGCGCGCGCGAACGAGTCGAGCGCCTCGACCGCTTTGCCCGCATACATCAGCCCCAGTCCCATCGCCGCATGGCCTTGGGCAAAGTTCGGATCGAGCTCGATCATGCGGCGCGCCTCGGCGAGCGCGCCTGCGTGGTCGCGCCGCCACAAGAGCACGTTGCCGAGCGCCATGTGGCTCAACGGCTCCTGCTCGTTCAATTCGAGCGCGCGCCGTGCCCATCGTTCCGCTTCGTCCAGCGCCGCCGCGGGATCGGGCGCCCAGTCGCTGATGTATTCCGAGATCGTGGCGAGCGACAATCCGGCATGCGGCGCGGCGAAGTTGCGATCGATCTGGATCGCGCGGCGGTGCAGCGCCTTGGCTTGCACCATTCCCTCGCGCGTGCTGCGACTGAGAAATTCGCGCGCGCGCAGATATGCCTCGTATGCCTCGATGTGCGTAGTGCCGCGCTGGCCCAGCCGTTGCTCCTCGCCGCGCGTCAGTTTGACCGCGAGCGCACGCACGATCTTCTCCACCACCTCATCCTGGGTCGCGAAGATGTCGGTAAGATCGCGATCGAACCGATCGGCCCAGAGATGCCCGCCGCTGCCGGCATCGATGAGCTGCGCCGTGATCCGCACCCGGTTGCCGGCCTTGCGGATGCCGCCCTCGAGCACGAAGCGCACGCCGAGGTCGCGCCCGATATCCTGCACTTTGACCGACTTGCCCTTGTAGGCGAACGAGGAATTGCGAGCGATGACGAACAGGCCGGAGACCTTGGAGAGATCGGTGATCAGGTCTTCGGACAACCCGTCGCTGAAATACTCCTGCTCGGCGTCGCCGCTCATGTTGGTGAACGGCAGCACCGCGATCGACGGCTTGTCCGGCACCAGCGGCGGCGCCGCTGTCTGAAGCACGCCCGCCGCGCCAAGCGGCGCGCCGATGCGGAAGACCTGCACCGGCTTGACGATGTTCTTGAGTGGCTGCTCGCCGAGATCCTCGAGCACGAGTTCGGGCTGGTCGCGGACGAAATCGCGCACCGCGCGCGAGATGTAGACCGCGCCCGGCTCCCCGATGCTCTCCAGACGCGCCGCCACGTTCACCCCGTCGCCGTAGATGTCGCCGTCCTCGACGACCACGTCGCCGAGGTTGATGCCGATGCGAAATTCGATCCGCTGCTCCTGCGGCACGTCGGCGTTGCGATCCGCCATCCCGTGTTGTACCTCGACGGCGCAGCGCACCGCTTTGACCGGGCTCGCGAACTCGGCCAGCACGCCGTCGCCCGTCGTCTTCACGATGCGTCCCTGATGCTCGGCGATCTTGGAATCGATCAATTCGCGCCGATGCGCGCGCAGCCGCTCGAGGGTGCCCTCTTCGTCGGCGCCCATCAGACGCGAGTAACCCGCGACATCCGCGGCAAAAATGGCGGCGAGCCGACGCTCCATGGCCAGCTTTGCTCCCCAGGAAAAAGACCTGTCAGCAGCCAGGCAAATCCCAGCCGCGTGAATATAGGGTTTCTCCCGGGAATCAGCAGTGGCCCAGCTTGCCGATGACGCATCCTTGATGGGCATGGCGCGCGTTGTCATGACCTCTGTCCTCCTGCCTTCAAGACGTTTGGAGGATGCGGCAGCGGACAGTTTTTCACTCGGCCGACGGGCCGACGCCGGCAAGCGCCGGCGGGCAGTGGAAATAGCAGCCCCGGGCGGCTTTACAGCGGCCGGAACGCGGGCTGCGATAACGGACCGTTGATGACCGGTGGCTGCGCGGGTGGCGGCAGCGGGGCCGGAATTCGGCTTTGGGAACGTCGGCGCCGGTGCGTTGTCGAGTACGCCCGGATTTCACCGTGGGCAAAGGCGGGGATGAGCGCCAGGGCAACGCCCGTGGGGACCAGAAGAATGGACGGCGGGAACTTCAGCCGTGCCGCGACCGGCCCCACGGCAGCGACCACGAGCGGCAGCGAAACCAGGATCTGAATTGTCGAAGTCGTGAGTGAGCGCGCGCCTAGCGTTTCTGCGGCAGCATCCGATCTTCGGCCTTGAAGTAGCGTCTGGCGTGGGCGACGAGTTGCCCATCGCTTGGATGATCGACGGTCTCCACACCGACGATGATCTTCATCAACCGGGGATCATGCTGGCTGATGTGCTTGACCAGCTCGGTCTTGGCATTGGCCGGTCCGGTAACGAGAACCGCGCCCGCGTCCGCGATCGATTGCGTGACCGCCTGAAGAAAGGCGTGGTCCTCCGAGGCGTGTCCGCTGCCGATGGAGTTTGCCTTGTGGTGGATGTGCTTGGTGGGACGATCCGGGTGCAACACGAGCCGTTCCACGTCGGTCGCGCTGAAATGGAACATGCGTGCCTCATGGTGATCGATCCACACGACCGCGTGAAAGTGATGGCTATTCATGGAATTGGTCCTTTCGCTGACCGGCCTCCGTTTCGACGCCCCCGCCATGTTAGTACCATTGACGGCGCCCGGTAATTTGCTTTGCCTGAGAGCCGCAGCCCAATGAAAGCAGCCGCGCGGCCGGCGCAAATTGCGGTTCGAGCGAGGTCGATCGATTCTGACGGCGATTCAACCCTGGTCCGGAAATGAGCGCGAGCGTCTCGTCTTCTGCTTCGGCCAAGGTGGGCTCGCCCTGGAGTCCGTTTCGGCACCCGGCCTTCGCGGTAGTTTGGACGGCGACGGTCGTCGCGAACGTCGGCAGCTGGATGTACAGCGCGGCGTCCGGGTGGCTGATGACGAGTCTCGACCCCGACCCGTTCATCGTGTCGCTGGTGCAGGTAGCAACGACGCTGCCGATGTTTCTGGTCGCCATTCCGGCAGGCGCGCTCGCCGACATCTTCGACGTTCGCAAGTTTCTCATTGTCAGCGAATCCGCGTACACCCTTATATCTGCCATCTTCGCTGCAATCGTTTGGTTGGGCCTGGCAACACCAGTCAATCTGTTGCTGTTCACTTTTCTCACTGGTGTCGCCGGCGCACTGACGGCCCCCGCTTGGCAGTCGGTCGTCCCCCGGCTCGTTCCCAAGCAGGATTTGAGTCAGGCGGTGGCTGCGAACGGCGTCGGCATCAATGTCAGTCGCGCCCTGGGGCCGGCCTTGAGCGGCGTGATGGCCGCCAAGATGGGAATCGCCGCCCCGTTCTGGTTCAACGCGATCAGCAATCTCGCCGTGATCGGCGCCCTGCTGTGGTGGCATCCGCAGCAGAGAGGAACGAAGCACCTGCCGGTCGAGCGGTTCTACGGCGCCATTCGCGCCGGTTTCCGCCACGCCCGGAACAACCGGCATTTGCGCGCAACACTGCTGCGTGCGGTGTCGTTCTTTGTGTTCGCGAGCGCCTATTGGGCATTGCTTCCGCTGGTCACGCGCAGCCAGATCGCCGCGGGGGCGGAGCTCTACGGTTATTTGCTCGGAGCGATCGGTGCCGCCGCAGTTGTCGCCGCGCTGGGCTTGCCGTGGCTGAAAGCGAAGCTTGGGCCCGACGGTCAAGTCGCGGCGGGAACACTGGGCACCGCATTGGCGATGGTGTTGTTCGGGCTTGCGCGCGAGCCGGCAACGGCATTCGCGGCGAGCATCATCGCCGGGGCGTCGTGGATCGCCGTCCTGGCGAGCATCAACGTTTCCGCTCAGGTCGCGCTTCCCGACTGGGTGCGCGGCCGCGGATTGGCGATCTACGTCACAGCGATGTTCGGATCGTTGACGTTGGGCAGCGCGATCTGGGGACAAGTTGCCGCGATGCTCGGGCTGCCCGCCGCCCACTTTCTCGCAGCAGCCGGCGCGGCCATCGCGATTCCCCTGACCTGGCGCTTCAAGCTGCAAACCGGCGCGGCAATCGACCTGACGCCGTCGATGCATTGGCCGACGCCGGTGCTGACCCACGACGTCGAGAGCGATCGCGGCCCGGTGCTTGTTACCGTCGAATACCGCATCGATCCGCATGACCGCGAGCCGTTTCTCGCGGCAATCGAAAAGCTCGGCCAGGAGCGCTGCCGTGACGGTGCCTATGCGTGGGGAGTTTTTGAGGACACTGCCGAGGAAGGACGCATCTTGGAAACGTTCCTCGTGGAATCCTGGCTCGAGCACCTGCGCCAGCACGAGCGGGTCACCAAGGCCGACAGGTCGATCCAGGAGGCGGTCCAGCGATTTCACATGGCGGGGACCCCGAAGGTGACCCACCTGATCGCGCGCACATAGCGCCCACCGCGAACACCGTGGTCTCCGCCGTGCGCCATCAAAGTAACTCTCGGTGTAAATCGCGGATAAACATCACGACGGCATCGATTATCGACCAGGTGAATCGACGTCGTGATCACGAAAGAGACCCGACCCTTGCGACCACGGCTTCACACGCGTTCATCGCATGCGTGGGCGAGGACGCTCTGGATTTTCTCAAGTAGTCCCTCTGGCGGCGTATGGCTTATATGCAACAGACACAGCGCTCCATTCAGCGTCGTCGCGCCAATTGTCTGTTGACCCTCGAAGCCGGTCACTACCGCCGGCCCAAATATGGCTTTGAGCGTCACTGGTCCGAACTGTAGGTCGAATGAAAGACTCCCCAAGTTTGTCAATAGAACTTCACATGCGAAGACTTTGGCAACGAATTCCGCCACCTCCGCCAGATCCGCTCCGTTGCCGACAACCCGGTGGAATGCAGAGAGCTGCGCCGCGATGTTTTCACTGGTTTGATTGGCGGCCACACCGTTTCTCGCGTCACGAGCAATATCCCAAAAATCGATCGCTTGTCTGTCAAACACGCTTGTGGTGGCGCCAAGGAAGACTCCACAACTTTCGCCGGCATCCAATAGCGGTCTGGCATTGATCGGCGACAAGATCCGAAGAGGGATCTCCCGCCATGCAGCGGACACCTCCCGGGACGCGAGCACGAGCGCTGCGCAAAGCGCGCCATGAACCGTGGTTCGTTCCTGCCGCGCGCGATCCCTAACGCGTGAGGTCAGAGCCGGCGGGAGTCGAAGCGATTTGACCTTCGGGCGAGCATTGTCATGCGGCCGATAGACAGCGGGCATCGGAGCGCTTGCCTGCTCACGCCCGTCCACAGAGCTGTCCGACACGTTCATCATCTCGTCTTGCGAAGGTAGCCAAGGGAGCGGCCGTAGCGAACGGCCGGCGAGCGCAGCAAGCGTGTCCCGTACTGCATAAGCAAGCGAAAGGCCGTCCGCGATCGAGTGGTGAGCGACCAGCATGAAGGCGGCGTCTCGGGCGCCTTGAATCAAAACAGCGCGAATGAGCGGTGCTCGAATTGGGTTGAAAGGCGTCGCCAATTCCTTTCCAACTTCGGCTTCCCAGCGCAGCTCAGGCTCTTCCTCCACAATTCGCAGTGGTATCGGTGCGGCAGCCGCCTGTCGAAACGAGGGAACCGAATCCGGCTCTCCATCGATGCAAACAGTCATTATTGGGTGCCGTTTTTGCAGGCGATCGAGTGCTCGCCGCCAATCGCGGGCACGCGTCTCACCGGAAATCAGCGCCGTCACCGCAAAATGAAGACGGTGATGTTGATCAGTTAGCCAAAACAGGTGCTCAAGCGATCCCAGTGAACGGACTGGGCGTAGTGCGGATCCGGTGACTGCGGAGCTATCCCGGTGATGCCTCGCGATCTCTTGCATTGACCAATAGCCTCTTCAAACCTGTTGCTGATTGACGATTCAACGTATCAAGCGCGCGGCGGCGTGCAGGTGCGCCATCCCCGACGAGGAGTCTGAAACCAGCCGAGCGGGTGAAGCGCTTACTGCCCGCCGTATCGTGACAATCCCTGGAACGCGGGTTGCGACAACGGCCCGTTGATCACCGGCGGCTGCGAGGGCGCGGGGAGCGGGGCCGGAATTCGGCTTTGGAACGTCGGCGCGGGCGCCGGTGCTTTGTCGAGCACACCCGGATTGCGCATACCCCCGCCAAAGCCTCGGCCCATCCCGCCACGCGCAAAGCTGGCGGTGGATGCGAAGACGCAGGTCAGCGCCAATAGCGCTGCAAACAGACGTTGCATGGTTCTATTCCTTGCTCTGTTCGCCTCCCGCACATCTGCAAGCTAATCATTCAGGAGCAGCCGACTTCATCGGAATTGCTCTCATTTGGCTCTTCTTGCGTCGTCTCGCCGATCGATGGGTGCCGGTCCAGCGAGGTCGCACCACTTTTGGAGTGGAGTGCTTCGCGCAATTTGAACGGATCGTCGCGGGTTCGATGTTGATCAGACGGACGCCGGTCCAAATCCAAAGGAGTATTCAATGTTACGGAAAATCATGATCGTTTTGGCGACCGCCACTGCCCTCACCGGAGGACTGACCGCCGACGCGCTTGCGCGCGGCGGCGGAGGCGGCGGGCACGGTGGGGGTTTCGGTGGCGGCGCGCATATGGGCGGCGGGTTCGGCGGCGCGCATATCGGCAGCGGTCACATAGGCGGCTTCTCAGGTGCTCACACGGGCGGCAGCGTCAGCGGCGGCCATCTCGGCGGGGCCGGCGCGGCTTTCGCGCACGGCTCCGTGGGTTCGCATTTTGGCCACGGTGAGCGTTTGCGTCATCGCCGGGGCTACGGCGACGGCCTGAATGACTGGTGCCGCTACCCCCTACTACACGGACCAATGCGACTACTTGCCTGAGTGATCACGGCGTCCGCATTTCATCGCGTCGTCTCGCATGACATGCAGGCCCGCATCGCACCGCGGGCCTGCCGGACGTTCAGTCGGTCTCGTCTTGCGGACGCTTGTTCCGCATTCCAACGGGAATGATGTACGTTCGGTCGCGAAGGCCAGCGCCTGATCGCGGACGCATGGGCCGATCGGGAGGCGTCCATGCGGCGCGCGTGCCTTTCGCTGCTCATCACTGCGATCGCGGTCCTGGCGCCGCGCGTCGACGCCTGCGCGCAAAACTACCCCGACCGCTCCGTCCGCATCATCATTGCGTTTGCCGCCGGCGGCACCATCGACACGCTCGGTCGCATCGTCGCGCAGAAACTGAGCGACGTGTGGGGCCAGTCGGTGTTCGTGGAGAACCGGCCCGGCGCCAGCGGCAATATCGGCGCGCAGGCCGCCGCGCAGGCGACGCCTGATGGGTACACGCTCCATCTCGGCGGCCAGGTGCTGGCGGTCAACGTCACGCTCGCGCCGGTCAGAGGCTTCGATCCGGTCCGGAATTTCGCGCCGATCATCTGGATCGCGACCGCCCGCGACGTGCTGATGGTGCCGCCGAGTTCGTCGTTTCGCTCGGTGCGCGAGCTCATCGATTACGCCAAGGCGCATCCGGGCGCGCTCAATTACGCCTCGCTCGGTCTGGGCTCGAGCGGGCACCTCGCCACCACGCTGTTCGGCGATCTTGCCGGGGTAAAACTTCAGCACGTGCCGTATTCGTCCTACAGCCAGGCGGTGACCGACATCATGTCGGGCCGCATCGCGCTGTGGATCAGCACGCTCGGCGGCGCGATCGGCAATATCCAGTCGGGCAAGGTGCACGCTTTGGCAGTGTCCGGCCGCGAGCGCGCCGCACAGCTCCCCGACGTGCCCACCTTTGCGGAGCTCGGGATCGGTTTCGTCGACGAGACCAGCTGGTATGCGCTGTTTGCGCCCAAGGGCACGCCGAAGGAGATCATCTCCAAGATCAACGCGGATACGAACCGCATTCTCGCGCTTCCCGACATTCGCGAGCGCGAGCTCACCCTCGGCTATCGCTTCATCGGCGGTCCGCCCGACCGGCTCGCCGCGATGCTGAAGTCGGAGATCGTCAAATGGGCCGAGGTTGCCAAGAGCGCGTCGTTCATGGCGCAATAGCGCGCTGGTGCACACATGCTGATCTCGGGTCGCTGCCACTGCGGCAACATCGCCTTCGCGCTGAACTGGGAGCCGGAGCCGGCGGAAATTCCGGCACGCGCCTGCACCTGCTCGTTCTGCACGAAGCATGGCGGTGTTTGGACCTCCTGCCCGACCGGCTCGCTCAAAGTTACCATCAAGGATCGTGCGCGCGTGTCGAGGTATTCGTTCGGGACCGAGACTGCCGACTTCCACGTCTGCACCGCGTGCGGCGTCGTGCCGGTCGTGACAAGCCTAATCGATGACCGGCTCTACGCAGTCGTTAGTGTCAACGCGTTCGAGAATGTAGAACCGTCGCTGCTCCGGCGTGCATCCGCCAAGTTTGACGCTGAGAATGAGGAGACGCGCCTGAGCCGGCGCCAACGCAACTGGATTGCCAATGTCGAGTTTGTTGAAGCGTGCGCCTGACCGCCGGATTCAAATCAGCAACAAAGCGATGCGGCGCAGGTGTGCCGCGTTGTTCGCAGCGGCGCTCGCATTACCGGCGTGGGGCGCGGATACGCTGGCGCAAAACTATCCCGATCGTCCCGTGCGCATCGTCATTGCGTTCCCCGCCGGCGGCACCATCGACACGCTCGGGCGCATCCTCGCGCAGAAGCTCAGCGAGGCGTGGGGCCAGACCGTGGTGATCGAGAACCGGCCGGGCGGCGGCGGCAATATCGGCGCCGCGGCCGCGGCAAAGGCGGCGCCCGACGGCTACACGCTCCACTTCGGTGCGCAGACGCTCGCCGTGAACGTGACCTTGCAGCCGAGCAAGGACTTCGACCCGGTCAGGGACTTCGACCCGATCATGCTGGTGGCGACCGCGCAGGACGTGCTGCTGGTGCCGCCCAATTCACCGTTCCGCTCGGTCAAGGAGCTGATCGCCTACGCCAAGGCGCATCCGGGCGAGCTCAACTATGCGTCGCTCGGCACCGGCACCAGCGGCCATCTCGCCACCGTCATGTTCGCCGATCTCGCCGGCATCACCTTGCAGCATGTGCCCTATACATCGGTCTCGCAGGCCGCGACCGACGTGATGTCGGGGCGCATCGCCGTGTTCCTGCCGACGCTGGGCGGCCATATCGGCAACGTGACCGCAGGCCGCATGCGCGCGCTCGCGGTGTCGGGAGAAAAGCGCGCGGCGCAGCTACCGGATGTGCCGACCTTCAGCGAGCTCGGCGTGAAGTTCGTGGATGAGACCAGCTGGTACGCGCTGTTTGCGCCGAAAGGCACGCCCAAGGAGATCATCGGCAAGGTCAACGCCGACGTCGAGCGCATCCTGGCGCTGTCCGACGTGAAGGAGAAAGCGGTCACGCTCGGCTATCGTTACGTGGGTGGGCCGCCGGAAAAGCTTGACGCCTTCCTCAAGCACGAAATCGCGAAGTGGGCGCAGCTCGCGCACAGCGCGTCGCTGAAATAACTGAGGCGCGATCTCGATTCGTAGCCAGGATGGAGCGCGGCGGACGAAACACCATTCGCCCACATATTGTGTCACGTACTATTTCGATGCGAAGTGAACCAATTATTTTGACTACGGACCGAGACTGATATAGACACGCGCCGTCCTCGCTCATCGAAGGGGCGTCTCCGGAGGCGATCCTGAAGGCGGAGCGGGGATGGCGCCCTCGGCAAGCGGCTCGGCCGCCCCGCAGGAGGCCGGTGTCCGACGCCCGGAGGTTACGACCGGGTGCGCAAGGAGCGCTAGGTTTTGTCCCGCGCCTCGCAGGCGCGACCTGAAATACGCGCCTCACGGCGCTCCGCCCGCCCCTTCATCAGGGCGGGCAGAAGGAAGGATGAGAAGCGCGGCACGCGGGTCGCGCAAGGGAAAGGAGTTGGGTGAATGACGGTTTGAAAGAGTTGAGGGAATAACAAAGCAAACGAGACTGTCGTCCCGGCCGAGCGAAGCGCAGCGGAGCGAGAGCCGGGACCCATGACCACAGGGCGCGCCGTTCCGCGCAGTTGAGAGGCCTGTGGTCCTGGGTCCCTGCTTGCGCGGGGACGACAGGAGAGACATTTGGCTGTTTGAAATCGTGAGTGGAATCCTAATACCCCGCGGCGAGCGCGCCGCGGGTGCGATTGTCGGCCGCGCCGATGAAGCCGTCGGCGGTGACCAGGATCGAGTTGGCCGAGGTGCGCGGCGGTCCCTGCGCCACGCGATGGCCGCGACCTTCCAGCGCGGCGATGAGCTCGGGCGACAAGCCGCGCTCCACGGCCACCACGTCGGGCGACCACTGGTGATGCACGCGCGGCGCGGCGACCGCGTCCGCGATCGAAAGCTTGCGGTCGATCACGTTGACGATGATCTGCAGCACCGCGGTGATGATGCGGCTGCCGCCGGGCGAGCCGACAACCAGAAGCGGCTTGCCGCCGTCAAGCACGATGGTCGGCGTCATCGAGGAAAGCGGGCGCTTGCCCGGCCCCGGCGCGTTGGCTTCGCCGCCGACGAGACCATAGAAATTAGGCGCGCCCGGCTTGGCGGCAAAATCGTCGAGCTCGTTGTTGAGCAGCACGCCGGTGCCTTCCGCGACCAGGCCCACGCCGTAGCTGAAATTGAGCGTGTACGTGTTCGCCACCGCGTTGCCGAACGCATCGACCACGGAGAAATGCGTGGTGTTGTCGCCTTCGCGCGTCGGCGCGGTGATCGAGCCGAAACTTTCCGCCGGCGCCGCACGCTCCAGGTTTATGCGCGCGCGCATGTCTGCGGCAAACTGCTTCGACGTGAGATAGTCGGGAGGCGTCACGCTCGCGGGATCGCCCAAAAATTTGGCGCGGTCGAAATAAGCGCGCTTCATCGCCTCGATCGTGAGATGAAGCCGCGTCGCCGCGTCAAGCTCGCCGAGCGGATAGCCCTCGAGGATGTTGAGCATCTCGATCAAGGCGACGCCGCCCGAGGAAGACGGCGGCATGGAAACAAGGCGATAGCCGCGGTAGCTGCCGACTTCCGGCGCGCGCTCGATCGGCTGGTAGCGCGCAAGATCGTCGCGCGTCATGACGCCGCCGGCGGCCTGAACCGCCGCCGCCAATCGCTCCGCGGTCTCGCCCTGATAAAACGCGCGCGGACCCTCGCGCGCGATGGCGGCAAGCGTGTCGGCGAGGTCGCGCTGCACCAACATGTCGCCGGGCGAAAGCGCGCTGCCATCGGCTTTGAGAAAAATCTTGGCCGAGGCCGGCCAGCGCGCGAGCCGCGCCTGCGCGGCAGGCAGCGAATCCGCAATGTCGTCCTCGATCGGGATGCCGTCGCGCGCCAGCGCAATCGCCGGCGCGATAAGCTCGGCCAAAGTGAACTTGCCGGAGCCGTATTTCGCGTGCGCGAGCGCGAGCCCGGCGACCGTGCCGGGTACGCCGATTGCGAGTGCCGAGTCGCGCGATTTCTGCGGATCGGCGTCGCCTTTTTCATCGAGGAATGTTGCACGCGTGACGGCGGCCGGCGCGGTCTCGCGGTAATCGATCGTGGTATCGACGTTGCCCGCGGCGAGATGGATCACCATGTAGCCGCCGCCGCCGAGATTGCCGGCACGCGGATAAGTGACCGCGAGGGCAAAGCCGGTGGCGGCCGCCGCATCGACCGCGTTGCCGCCCTTCTGCAGGATTTCGACACCGATGCGGGCGGCGCGCGACTCCTGCGCCACCACCATTCCGCGCCGCGCGCTGACCGGCTCGATGGGCGCGCCGCTCGCAGGCGCGCCATCGGGCAGCGTTGCGCGCTGCGCGACGAGCGGCGCAACGAGCGCGAGCCACGCCGCGAGCGCCAGCAGGGTGCGGCGGGAAAGCCAGCTCATCGAAGGCTCCGGGAACTTCCACAGCGCGGCGCTACGACCGTCCGGATTCATCGAGGAACGCCTGCACCGCCTCGAACAGCATGCGGCGATTCTTCTCCATCATGATGTGGTGCGTCCCCTCGGGTAGCTGCACGTAGCGCTTGCCCGGCGCATTGACGAGCAGAGGAAACAAGGTCTGCGCCATATAGGCCGGCGTGTCGCGGTCCCATTCGGCGTGCACCAGCAAAGTCGGCACCGTGATCTTCGCGGGGTCGTAGTAAGGCTTGCCGGCCGCGAAAAACTCGTCGCCGTCCTGCTGCACGCCGTTGGGCGCGCGCAGCACCGGCGGATTCATCTTCGCGCCGACGAGATCGCTGGCGAAAGTCGCGTCCGCCCAGGCATCGAACCAGCCCGCGGGAATGAGCGTCGCCTTCTTCTCCTCGGCGACGCCGGTGAGCCAGCGTGTGTGCGCCTGCTCGCGCGTGACCATGCGGTAGGCGCCGAGCGGACCGGCCGGCCGGCTGAGTGACGGTGTGGTGCGAATCCAGGCCGGCGCATAGAGCACGAGCCGTTCGACCTGGCTCGCGTTCTGCGTCGTGTAGGTCGCCATCAGCGTGGTGCCCCAAGACCAGCCCATGAGATTGAGCCGCGGGATGCCGCGCCGCTTGAGGATGAAATCGACGACCGCGGAAATGTCCTTGACCGCGGTGGTGCCGCGCACGATTGGCGCATTGGCATCGGACTTATCATCCATTTCCTTCGGGCGCGTGGACTTGCCGTAGCCGCGCAGGTCGAGGAGATAGACGTCGTAGCCGCGCGCGGCGATGTACTCCATCCAGGAAAGCCCATCGAGCTTGAGATCGAACGAAGTGTGGGCGGGATAGGTCGCGCCGTGGACGAACAGCAACGTGCGCTCCGGCCGGAACGCATTCATGTCGGCGGGCCGCTTGTTGCGCACATAGATCTCGATTCCCGGCTCCGACGGCACCATCATCTCGTCCATGACGAGTTTTGGTGACTGCGCAGAGGCTGGCAGTGAAATCGTGAAGGCGATCATGGCGGCTAAAACAAGAACCCATCGCATGAGATTCTCCTGTTTGTCTGTCACCGCGCCTGTGCGTGATAGTTGCTGTTCGGTCGCATGTCGACCGCCGAGGTCAATCGGTTGGTCATGTTGTAAAAGGCGGCCACCGAGGCGATGTCCCAGATGTCGCGGTCGTTGAAGCCGGCGCGCCGGAGACGCTCGCGGTCCTCTTCCTCGACTTCCCACGGATTGGTGGTGAGCTTCACCGCGAAATCCAGCATCGCACGTTGGCGCTTGCTCAGCCGCGCGGCCCGGTAATTCATCACCATCATCTCGCCGAGCACGGGATCGCCGAGCTGGCGCACCGCGTTGCCGTGCGCCGCGAGGCAATAGAAGCAGTGGTTCTGCGATGAGACCGCAGTCGCGATCATTTCAATTTCCAGCTTGGAGAGATTGGCGGCGTTCTGCACCAGCTCGTGCCGATAATCGACAAACGCCTGCAGCTTGGCATTGTCGAACGCGAACGCCTTGAGCACGTTCGGCACGAAGCCGAGCTTTTCCTCGCATTTTTTGAAATACGCGGCCATCTTGCGCGACAGCTTTCCCGGCGCAAGGCGAAGCGCGGTAACATTGACGTCATCGGGATGCGCGAGCGCTTTCTTACCTGTTACGACCTGCGATTTCTTGGTCGGATCGGGTCGCTTTTTGGCGACGTTCTTCGTTGACTCGGGCACGGCTGCGGCCTCCTTGTCGTGAGTTCTCATGATCCTATCGTCTTTGCGGATGGCGCGGTATTCCCAAAGAATGACTATTTAATCCTCGACGCGATATTGGCGATGGGAAAGACTCTGGGCCGCTTGAGAACGCAATGACATCCTTAACGCGCGCCGAAGGAACCCCCGTAGCCGCGGCCGATTTGGCCGGCAACGATGAAGCGCGCGCCGAAGCGGCCCTGATCGCGGCCGCCGGCAACATCCTGCGCCAGGAAAATCGTGAGGTCCCCGCCGACTTCATCGCTGGATTGTTCGAACGCGCGGTGCCCGAGGACCTCATGCGCTACGCGGCGCGCGAGCTTGCCGAGCTGGCGGCCGATGCCTGGGCGCTCATCTCCGTGCGCAAGCGCGGCACAGCGAACATCCGATTCAATTCGCCGGAAGGGACCGGCAACCACCCGCGGCTCAAGACGGTTTCCGTGCTCGAGATCGTCAACGACGACATGCCGTTTCTTCTCGACTCCGTGCTCGGCGAGCTCAACGAGCGCGGCATCGAAGCGTTCCTCGTGCTGCACCCTGTATTCACGGTCAAGCGCGACGCGGCGGGCCGTTTGGTCGCGTTCAAAGGCACGCAGGCTGTCGACGGCGCGCTGCGGGAAAGCTTCATTCATCTTCATGTCAGCCGCATCGACAGCGAAAAGCAGCGTGCCGAAATCGTCGCCGCGTTGGAGCAGGTTTTGCGCGACGTGCGCGGCTGCGTTGCCGACTGGCGCGCGATGCTCGGGCGCGTGCGCGAAACCATTGCCGAGCTCAAGCGTCAGCCGCCGCCCTTGTCCGTGACGGAGATCGCCGAGGCCGTCGATTTCCTGCAGTGGCTGGTGGCAAACAATTTCACCTTTCTGGGCATTCGCGATTACGCGTTCACGGACGGCGGCAGATTGCTCGAGCCGGTGTTCGAGA
>Ga0306926_10001023_pt1 | contig 27425 bp, 18 predicted proteins | sample flu12Cox44000178_FD_203759 | JGI IMG/M metagenome (GOLD analysis project Ga0306926, IMG submission 203759) | Lab enrichment of tropical soil microbial communities from Luquillo Experimental Forest, Puerto Rico - flux8day.12C.oxic.44.000.178 (v2)... | ecosystem: Environmental > Terrestrial >...
CGCCTTCTTGCGCCTTGTAATCGTCGCGTAATTTCAGGATCTGCAATTTTCCCAGGGTGTAGTTGAGGTAACCGGGATCGAAAGTGCCGCGGATCGCCTCCTGACGCGCCGGTTTTTCCTCGTAGTAACAATTGTCCTGGAAAAACTTCGTGGCCTCGTCGAGCGACATGTTTTGGGTGTGCAATTTTATCGACACACATAACCGGCATAAACGGAGAAGCGCTTCGTCGGCCTGCGCCATGCGATATTTGGCTGCCCGTTTCGCGTCGTCCTCGCTTGGAGTCGAACTGGTCGCGCCGCCGAATCCTTCGTCGAGCATCATTTTCTCGCAGTAATGTGCCCAGCCTTCAATGAACGCGTAGCTGCCGAAAATCTTTTCCACCTTGGTCGCTGGCGATGCGTTCAAGTGCAGGAACTGTACATAATGACCGGGATAGGCTTCGTGGATCGACGTAATGTCGGAGGTGTAATAGTTGAAGGCGGTGAGCCACTCCTGCTTTTGTTTTTCCGGCCAATCGTTCTCGGTGGGCGTGACGTAATAGTAGGCCTCGGTCGCGCGCTTCTCGAACGGGCCGGGCGTGTCCATCGAAGCAAAAGAGGTGGCGCGCAGATATTGCGGAGTCTCTTTGACCTTCGCGCGAATCTCCGAGGGGATGCTGACCAAGTGATGGCTCACGACGTACTTCCGAATCTTGTCTAGATCTTTGGCTACATCCGGAGTGAGTTTGTCCGGAGTCGGATGTTCGCTCTGGATTTGCCTGAAAACTTCAATTGGCGATTTGTTTGGATCGATCTTTTTCGCGGCTTCGGCGAACGCGTCCTGTTCGGCCTTTAATTGCGCCCTGCCGATTTCCAGAATTTTTTCCGGCGGAAGATCGACCAGTTCGGTTTGGGCCAGGAAGCGCCTGAATTTTTCTTCGCCCAAGGCGAAATCGAGCGAAGCCTTCGGGAGTTTCTCGCGCCGCAACCAGGCGGCATAATCGTTGAGCGCGTTTGCGGCTTTGCGGTTGGCGTCCAAAAACGGCGCGCGGAGCTGTTCGTCCTTAAAACCGCTGACGGCGGATACCAGATCTTTTTTGAGAAAATCGGCGGAACCTTTTGCGATCTCAATAGCCAATTCCACATACGGTTTGGGAAGCACGTCATTGAGATTTGTCCTGGCTGCAATCAGGATGTTTGGGATTTGCGATTCGATGGCGACCAGGCTGCGGACGCGATCCTCAATCGGCGCAAAATTTCTTTTGATGTAAACGTTCACGTCAGCGGCGCCTGCATAGACCATGGGATTTCGCTCGAAGACCGACATATCCTGCATTTCAAATAGATCCTTCTTCACGGCTGCCTGCAGAATTCGCAGGTCGATGGATTGGCGTTGACTCAATTTGGCTGGATCGAATTTGGCCAGGCGATCATCAAAGCGGCGGAGCCGGGAAAGCTCGGCATCCAGCGCCAGGCGGCTGTAATCGCTGATTTTCCCGTCGTATTCGTGGAGACCGAGGCTGGTTCCCTCCAGCGGGTGGGCTGCGAGATACGTTTTAATGTATTCCTCGGCAACCGCTTCGTACTCGGCGTCGTCTGTTTGATCGGCGAAATTGCTCGCACTGGGAAAACAGAGCGTGACGAGGATAAGAACGAGCGATAAGAAGTTCGCGGCAAGCTGCCGCAAACTACAGGCTGGCAGCCTGTGCTCCCCGGAAGGTTGACAGAAATGGTTACTCATGTTTGCGAGTCTCAATTAAGACAACGCTTTATGTTGGGCGTTGCCAAAATTTCCGCATGAGCGATGGTTAGGTCGTTCCGAATGTTGGGTTGAATATGAGGCGCTTGGTCATTGTCTCGTTGCTGGCTTATCTCGTGCTCGGCACTTTTCCCGGTGCGTTCGCGCAAGAAGCGCAGCCAGGAAAGAGCGAAGAAGATAACGGCTACGCGCAGATTTCCATTTTCGCAAAGACTCTGGAATTGCTCAGGCAAGATTACGTGGATGAAAACAAGACCAGCTATCACGATCTCGTCACTGCGGCAATGAAGGGCATGCTTTCTTCGCTGGACCCACATAGCCAGTTCATGGACCCGAGTGATTTTCGCGACATGCAAGACGACACGCGCAGCCGCTTCAACGGCCTCGGGATCGAGGTTTCCATGAAAAACGGCCTGCCTACGGTGATCACAGCAATGGAGGACACGCCTGCCGCCAAGGCGGGCATTCTCTCCGGCGACCAGATCTTGCGCATCAACAGCATTTCCACCGAGAGAATGGATCTCCAGGACGCGATCAATGTTTTGCGTGGCCCTGCAGGCGCGAAAGTGACCCTTACCTTGCTACGGCCTTCCACCAATGAAATTAAGGAATACACGCTGCAACGGGCGGAAATCAAAGTCCAAAGTGTAAAAGGCACAAGATTGCTCGATGCCGAGCTGACAGGCTCATTCAAGATCGGTTATATCCGGCTGATCCAGTTTAACGAACCTACCGCCGAGGAACTTTCGAAGGCGCTCGATGATTTGCAGAAGCAAGGCATGCAAGCGCTCATTCTCGATCTTCGAAATAATCCGGGTGGCCTGTTGAATAGCGCTGTGGACGTGTGCGGCCAATTTTTGCCGCCCAACACGAAAGTGGTCTCGACGCAGGGACGGGTCGTCTCCCAACAGCATGATTACTCGACTTCCGGCGCGAAAAAAGAGCGTCCGAACTTTCCGATGGTGTTGCTAATCAATGAAGGGAGCGCGAGCGGAGCGGAGATCGTTGCCGGAGCACTCAAGGATTTGCATCGAGCCGTCCTTGTGGGCGAAACCACTTTTGGAAAGGGTTCCGTGCAAAACGTCATGCAATTACCCGACGGTTCGGCGGTGCGTTTTACCACTGCAAAATACTATACGCCGAGTAAACAAGTGATTCAGGGAAATGGCGTGACTCCGAATATTCGTGTGAGCGCGCTCTTTTTGCCTTGCGCAATGCGGGAAACGTAAAACCCGAGGACGAGACCAGGATTATCAAGACTAAGGATCCTCAGATGTTGCGCGCAATTGATGCGCTGAAGGGCGTCATGACTTATGCGCAACAGAGCGCGCCGAAAGCTGAAGCGGTAAGGAAATAGTTGTGGAGGCGCTTGTGCCGAGCGCCGTCAATTTGTCCGGCGGTTGACACAACCGCCGCTACACCGATGAAAGCGATCCTGGCACTTGAAACTTCCTGCGATGAGACCGCCGTTGCGATCTTGCGCGGAGGCGACGATCACTCGCACGAATTGCTTGCCAGCGAAGTCGCGTCGCAAGTTGCCGCACATGAAAAATTCGGCGGGATCGTGCCGGAGATTGCCTCGCGCAATCATTTGATTTACGCGCCGCGGTTACTCGATCGCGCTACAAGCGCGGCCAGGATCGATTTGTTAGAAGTCGATGCATTTGCGGCCACCAGTGGACCTGGACTGGCGAGTTCGCTCATGATTGGTGCGTCCATTGCCAAGGGTCTCGCAATCGGCTTTGGCAAACCTTACCTCGCAATCAATCATCTCGAAGGCCATCTGCTATCCCCATTTTTTTGTGGGACAGATGGTGCGGAACAAATCAAGCCGAATCTTTCGTTGATCGTAAGCGGTGGCCACACGATGTCGGTCCTCGTTCGTGGTTTGGCGGATTATCAATTGATCGGGCGTACGTTGGATGATGCTGCGGGCGAAGCGGTCGACAAAGTCGCCAAGATGGTTGGGCTCGGCTACCCCGGTGGTCCCGAAATTGAAAAACGCGCACGCGGTGGTGATCCGACGCGCTTTGATCTTCCGCGTAGCATGCCCGACTCGGAGAATTTCAGTTTCAGCGGGTTGAAAACAGCGGTGCGATATTTGCTGCCGAAAATTACAGGGCGTTTCTGTGAACCCCGAAACGATTCGGGGCTGACACAGACGCCCTACAAATTGGATGAGCGCGTGCTCCGTGATCTTTGCGCTTCATTCCAACAAGCACTTATCGACGTGTTAGTGACAAAGACGATCACGGCCGCGGCGAAATACCATGTCGATCTTGTCACTGTGAGCGGTGGTGTGAGTTGCAACGAGGAGTTGCGACGACAATTGGGCCAAGCATGCCAGCGCGCTGGATTCGAGTTGAAGACTGCTAAGAGTTCGCTGTGCACTGACAATGCCGCAATGATCGCGTTTGCGGCGCTATTGCGATTGCAGGCTGGATTTCAATCGCAAGTGACCGAAGAGATCGACCCGAATCTTGCGCTGACACTGTAGGCGTTTCGCTGTGCGAAACGTTCGTACGCATCGATTGCCACTCGCCCGCCGCGTCGCCCACAGGGCGACGGCTACAGTCAGTACTCGCGCTCGAGAAGATAATTTGCGAGTGCGTGTAGCGGTTCGGCATCGCGGCTCCTAAACACTGAGAGAGCATTGTGTGCCTGACGTGTGAGCCGTCTCGCTTCAGCGCGGGATTTATCCAGCCCAATCACTGCAGGATACGTCGCTTTTTTTGCCGCCACATCTTTGCCGGCGCTCTTTCCCAGTATCTCGGAGGTCTGCGTCAAATCGAGAATGTCGTCGATGATTTGAAATGCCAGACCAAGCCGCTGCCCGAAGCGTGTAACAGCAGAGAGTTTTTTGGCGTCTGCGTTAGCGCTCATCGCACCGAGTCGTACCGAGCTTTTCAAAATGGCTGCGGTCTTGTTCTGGTGAATAAATTGCAACTGATCGCGTTTGACGTTCTTGCCTTCGGCTTCGAGATCGGCCACCTGACCGGCGATTAGTCTTTGGCTGCCCGCCGCAACTGCGATCTCGCGCAACAAGCTCGATGTGTCGTAGCGCGATGTCGGCTTTGCGCTGGAGACAATTTCAAACGCGATCGTCAATAGCCCATCACCGGCCAGGATCGCGATGGCGTCACCGAAAACTTTGTGGCAGGTAGGACGGCCGCGCCGAAAATCGTCGTTATCCATGCTCGGCAAATCGTCGTGTACTAATGAATAGGTATGGATGCACTCGAGCGCGCAAGCGAGAGGAAGCGCATTTCGGATTTTTCCCCCGGAAGCTTCGGTTGCCGCGAGGCAGAGAATCGGTCGCAACCGTTTGCCTCCCGCGAAAAGACTATAGCGCATCGCCCGGTGTAAGGTCGCGGGTTTCGTATTCGCCTTTGGCAGGTAGCGATCGAGCGCGCGTTCGATCAACTTCTGGCGAGAGACGAGATAGGTTTTGATGTTCACGGATGCTTGATGCTGGATTACTGGATGTCGCGCGGCTGATTATCTAACGTCGAGCATCGAGAATCCAGCATCGGAATGTGAGGCTTTAATCTGTCTCAAATATTCTCCGCTGCTTCCGTTGTCGCGATGGGCTTCGTGCGCATGGCCAGGAACGCGCCGAGGAGAAGGATGGCCGCGCTCCAGATCTGGGCGTGGGTGAGACGTTCGCCGTAAATCCACGCTGACAGAGCCATTGCGCCGGCAGGGCACAGAAGTTGGAGCGATTGGGCAAGGGCCACGCCGATCTCTCGGATCGCCACATAGTAAAAGACGTGAGCGAGCGTGATGCAGGTCACGGCGGAGACGATCAGAACCAAATTAACTTGCGGTCCTGCATGAATCGGAGTGCTAATTTTTCCAAATGCAAATGTAAGCGGAAGCAGTAGCGCGGAAGTGATCAGGCTGATCACCCCGAAGCTGCGAATCGAGCCGAGTTCCCGTGAAGGTCGTTTGACGAGGATGCCATAAAGCGCCCAGCAAAATGTGGCGGTAAATGCAACCAACAATCCGGGGAGGGCGATATGACCTGATTTCCACCCCGGTTGAAACCAAACAACACCAAATGCGCCAATCAATCCCAAGCCAGTGCCCAATTGAAACCGCCATTGCCTGATGACCTGCCGTTCCTCAGGGAAAAAGGCGAGCGCGAGCAGCGCAGTGAAAATCACCGAGGCACGCGCGAAGATGGTATAAACGCCCGGGCCCATGTAGAAAAGAGCGATCACCTGCGTGACCTGGTGGACCACGTTAGGCAGGCAGGGCACGAAGCAGATCGTTACAGCGCGCCAGTCGATGGGCTGCTCGCGTCGTCGGATTCGATAAATTAGGAACGGCGCGATTGAAACGCAGGCTACCAGATAACGATAAAAATTTTGCGCCCACGGATCGTAGTAACGGTTCAGGTAGTACTGAAAGAGCGATGGTGTGGACCAGATGAGAATGGTGGCGAAAACCGCGGCATAACCTTCCGAAGCGCTCGTACGGCTGCGCACGCCGACAATCTCCCGGGTGGAATCCAGTTGGTTCATCGCTATTTTTTTGCCGCATTAATTTGCTCGCCTACGAGCGAAAAATCGCTCAAAAAGTAGGCCAATAAGGAGAACACAACCATGATGATTACCAGTCGAATCACAACAGCCTTGATCGCGGCATACCTTTTCGGCACGGCTAGTTTTGCACCAGCTAAGGAGAAAGCAGCGGCCAAAGAGAAGGCCGGAGCTGGGACTAGTGATTACGCAAAGGGTGTCCAGTTGCTTGACAGCAAGCAGTACGAACAAGCGGTGACGGAGTTTACAGCAGCGATTCAGGCAAACGCTAAGCAGCCGGCGTTTTATGAGGCTCGTGGTTTTGCCAATTTCGAGCTCCAGCGATTCCAAGAGGCGGGCGATGATTTTTCGAAGGCCATTGAGCTGTCGCCTAAAGACATGCGGGCCTACGTGGGCAGAGCGCAGGTTTTCCTGCAGCAAAAAAATTATCAGCAAGCCCTGGCCGACACCGAGAAAGCAATCGAGATCAAACCCGATGAAATCACTGCGCTCAAGCTTCGCGCGTTCGCCGAGCTCGGACTCAGCCAATGGGACAAGGCGGTGGCCGATTTCACTGCCGTGATTCAAAAAAAGCCGGACGACATGCAGACCTATGATCGGCGCGCGCTGGCGTATCGGGGATTGAAGAACTTTGATGCGGCCGTTGCCGATTACACATTTATCCTGGACAAAAACCCGAACGATACCGAGGCCCTCACCAAGCGCGGTTACACGTACAGTTTGATGGGACAGTACGAAAAGGCGATCCCCGATTATCAAGCGGCCTTAAAACTCAACCCGCAAGACAATGATACTTTCTCGCGCCTGCAGTGGACCCAGAGTCAGCTCGCAGCAAAAAATGCGACGCCTGTTGCGACAACAACGGCAGCGCCTACAGCAACGCCCGAAAAACCAAGTCTGATCACTCAGATCAAGCCGCTGTATATCGTGATCGGCGTCGTGGTGCTAATCCTGATTGCTGTAATCGTGCGCCTGCTCACCCGGGGCAAGGCGGAGGAGACAAGTCATATAATCCGCTGAAGGTAGGGACATCGCCCTACGATGGCAGAGCGCGCGCGAAACGGCCGTTTCTAGCGAGAAATTTCTTTGACAGCGCAGTCCGCGTGGTTAGCTTGCGGACGCTTTTTTGCTGGAACGAGGCGGTCCCATGGTCGTTCAAATTGCAAATTTGACGCGGCTTTGGGACTTTTGAGTCTCTGGTAGAAAGCGAAACCGGTTTGCCGCTCGGCTCGCCGCGGAGGCACTGGGCTGGCGAAAACGCAGGCCCATGTAGCTCAGTTGGTAGAGCACGTCCTTGGTAAGGACGAGGTCACCGGTTCAATCCCGGTCATGGGCTCCAGAAAGAACTCGCGACCGGCAGTGGAATAATTAAAAGAAAAGACGAAGTTTAGTTAAACAGGAGAATTGAAATGGCTAAGGAAGCTTTTAAACGCGACAAGCCGCACGTGAACGTCGGCACGATCGGACACGTGGACCACGGCAAAACGACCCTGACAGCCGCGATCACAATGGTGCTGAACAAAAAGGGCATGGCCGAAGTGCGGGCATATGAATCAATCGATAACGCGCCGGAGGAAAAAGAGCGCGGCATTACCATTAACACGGCGCACGTCGAGTATTCGAGCGACAAACGGCACTACGCCCACGTCGATTGCCCGGGACACGCCGACTACGTCAAGAACATGATCACTGGCGCGGCGCAAATGGATGGCGCGATCCTGGTTGTTTCCGCTGCCGACGGGCCGATGCCGCAGACGCGTGAACACATTCTGCTGGCGCGCCAGGTGGGGGTTCCTTCCATTGTCGTTTTCCTAAACAAGGTCGATATGGTCGACGATCCCGAGCTTCTCGATCTCGTAGAGATGGAAGTGCGCGATCTACTGACGCAATATGAATTTCCAGGCGACAAAATCCCGATCGTTAGAGGCAGTGCGCTCAAGGCGCTGAATGGCGACGCAGACGCCGAAAAGCAGGTGCTCGCGCTTGTCGAGGCGGTTGACGATTACGTCCCCGTGCCGGATCGGCCGATCGATCAGCCGTTCCTGATGCCGATCGAAGACGTATTCAACATTGAAGGCCGCGGCACCGTGGCCACGGGCCGTGTCGAGCGCGGCGTGCTCAAGAAAATGGAAGAAGTCGAGCTGGTCGGCGTCCGCCCGACGGCCAAGACTGTGGCGACCGATATCGAGATGTTCCGCAAACTTCTCGATGAAGCGCGCGCCGGCGATAACGTCGGGGTTCTGTTGCGTGGCTTGAAGAAGGAGGAGGTAGAGCGCGGTCAGGTGATCGCGAAGCCCGGCTCCATTACGCCCCACAAGAAATTTAAGGCGGAAGTTTACGTGCTGAGCAAAGAGGAAGGCGGACGTCACACGCCGTTCTTCACCAATTATCGGCCACAGTTTTATTTTCGCACCACCGACGTTACGGGCACGGTTAAGTTGCCTGAAGGCGTAGAAATGGTGATGCCCGGTGATAACATCTCAATCGAAGTGGAATTGATCACGCCGATCGCGATGGAAAAAACGATCCGGTTCGCCATTCGCGAAGGCGGTAAAACCGTCGGTGCCGGTCGCGTGAGCGAGATTCTGGATTAAATTGTTGTCATGTCGAGCGAAGTCGACACATCTCTGGTTTGGTGATTGGAGAGATTCTTCGACTCCGCTGCCGGTTCGCTCAAAATGACAATTACAAATACGCCAGTAGCTCAATTGGTAGAGTAGCGGTCTCCAAAACCGTCGGTTGGGGGTTCGAGTCCCTCCTGGCGTGCGGCTATCGCCACGTTAAAAGGTTAAAGCGTTAAAGCGTTAAATCGATAAGATGAAAGCGTATTCTTGACTGCCGCTTCAACGCTTCAACGATTTAACGAATCACGACGCGAAGCAATGATTTCGAAAATCAAAAACTTCTTCGGTGAAGTGAAAGTGGAGTTGCAGAAGGCTTCCTGGCCGTGGGACCCAAAAGAAAAAGGGTTCCGCCGTTACAAGGAACTGAGTGACTCCACCGTTGTCGTTGTCATCTCGATGTTGCTCCTGGGTGGCTTTGTAGCGTTCTTCGATTTTGTGCTGGTTAATTTCGTCCATTTCTTCACCCGATTACACTGATTTATGGCACAGACGCTCGCAGGCAAAGATCAATGGTACGTCGTGCACGTTCTTTCCGGACAGGAAAACAAAGTACGGGAGAATATCTTGAAACGCGTCAAGACAGAAGAAATGGGCGACATGATCTACGACGTGCTTGTTCCGACCGAGCGCGTCTCAGAAATCAAGAAAGGGAAAAAGAGCGAGACGACGCGGAAATTTTTTCCTGGCTACCTGATCGTCAACATGCATTTACTCGACGAAAACAATCAGCTGGTCGGGCGCACCTGGTATTTCATTCGCGACACCCCTGGCGTGATCGGGTTTGCCGGCACCAAGGACAAACCCATTCCAATGCGCCAATCGGAAGTGGACAGCATGCTCGCGCAAATGAAAGAGCGCGAAGAAAAGGTGAAACCGAAAGTGAGCTTCGAAGTGGGCGAGTCGGTAAAAGTCGCTGATGGTCCGTTCCAAAATCAGACTGGTATCGTCGAAGAAATCGATCCCGAGCGCGGCAAGCTGCGGGTCTCGGTCACCATTTTTGGTCGCGCAACCCCGGTCGAACTGGAATATTGGCAGGTCGAACGCGGCTAATTGTCAAAGTTGTCATTCCGAGCGAAGTCGAGGAATCTCTGGATCTAAAATAATCGAACCATGGCCAAAGAAGTAATCGCACACATCAAACTCCAGATCCCAGCCGGGCAAGCTAACCCTGCGCCGCCAGTTGGAACGGCTCTCGGCCCGCGCGGCGTGAATATCATGGCGTTCTGCAAGGAATTTAATGCCGCCACTCAGAAACAGGCCGGCGACATTCTCCCAGTGGTGATCACCGTTTACAAAGACAAATCATTCACGTTTATCACCAAGAGCCCGCCAGCTGCTGTTTTGTTGAAGAAGGCAGCCAACATTGCCGCCGGTTCAAAAGAGCCCAACAAGACCAAGGTCGGCAAGGTCACGCGCAAGCAAGTCATGGACATCGTCAACACCAAGCGTAAGGACCTGAACGCACGCGACGACGAAGCTGCCTTTCGCATCATCGCCGGCACTGCCCGGCAGATGGGCCTCGAAGTCGTCGATTAACGTCGGAAGTCAGGCAGCTTGCTGTTTTGGATCGCATAGCCTGGAAGCCTATCTTCCGAGCAGCGACAGGTCGCCGGCGTCGCCGAGGTACTCCCATTGCTGCAGCGCAATCGGAAGGTTGCCATTTTTCCAGACGAAATCGTGGAAGGCGCGGAGATTGAATTTGTCGCCGTGCTGCATGCGCGCGTCAGTGAGGAATTTCGTGATCTGCAACTTCCCGATCTGATACGTAATGGCGCCGCCGGGGCTGGTGGAAAATGCGATCGCTTCCTGGCGCGCGGTTTGTTCGTCCATCGGAACTTTCTCGTGCAGATATTTCGCAGCTTGTTCGAGCGTGAATTCGCCGAGCGCAAGTTTCACGTCCGCTTCCACGCGCAGCGCGCGCAAACGCATGAAATTGTAAATGATCTCGCGCGTGTGCGGGCTGTCATCGAACAAACCGGCCTGCAGCATCATTTCCTCAGCGTAAAAGCCGATTCCTTCGTTTGCACCGGAATCGTAGTAATGCCGCCGGATCGGGTCCTCATGTTTCCAGGAGAGACATAGCTGAAAATAATGACCGGGGATTCCCTCGTGAACAGTGATCGGCCGCGGATCCATCGCCGTCGCGCGCCAGAAGTAAGGGAGCTTTTCTGAGGGCTCCGGCACGTAACGGATGCAGTTTTCCTTCAAGCGCGACGGCCCAGTGAAATCGTCAGTCTCAGTGAATCCGAGCACGCTCAGATATTCTGGGGTCGGACGGAGCGTGTAATGCTGTATCCAATCGGGCACGCTGAGGATGCCGCGCTCCACCAGAAATTTCCGGATCGACGATTCCTTTTCCGCTGCGTCTTTGATCCAATTGTCGATGTTATCGGCGATTTTCAGCGGCGGCACGTCTTTGTTTCGGTTTTTCTCGTAAGCTTCGAAAGCGACCGCGCGATTCCATTCCTGTCGTCCCATCGCCAGCATTTCCTCCGGCGTGAACGGCATCAGCGCTACGTTGCGCAAAAACCAGATGTAAGCGTCGCGACCAAGGGCAGTTTGTTGCGGAAGCGTTGGCAGCTTCTGCTTAAGCTGCTGTTGAAATTTTTCTAGCGCGTCCGACGCGCGCTCGCACGCGCTATTCAATTTGTCTGGATTTATAGTTGTCGAACTGGCGAGCGAGGCGGCCATCTTCCGGAGACGCTGGCGAATTCCCTCCAGATTCTGAACGGCGACCGCTGTGAACGGCGCTGGAGGATTCGTTAGGTTTCCCGCGCCTTGCTGCAAGATCGACGGAATGTTTTCAACCCGCGCCAGAATCTCGCGACTGCGCGCGTCGTCGTATGGTGCGGGAACTGTGAGCGCTTCCACCAGCGCGGTGAGCGTCTGTTCGATGTAAAAGTTCGGATCGCGTTTCCAGCGTGGATTCCGGTCGAGCTCCCAGCGAACGCGCGATAGTGCTGAGCCGATCAACTTGTAATCGACTTGCTGCGGAATCGGCCAGTGACTCGCGTCGATTTTCTTCCAGCCCGCTTCGAACCCGGCAAAATCCTTTCGTCGTTGATCAATGCTGGCCCGCGACCAATCGCGTATTCCGCCCGGACGCTCCATGCGATTGACATCGTCGCCTGTGAATGGCGCGTATTTTGCCCGCCACGTCCAAAAATCATCACCCAGCTTGGCCAGTGACTCGGTCTGCGACTGTCCTTCGCCCAATGACCAAACGATTACACAAATCACTGCGCATATTTTTTTCATGAAATTTTAATCTGGACTTCTGCGCATCGTGATGACAGCGGGATTCTTTCCCGATCGGTACATCGACGCGCCACAGCAAAGCGCGGCGCTTTTTTCCCGCGCGTAACGGATGTGGTTCAATTTCTCATCCCAGCGCTCGATGTAAGAGCAGTTCGCCGTTTTCTTGCTGCCCGGGATGGGAACGTAACGATTCTCGGTGAACGTGAGAAAGGCGGCTTCGCCCGGCAACGGGATTGGCACGGCCCAATTCGGTGAAAGCCTTACAAATCGTGGGCCGCTCAAATCCAGCGCGAACACCGTGTCGCCACCGGTGCTGTTCAGGTGCAGACCGAAAAATGCGACCCGCAGCGGTCCTTCAAAAAGAAAATTCTGATTTTTGTCATTGCTATCGTAAAGCATCTCAACCGCGCCATAAAAGCCGGGGATTTTCCCGAACTCCGTTTCCATCCCCGTTTTCAAATCGCGTAGAAGAAAATGTTTACCATGACCCCGGCCATTGATCTGGTCATCTTGGTCGTTTGGGTCTTCGCGCAGGATCAATTCGACAGAACCATCAGGCGATTTGTAAGTGGGCACGGGTGTTGGAGTGGGTGAACCAGATTCCGCTGGCGTACTTGTTGCGCTTGCGGAAGCTGGCTCTTCCGCCTCAACGTTTGTAAAATATGGTGAGCTTTTCGCCTGAGCGTACCAATCTGGTGCGGCATCGAGCTTCTTCAGGTTGCCGCCGTGTGGCCCGACGCTCCAGAATTCGAGTGCATGATTGGGCTTTTCGCGCGTGAAGACGATCACGCTGCCATCCGGCGAGAAAATAGGACCCGAATCCTGTCCTGAGTTGCCGTCAGTGAGCTGGCGCAAAAGTTTTCCGTCTTCACGATACAAATAGAGATGCGAATGACTGGTTCCCGCAGCTTGTAAGTAACGAATCGCGATAACAATTTCGGAGTCGGCGCGTGTTTCCGTTCTAGAAATCAGCGTGATGACAGCAGCGGCGAGAAACGTTCCGAAAGCGCGGCGCACGCTCATCGTTTGCTGGAAACGATTGCGGTTGTCAATCGCAGGCATGACTCGATTGTGAGGTCCCGTGCCGCCTGTCGCGGCTCGGGATGACATGCGCTATTCTTGGGTGGATGGCAGTTTTGCTTCCCACACCCGAGCTTCGTATCCCGCGAACATGAATCTTTCCGCAAAACCCGGCCCGTCTGCCAAGCGCGAGTCAAGGTCCGACCGACAAGCGAATGCTGCAGCAATTCCTTCGTCCGTGGCGGAGTTGGTCTGCGCTGGGGCGGTATTTGTTGCTGCGCTCTTTCTTTTTGGCTGGACACTCGCGCCTACAGTCACTCTGGTCGACAGCGGCGAATTGATTCTGGTTGCTCACGGGCTCGGTGTCGGGCATCCGCCGGGCTTTCCCCTTTGGGTGATGCTCGCCCATGTCGCATCGCTGGTGCCGTTGGGAAACGTTGCGGTGCGAATCAATTTTTCGTCTGCCTTTTTCGCCGCGCTCGCTTGCGCGATGCTCACTCTTGTTGTGGCGGAATTAATGATCACAGCGGCATATCTTCCTGCTCGCAAGAGAGGCGCACAACAGAGCAAAAAGCCTGAAGATTCTGGCATTGACCGCCTTTTGGTGATGGCACCTGCGGTCGGCGCTGGGTTACTCATGGCATTCTCACGCACGCTCTGGTCGTACGCGACGATTACCGAGGTCTATACTCTCAACACGCTGCTAATTGTTATCGTCTTCTTTCTAATGCTTCGGTGGCGGCGGCTCGTGATCCGGACGATCCTGTCTGCGCGTCTTCACACGGGCGCGGCGATCACGAAGCACGACAGTTGGCTCTACGCCGCCGCGGCCGTTTTCGGGTTGGCACTGGGCGATCATCACGTCACCGTGGGTCTGACGCTTCCGGCTGTGGCCGTCATTGTTTGGAAGACACAGGGACTGCGATTCTTTACAAGTCGTCGACTCTTATACGCCGCGCTAATTTCGATCTGCGCGCTCGTTGCTGTGTATGCCTATTTGCCATTTGCAGCGTCGCGTTCACCTCTCATCAACTGGGGCAATCCGCGTTCATTGCAGGAAATCTGGTGGCACATCACCGGCAGACAATATCGGGTGTTCCTGTCGTTTAGTCCGACGATGATGGGAGCGCAATTTGTTGAATTTTTCGAAATGCTGCTGCGCGAATTCGGGCCTGCGTGGCTGCCTTCGCCGCTGGCGCTTGCTTTGGCGGGTTTCGCGGCTGCTTTTAGGCAAGACCGAACAACTTTCTGGTTCCTGTCGTTTATTGTCATCGCTAATTTCGCATACGACTTCAGCTACGAGATCGCGGAGGACAAGGACGCGTACTACCTTCCGGTATTTATCGCCATCGCGCTCGCTGCGGGTTTCGGTATCCGCTGGTTGATCCAGCTGACGTCTGCGAAGTCCATGGCCCTGCGAACGTCGTTCGGTGTCGCTGCGATTGCTGTTCTCCTCACATCTGCGACAGCGTTCGCGGCGAACTGGCCGTTCAACAACCGCAGGCACTACTTCATCGCGCATGATTACGTTGAAAATCTGCTGAACACGATCGAGCCCAATGGACTTTTACTTACGCAAGACTGGCAGGTCGCGTCCCCGATGTTTTATGCGCAGCAGATAGAACAGCGTCGCCGCGATGCAAAGATTATTGATGTTAATCTGCTCCGGCGCTCGTGGTATTTCGATTATCTAAGACGCACTTATCCTGATTTGATCGAGCGATCGCGCGAGAAAATTGAGGCGTTTGTCGAGGACCTAAAAGCATGGGAGCGCGATCCCGTTGCGTTTAAACGCAGTGCTGCGCTCACTCAGAAAATCAACACGTCCTTTTTGGAAATGATTCAGGCGATTGTGACGAACGAGAACAGCGTCGGGCCGGTTTATATAACGAGGGATCTGCTGTTGCCAGACACCACAAACGGCGAAGTGACAAGATGGCTTTCCCAAAACTACCAACTTGTTCCGCAGGGCCTCGTTTTTAACCTTACAAGGGACTCAAGCTTTCACGATTCGCCTGACGTTCGGCTTGAGACCCGTGGTTTAGCTGATGGGACTGTGCGGTATGAGAAAGATGACGTGGTGAACCTCAAGATTTTGCCGGCTTACACGAGTATGCTGATCAACCGCGGGCGTTATCTGGCCGCATTCAATCAGCATGCGCGCGCCATTGTTGCCTTCAAAGAAGCGCTCGCACTCGATCCCAATCTCGCCGCGGCGCAACAAGGCCTTGCGGAAAGCACAGCAAAATTGCCAAACCCCTAGAACCCGTATTCCAAGAGTGGGATCGCAATGTTCGCCCATTCCTTTCTTGCCAGCATGGCGGATTGCTTTTAAACGGTCAGAATGAAAATCACGTCTCGTGTCCTTGTAATTCTCTTGTGTTTCGGCATCGCCGCGCAGGCTGCCGATCAAACCATCGTGCTGAAAGCGGCGCGACTCTTTGATGGCAAATCGAACGCGCTCTTGCAAAACGGCGTGGTGATCGTGCAGGGCGATAAGATTGTCGATGTGGGAAGCAATTTGCCGATCCCGAGCGACGCGCAGGTGATCGATCTTGGCGACGCGACGCTTTCGCCCGGCTTCATGGATGCGCATACACATCTGACCGCCGATTTCTCTGGCAATTACAACGAGCGCCGATTGCACGAGCTCGATCTGAACGTTTCCGAACAGGCGATCCGCGCGACGGCGTTTGCCCGCGCAACCGTCGAAGCGGGTTTCACTACCGTGCGCGACCTGGGCAGCCGTTTCGTTGCCAGCCGCGAATTTGTCGATGTCGCGCTGCGCAATTCAATCAACAAAGGCGTAATCGTCGGGCCTCGCATGCTGGTTGCGACGAAAGGAATCGGCGCCACCGGCGGTCACTTTGATCCCACGAATGCGTTCCGCGATTTTCTCTTCGGGCGCGAACCGGATTACACCGACGGAATTGCGAACGGCCCCGACGAAATCCGAAAAGCGGTGCGATTTGAGGTGAAAAATGGCGCTGACGTCATTAAGGCCGCAGTTTCCGGCGGCGTGCTTTCACTCGGGGACGAAGTGGATACGCCGCAATTAACGCCGGCAGAAATGGCGGCGCTGGTCGATGAATCGCATCGGTTGCGCAAGAAAGTGGCCGTGCATTGTCACGGGGATCAGGCCGCGCGCGAGGCCATTGAGGCGGGCGTCGATTCGATTGAGCACGGTTCGTTTATGAAACCGGAAACGCTGGCGATGATGAAAAAGAAGGGAACCTTTCTCACGCCGACGCTGATGGCCTCGGAATGGATCATGGGCAAGCTCGACAACTACCCGCCAGCGTTGCAGGCGAAGGCGAAAGCGGCCACAGCGGCCCGCTCCGAAATGTTTCGCAATGCGGTTAAGATGGGCATCAAGATTTCATTCGGAACCGACGCAGCGGTCTTTCCACACGGACAAAACGCAAAGGAATTCAAATTGATGGTCGATCTCAGCATGAAGCCGATCGATGCATTGAAATCCGCGACGGCCAACGACGCCGAGCTTCTCGGCATCGCTCAAAAAATCGGAACTCTGGAAAAGGGGAAACTGGCCGATGTCATTGCGATGCGGGGCGATCCGACTTCCGATATCACTGCAACCGAGCGAGTATCGTTCGTTATGAAAGAAGGCAAAATCATCCGGCAAGGCCCGCGCCCGCCACGGGAGACCGCCGAATCGACAAGCTCGCCAGATGTGTCAGATCCGGTGGATTAACGTTGCAATTTGTTGGCGCAGGTTTTGACAAGCGGGAGATAGCCGCTACGTTCCGTGTCCCGCTCGCTGGATTTGAGCGGAATTAACTTTTAAGCAGGAGCCCGGTTTGCTGTGGCAAGTGACCGGGCATTTGAACTGCACACGGAAATGCAAAGAAATCGAAGCAAACGTTATCGCGCCGCGGCGCAACAAGTGGACCGAACAAAGGTGTACGGCCTGGGGGATGCAGTCGCGACGCTTAAAAAATTTTCGCCCACAAAATTCGACCAGACTGTGACACTTTCTTTCCGGCTCGGGGTTGACCCGAAGCAATCAGATCAAATGGTGCGCGGGACCTGTCCGCTGCCGCATGGGAGCGGCAAACAGGTGCGCGTACTTGTCTTTGCCGAGGGTCAGGCGGCCAACGCTGCCAAGGAAGCAGGCGCGGAATTTGTCGGGATGAAAGATCTGATTCAGAAGTGCCAGGAAGGTTTTCAGGATTTTGATGTGGCGATTGCTACACCTGCGGCAATGGCGGAAGTGCGGAAGCTGGGAAAGGTGCTGGGTCCGCGCGGGTTAATGCCGAATCCCAGAACCGGAACGGTGACTGACGACACCGCGAAAGCAGTGCAGGAAGTGAAGGCGGGCCGGGTTGAATTCAAGCTGGACAAGAACGGCAACGTGGCAGTGCCGGTTGGAAAATTTTCGTTTGAAGAAAAAGCCTTGGTGGAAAATGGAAATGCAGTAATCGAAGCAGTTGTGCGGGCGCGCCCATCAACAGCCAAAGGTCGCTATCTTGAAGGCGTGACAATCAGTGCGACGATGTCCCCGAGCGTCCGCATCGATCCAGCCCCGTATTTGAATGTATAAAGAATGAGCGAACCATGAGATCGGAAAAAACCAGCATCGTTTCGGATTTGGCCGAGAAATTGAAGCAGTCGCCTTTTGTGCTGGTGACCGATTATCAGCACATGAAGGTGGCTGATTTCACCGAATTACGGAACCGGTTGGCGCCGGCAGGCGCGGAAATGCACGTGGTGAGAAATAATTTCCTTAAGCGTGCCATGGCGGATTCCGGTTTCCCGGACGTGGGTGACCAGTTGGTTGGCCAAACGGCTGTTGTCACAGGCGAAAGAGACGTGGCGCCCGTGGCAAAAATTTTTAAGAGTTTCGCGACCGAATTTAAGATCGCAGCGCTCAAGCTTGGTTTTGTTGATCGCGCTGTTCTTTCCACCGCAGATTTGGAAACGTTGGCAGAATTGCCGCCTCGCGAGACTTTGCAGGCGCAATTGCTGGGACTGTTCTTGTCGCCTGCCACGAAACTGGTGCGTCTATTGAATGAACCAGCCTCCGCATTGGCACGGTTGCTCAATGCAAAGGCTCAAAAAGGAGGAAAACCAGCGGAGGCGAGCACATAAAAAGAATTGTAGCCGCGTCGCTGTGCGACGCGCGCGGCCGACAGGGCCGTGGCTACAGTAAAACGAAAACTGTCCGAGCCGGTGGCTATCGGCTTTAATTCTTCGAAGGCTTTCGAAGGCGGCAATTGGAGGAAAACAAAATGGCAGACACAGAAAAATTGGTGGAGCAACTCAGCAACCTTTCGGTGCTTGAGATTGCTGGATTGGTGAAACAACTTGAGGAAAAATGGGGAGTGAGCGCGGCCGCGCCGGTAGCAGTGGCGGCCGGTCCTGCTGCAGCGGGCGCTCCGGGTGCAGCGGCAGCTCCGGCGGCGGAGGAGAAAACTACCTTCGACGTGATCCTGAAGGAAATGGGCGCGAACAAGATCGCCGTGATCAAGGAGGTCCGCGGCGCCGTGCCGGGACTTGGCTTGGCGGAAGCGAAGGCGCTCGTCGAGGGAGCACCCAAGACAATCAAGGAAGGCGTGACCAAGCAGGAGGCGGACGACATGAAGAAAAAGATCGAGGCCGCCGGCGCAAAAGTCGAAGTTAAATAAAGAATCGGTGTTTTAGCCGCGGGTGCGACATGAACGACTTGCGCAGCGGCGGATTCGGGAGTAGGGTTGGTTGGGTTAAAGCTAGGCAGAAGTTATTTTAACGCGGCACTCGAACGCAGAACACGAAACTGGCAGCAAAACAGGGGTCAACGATTTGACAGACCACTGTTTTGGTGTCATTTTTGCGCCCTTCGCTCGTCGCTGAACTGGTAAAAATCCTGCCCACGTCGGCTGCAGTTGGGGTGTCGCTGCGAGGTTTTAGCTCTTGATCTTATTGTCTATGTCCGAACGCATCTACTTTGGAAGCATTAAGGAAGGCATTGAACCGCCAAATCTGATTGAGGTTCAGGCCAATTCATACATCGATTTCCTCCAGAAAGACGTCCCCTATTCAAAGCGAAAAAATCAGGGACTCCAAGCCGTTTTCAAGGAGGTTTTCCCAATCGAAAGCTACGACGAGAAAGCGGTACTCGATTTCAGCCATTATGACATCGGCGAGCCGAAACTGACGGCTCTGGAAGCGCAGCGGGAGGGACAGACATACAGCGCGCCGTTGCATGTCACATTCCAGTTACGAGAAGAGAAAGGCATCAAGGAGGAGAAGGTGTACATGGGCGAAATTCCCCTGATGACGCCGCAGGGTACTTTCGTCATCAACGGTGCGGAGCGTGTTGTGGTAAGCCAGCTGCATCGCTCCCCAGGAATCGCCTTCGAATCAACGGTTCACGTCAACGGCAAGGTGCTCTACAGCTTTCGGATCATTCCAGACCGGGGATCCTGGATCGAGGTGCAATTCGATACGGCTGATCTTCTCTATATTTATCTCGATCGGCGTAAGCGACGTCGAAAGTTTCTGGCTACGACGTTCCTGCGGGCGCTGGGGTACGGCTCCGACGAAGAGGTCATCAAACTTTTCTACAACATCGAGAACCTGAAGCTCAGCGAGAAACTCGACGAAGAGAAGCTGGCGGCCAAGGTGCTTATCGCGGATGTTCGGGATGGTGAAGTGACGGTGGCGCGTGCCTTTGAACCCCTCACTTTGGCGACTGTTCGCCAGATCATAGCGCTCAAGATTCACGAGGTGAAAGTAATTGACATCTCGAACGACGACACAATCGTGAAGGCGCTTAGAAAAGATCCGGCGCACGGCCAGGAAGAAGCGCTGAAGGACATTTATAGGCGCCTTCGCCCAGGCGATCCTCCTACGGTGGCTAATGCCCGCGCCTTGCTCAAAAGACTCTTTTTCGATCCCAAGAAATACGATCTTGGACGCGTCGGCCGTTACAAAATTAATCAAAAACTCGGCATCAACGTCGATCCCACCGAGCGCATCTTGACGGACAAAGATTTTATCGCGGCAATCAAGTATTTGATCAATTTGCGCCGCGGCGAAGGCACGCTCGACGATATTGATCATCTTGGTAGCCGGCGAGTGCGCACGGTGGGCGAACTGCTAGCGAATCAATGCCGCGTGGGTCTTGCTCGCACGGAGCGGTTGGTCAAAGAACGCATGACGCTGTTCGACATCAATGTCGATGGGATGACACCGCAAAAGCTCATCAATCCAAAAGCGCTCAGCGCGGTCATACGAGATTTCTTTGGCCGATCGCAGCTTTCGCAGTTCATGGATCAAACGAATCCGCTCGCAGAATTGACGCACAAGCGGCGTTTATCAGCTCTCGGTCCTGGAGGTCTTAGTCGGGAGCGTGCTGGATTCGAAGTGCGCGACGTTCATCCGTCCCATTACGGCCGCATTTGTCCAATCGAGACGCCGGAAGGGCCAAACATAGGCTTGATAAGCTCAATGAGCACTTTTGCCCGCATTAATGAGTTTGGGTTTATCGAGACGCCGTATCGCAAAGTGGAAAAGGGCCGCGTGACGGACCAGATTGAATATCTTACTGCTGATCGCGAAGAGAATTACCTCGTGGCGCAAGCTAACGCGCCAGTGGATGGACGCGCTCATTTCACCGGGGAAAAAGTTTCTGTGCGCTACCGTGGGGACTTTCTTGAAGTCGATCCCGCCAAGGTGAATTACATGGACGTGTCGCCGAAACAGCTGGTGTCGGTGGCAGCCGGCCTCATCCCTTTCCTTGAACACGACGATGCGAACCGGGCATTGATGGGGTCCAACATGCAACGCCAAGGCGTGCCGTTGGTGGTTTCCGAGGCGCCGCTCGTGGGCACCGGGCTGGAGCAAAAAGTGGCGCGCGATTCCTACGCCGTTATTTTGGCGGCCGAGAGCGGCAAGGTCGCTTCGGTCACGGCGGACCAAATCATTGTCACCAAAGACGGTCATCTGCCGGAAAGCAAGAAGAAGCTTAAGACCGATCTCGAAGCAGGGATTCACGTTTATGAACTCCGCAAATTCATGCGCTCAAACGCCGGCACGTGCGTAAACCAGAAGCCCATTGTTCGCAAAGGCCAGCATGTGAAACGTGGTCAAGTCATCGCCGATGGTCCGAACACCGATCACGGCGAGCTCGCGCTGGGGCGCAACGTGCTCGTCGCGTTCATGCCGTGGAATGGATACAACTTTGAAGATGCCATCATGATCTCCGAAAAAGTCGTGAAGGAAGACATCTACACCTCCATCCACATCGATGAATTCGAGATCGGCGCGCGCGATACCAAGCTAGGCCCGGAAGAAATTACGCGGGATATTCCCAACGTCAGCGAAGAAGCTTTGCGCAACCTGGGCCCGGATGGCGTAGTGCGCGTCGGAGCGGAAGTGAAGCCCGGCGATATTTTGGTTGGGAAAATTACGCCGAAGAGCGAGACAGAATTGGCCCCGGAAGAACGCCTGCTCCGAGCGATCTTTGGCGAGAAAGCAGCCGATGTTAAGGACACTTCGCTTACCGTTCCCTCGGGCACCTACGGAATCGTGATGGATGTGAAGGTCTCGTCTCGTCGCGAAGTGTCACGCGAAAAACTTACGCCGGCGGAAACCAGACGACAGCTCAAAACCATCAGCGAAGAACATAAACGGAAAAAAGAGGCGCTGATCGAACAATTGACCGATTCACTTTCGAATATCCTTTTGGGTGAAAAAGTTCCTCTCGACGTCGTAAACGCCAAGAATGGCGAGATAATCATTCCGGCCAATCGCAAAATCACCAAAACGCTATTGCGAAAACTGGCAACCGCACACGATCACATCGAGATCGATCCGAGTCCGATCCGCAATAAGATTCGCGAAATCATCGGCGCGTACGAACACAAGTTCGCGGAGCTGGAGCTTGAACGTGATCGGGCGATGGACCGGGTGGAAAGCGGAGACGATATCGATCCTGGCATCATCAAGCAGGTCAAAGTTTACATCGCGTCGAAACGAAAGCTTTCAGTCGGCGACAAGATGGCTGGGCGCCACGGCAATAAAGGCGTAGTGGCGCGCATTGTTCCGGAAGAAGACATGCCATTCCTTGCGGACGGAACGCCAGTTGAAATCGTGCTGAATCCGCTCGGCGTGCCGAGCCGGATGAACGTCGGCCAGGTGTTGGAAACCCACCTCGGCGTTGCGGCGAAAGCGCTCGGATTCAAAGTCGCCACCCCAGTGTTCGACGGGATCAAGGAAGAGAAGATTCGGGACTACTTGGAGGACGCCCGCAAAAAAGAGGGCTTTAGTTGGGTACAGGAAACCGGCAAAGCGCGTCTGTTTGATGGGCGCACTGGCGATCCGTTCGATCAGGAAGTGGTGGTCGGCTACATCTACATGATGAAACTCGGCCACCTGGTGGCGGACAAAATTCACGCCCGCGCCGTTGGACCGTACTCGCTTGTTACTCAGCAGCCGCTCGGTGGCAAAGCGCAATATGGCGGACAACGCTTTGGTGAGATGGAGGTCTGGGCTCTCGAGGCCTACGGGGCTGCTTACACATTGCAGGAATTGCTGACCGTCAAATCCGATGACGTACAAGGCCGAACCCGCATCTACGAGTCCATCGTTAAAGGCGACAACTCACTCGAAGCGGGTACACCCGAGTCTTTCAACGTTCTAATCAAGGAAATGCAAAGTCTTGGTCTCGACGTAAAGGTCGGCGGCCAGGTCCCCACCTTCATGGAGAGCGTCGCATAAATTTTTAATTCAAAATTATTTGAGGAGATCATGAACGAACATTCCTGGCGTGAGTTAGTGGGCGAAGAGCGCCCTGTGGGTTTTGACCAGGTCGCCATCGGCGTTGCATCGAGCGACACGATGCGATCGTGGAGCAAAGGCGAAGTCAAAAATCCAGAAACGATCAATTATCGGACTTTTAAACCGGAGAAGGGCGGACTTTTCTGCGAACGCATTTTTGGTCCCACACGGGATTGGGAATGTTCGTGCGGAAAATACAAACGCATCAAGCATAAGGGAGTGATTTGCGACCGGTGCGGCGTGGAAGTCACCCTGGCGCGCGTTCGCCGCGAACGCATGGGTCACATCGAATTAGCCGTGCCCGTTTCACACATCTGGTTTTACAAATGCATGCCTTCGCGCATCGGGCTTATGCTTGATATGAGCGCGCGCCAGCTCGAGCGCGTGATCTATTACGAGGACTACATCGTCATTGATCCAGGCAAGACGCCGTTGCAGAAGACGCAACTGCTTAACGAAGTTGAATACCGTGAGGCGCAGGAGCATTACGGCGAAGATTTCGTTGCCGGCATGGGCGCGGAAGCAGTCAGGAAACTGCTCGCCGAGATCGACCTCAACAAGCTCAACAAAGAGCTGGAGAAAGCGATGTCTGCTACCAAGAGCAAACAAATCCGTAAGAAATTGGCCAAGCGTCTCAAGCTCGTTCAAGGGTTCCAGAATTCACATGCGCGTCCCGAGTGGATGATTCTGGATGTGTTGCCAGTCATTCCGCCGGATTTGCGGCCCTTGGTTCCGTTGGAGGGTGGGCGCTTCGCGACATCTGATCTGAATGATCTTTATCGGCGCGTCATTAATCGGAACAACCGGCTCAAAAACCTGCTTCTGCTCAAGACGCCAGACGTCATTATTCGCAACGAAAAGCGAATGCTGCAGGAAGCGGTAGACGCTTTGTTCGATAACGGCAGGCATGGTCGCGCCGTGACGGGAGCAGGCAATCGGCCTCTCAAATCGCTCAGCGACATGCTCAAGGGCAAGGGCGGACGTTTCCGCCAAAACCTGCTCGGCAAACGCGTCGATTATTCGGGGCGTTCGGTTATTGTCATCGGCCCGGAATTGAAACTGTATCAATGCGGTTTGCCAAAGAAGATGGCGCTGGTGCTTTTCGAGCCGTTCATCATCCGTCGGCTCAAAGACCTCGGTTACGTGCATACGGTGCGCAGCGCGAAGAAGATGATTGAGCGCCAGACTCCGGAGGTGTGGGACATTCTGGAGGAAGTGACCAAGGGTCACCCGGTGTTGCTCAATCGCGCGCCTACTTTGCATCGATTGTCGATTCAGGCGTTCGAACCGCAATTAATCGAGGGCGAAGCCATTCGTATTCACCCGCTGGTTTGCACTGCTTACAATGCGGACTTCGACGGCGACCAGATGGCGGTGCACGTACCGCTGTCAGTGGAGGCCCAAATGGAAGCGCGTATGCTGATGCTCGCTCCGAATAACATTTTCTCCCCATCCAGCGGTAAGCCCATTACCACGCCTTCGCAGGACATTACGCTGGGTTGTTACTACCTGACCCAAAATCCTCGCGGTCTAAGTAAAGATGGCCAGCGCCTCCCGCTCTTTACCGATGCAGCCGAAGTGGAATTTGCCATGACCGAGGGCAGCGTGTGCACGCACGACCGCATCCGGATTAAGAACCCCGATTTTGGAAGAAAAACCATCTACGGCAATGCGGACGCGAAAACTATCGAGACCACGCCGGGGCGTGTCGTTTTCAATGAGATTTGGCCTAGTCAACTCGGGTTTTTCAATAAACCCGCCGGCAAAAAGCAGCTCAGCGATATTATCTGGCGCTGTTACCAAATCGCTGGCCCGGCGGAGACTGTCGCGACACTGGACAAATTAAAGGAACTCGGTTTCGCTGAAGCGACCAAGGCCGGCATCTCGATTGGAATTTCGGACATGATCATTCCGAAAGAGAAACAGACTGAGTTGGAAAACGCTTACAAGCAAATCCGCCAGGTTGAGCAGCAATATCGCAGGGGCATCATCACGGATGGCGAGCGTTACAACAAGATCATCGACATCTGGACACACGCCGGGGACGAGATTTCCAACATCATGTTCCGCACCCTGGAGCACAACGAGGGTCGCAAGGAATTGAATCCGGTTTATTTGATGGTCGATTCCGGTGCGCGCGGCAACCGGCAACAGGTGCGCCAGCTCGCTGGGATGCGCGGTTTGATGGCCAAACCGAGCGGCGAAATCCTCGAGCATCCGATCACTTCGAACTTCCGCGAAGGTCTCAGCGTGCTTGAGTACTTTATTTCCACTCACGGCGCTCGCAAAGGTCTTGCTGACACTGCGCTCAAGACCGCGGACTCCGGTTATCTTACTCGTAAGTTGGTGGACGCGGCGCAGGACGTGATCATCAATGCGGAAGATTGCGGGACAGTAAATGGAATCGTGGTGCGCTCGATTTATGAGGGCGATGAAGAGGTGGTCGATCTTGGGCAGCGCATCATCGGCCGGATCAGTTGCGAAACCATCCCCGACCCGGTGGACAAGAAGAAAAAGATCCTAAAGGTGAATCAGTACATCGACGAGAAGATCGCTGCGGAGTTGCAGCGCATCGGCGTGGAGAGCTTGAAGATTCGTTCGGTGCTGACCTGCGAGTGCGGCCGGGGCGTTTGCGCGATGTGTTACGGACGCAACCTCGCGACTGGCCAGTTCGTGAAAATGGGCGAAGCAGTTGGCATCATCGCCGCGCAATCCATCGGCGAGCCGGGAACGCAATTGACGATGCGAACCTTCCATATCGGCGGCACGGCTAGCCAGACGTTTAAGCAACCGATTATTAAGGCGAAGAACGATGGCACAGTTCAATTCAATGACCTGCGAAGAGTCCAGGCGCTTGATGGCAGTTGGATTGTTTTGAACAAGAACGGTTCGATCAGCGTGCACAACGCTGAGGGACGCGAACTCGAGCGCTACAACGTCGTCATCGGCTCCATGATTTCCAAGGACGACGGCGCCTCGGTGAAAAAAGGTGAGACGTTCGTGCAGTGGGACCCATACAGCGTGCCGATTCTTACCGATAAGGGAGGCAAGATCGAGTTCCGCGACATGATTGCCGGCGTCACCATCAAGCGCGACGTCGATGAAGCAACCGGTCTCATGGGCACGGTCATTATCGAGCACAAAGAAGATTTGCACCCGCAGGTGGTCATCGTCGATGACAAGAAGGAAGTGCTCGCCAGCTACTCCATTCCGGCTGGCGCGCACGTCGTAGTCGAACAAGGCCAGAAAGTGCGCCCGGGCGCGCTGCTGGCAAAGACGCCGCGCAAAGTCGCAAAGACAAAGGACATCACCGGCGGTCTGCCTCGTGTGGCCGAATTATTCGAAGCCCGTCGGCCAAAAGATGCAGCTGAGATCGCCAAGATCGATGGCATTGTGGAAATGGGCGGAACTGTCCGCGGGAAACGACGCTTGATCCTAAAAGACCCCGAGACGGGAGCCGAGGAAGAACATCTGATCTCGCTCACGAAGCACATCATCGTTTTCAAAGGCGATTTTGTGAAGAAAGGTCAGCAGCTTACGGAAGGTCCGATCGTGCCGCACGAGATTTTGGAAGTCTGCGGTCCGCAGGAATTGCAGGAGCATCTGGTCAACGAAGTGCAGGAAGTCTATCGGTTGCAGGGCGTGGAGATCAACGACAAGCACATCGAGATCATCGTGCGCCAGATGTTGCGTAAGGTGAAAATTACCGATCCCGGCGATACCGCTTTGCTCTGGGGCGATCAGGTGGACAAGCTCGACTTTGAGGAAGAAAACAGGAAGGTCGTCGAAAAGGGCGGCAAACCGGCAGAAGCCGTTCCCGTTCTTCTCGGCATCACGAAGGCTTCACTGGAAACTGATAGCTTTATCTCGGCTGCATCATTCCAGGATACCACCCGCGTTCTAACCGAAGCAGCTACGCTGGGCAAAGTCGATAAACTGCGTGGTTTTAAGGAAAACGTGATCATGGGTCACTTGATTCCTGCCGGAACAGGCTTCGGACAGCATCGTCAGATCAAGCTCGTCGAAAAAGGCGAGCCAATCGGCGCCCCCGTAATGGAAGAAGCCGAGCCGCAGCCTGCGATCGGGTAGGATTGATATTTGCGAATGTTGTAGGGCGTCTGTGCCAGCTCCGAAAGCTTTCGGAGTTGACACAAACGCCCTACAGTTTGGCTGATGTCGATCGTTACAAAAACCGGTGACAAAGGCGAAACGTCGTTGATGTACGGGCGGCACCTTTCGAAGGCCGATCTGCGCGTCGATGCCTACGGGTGCATCGATGAGCTGACTGCCGCGCTCGGTCTCGCACGATCGATTTCAACCAACAAGTTCCTTTCAGACGAGATCTTCGCTGCGCAAAAAGATTTGATCGTTGTCATGGGTGAGTTAGCGACGGCGCCGGGCGATCGGGAACGGTACATCAAAGATGGATTTCAGCTTACCACAGCGGAAATGGTGGAT